>OLPA01000292.1_pt1 | contig 46406 bp, 47 predicted proteins | sample 1672811 | NCBI WGS metagenome assembly OLPA01 (sample SAMEA3136726, study PRJEB25190) | human gut metagenome | biome: human gut; feature: human-associated habitat; material: faeces | place: Austria | collected 2013
AATGCCTTGGTGCTGGAAGAGGAACGCCAAAACAGAAAGCACAAGTAGTTCAGGAACTGAGGCAGAAATACCCGCTGAAAGCACTGCTGCAACTTGCCGGACTTCCTCGCAGCACGTTCTACTACTATCTGCACCAGTCTCAGAATCCTGCCAAATACCAGATGGTAAAGGAACAGATTGTTATAATCTTCAACGAGAACAAAAAACGATACGGATACCGCAGAATCACAAAAGAACTGCATAACAACGATATTCGTGTGAACCACAAGACGGTTCGGAAACTCATGAAGCAGCTTGGTTTAGTCTGTCAGGTTCGTTCAAAAAGGAAGTACAGTTCTTACAAAGGCGAAGTTGGAGAAGTAGCTCCAAACCTGCTGGAACGGCATTTCAAGACAAACCAGCCGAATCGGAAATGGGTCACAGATGTTACCGAGTTCAAAGTGAACGACCAGAAACTCTACCTGTCTCCAATTCTTGATTTGTTCAATGGCGAAGTTGTCAGCTACAATCTGAGCCGCCATCCGAACTTTAAGCAAATCACGGATATGCTGGAAGGTGCTTTTCAAAAGCTGCCGGACAAGGTTGACAATCTGATTCTGCATTCGGATCAGGGCTGGCAATACCAGATGAAGTCCTACCAGAATCTACTGAAAGCAAAAGGAATTACGCAAAGTATGTCTCGGAAAGCCACTTGTCTGGACAATGCAGTTGCCGAGAACTTCTTCGGACTGCTCAAGACGGAACTGTTCTATCTGGAAAAATTTGATTCCATTGACCAGCTTGAAAAGGCTATTGTCGATTACATCGACTATTACAACAATCGCCGAATCAAATTAAAACTAAACGGCCTGAGCCCTGTGCAATACAGGATTCAGACCGTTGGGGCCGCTTAATTTGTTTTTTGTCTAACTTTTGGGGTTCATATCACCCTTGCGGTGCGGGGATTTTTTGTTTTTTAGGCGAAACCTCTTGACTTCAACCCGGGTTTAAGTAGTACGGTATAAATAAGCAATGGCTTGGCGAAGAAACTGCAGCTGGCCCAAAGCCTGGGCCGTCTTCCGCATGGCAAAAGAGATTTGGAACGACTAATAAAAACGTACTAACGCAAAAACCGCCGCTCTCCCCTGCTTTGGGGCGGGCGGCGGCTTTGTTTTTTATGCGGGTGATTTAATCGTGGTGCTTTTTAAAATAGTACACGGCACCTACCAGCCCGGCATCGTTTTGCAGGGCGGCAGATTTTAGCTCCAGACCCTCGGCAAAAGCGGGCATGACGCTGGCGCGTACTTTTTCGGCCAGCGGGTCGATCAGCAGCTCTTGCTGGGCGCTGACGCCGCCGCCGATCAGGATCAGCCGCCCACGCCGGTGCCCAGCGTAACGCCGATCACATCGGTATAGCCTTTGGCTGCACCGGCCCAGACTTCTCCCAGCAGCATGCAGTTGGCATCGTTGGCAACGGTGACGGGCAGGCCAAACTCGCGTTCCAGCGTGCCTTTGATGTCCACGCCGATCCAGCCGGGAAAGTTGCCGCAGGTGCCGGCCACCAACGACAGCAAGGCGCGGTTCGGCTGCAGTTCCTATTTAATAGCGCTGGGCATCACCCGGCTGGTGAAAAAAGCCCTGCGCACCGAGTGCTGGCGCGACAACGCCCACCCGGATGTGCTGGTCATCGTGCCGCCGTCCATCACGCCGGAGTATGACAAGGTGAAATTTCGTGAGGAGATGGGCCCCGGCTGTCATGAGCGGTGTGCCGGCATCGCCGCCCAGCTGGAGCCGATGCTGAAAGACCTGCCCGGCGTGCGGTTTCTGGACGCCAACCTGCTGCCCGGGGCGGGGTGCTCCCCTGTTGACGGCATGCACCTGACGCCGGAGGCCCATAAAGCGGTGGCCGAGGCCTTGAAAAATGCGCTGACAGGCGTTACACTATTATAGTAAGGGTTAGGCGACCCTCAGTAGGGCCGCAAAACCGAGGGAAAGGAATCTTCATCTATGGTTGAGCAGAATTTTTGGGAGATGCTGCGTGCCAAGCACGACAGCCTGACAAAATCCGGCACGATCGTGGCGGACTACCTGGTGCAGCATGCCGAGGACGCCCAGTATTTATCGATTTCCTCGCTGGCAAAGGCGTGCGGCGTGGCCGAGGCCACCATTTTCCGCTTTTGCCGCTCCCTGGGGTTTGACGGCTACAACGAGATGAAGATTGCCCTGGCCAAGGCCAACGCCATGACGGTGCCGGTGGCATTAAAGCTGGAACCTAGCGTAGATACGCAGATTTTATGCACCCATGCCTACAATACGGCCATCGAGGCACTGAACGGCACCCGCAACGCGCTGGCCCCCGATGCCATCGACCAGGCCGCCACGCTGCTGCAGCGGGCACGGCAGGTGTTCTGCTTCGGGCAGGGCGGCAGCAGCCTGCTGGCGAGTGACATCTGGGCGCGGTTTGCCACCATCTCCACGAAGTTCCATACCAGCGGCGACAGCCACATGCAGGCCATCGCGGCCAGCCTGATGGGGCCGGAGGATGTGGTGCTGTTCGTTTCCTACTCCGGCGCAACGCGGGACATGATGGATACGCTGCGTCTGGCCAAGGACAACGGCGCAAAGGTTATTCTGCTGACCCACTATGATGACGCCCCTGGCACGGCGCTGGCGGACGTGGTGCTGCTGTGCGGCGCTAAGGAAAGCCCGCTGGACTCCGGCAGTATGCCGGTGAAGCTGGCGGTGCTGTTTGTGGCCAACGTGCTGGTACTGCGCTACACGCTGGACAACCAGGAGCTTGTCAGCCTCTCCCGCGAGAGAACGACCAAGGCACTGGGAAACAAACTGTTGTAAGTACGTAAAATTTGAGCAGGCAGCCTGGATGAGACGGGCCGCCTGCTTTTTTGTTGTGCGGGCGGAATACCAGGGGGCATCCTCCATGCGGCCGGGGACAACGCCCCCCGCCCGCCCTGCGTGGGGGACGGATCGGACCAATTGCCCCGATAAAATCCGCTTTGCAAAATCCGGCCGGGGCTGGTATAATAGCTATAATTGCGCAGTATTCTGCGCCGGAAAAGTGAGGTCTTGATTTTGAAGAATCTGTACATCAGCGCGGCCGAGTATGACTACCATACCCTGCTGAAAGTGGCCGAGATGGCAGGCCTGGCCGGGATCGTGGGTTTCCACGAAGCCGGGGACGGCTACCTGGTCAGCTTCCCGGACGGGGAAAATACGGACACCCTGATCAACGACTACAAAAGCCGCCTGAAGGACCTGGAAAACAACATCTGGATGCACTGACCGCCTATTTTGGCGGGATTCTGCTGCTTTTGGGCGGAAAATTGATAGAAACTATGCCATCACGGCGGTATACTGATCGTATATCGTTTAAAGGAGAGGTACCCCATGCCGCAGACGAAAATCGTTTTCTTTGATATTGACGGCACGCTGATCGATATGCAGGCGAAGAAAATCACCCCAAAAATGTTGGAGACTCTGCACCGTTTGCAGGACCGCGGCATCAAAATCTGCATCGCCACCGGGCGCTCCCCCATGGTGCTGCCCAAAATCGACGGGGTTGCGTTTGATGCGTACCTGACCTTCAACGGCTCGCTGTGCTATGACAGGAAAGGTGTCATCTTCAGCAACCCCATCCCCCACAAGGACGTGGTGCGTTTTATCCAAAACGCGGCGGCACTGGGGCGGCCGGTCTGTGTTTCTACCAGGGGCCGCCTGGCGGCCAATGGCACCGACACCGACCTGACCGACTACTTTTTCATTGCCAACGAACCCGTGCCTGTGGCGGACGACTTTGACGCTGTGTGCGCGGAAGACATTTACCAGCTGATGCTGGGCTGCCGCCCGAAGGACTACCCTGCCCTGCTGGACGGTGCGCCGGGGGCGAAGATCGCCGCCTGGTGGGACCGCGCGGTGGATGTCATCCCCGCGGGCGGCGGCAAGGGCATCGGCATTGAAAAAATGCTGGCCTATTACGGGTTGGACAAGGCCGAAGCCCTGGCCTTTGGCGACGGCAACAACGATCGGGAAATGCTACAGGCTGTGGGCACCGGCGTAGCTATGGAGAATGGCTCGCCCGAGTTGAAGGCCCTTGCCGACGAGATCTGCGGCCCGGTGTACGAGGATGGCATCTATCACTATTGCGCCGACAAAGGCTTAATTTAAAGGAATAGCGATAAGAAAACTGCCGCACAGAGACGAATCTGTGCGGCAGCTTTGTTTTATAGTACAATCTCATAAATACTGCGCTGGAGCGTCATGCCGTAGGCAGCGTAGGCTTTCTGCGCGATGGCGTTGTGGCTCCACACCATCAACTCCACCCGTTGGGCACCAAACTTGCGGGCGCACTTTTCCACCTCGGCAAACAGCGCCCACACAAACAAAATACCGGCCGCCTTATCCGGGCGACCGGTATTTTTATAGTGCGCTTAGTCTTTCTTCTGCTGTCCCTCGGGGAAGATGATTTTATTCACGAAGAAGAAAATGACCATCGAGATGCCGCCGTTCAAAACGGTAGTGCCGATGTTGTAGATGAAGTCCGGCACCAGCAGGCCGGCCACCGCCACCCACACACAGTTGATGGAGTTGACGATGCAGGTGATGAGGCAGAACGCCACCACGTACCAGCCGATCTGCTTGGCCAGATTGCCCTTGCTGCGGAACACAAAGTTGCGCTGGATCGGGAAGTTGATGCACTCGCCGATGACCATGGCGATCATGTAGGCGCAGAAGTAGGGCAGGCCGCCGTGGGCAGCATCGTAGCCCAGGATATTCCACTGGAAGGTCTCGCCAAACAGCGTGACCGGGATGCCCGGCCAGCCGAAGTCTACCACCGGCAGGCTGGCAAAGGCCTTGGGCAAAAACTGCAGCAGCAGATACTTAAAAACGGTGATAAGGTTGGACACGACCACGAACAGGCCGCCCTCCCGCACCCACTTGGCAGCGGCGGGGTGCTTGGCCGCGAAGTTATTCCAGAATTGCACGTTGCACCTCCGTCAACTGTTGCGCAGGCGGCTTTCCAGCTGCGCGTTGAGAATTATGTTTTTGATGGCCTCAAGAATGACCTTGACCAGGCCAATCACCCAGAAGCCCTTGGCTTCCAGCACGATGCCGTCCACCATGCCCATACTGATGGCCCCGCTGGTCATTTTGGCCAGGGCGCGCAGCGGCATGTTGTATTGGAACATCACGTTCAGGTTGGGCTGGCCTTTTTTGTAGCTGGCGGTCAGCAGCGTATGCAGCACCAGCCAGATCAGCCAGCACAGCGGGCTGCGGCTGTGGTTCAGCTCGCCCAGGGTCATGTTGCGGTCGATTTTTACGGTGTCGTCCGGGATGGGGCGGCCCAGCAGGGTCTCCCACTCGGCGTCGGGCACGTTCTGCACCTTGCCGCTTGTGTAGTGCGGCAGGCTCTTGCCCTCGTAGGGGTTGGGTGCACCGGTATCGGCCACAGTAACAACAGCGGTCAGGCGGATGTCCTCGCAGGAGGCACCGACGCGGACTTCATAGCTGCCGCCCTCGACCTCCCAGGCATTGGTCATCGTGTTCCAGTAGCGGAACGCCTTGTCATCCAGCGCAACAGTCACCCGCTTGCTCTCCCCTGCCGCCAGCTGCACCTTGGCAAAGCCTTTCAGCTCCTGCGCGGGGCGGAAGATCTTGGCATCAGGCTTGGCCACGTAGACCTGCACGATCTCCGCGCCCTCACGGTCGCCGGTGTTGGTCACGGTCAGGCTTACGCCCTGGGGCGTGGCTTTTACGTCAGCATAGGCAAAGGTGGTGTAGCTTAAGCCAAACCCAAACGGATAAGCGGGAGCGACCCCGGCCGTCTGGTGGTAGCGATAGCCCACGTACAGCCCCTCGCGGTACTGTACGGTGCGGCCGTCGCCGGCAAAGTTGTCCCGGGCGGGGGTATCCGAATACGCCTTGGCCCAGCTCTCGGCCAGCTTGCCGCTGGGGTTGACCTTGCCGGTCAGCACGTCCAGCATGGCCCCGGCCCCGGCCTGGCCGCCCAAAGCGCCGTAGACCAGCGCCTTGCAGTGGTTCGCCCAAGGTGTCTCCACCGATGCGCCGGCGCTGAGCACCACCACAATGTTGGGGTTGACCTTTTGCAGCGCACGCAGCAACTCGATTTGGTTCGATGCTACGCACATATCGCTGCGGTCCAGGCCCTCGCTCTCTTTGATCTCGTCCAGACCCATGCAGAGCAGCACTACGTCAGCCTTTTGGGCCAGCTCCACGGCTTCGGCCTGCTTGGCGGCGTCGGGCTTGCCCTGGCGGTCGAAACCGGCGGCAAAGCCTACCTGTTCCAGCCCGCTTTCGTCCCAGCAGCCCAGCAGAGAATCTACCTTGATGGAGTTGACCGCGCTGGAGCCTGCGCCCTGGTAGCGCGGGGTCTCGGCAAAGTCGCCAATAACGGCAACCTTAGTGCCCGCCGCCAGCGGCAGCAGGTTGTCCTCGTTTTTCAGCAGCACCGTGCTTTCGGCAGCGGCGCGGCGGGCCAGTGCGTGGTGGGTGTCGGCGTCAAAGCTGCGGCTGTGGTTCTGCACAGCGGCGTGGGTGTCGTAAATCAGCGTCAGCAGTTCGTCCAGGCGGGCGTCCACATCGGATTCGGTGATCTTGCCGGACTTGACAGCGGCCAGCAGTTCCCGCACGGCGTCACCGCCGGGGGCGGGCATTTCCAGCGTGGAGCCGTTCTTTACGCCCAGTGCATGGTCGTTGGAGCCGCCCCAGTCGGTAACGACAGCGCCGGTAAAGCCCCAATCCCTGCGCAGGATGTCCTGCAGCAGATGGGCATTTTCGTTGGCGTAGGTGCCGTTGACCAAATTGTAGCTGGACATGATGGTTTTGGGTGCGGATTCTTTCACCACGATCTCAAAGCCGGTCAGGTAGATCTCCCGCAGGGTGCGTTCGTCCAGCACGGAGTCCGACGCCATGCGGCGCAGCTCCTGGCTGTTGACGGCGAAGTGCTTGGGGCAGGCGGCGATGCCGTTGGATTGGATGCCCCGCACATAGCCTGCGGCCATCTTGCCCGCAAGGTAAGGGTCCTCGGAGAAGTACTCGAAGTCGCGGCCGCAAAGGGGGCTGCGCTTGGTGTTGAGGCCCGGCCCCAGCAGTACGGCAACTTCCTGCGCGGCAGCTTCGTCCCCCATGGCCTTGCCGACTTCCTCGCCAAGTTCAGGGTCCCAGCTGCATGCCACGGTGACAGCCGTGGGAAAGCAGGTAGCCGGCACGCTGGGGTTCAGCCCCAGATGGTCCGCCGCCCCGGCCTGCTTGCGCACGCCGTTGGGGCCATCGGACAGGTTGATAGCAGGAATATTGCGCCTGGGATACGCGCGGGTAGTGAAAACGGTATCACCGCTCAAGATCGCACATTTTTCCAAAAGTGACATCTGTTTGATCAATTCCTTGTATCCCATGGCACAATTCCTCTTTTACGTGTTGTTTTTTACTTGATGACCAGCTGGCTGGGGTCGTAGCTGATGGTTGCAGTGCCATCGCCGTTATCGACCCAGCTGCCGCCGTACTCACTAGAGTTGACGGGGCCAGAGCCTTCCAGTTCGGCGGTAAAGGTGCCATCGGCTTTCAGTTCCAGCTTGCCGCTGCGGGTCCAGTTGCCAGCGGCCAGGTCATAGGTGTAGCTGCCGTCGCCGGAAGAAACCGGCGTGGCCACAAATTCGGTCTTGCCGCCACCCATGGCCGGGGCGTAACCGGCGGTACCGCCGTTTTCAAGATCAAAGCCATCGTACGCGCGAGGCCAGGCAAAGATGTTGTTGGCAAAGCCATCACTGTAGCTGTAGGCATCAGTGATCAGACTACTATCGCCCAGCAACAGACCGGTGGCAACGGTCGTGGTGTCCGAGGTCGGGTTCAGCACGTACCCGCTGTTGCTGGTGGCAACGGCGGTCACATCGTAGGTCGCGCCCTTGGTCAGGGCATCGGTGTCCAGCTGGTTGTTATCGGGGGTGACGTTTTCCATCGTCAAGGCGACAACGTCGGCGCTGTTCTCGGTGTTCGTAAAGGTGATATCCACCTTGTCGGGGTAGGCCTCGAACTCATAGGTGCCGAGGTTGGCCACCTGGATACTCATGTTGCCGTCAAACGTGTTCCAGTAATAGTTCAGTTCGGGTGCGCTTTGGTTGCCGCTGTAGGAATACTCGGCGGTCGCGGGCTTGGACATGCTATGATCCTTATCGGTCAGATCGGGGAACGCGTAGACCTTGGCGAGGTAGGAGCCGAAGGCATAGCTGAACTCATCGGCGCAGTTGCCGCTGTAGGTGTTGGAGCTGTTGGCGTTGATGGGACCGCTGGTGTAGATGTAGCTGTCGTCATCGCCGGTAGCGGTGGGGTCGCAGAAGTAAAGCAGATAATACTCGGCATCCTCTACGCCGGTAAAGCTGTAACTGCCGTTTTCGTCCACCGTGAAATCAGTCGGCGTAGCCAGCTGGTTGCCCGCATCGGCGGTGGAAGAGCTGGCCGCATCCTGCTGGCTGCCATTGGATTGCAGCGTGTGCAGGATGGAAGATACGTTAGTAAAATAATCGTTCGTATTGGCAGCAACTGTGCTGCCGCAGCCGGTCAGGCCAGCCGCCATGCCAACTGCCAGCACAGCAGCCAGCGTTTTGCGGGACGCAGTATTGTTTATCATTTTGCTTTGCCCTCCTTCTGCGTAAAGCAGGATACGATACCTGCCACAATGGCGGCGACCATCAGCACCAGCAGTGCGATAACGGGCACCAGCGTGCCGCGGGAGCCGTACATCGAGATATTGTTGAGCCGGTCAGCCCAGACGGGATAGCTGTTGAGGAAGAACAGGCCCATGCCAAAGGTGATGCAGGCCACGGCGGCGAGGTTAAGCAGTTCGCTCCACACCTTATCAGCCAAGGCATAGGCGGCCATACCGGCCACGCCCAGCGCCAGGGTCAGGGAAACGACGGTGTCAAAATAATCGTAAATCATGCCGTATACGGTAAAGCCGATCAGGGCTGCCGCGGACAAGACAGCACCGGCCAGAGCGGCCTTGGCGCTGAAGCTTTTCGTTTTACTCATGGATTCAGCCCTCCACTTTCTTGTTCTTTTTGCCGTAAGTCATCACAACGCAGGCCACGGTGCAGCCGATGAAGGCGATGCCGCAGATGGCGGTGACGACCAGCAAGACGATTTCCCACCAGGGCACGATGTTGACGATGATGGAGTTGCTGCTCAAGCCGTTGACGGAGATCGAACGGCTGGCGGCGTAAACGTTGGCCTTGGTGGCTTCGCGCAGCTGCTGCATGATGTAGCCATCACCCGCATCAATGGCGGCGGTAACGGCGGCAGCGGTCTCGCCGGGGTCAAGGCAAAGGAAGTCTACACCGGCGGTGATCATTTCCATGTAGTGGGTCTTGTAGAGAGAGGACTTGGAGAAGCCATCGGTCGTGATGTGGCCCTTGAAGCCCCACTCACCGCGCAGGACGTTGTTCAGCAACGGCAGGTTGGCGGCGCAGTAGACAACGCCGATACGGTTGAAGGCGGTCATGGTGCTCTGGGCACCGCCCTCGACAAACGCCCCCTCAAAGGCGCGCAGATAGGCTTCGCGGACGGTCTGCTCGGTGGCAAAGGTGTTCAGGCTTTCACGGCCAGACTCTTGGTCGTTCATGGCAAAGTGCTTGATGCAGTAGTTCACGCCGTTGGCCTGCATAGCGGCAGCCTCAACAGCGCCGACCATATAACCGTAGTTGGCATCCTCGCTGTAATACTGCTGGTTACGGCCGCCGAACGGGGTGCGGTGGGTGTTGCCGCCGCCGTACCAGACCTCGTTGATACCGGCGTAAGCAGCCTGAATTGCCATCAGGCTGCCCTTGCGCTCCATGCGGTCGCGGTTCCAGGTGCGGGCGGTCATAACCTCAGACACCCAGCTCAGGCACTTGTCACCGGTGGCAATCATCGCAGAACCGACCCCCAGGCAGTCATCTGCACGCTTCTGGGCAGGCATACCGATCTTATCCAGACCGGCCACGCCGAAAGTATCGGGCATCAGGGCGGTCATATCCGCCACGGTCAGCTGATCGAGGAAAGCATCCCACTGTTCATCGTCGTCCCAATCCACCAGACGCATATCGATGAACTTGAGGCCATTGTCGGCACCCTGAGTAAAGTCAGAAACAGCAGGGGCGTCGGCAGGAGTCTTATACCAATCAAGGTTCAGGTCGTCAATCATCTCATCGGTAGCATCGATGCTGACAACGCTGACCGGGTAGGTGCCGGACCAATCGCTGCGGGAAAGATAAGTGAAGTCCACACCGTAGTAGTTCAGGTCGGCGTTATCAAACTGGTTGGTGACCTCCACGGTGTCGTCCACACGGGACATCTTGTAGGTGGTGGTGTCCAGCTCGGCCTGATTCCAGCTGTAAACCTTGGCAGCGTCGCCGTCTGCGGTCATACCGTTGGCGGTGGTGTAGCCCTTGGCGGCCAGAATGTTGTTCAGCGCATCGTGGGAGTCATCGCCCACGGCCAGGTAGTAGTCACCAGCGCTCAGGATATAACCCTGTGCGCCCTTGGAGTCGTAGCTGGCCAGCATGTAGCGCTCGCACTCAACGGTAACGGTCTGGCTCTGGCCAGGCTCCAGTGTATCGGTTTTTTCGAAACCGACAACCTGTACGGCGGATTTTTCGATGCTGTTCTGCTTTTCGTAATCGCCGTAAGGGGTCTGGGCGTAAACCTCAACAACGCTCTTGCCAGCCACATCGCCGGTGTTGGTCACTTCCACCTCAACCTCATAGTTATCGGTATCGGCATTGAAAGTCACACCCTTGAGCGTCTGGGTGAAGTTGGTGTAGGACAGGCCGTAGCCGAACGGATAGACAACTTCATCGGCATAGTTCCAACCGCTGCCGTTGGAAGAACCAACCGAGGAGGAAGCATCGCCGCTGCCCATGACAGCATCTTCGTAGCGGGTCTCGTAGTATTTATAGCCTACATAAATACCCTCGGCATAGATGGTGTAGTAGTCAACGTTGATGCCATCGTTGGAAAGGTCGGTGGCCTTGCTGTTGACGTAATCCACATTGCCCCACAGCTGCATGTTCTCGCAGGCATAAGTAGTGGCGGGGGCGGACAGCGAGTTAGCGGCATAGGTGTCTACCAGGTGGCCGCTGGGCGAAACTTCGCCGGCCAGCACATTGGCAACACCCTCATAGCCGGTAACGCCAGGCACACCGGCCAGCACACAGGCATCGACATCATAATCGTCCAGCCAGTCCAGTTCCATCATCTGGTCGGCATTGATGATGACGATTATCTTTTTAAACGTACCAGCAGCTTTCTGTTCCTGCAGGTACTTCATCAGGTCTTTTTCGTTGGCCTGCAGGCCCAGGAAATGGGAGCCATCCTCGCCATACATGGCGGTATCGTTGCTCTCGCCGCCCAGGCGGGTAAAGACGGCGATAGCAGCATCGTTGTAGTCGCTGGCCCAGCTGCTGGCGTATTTCTGCACATCGGCGATGGGGGCTTCAACGACTTCGGCCGCGCTGGTAGTGCCTAACGAAGCGTAGGCGTTATCCAGCAGGGTGGTGTTGATGTTGTCCGCACCAAAAACCTTTTGCATAGCCGCACCAAAGGTCATGGTCGGGATAGAGGCCACGCTGGATGTGGTGCTGCCGCCCATAGCGGAATGTGCTGCACCGTTGCCGAAGATCGTCACGCGGCTGGCACTGTCCAGCGGCAGGGCGGCGTTTTCATTGCGCAGCAGGACGGTGCCCTCCTCGGCCTGAGTGACGTTTTCGGCCGCCACTTCCATTTCCACTTTCAATGCGGCTTGCTTGTTGGTATAGTCGGTGCCGAACTCGCTGTCATAATAGGCAGTGTTCACGGCGCTGGCATCATCGGTCTCGACGATCTTGCTTGTGTTGATATTCAGTGCCTTGTTGATGGCACCGGAATAGGTGAACATCAGGGTCGATGCGGATACAGTCGTCAGCGTAAGGAACGCCATCACTGCCGCAGTTCCCCGTACCACAGGCATTCTTCTCATAATTACCTCCTGTATTTGTCGGGTACTTTCCCAGTTGGAAAGCACCCTTGCCTGATCTATTCATCAGATCCCGCCTTTTGCGCAGCATTCCGGACTGCTGCCCCCAGGACAGGATCAAGCTGATGCTATTTATTATACGGATTTCGGTTTTAAAAGGGTGGTTTTTACATAACTGGTCGTTTCAGATACATAACTCACATTTTTCGAAAAAGTCAGTTGCTTTTTACTGTTCATATTGCACAATGTGCAGTCGCATGTTTTTGTGCATCTTGCTCTTTACTATACAGCGCTTGCACTGTCGATATAATCGGACATGGCATCCAGGAAGGCACGGCGCTTGGTCCGGCTGACGGTGGGACGGTCGGCAGAGATCGCGCCGGCGCCGGTGCCGCCGTAGACAGGGCCGACAGATGCCCAGCCAAAGACGTTCAGGTTGCTGCCGGAAGCGAGGGGCAGTTCGTTGTCATCGTTCTGCAGCAGGACGATGCCTTCCTCGGCAATCTCGGTGCACAGGGCGTTGGCCTCGTCACTGGATTCCTCGGTGATAGTGCCGTTGCCGGTGACCAGGTCGAGCATGGTGCTCATGGGGCCAAAGGCAACCAGGTTGAGCATGATGCCGAAAGCCAGCAGCACGGCCAGGCCGGACTGGGCGCGCACCATGAATTTGGTGGGCTTGGCCAGTTTCTTGTTGACCGCCATAGCGATCAGTACGATAATGGCGGCGGCAACCACAATGCCAAAGAAGATGAGCTGCGGGATGCAGTTATTGACCACATCGGCAACGTCGTCCAGGTTGACGCCCATGTTTGCCAGGGTAAGAAGCAGGGTGTTCATTGTTTTCCTCCTCAATTATCTTTTCACCGTTTTATAGAAGTACGGTGTTGAACTGGTACTATGTTACCATACTGTTAAGGATTTGTTTCAAAAAATGCACAAACTGCCGTTTTTGCGGCATAATCTGTAAAAGTTGCAAAATTGTATCAAAAATTGATGTGGATGTTGCACAAAGCAAAGCCGCTCCTATTTGTGCATGTTGCTGTGGCAGCAAAAAAGGGAGAGGTGCGCGGCCTCTCCCCTATTCTGCTTATTTCTGCGGCAGCAGTACCCGCAGGGTGAACCACTCATTCTCCCAATGCAGGGTCAGGGTACCGCCGTGGGCTTCGGCGGCGGCGCGGACGCTTTTCAGGTCATAGCCGCCGTGGGCGCTGCGCAGGGGCAGGCCGTCGGGGCCAAGCTCTACGGGCTGGGCACAGTAGTTCTCGAACCGCAGCATCACAAAGCCGTTCTGCGCGTAGATGGCTACCCGGATCAGCTTCTTCTCCGGGTCCGGCTCGGCGGCCACACTCTCGGTGGCGTTATCCAGCGCGGTTCCCACGATGGTGCAAATCTCGCCGGTGGAAAGAAAATCCAGCAGCTTGCCGTCGGCCACGCAGGTCATGTTGATGCCGTGCTGCTGGCAGTACAGGCTTTTGGCAGTCAGCAGCGTGTCCAACACGGGGTTGCCGGTCTTGTTCTCGGCCTCGTAGCGGCGGATGTCGCTTTCCATGGCGGCCAGGGCGGCATCCTGCTTGGCCTGGTCGCGCTCGGCACGGATGGTGGCGATCTGCACCTTTAACTCATGGTAGCGCCGGTTGATGAGCTTGATGTTTTCCTTGCTTTGGCGGTACTGCTCGTACTGGCGGCGCAGTACATCGTCCATGGCGGTCAGCTCGCTGTGCAGGGCACTTTCCCGCAGCTGCTCGTGCTGGACGGTCAAAATCAGCACGCCCGCCAGGTCCACCAGCGTGCGGATATAGCGGATGCTCATCGTAGCTTCATTATTATTTACAAAACTCAGATTGCTTACCGCAAAAACCGTGATGGCCATAATGACCGCCATTAACATGCCCAGCGGCGTAATGTGCAGCTTGGCAGGCTGGGTGCTGCGACGCTTTTCCATCCAGTACACGGCGGTAAACAGCACACCATACACCAGCACAAGCAGCAGCACGGCCAGCGGGTCGCGCCCGGTGCGCTGGGGCCACAGGGCACAGTGCAGCTGCCACTCCACGCTGGCGGCCAGCTCGGCCAAAATAAACGCCCGGGCACAGTAATATCCGGCTTCCAGCGGGGTGGTCTCGCAGGTGCGCCACAAAAACAGATACATCGAGCCGATGGCGGCCACCATGCAGGGAAGCCACAGCATCAGCGGCACCGAGCCGGTCAGCTGCATAAACACCGCCAGCCCGGCCATCCAGATCAGGCTGTTGACGGTGCTGCGTCTGGCCGAATAGCGCGGCGCCAATTGCCGGGCATATAATAAAGTAGCCAGGCACTCGGCCAGGGCCGTGTACAGGCGTGGGATGTCCGGTACTGCGGTCATACGCCCTCACCCCCGATGTAATCGGCCAGGGCGGCCAGAAACGCCTTGCGCCGCGGGCGGCTGATCTGTAAGGTGTGCGGCCCGACCTGGACCTCGCTTTGCTGCACGCCGCGCACCTGCGCCAGGTTGACCAGATACCCGCTGTTGCAGCGGGCAAAGGGGCGGTTCGCCAGCTTTTCCTCAAAGGCTTTCAGCGCGCCGGGGGCGATGAAGTCGCCATCCTCGGTGTAAAAGCAGACCTTGTGGCCGTCACTTTCCATATAATAGATGGCGGCGGTGTCCAAGCGGCGCATACCGCCGTCCACCGGGACTGCCAGGTAATGCCGCGCCCGCCGGGCCAGCTGGTTGACCGCCTTTTGCAGCTGCTGCGAAAACGCAAAGTACGGCACGGGCTTGAGCACGTAATCCAGCGCCCCCACCGAGTACCCCTTGATGGCATACTGCGCCATGTTGGTGATGAAGATGAGCAGCACATCGTCGTCCAGCTCGCGGATGCGCTGGGCGGTCTCCATGCCGTTGAGGCGCTTCATCTCCACATCCAGAAAGATGATGTCGAAGGCGGGACGGTAGTTTTCCAGTATTTCGTCGCCGTCGGTAAAGCAGGTCACCTCAAACTCGGTGCCGTACTGGCGGGTGTAACGGCGCACATAGTCGGTCAACTGGTCGCGTACCGCGGCTTCGTCCTCGACAATGGCAATTTTAATCATGGCAGGTCCCTCGGTTTCGTTGTGCTTTTTACCATAAAAGTATAACACAGCTTTTTTTCCTGTGCAACATTTTGCCGCGTCTGTGCGTTTTTTGCAAAAATTCCCTTGCAATTTTGCCCACCATCCGCTATACTATGGGCAAGGTAAAAGGGAGTAAGGGACGCGGTCCGCCGCGCTGTATCGCTTCGTCACCACGGGCCGCGCGGCCCCGGAGCATACTGTAAACGCTGAGACTTTTGCCGCAGTTTTCTGCGGCAGGGGTCTCTATTTTTATACCCTGCCGCCCAGTATTTGGGAGGTACTGTATGCAGATCTTACAAACTTTTGCCGGGTTGTTCAGCAACTTCGGCAACCTCACCTGGCAGATGGTGGTCATGTGGGTGATCGGCGGGCTGCTGATCTACCTGGCCATCGTCAAAAAGATGGAACCGAGTCTTCTGCTGCCGATGGGCTTCGGTGCGATTCTTGTCAACCTGCCGCTGTCGGGTGCCATCACCCAGGGGGACACCGTGGGGCCGATCTCGGCGCTGTTTGAGGCGGGCATGTCCAACGAGCTGTTTCCGCTGCTGCTGTTCATCGGCATCGGCGCGATGATCGACTTTGGCCCGCTGCTGGAAAAGCCCTGGCTGATGCTGTTTGGCGCGGCGGCGCAGTTTGGCATCTTCATCACGCTGGTGCTGGCGGGGCTGTTCTTTGACCTGCCCGACGCCGCGTCCATCGCAGTCATCGGTGCGGCCGACGGCCCGACGGCTATCTTTGTGGCGAACAGCCTGGGCAGCAAGTACCTGGGGGCCATCATGGTGGCAGCCTACAGCTATATGGCGCTGGTGCCCATTGTACAGCCGCCGGTCATTAAACTGTGTACTACCAGAAAAGAGCGGCTCATCCGCATGCCTTATAAAAAAGGAAGCGTAACCAAGACCACGAAGATTTTGTTCCCTATCGTGGTCACGGTGCTGGCGGGGCTGGTGGCCCCGGCCAGTGTGGCGCTGGTGGGCTTTTTGATGTTCGGCAACCTGCTGCGAGAGTGCGGCGTGCTGAACGCCCTGTCCGAGACTGCGCAGAACGTACTGGCCAACCTTATTACCATCGTGCTGGGCCTGACGGTGGCCGGGCAGATGACGGCAGACAAATTTGTGCAGCCTGACACGCTGCTGATTTTGGCGTTGGGCCTGGTGGCCTTTGTGTTCGACACGGTGGGCGGCGTGCTGTTTGCCAAGCTGCTGAACCTGTTTTTGCCCGAAGGCAAAAAAATCAACCCCATGATCGGCGCGGCGGGCATCTCGGCCTTCCCGATGAGCGGCCGTGTGGTCAACCAAATGGGCCTGGCCGAGGATAACCAGAATTTCCTGCTGATGTATTCCATCAGCGTAAATGTTTCGGGCCAGATCGCGTCGGTCATTGCCGGCGGGTTGATTCTGACCCTGATGAACGGGTACGTGTAAGGAGGTACGATTATGTCGTTTGCATTATTGCCCACCACGCTGACCATGCTGTGCGCCGGGATGGCGGGGATTTTCCTGGTCCTGGGCGTGCTGGTGCTGGGGGTGTACCTTTTAAATAAGGTGTTTCAGGAAAAAGATAAGCAGTAACAATTAAAAGTGCAGAACAAAGTGTTATATTTATAAAATAAAATACAAAATGTAAAAAGTGCCAGCCATAGTGCAAATACCATGGCTGGCGCCTTTTTTCCGTCCCTATGCGTTTATTTCTGCTTCCGGGTAGCGATGGCACAGATGCCGCCGAAGATCAGGCTGACGACAGACCATATGTTCAAATCGCTGTAGCTGCCCGCGCAAAGCAGGCCGATCAGCCCTGCCATCCCACAAACAAAAGAAACGGCACAGCCGAAGCCATGCCGTTTTGTCTGCTATTTTTCCATGCTGCCCGGAGAAACGGGCTCGACCGGGCAGCGTAAGATTGTTTTTCGCCTGCAGGGTTCCACGCGGTTGGCATCGCTCAGGTAGATCTCGCGGTGATAATCTCCCGTTCGCCGCAGGCCGTGCGCCGCCGCGAACTGGGCCATCTTTGCAAACGAGGCGGGCTCATCGTCATAGGAACCGATGTGGAGGATTTCTACGCACAGCCCGTCCTGCATCGCACCAAAGGTGATTTCTCCCAACAGAGGATTTGGCTTTTTTCGCTGCACCTGTTTCTGCGCCTGCCGTACCAGCTCCCCACTGATAAAATCCGGCTGACGGATCATCAGGGTGTATTCCAGCTTGTCTTTTTCCAAATCATCCCCACTGATTTGTGCCCAGACGCCCTCCAGCGGGCAGACGGCGAAGTCGTCGATTTCTTGTTGCAAAGACGCCGCTTTGTAGGCCGCTTTGACCGCATACGCCAAAGCGTACAACGCACCCACGCGGTTGGAAAAATCGGCCCCGTTCGGGTCTCCCCTGCCGTCTATCTTGATGTAGTTCTGCGCGGGGACAGTTATCAGGGCCGGGGCCGTCCTGGCCCCGTAAAGAGCCTTGCCCTGTTTCCGCCACTCATATTTCATGAAGTACACCATCCTTTCGCAGACAGCATACCACTTTATACCTGACAACAACTGTCAAGTTTTATAGATGTGCAGCATAGAAATAAGCTTTTCCTTTACCTGCTCCCGCACGCTGGCAGGCTCCAGCACCTCCACACTGTCGCCGAAGGACAGCAGATAACTGAACAGCACGCCATGATCGGGCAAAGTGACAGATACATACAAGTTTCCCTGTGCGTCTGTGGTGACGGCATCGGTAAATTCATCATACACGCGGAAGGCGGCTTCGGGCGTAAACTTTAAGCTTACAGCAACCAAATCTTCGGCGTGAAGAGGTGCTTTAACCGGCAAATCAGTGGGAACATCCCGCATAAAAGTTTCTTTCCCAATGGCAAGGCCCTTGATACGGGTCAGCTTAAAAAAGCGAAAATCCTTCCGCAACCGGCAAAATCCGTATAAATACCAATCCTTGCCTTTGAAAACCAGCTTCAGCGGCTCGACCGTCCGTTGCGTATAGCCGCCGCTGCTGCCAAAATAGGAAAAAGTAACCAGAACTTTCTTGAAAATTGCTGTTTTGATGGCGTTGAACACATCCTGATCCCGTGCGCTCTTTTTCCAGTCCGAAAAGTCGACTTCTATCCAATCCGCGGCCCGGGTCTGGAACAGAGCGCCCAATTTTACAAGTAATTCCCCGGCCGTTTCATCAGCTACGGATAAATCCTGCAAAGCCATCAGGATTTTCTCTTTTTCCTCGCCAGATAACAGTACGTTATCCAACACGTACTCCGGCAGGAGGGAAACCCCGCCGCCCTTGCCTTGCGTGGCATACACCGGGATGCCCGCCGCGCTGAGGGCGTCCAGGTCCCGGTAAATCGTCCGCACCGAGACTTCCAGCTTTTCCGCCAACTCCGACGCGGTGCACTTGCCCGTGTCCAGCAAAGTATACACGATGCGGAACCATCGGCTGTCCTGCAAACCAATCACCTCGGCTTTTCTTACACCGCCTTTACTTTTTGCTGTCGAATACGCCTACGCCCAGGAACATTACAAAAAAAGCAGAGCAGCAGCCAGCTGAGCATGACGCAGACGCAGTAAAAAGGATATTGCTTCGTATGGCGAAACCGCTCCACCAGCGTACACCGGGTGCGGATATTAAACAGGCCAAAGGCAAAAAGATAGCACCCCACCGGCCCCAGAAGGACTGTGGCCCCCACCACAAAGTTGGAGAAGGAGCTGAAGGAAGCCAGTCCCACCGCCAGCGCAAAGATGGCGAACACGCCGTAGACCAAAATGGCAATCAGAATATGCAGCGGGTTGCCGCTGCGGAACCCCGGCACGCCGGCGTTTGCTGCAGCAATTCAGCGTCGTTTTCTTCAAAATATTCGGGCAGGTCCTGTTTGGAGAGCAGGGCGTCCAGCAAATCATCTGTCGTGCGGTTCATGGAATCCATCCTCAATAATCTATCCTGCTTTTGATTATAACGCAAGGCATGCCCTGACACAAGCCCATACAAAAAGAGGTGCCTGCAATTTCTGCGGGCACCCTTAGTGGTGATTTTAATTTGATCCATCAACAATTCCGGCGTAGAATCCCGCGCAGGGGTATTTTCCGCCTTTGCAGTCAGCGAGTTATAACCAATGTGCCGCAGGAAACGCCAAAATACAACCTTTTCTGCACTGTAAGTCTCCATCCGGCCCCGCGCAGCTTGACAAGGCGGGACAGCACGGCTACAATAAAGCCAGAGCGATTCTTCTTTCGTGTAATAAAGCGGCTGCCGTGAGGGCGGCATTTTTACACGGCATGGGTTAGCATTTTCTAACCTGTGGCCGATTCCCGCAGAATCTAAAAAGAGAGGGGCTTCCCCATGAGCGAAACGATCAACCTTTCCGGCGTACCGGAAACGATGCTGCAGACCGTCTACGCCCGCGCCATGGGGGTTGTAGATAACGAAAATGATGAAAACAACGAAAATACAAGGAGAAAGGCAACTGTTGTACCTATTAAAATAGAATATGTGTGAGAGGGCAAGCCTTTCAATAATGTAGACGTTCAGAAATGGACGTCTATTGACAATGTTTCTTAGAAGTGCCACTTGCATTATTGTAATTGTGATGCTCTGTGTAGAGTGATGATTTAGGTGTTGCGTGGTTTATAGTAATCGTTGCGTGACTTTAATAAGCAAATTTCCTAAAATAATGGCATAAATAAAGGAGGTTTTGCTTATGTGGAAATCAAACGAAAAAAATATGGGATATATCTTTTTAGTGCTTACCTTTGCTCTGTTTGGGCTAGTTGGAGTGTTTCTTGTACCGGTTGTTATATTCATTATAAAAATATCAAAACGTTATCCAAAAGTATTTACATGGATTGCCCTTGTTGCCTTTTCTTTGATATGTATATACCTATTGATAGTTAAGCAGGAATGGAATTTGAGTTTTTTGTTAATGTGTATAGCTGTCGCCGTTGGAAATGTTTTGGATACTAAAAGCAGATAATGGAGGAAATATGGAAATTTCAAAAATAATAAAAGAGGCAAGAATAAAAAAAGGAATGACTCAGCAACAACTCGCAGATTCAGTGTATGTTACCAGACAGACTATTTCAAAATGGGAGTTAGGGAAAAGTATACCTGATGAAGCATCACTAAATTTATTATATCAATGTTTGGAAATTAACAATGAAGAGAAAACAATATTACAGAAACTTGCTCATAATAAGCAAACTATATTTTTGATTGTTATTGCTCTGGTATTTTCTCCAATAATAATAGGAATTCGCTATTGCTTATTTACAATGGGAAAACTTGAAGATAAACGATTCAAAATTGTGATTCAAACAGTCGGATTTATACTATTTGCTTTTTACTTGAGAAGTCTGAAAGATAATGTATCCTATCTTTTAATTTTTATTACTTCGTTTATTTACTTAACTTACCAGTATTATATGTGCAGTCTAGAAAATGATTAAAATCTGCATATAGACTGAGAGTTTATTGTTTGCTAACGTCCGAGCGGATACTGAAGAATTTATGAATAGTACATACCCAGAGATGCAAGCAAATTTCAAAAGGTATTTTGGAAATAGACATTTTACGCCGAAAAAATATGTTTATATCACTACGAAAAAGCAAAAATTAAATTTCTTAAAAGAATAAGGGGGGTTCTATGGATAAGCAATTATGGGTATTATGTCCTATTTGCAATAATAAGACACGAACTAAAGTGCGAGAAGATACGGAACTGATAAAATTTCCTTTATTCTGTCCAAAATGCAAAACGGAAACTTTAATCAATATGCGCCGCCAGATGGCCGACAGCCTGGAAGACAAGCCCTTCCCTGTCCTGCCGGAGGACCTGCAGTGCCGCTGCTGGTTTGAGTTTGGCAGTGCGGAGGACCACCTGAAATACCGTGCCGCCGTGCGAAAAGCCTACCCCCATGGCCATTACCCCATTTTTGAGGGCTGCAACCACATGCAATATCAAATCCGCGACCCGCAGGGCTTTGCCGCGATGCTGACAAGCATCATCGAGCAGAACGTCCTGCCGCCGCTACCGTTCGTGAAAAGCGCCTGAAAAAGAGAGAGGCTTCGTGAAATATCATATCAAGGAAAACACCGTGCAGGAAACGCGGGTCATTCCGCTGTACGGCTACAAGAGGTGTTCAGGGCTGTATCCGAACCTGTTCCTGGACGAGACCGAAACAGGGCTTGACTTTCACAATCAAATCTTTATACTGGATATGATAAAGCGCCTGACCCGCGAAGAAGGGATCAGCGCCATCATAAATACCCGCTATCCGACCAATGCTATGAGTGTGACAGACGAAGCCCGGCTGCTGATATTCTGAACGAGGAGAACATCTCCTACTCGTTCGATGTGCAGGTGATCGTGGATGAGTTGAAGTATGAGGGCCGCTCGATCCGCGGCATTGTACCCCCGGCCCTGCGAGGAGACGCTGTATGAACAACACCCCCTTTACCATCGCGCAAATGCGTCCCATCCGGGAGGCCATGACCATCTCACGCCCGGCCCGCTTGGGTGCGGAAGTGCCTGTGACCTGGTTTTCAATGGGCGCCGGCACCTCCATCACCCCGGAAAGCTATGATTGTACCACCCTGTACCTGGGGGCTGAGGGCAGCGGATGCTTTGTGCTGGGCGCGGAGGCCTGCCACGTACCCCTTGCCCCCGGTGAACTGCTGGTACTGCCCTCCAAAACGCTGTGCGGCACCCTGGCCGACAGCGACGGCATCGGCATGATCTACACCGAAATCATTTTAAAAAAGGAGCAATTTACCATGAACAACATCATCAAAGCGGGCCAGCCCACCGCCCTGAAAGACCTGATCTCCTACGAGGAAGGCAGCATCGCCAACCTGGACATCGTGCATGCTGACAACATGAAGTTTGTGCTGATGGCCTTTGACGAGGGTACCGGCCTGACCCCGCACCGCGCCCCCGGCAACGCTATCCTGACCGCCCTGGAGGGCAAGGCCATCATCGGTTACGAGGGCAAAGACTACGAGCTGAACGCTGGCGAGAGCTTCCGTTTTGACAAGAACGGCCTGCACAGCGTCACTCCGCAGGGCAAGTTCAAGATGAGCCTGCTGCTGGTCATCGAGTGATTTTATAAAGCAAACCGCCCACACGGAGAATTTCCCGCGTGGGCATTTTTTGTTAGGCAGTTAGTATAGGGGCGGCATCTGCAAAGCCTCCCTCTGCGAGGGAGGCAGCCCGAAGGGCCGGAGGGCGAGACAGTGCCTTTAACGCTTATTAGCCCGAAGGTTTTCTCCCCTACCCGCTGCGGCGGGAGTCCCCTCCCAGAGAAGGCCAAGGAGTTGGCAGCCCTTGGCGACTCTTTGCAATCATGCAGGAACGACCGCAGCCCGCAACTAAGGCATCGGCGGCACCAATGATTTTAGCCACAGGCTGGCGGTTTATGTGGATGCTATTAAACAAATTGCCGCCGCCCCGGTTTGCCTGCCGGGGCGGCGGTGTTTTGCTTTTATAAGGTTTTGGGTTTACTTTTTGCCAGGCTGGTTTTTGCGGCGGTATTCCAGCGGGCTTTGGCCGGTAAAGCGGCGGAAGCTTTGGGAAAAGTAGGCAGGCGAGCTGAAACCCATCTGCTCGCTGATCTGAGTCAGACTAAAGTCGGTGCTGGTCAGCAGGGCCTTGCTTTCGGTAATGCGGCGGTTGAGCAGGTAGTTGATGGGCGAGGTGTTGTACTCCCGCTGGAAAGTGTGGGAAAGGTAGTATTTGTTTACGTGGGTGATCTCGGCCAGCTTGTCCAGCGTGATGTTCTCACTGAAATTTTCGTCAATGTACCGTTTGGCGGCGGCACACTCCTTGCTCTTGGACGGCGGCTGCACGATGCGCATCGACACGGCGGCCTCCCGCACGATCTTGACCAGCAGCACTTCCAGAATGTCCTGGCAGACCATCTCGCAGCCGTCGGCGCGGCTGTCGATCTCCCGCAGAAGCATCCGCATCAAAAACAGCAGTTCCTCCCGCATCATGCCGCAGGAGAGCATCGTGTAGCCCAGGTCCTTCTCATTAAAAAGGAACTCCGCGCCGTCGATGCCCAGCACGATGTACTCCAGCGGGTAGGTCTGGTAGCTCAGCTCGGTATGCTGTACGCGGGGGTTGACGATGATGAGGTCGTCCGGCGCCACATCGAACAGCTTGCCCTCGATGTTGAACTGCCCGCGGCCGCTGACGCAGTAGAACATCTCGGTGCAGGCGTGGGTGTGTGGCACGCTGCGCCAGTCGCCGCCGAAGCGGCTTTTGCTGATGTACAAAAGGCGCACCGCCTCCCGCGGGGGGACCTCCATGTTCAGATCGTACCGTGTATTCACTGCCGGGCACTCCTTTCTGAATTTTGCAAAGCTTTAGTGCTTAAACAACAATTTGTCTAAAGCCAAGTGCAAGATTTCGCTTGATTCTAAAGACGTATATCGTTTTTTGCCCTTATTATACTTATTCCTACGTCGATTGGCAAGGCACGGTACGTAACATAAGTGCAGATTTGTGGGACGATTTTACAAAAAATTACAAAATTATGACATAGAAAGCGAATTTTGTCAAACCGCACAAAGACCGCATCGATATTTTGTGCAGCTTTTCGGGCACTGCCACAAAAAGACTAAAAGCGGCGCAAAAATAGCAAGATTTCTAAAATACTGCTCAAAAAAGTATCTGTTTCTTTGCCCTAAAACAGGGTATGATGATATCGTCAAGAAAGACAGGGTGCTGTAGAGGCACCCTTTGTGAGAGGAAGGAAACGGGGAAATGGAGCAGACCGGAAGATTAACATTGCCCACTGATGCCGATGTTGTGGAGGAGACCCTGCGGCTGAAAGCATTGCTGGGGGCCGACGCCCTGCGTGACTGCGACGGCACCGAGATGCCGGACGCCCTTTTGCAGGACCCCTCCAAGAAATACGCCACCTATTACACCACCCGCAAAGATAATGCCTGGGCCGAGGCAAACCCAGACGAGATCCAGCAGGAGTACCTCATCAGCGACCGGCACACCGCCCGCAGCACCACGCTGCGCATCCATTTGATGGACGGGTTCCACACCCAGCAGTTGAAAGTCAACACGCTGGATGACCCCAAGCGCTGGTGGGAGGTCATTGACCGCACTACCGGCGAGGTCGTGCCCACCGACAAGTGGTCCTTTGACGAGGCCGCCGGCGTGGTGGAGATCGAGACCATCCCCTACCACGAGTACACTGTCAGCTTTTTGGCGTTCCTGATCTGGGACCCCGTACATATGTATAACTTCCTGACCAATGATTGGAAGGACACGCCCCACCAGCTGACCTACGATGTGCGCCAGCCCAAAACGCAGGCTTACGTAAAAGAAAAGCTGCGCCGCTGGTGCGAGGCAAACCCCCATATCGATGTGGTGCGCTTTACCACCTTCTTCCACCAGTTCACGCTGACGTTTGATGACCAGAAGCGCGAAAAGTTCGTGGAGTGGTTCGGCTACAGCGCCAGCGTCAGCCCCTACATTTTGGAAAAGTTCGAGAAATGGGCCGGGTACAAGTTCCGCCCTGAGTTCATTGTGGACCAGGGCTACCACAACACGATGTTCCGCGTGCCCAGCAAGGAATTTAAAGATTTTATCGAGTTCCAGCAGCAGGAAGTCTGCGCCCTGGCCAAGGAGCTGGTGGACATCGTCCACTCCTACGGCAAAGAGGCCATGATGTTCCTGGGCGACCACTGGATCGGCACCGAGCCTTACGGCAAGTACTTCAAGTCTATTGGACTGGACGCTGTGGTTGGTTCCGTGGGCAGCGGCGTTACGCTGCGCATGATCTCCGACATTGAGGGCGTCAAGTACACAGAGGGCCGCTTGCTGCCCTACTTCTTTCCCGATGTGTTCTGCCCGGGCGGCGATCCCATCGGCGAGGCCCGCACCAACTGGCTGAAAGCCCGCCGCGCGGTGCTGCGCAGCCCGCTGGACCGCATCGGCTATGGCGGCTACCTAAAGCTCGCCAGCAACTGGCCCGGCTTTATCGACGAAATCCAGAACGTGGTAGGCGAGTTCCGCCAGATCCACGAGAACATGCAGGGCACCAAGTCCTATGTGGCACCGTTCAAAGTGGCCATCCTGAACTGCTGGGGCCACCAGCGCAAGTGGATGAGCAACCAGGTGCACCACTCCATTTACCACCGCGAGACCTACTCGGCCGAGGGCGTGCTGGAATGTCTGAGCGGCATGCCTTTTGATGTGGAGTTCATCAACTTTGATGATGTCCGCAGCGGCATCCCCAAGGACATCGGCGTTATCATCAATGTAGGCGATGCCTACACCGCCTTCAGCGGCGCCGAGAACTGGATCGACGAGAAGGTCGTGACCGCTATCCGCAAATTTGTGGACGAGGGCGGCGGCTTCATCGGTGTGGGCGAGCCCACCGCCTGCCAGCACCAGGGCCGGTACTTCCAGCTGTCCGATGTGATGGGCGTTGACCGCGAGATGGGCTTCTCCCTGAGTACCGACAAATACAACACCTGCGATCCCCACCACTTCATCCTCGAAGATGAATCCTTTACCGGCAAGATCGACTTTGGCGAGGGTACGTCCCGCATCTACGCCCAGGGCAAGCATTACCAGATCCTGGCGCAGGACGGCGAGTACAGCCAGCTGGTGGTGAACGAGTACGGCAAGGGCCACAGCGTTTACTTTGCGGGCCTGCCCTACTCCCCCCAGAACTGCCGCATTTTGCTGCGGGCCATCTACTACGCCGCCGGTATGCCGGAGGAGATGAAGCACTACTACGTGACCAACGTGGACACCGAGGTGACGGTATTCCCCGAAACGAAGCGCATTGCCGTCATCAACAACTCGGAGTCCGAGCAAAAGACCGACCTGTACATCAAGGGCAAGCTTATCCGTGAGCTGACCCTGGCCCCGCGTGAGATGCGCTGGGTCGACGATACAGAGTAAGACCCGATAATTTATGGGCCGCGCCTGCGGACCGTATTTTATAAAAGATGGAGAAACAATATTTTTAAGGAGGACAAATCCATGAAAAAGAAGAATGTAGCAGCCCTTATGGCAGCCGCCCTCACGGCTTCCATGCTCGCCGGCTGCGGCAGCAGCGCCAGCAGCTCCGCTGCCTCCACCCCTGCCGAGTCCACCCCCGCTGAGAGCGTCGCCGAGAGCGAAGCTGAGACCACCACTGCAGACGGCGACGAGACCCTGACCGTCTGGGCCTGGGACCCCAACTTCAACATCTACGCCCTGAAGCAGGCGGAGGCCCTCTACCAGAAGGATCACCCCAACTTCAAGCTGAACATTGAAGAGAACGTCTACAACGACATCGAGACCAAGCTCATCACCGCTGCCACCAGCGAGGATTACAGCACCCTGCCCGACATCTTCCTGATGCAGGATTACTCTTACCACAAGATGGTCGCCAACTTCCCCGGCATCTACACCGACCTGACCGACTCCGGCCTGGATTGGGACCAGTTCTCCGGCGGCAAGCTGGCTGACTCCACCGTCGACGGCCACCACTACGGCCTGCCCTTCGACAACGGCGCTTCTGTCATGGCTGTCCGTTCTGACATGATCGAGAATGCCGGCCTGACCGTCGAGGACTTCAAGGACCTGACCTGGAGCGAGTTCGAGGAGAAGGCCCAGAAGGTCGTGGACGCCAACGGCGTGCCGATGCTGACTTCCTCCGGCGGCTCTGAGCTGATCATCGAGATGATGCAGTCCGCTGGTGCCTCCCCTGTTGTTGACGGCGAGGTCAAGATCGCTGACAACGCTGCCCTGAAAGAGGCCCTGACCGTTTACAAGGATATGGTCGACAAGGGCATCCTGGCCGAGTACACCGACTGGGATCAGTACATTGCCTCCATGAACGACGGCAAGGCTGCCGGCGTTATCAACGGCTGCTGGATCATGTCCAGTGTCCAGGCTGCCGCGGATCAGTCCGGCAAGTGGGCTATCGTTAACATGCCCAAGCTGGATGGCATCGATGGTGCTACCAACTACGCAAACTGCGGCGGCGCAAGCTGGGCCGTTTCCTCCAACTGCAAAAACACCGAGCTGGCCTTCGACTTCCTGAAGAGCACCTTCGGTTCCAGTGTTGAGCTGTACGACGACCTGCTGCCCAACGCCGGTGCTATCTCCAGCTACCTGCCTGCTGCTGAGAGCGATGTTTACAACCAGCCTTCCGAGTTCTACGGCGGCCAGACCGTTTACAAGGACATCGTTGAGTTCGCTGGCCAGGTTCCCGCTTTCGACTGCGGTGCTTACTACTCTGACGTGCGCAGCGCCCTGACCGATGCTGTTACCAACGTTGTGCAGAACAACGCCGACATCGACAGCGAGATGCAGAATGCCCAGGATACCGTTGAGTTCAACATTGCTGGCTAACATCCGCCGCGCCTGACGCGTACCGCTTACACAATTGAACGTCCGCCAAGGGCACGGGTTGCATCAGATACCCCTTTTGCAAGCCGTGCCCTTGATTTTATGAAAAAACACATGGGCAAATTAGGGAGAGTTACCATGAACAAACGAAAAGGGCTGAACATGGAGCAGAAGCGCAACCTCACCGGCTGGGCTTTCCTGCTGCCGGCCTCGATCCTGATTTTTGTATTTTGCTTTTACCCCATGGTGCAGGCGCTGATCCTTTCTTTCCAGAAAGGTACCGGCAGCGCCGTGCAGCCGGCCGGGTTTGCCAACTATGCACGTATTTTAAAGGACGCCACCTTCCAGCAGTGCTTGTTTAACACGATCTTCTACTTCGTGATCCAGGTGCCCATCATGCTGATCCTGGCGCTGATTCTGGCACAGCTGCTCAACAGCCCCGACATCAAGGGCAAGGGCATCTACCGCACGATGATCTTCCTGCCCTGCGCCACCTCGCTGGTCTCCTACTCGATGATCTTCAAATCGCTGTTTGCCAACGATGGTCTGGTCAACCGGGTGCTGTCCACTGTAGGCATCCCAACCGTGGATTGGTTCCAGAACGCCTGGGCGGCCCGCTGGGTCATCGTTATTGCGCTGATCTGGCGCTGGACCGGCTACAACATGGTGTTCTACCTGGCTGGCCTGCAGAACATCGACTACTCCATCTACGAGGCCGCCCGCATCGACGGTGCGTCCCCCATCCAGCAGTTTATCCACCTGACCATTCCCCTGCTGAAACCCACCATTCTGCTGACGGCTATTATGTCCACCTCCGGCACGCTGCAGCTGTTTGATGAGTCCGTCAACCTGACGGCTGGCGGCCCCGGCAAGGCGACGATGACGCTGACGCATTACATCTACAACATTTCCTTTGTGGAAACGCCCAAGTTCAACTACGCGGCGGCGCTGTCGGTGTTTATCCTGGTGGTCGTGGCCGTCCTGTCTGCTATCCAGATGAAAGTAGGTGACAAACGTGACTAAAGGCAAAAAGATTTTGGCCCATGCCGTGTTGATTCTGGCCAGTTTCCTGTCGGTCTTTCCGCTGTACTACATGTTGTGCGGCGCTACCAACCCCAGCATTGACGTCGTGCGCGGCAAACTGATCCCCGGCACCTACCTGATGGAAAACTTCAAGTCGCTGATCGCCAACCAGAATTTGGGGCTGGCCATGGCAAACTCCTTCCGCAATGCCATCCTGATGACCTTCATCACGCTGCTGGTCTGCTCCATCGCCGGTTACGGCTTTGAGATCTACCACGACAAGGCCAAGGACGCCCTGATGAGCGTGCTGCTGCTGGCCATGATGCTGCCGTTCGTAGCCATCATGATCCCGCTGTTCAAGATGATGTCCCACTGGGGCCTTGTTAACAGCTGGGCGGCGTTTGTTCTGCCCTCCATCTCGACCCCGTTCATGATCATGCTGTTCCGCCAGGCGTCGAGGTCCTTCCCCAATGATATTATCGAGGCTGCTCGTCTGGACGGCCTGAGCGAGATCGGCATCTTCTTCCGTATGTTCGTTCCCATCATGCGCTCCACCTACGGCGCGGCCATGACGGTTACCTTCATGAATGCCTGGAACAGCTACCTCTGGCCGAAGATCATCTTCCAAAACAATGCCTCTATCACGATGCCCATGCTGGTTGCCAACCTGAAGAGCGGCTACAGCGTCGATTACGGCATGCTGATGCTGGGTGTCCTGATCTGCACGCTGCCCACTGCCATCATCTTCCTCTGCCTGCAAAAGAGCTTTGCCAACGGCATTACGGGTGCAGTCAAATGACCGCACGTGATGTCTGTCTCTCCCCTGCCGAGTGGGAAAATGCACTGGTGCAATTGCAGCTGGCCAAACAGCTGGGACTTATCGACGATGCCAGCCCCGAAGCGCTGGAAGCCCGCCGTCAGGCCAAAAATGCTGAGAATGCCCGGCTGCAAACCGCCGGCACGGTGTTTTACGGCCCGCGGCAGTACACCCCGGCCATGTACCTGCAATATGAGCTGACCCGTTTTAAGCTGGACTTTGCCCAGCCCACGGCAGCCATCCGAGCGCTGCCTGTTTGCCCTGTCATCACAGAAGAGCAGAAACAGGCGTACTATCGCAATAATCCGGATCTCTTTACCCGCTATTGGGGCGACAGCTTCCCCTATGAGGACGTGGAGCAGATCATTGAAAAAAGGCTGCGAGAGGAGGCGTATGATGCCCTTGTGCAAGACCTATTACGTCAACGCTGAAACCGGCCGCGACAGTTTCGACGGCCTGAGCGAGGCCACCGCTTTTGCCAGCCTGCGTGCTGTCAATCGCCTGACTTTGCAGCCCGGAGACCGAGTACGGCTGGCCTGCGGCAGTGTGTTTGCGGGGCAATACCTGCACCTGACCTGCTGCGGCAGCAAAGATGCCCCCATTGTGGTGGGCGCTTACGGCGACGGCCCTGCCCCGCGCATTGACGCCGACGGGCAGGGAATCTGGTACCAGGATTATGGCTGCCCGTTGGACAGCCCCACCCATGTGTACCGGGGCTATGTTTCCTCGGCCGTGCTGCTGTACGATGCCGCGTATGTGACCGTGCAGGACTTAGAAATTACCAACCACAGCGGTGCCATTTTGGGCGAGAGTTACTCCCAGCCCGACAAGATGGAGCGCACCGGCGTGGCTGTGGTGGCCAAGGACAAAGGCACATGCCGCGGCATTACGCTGCGCGATCTCGCCATCCACGATGTGAACGGCAACGTCTACGACAAGCACATGAACAACGGTGGCATCTACATGACTGCCCTGTCCCCTGCCGACGAAGCCGCCACCGGCCCGGCCCGCTTTGCCGATGTGCTGGTAGAGGGCTGTTACCTCTACCGCGTCAGCCGCTGGGGCCTGGCGGTGGGCTACACCTACGCCCACGCTCACTTTCAGGGGGCGGCGCTGGAAGAAGCCCCGTTCCTCAAGTACGGCCACGAGAATGTGACCATCCGCGACAATTACGTAAAGCTGGCCGGCGGCGATGGCATTACCGTGATGTACGCCCTGCGCCCGCTGGTGGAGCACAACACCGCTGATTCCGTAGCCTGTGAGATCAATGACCGCGTGTATTCCCACCCCGGCGACCGCGCCGGCAAAGTGGCGGCGGGCATCTGGCCCTGGAAATGCAAGGATGCACTGTTCCGCTGCAACGAGGCCGCCGACACCCGCCTGAACCAGGACAGCATGGCTTATGATGCCGACTCCGGCGACGGAACGGTGTACGAGTACAACTTCAGCCGCCAGAACGAGGGTGGCTGCGTGATGTTCTGCCTGCAGGAAGCCATCCACAATACCTTCTGCCACAACGTCAGTTTTGACGATTTGGGCGGCACCATCAGCCCCTCGGAGAACCCGGACGCGCTGATTACCGACAATGTATTCTATGTGCGGGACGGCGTGCCCTTCGTCCGCCCACAGATGGGCGGCGGCAATTACACCGCCGAGAACAACACGTTTTTGCCCCTGGATAAGTTTACCCCCTGAATAGCGGCAGTCTCTCCCCTGCCCTATGCCCCCCTGAATAAGCCCAAAACAAACACCCCCTGCCTTGCTTTTGTACAAGGCAGGGGGTGTTTGTTCGCCCCACCAGCCCGCCGTTGTCGGGTGCGAGCCCTTTTTCATTTTCGTGCCCCACTGGAATGACCAAGACGCAAACAAGCCAACCTATATATAGGGTTGTTTTGGGTAAAACGACCATTTTCGACATTTTCGGCTAAAATATATAGCATTCCATCCGGTTCTATGATAAAATGAGAATACTTATAAAGGGGAGTTTTTCAACTGTGCTTTATAAGCGCATAACTGCCCGCGCAGCGATGCACCTTTGAAGAAAGGAGGACAAAAATCATGAACAAGTTCAAGAAGCTCGTTGCGGTTCTGGTCAGCGTTGTCATGGCTTGCGTCTTTGCTACCGGTGTGTTCGCTACCGATTACGTAGAGAACTTGAGTGCTGCCCGCGCCGAAGTGAACGGCTATCTGACCAGCGCCGGTGTTTACGGCATGGACGGTGTTGTCAACAGCCTGAACGAGACCCAGCTGCGTGTCCTGCGTGATAATTCCGTTGCCCTGCGCAACGCTCTGACCCAGGCCAAGAACGCCATGAACGGCGCCAAGACCGAGGCCGATGTCCGCACTGCTGTCAGCACCGCTCTCAGCCAGGTTGGCGGCATCTTCAGCGATGCAGGCATCAGCCTGAACATCGATGTCGTTGCTTCCGGCAGCGAGGTTGCCGTTGTGCCGACTGCTTCCGCTAACGGTGTCTCTGGCACCACCCAGTGTAAGTTTGCCACCGATGGCTCTGTTGCTTCTGCTTCCAACCCGCTCACCGCTTCTTCTTCTGCAGTCATCAAGGCTACCGGTGACAACAGCGCTATGGTTATTGCTACCATCGTTCTGTCTGTTGTTGGTGTCCTAGGTCTGGCTGTCCGTAAGGAGAATGCGCTGGCTCTGTAAGCCAATGCAGCATCCGATGAGCTTGTCTTAATCGGAGGACGGGCAGCACTTCGGTGATGCCCGTTTTGTAGGTTCTTTTCAGGCAGTGTGCTTACCTGTTTCAGATAGATACTTTACGGATAGCCGGGCGCGGCTGGTGTCTGCGTCCTGGCTCAGGAGGGGTTAAAAACTTGCCACATAGTAAAAAAAGGTCTTTCATTCGCAGCAGTCCGCTGGCCTATGTTGTTGTGCCTTTGGCGCTGGCGGCTGTCACGGCAGCCCTGCTGGCGGCACTCAGCTTTGTGCTGCTGCAGCCCTACCAGATGATGCTGGGCTGGTTCTTTGACAACACAACTGCTTCTCAGCCGCAGGACCTGCTGGCTGAAGCCGGTACGGTAATTGACGGCGGTGCGGCAGAGGAAGCCGCTGCCCAGCCGGAGACGATTCCCTTCAGCAGCATTACCTACCCCACGTTGGGTGACCGCTATGCTGATATTACGATTTCCGGCACCAACGTGAACGCCCCGGTATATTACGGTGATACCAACCGAATCCTGAACCAGGGCGTCGGCACCTATATGGAAAACAGCAGCGCCGGTCTGCCCGGCGAAGGGAAAACAATTCTGCTGTCCGGCCACAACAACACTTTCTTCAATGATCTCCAGCATGCAGAAGAAGGGGCCACTGTAACCATTACCACCCATTACGGTGTGTACACCTATGAGGTTACGGAGACAAAAATTCTGGATTATCAGGACTCGTCCGCTTACGACTTCTCCCGCGAGGATGAAAATCTGATTCTGTATACCTGCTACCCGTTTGATGCTATGGGCTTTACCCCGGACCGCTTCTTTGTGTATGCACGGTATATCTCCGGCCCCGTGCTGGACAGAAACAGCTAAGGGGGCGATTGTTTGGAAAAAAATAATGTGAAAAAGAAACGCGGCAGTGTCGGCTGGGCACTGGGTTTGTCCTGGCTGTCCACGCTGCTGTTGGCGATTCTGGCCATTTTTCTAATGCTGCTGACCACTATATGCAGCGAGGGATTCATGCGCAAGCAGGTAACGCGCAGCAGCTTTGCCGATTATGCCTACAGCTACCTGTATGATAACTATGTCAGCTATGGTGCATCCACCGGTTTTGATGCCGATGTGATGACCTCTACCCTTTCCCGCGACCAGATTAACACGGATATGGAACAGGCTGTGACAGACCTGTATGCAGGCAATACGGCTGTCAATGCCCGTGAGAATATCAAAACCGACCTCAATGCTGTTCTGGTAGCTGACCTGAACAGCCGCGGTAAGGATGTGACCGAGGATGTAGCGTCCGCTGTTGAGATTGTGGCCGATGCCTGCCGCCTGGATTACGCCAACTATGTTGCCATTCCGCTGGCCAGCCAGCTTTACACGGTTATCACCAAGGTAAACCGACTGGCACTGCCGGGTGTAATTGTTACAGCCCTGCTTTGTGCAGTTTCTCTGGTACTGATGATCCGTCTGGCAGGCAGTTCCCGCTTGGGTGTGCGCTGCCTTACCTTCACCTTTACGGCCGGTGCAATTTTGTGCGCACTGGGTGCCACCGTTCTGTATCCCCTGCTGGGACTGGACAATTTTTCGCTGGAACCCGCCTCCATCCGGGCACTGGTTCTTACCTATTTTCGCAGTATGCTTGGCAGCCTGGGCATCTTTGCGGCTGTATATGCCCTCGTGGCCGCTATTCTGCTGGGCTTTATGTTCGTGGCGCGTCATCAGCTGAAGCGCCGATACCAAAATAACACCTGAGGAGGACCCGACCCGTGGAAAACGAAGAATACGATACCATAGACCTGCTGGAAGTCCTGAATGCAGTCCGGCAGCATCTGGCAATCCTAATCCTTTGCACCCTGGCAGCGGCCATTGCCGGTTTTGCTGTCTCCAAGTTCGCCATGACACCCCAGTACGAGTCCTCGGCCCTGATGATCGTCAACACCCGCCAGGATACGACCTCCAATGTCACCAGCGACCAGATCAACTCGGCAACCAAGCTGGTTTCTACCTACAGTATTATTATTAAAAGTGATACCGTGCTGCAGCAGGTTATCAATGACCTGGGCCTTTCCCTGAATTACAGTGAACTGAAGAACCGCGTAACGGTTGATGCCGTGGACGACACACAGGTTATGAAAATTACCGTCCGCAGCAACAATCCTGAATGGGCCCAGCAGGTCTGCAACAAAATCACCGAGGTTTCCCCCGACGTGATTCTGGAGGCTGTAGAAGCCGGTTCTGTCAAGGTCATTTCCAACGCTTCTCTTGCTGCCACCCCGGTTTCTCCCAACACCACAAAGAATACTGCCCTGGGCGGTATGATCGGTCTGGCGCTCTGCCTTGGTGTGATTTTCCTGCAGGTTCTGCTGGATAACAAACTCAATAACGAAGAAGATGTTGCGAAATACCTGGATCTCACCGTTGTGGGTGTCATTCCTGAATACGAGAGGGGCCAAAAGAAATGAGTGCAAAAGACAAAAAGTCCCGGACTTCTCACCGCGAATTCTTTGTTGTCAGCAAAGACGCGCCGTTCCAGTTCGTGGAAGCCTATAAATCCCTGCGTACCAACCTGGAGTTTCTCTCCGCCACAAGTAACTGCAAAACCATCCTGATTACTTCCTCGGTGCCGGAGGAGGGCAAAAGCAACGTGGCCATTAACCTGGCCATCACGCTGGCAGCCTCCAACAAGCGGGTAGTCCTTGTGGACTGCGATATGCGTAAAAGCGCAATTTCCCGCTATCTGCGCATTCCCCGCAACCATGCAGGTCTGACAAGCGTCATTACGGCGCGGGACGTAAGCAAGCTCCCGGATGCACTGCTGCGCCTGAAAGACAGCGGCATTACGGTGCTGCCCGTTGGTGCCATTCCGCCGAATCCGGCAGAACTCCTCTCCACCCCTATTGTAGAGCGGATTTTTACGGCTCTGCAGCAGACCTATGACTATGTAATTGTGGACACGCCGCCTGTCTCGGTGGTGACCGATGCCGCCGTTCTGAGCCGTGTATCGGATGGTGTACTGCTGGTCGTTCGTCCCGGCGTTACCACCATTCAGGGTGCCCAGCTGAGCAAAAAGAACCTGGAAGCCGTTGACGCCCACATTCTCGGCGTCGTGATGAATGGCTATAATGCCAAAAAGACCGGCCGCAAAGACGGCTACTCCTACGCGTACTCTTATGGTTACTACGACACAAAACAGGATAGCAGCAACGAATGAGCCAGAATTTGGTAGACCTGCATTGCCACATTTTGCCGGGCATCGATGATGGTGCCAAAAATCTGGACGTATCTATGGCGCTTTTGCGCAAAGAAGTCCAGGACGGTGTGGCTGGCATTGTATTTACCCCACACTTCCATTATGAGCGTATCTCGGTAGAGGATTTTGCCGCAAAGCGCCGCGCCGCGTTTTTACAGGTAGCCAAGGCCGCCAAAGAGACCGGCCTGCCGCTGGCGGGCAAGTTGGGTGCGGAGGTGTACTTTACAACAGCTCTGCCCAGTCTTGATTTGCGCGCGCTGGCCTTTGCCAAATCAAACTACATTCTTATCGAATTCCCTACCACCTGCCACCCCGCAGGCATTGACGAAACGCTGTATGCTGTGCGCCAGCGCGGCTATACGCCGATTCTGGCCCATGTGGAGCGTTATCCTTTCGTGACCGAGGACCCTACCTTGCTGTACAACTGGGTCAACGAGGGCTGTCTGGCGCAGATCAACTCCAGCGGCCTGGTGCGGGAAGGCCGCACGGCCCACTGGCTGCTAAAATTGCTGGAATGGAACCTGGTGCATCTGCTTTGCACCGACTGCCACTCGATCGACGCCCGCCCGCCAAACCTGAAAGCCGGGTACAGCAAGCTGCCAACCCCCATCGCCCGCCGCCTGCGCCGCAACAGCATTGAAGTCTACCTGGGTAATGAACTTGTCCCACCCGAGCCGACCAAGCCGCAATACCGCTTTGGCCGCTGGGTGTGACCCTATTACAAACAACTCCCCCTGCCGATGAATTCAGCAGGGGGACATTTTGTTTATATACTTTTGCAAACGACGAACTCAGCGGTAAATCTCTCCCCTGCCCTACAGAGCGGTTTGCATTTGGTGCCGGGTGGGAGTGCCCTCGATATCAACCGGGAGTCTCGGTGGCCATGGTTTCGCCGATCGGCAGTACTGTTTTCATCTGCGTTCCTCCGTAACCGAGCATGCCCGATTTTATAAGATAATTGTCGTTTTTTCGATGTTGTGGTATACTGATAGCAAACGCACCGGAAATCCGAAAGAAAGGAAAAACTATCATGCCGACACAAGAATTACAACAGCGGCAAATCTTATCACAGCAGCAGCTGCAAGCCTTGAACATCCTGTCCCTGGACGGTGCCGCCCTGGACGAGATGCTGAAAAAAGAGGAGATCGACAATCCCCTGTTCGACCTGGACAAGATCCACGGCACGGTCGAGCGGCCCATCAGCGTGCAGACGCCGGATAAGGAGGGCGACCTGTCGGAGCGGGCTGCCCCGGACAAAACGGCGCAGGACCTGTACCTGTTTTTGGAGAGTCAGCTCCCCGCCAATGTCACGAAAGCCGAGCGCGGCGTCTTTCGCTATATGGTTGAGTTCCTTGAACCCGGCACTGGCCTGCTGCCCGAAACCGTGGAAGAGGTGGCTGAGATTTTGGCTGCACCCTTGTATGTGGTCGAGCGCTGTCTGTCCTGGCTGCACCAGATGGAGCCTGCCGGTGTGGGCGCGGCCACGACCTCGGAAAGTCTGGTGCTGCAGGCATTCCACAAGGTGATGACAGACCCGACGCTGCTGGGCATCCTGTTCGATCATCTGGAGGATGTGGCCGCCAAGCGCTACCGCACCATCATGCGGGCCTACGGCCTGACGATGGAGGAAGTGCAGCACTATGTCTCACTGATCCGCACGCTGGAGCCGTACCCGACGGCAGCCTTTGGCGGCGGTGAGAGCGCTGGTTTCATTGTGCCAGATTTGGAGTTCTATTGCAAAGACGGCCAGTGGGGCGTGCGCGTGCAGGACCGCTGGAGCAGCGGCGTGCCCTACAGCAGCTACTACGACCTGTCCGGCACGGACGCAGCGCCGGAGCTGCGCACCTATTTGCAGGAGCAGCACCGTCACGCGGACTACATCGTGCAGTGTGTGGAGAAGCGCCGCAGCACCCTGCAGCAGCTTGGTCAGCTGATCTTGAACACCCAGCTTGCCTTTTTAGCCGAAGGCCAGCCCCTGCACACCCTGACGGCTGATATGCTGGCCGAGCAGATGGGCGTCAACCCGTCCACCGTCAGCCGTGCCATCAAGGGCAAATATGTCAAAACACCCACCAAGGTCTATCCGCTCTCCTACTTCCTGACGAGGGCAGGCAACCGCAGCGGGGACGCTGCACCGGACAGCCGCAGCGAGATTCTGGCCGCCCTGCATAAACTGCTGCAGGAGGAAGATCCCGTCCATCCTCTCTCTGACGCACAGCTGGCGGATCAGCTGACGGCCCAGGGCATTACCACCACCCGGCGCACCGTGGCCAAGTATCGGCTGCTGCTGGGCATCCCCGGCGCGTTTGAGCGCAAGCAGTGACCGCCAGCTTTGACTAAATACTTACAAAAGAATCGCCGATCAGAGCCTTATAGGTTCCGATCGGCGATTTTTATGAAGGATGCTTTTACGGTAATGGCAAATCAGTTGCGGCTGATGCGGCTGACCAGGTCACGGACATAGGCCTCGCATGTCTCCCAGTCGTTGGCAGCCACGGCGTCCTTGGGCATCAGGCTGCTGGCCAGACCTACGCTCAGGTAGCCGGCGTCAAAGAACTGGCGGATATTCTGCGGGTTCACACCGCCAATGGCCATGTAGTGGGTATCGTCGAAGGGCCCCTTCAGGTCCTTCAGATAGCTCATCGGCATGCTGCCAGCGGGGAAAAGCTTCATGGTCTTAAAGCCATACTCCAGGCTGACGGCCACATCGGAGGGGGTCAGCACGCCGGGCAGTAGGGCAATATCGTTCTTGGCGCAGTACTCCAGCACGTCCACAGGGGTGCCGGGGGTCAGCAGGAACTGGGCACCGGCGTCCACTGCGGTGCGGCAGCGCTCGGTGGTGATGGCCGTGCCGCCGCCTACCAGGCAGCGGTCACCAAAGTGCTTGCGCAGCATGGTGATCTGCTCCAGCGCGTGGGGGCTGTTGAGGGCCACCTCAAAGAACGCTACGCCGCCGCGCACAGCGGCATCGGCATAGTCGATGGTTTTTTCCAGCGGGACATTGCGCAGGATGCCCAGCAGCGGGTGCTCTGCGGTAATTGCATACATATCCATAATGGTATTCCCTTTCTGGTCTGCTTACCACTCGGCCATGGTGCCGTCGTAGTTACGCCACTTGGGGTTGGTCCAATGCAGGCCCTCGGCGGAAACTTCCTTGACGAGGTCCTCGTCGATCTCCAGACCCAGGCCGGGCTTGGTGGGTACATCCACATAGCCATCCTTGTACTGGAAGATGTCCTTATTCTTGACGAAGTCCAGCAGGTCAAAGCCCTTATTGTAGTGGATGCCCAAGCTCTGCTCCTGGATAAAGACGTTGGGAGAGCAAACATCCACCTGCAATGTAGCGGCCAGCGCAATGGGGCCGTAGGGGGCGTGGGGCGCGGCAGCCATATCAAAGGCCTCAGCCATGGCGACGATCTTCTTGGTCTCCAGGATGCCGCCGACCAGGGCAACGTCAGGCTGGATGATGTCGATGGCACCCTCACGGAAGAGGTTCTTGTACTGCCAGCGGCTGACCAGGCGCTCACCGGTAGCCAGCGGGGTGGAGACCTGGTTGGCGACCTCGCGGAAGCCTTCCTCGTTCTCGGGCAGGACAACTTCCTCCATGAACATCAGCTTGTAGGGCTCCAGTTCATGGGCCAGCACCTTGGCCATCGGCTTATGCACACGGCCGTGGAAGTCGACAGCGATGCCGAAATCATTGCCACAGGCCTCGCGGATGGAGGCAACGCGGTCCACAACGGCCTGGATCTTGGCAAAGGAGTCAATGTAGTGCAGCTCCTCGGTAGCGTTCATTTTGACAGCGTCAAAACCCATGGCACGGCGCTCCAGCGCGGCCTTGGCGACGTCGTCGGGACGGTCGCCTCCGATCCAGGAGTAGACCTTGATGCGGTCGCGGGCCTTGCCACCCAGGAACTCATACACGGGCACGCCAAAAGCCTTGCCCTTGATGTCCCACAGGGCCATCTCCATGCCGGAGACGATGGTGCCGTTGATAGGGCCGCCGCGGAAGAAGGACTTGTACATCTCCTGCCACAGGCGCTCGATCTCGAACGGGTCACAGCCAAGCAGATACTCGCCCATTTCCTTGGCACCGGCCACGACGGTTTCGGTCTTGGTGCCGGAGATCATCTCTCCCCAGCCCTCGATGCCTTCATCGGTGGTGATTTTAACAAAGATCCAGCGGGGTTTAACCTCATATACGGTAATACCGGAAATTTTCATTGGGAAACCTCCTAACATACAGTGCAAAGGGGCAGCCGCAGACGTTTCACGGCCTACAAAACTGCCCTTTGCACTATCTTGGAATTCGTTAGCGGAATTGCTTAGTGGAACAGACCTGCAACAACGCTCAGCAGGTAGGAGAGCAGGTGGGTACCGGCATCCTCAGTGGAGACGAGAGCGGCACCGGCCAGGTCATAGCCGCCAGCCACAGCCAGTGCGGTGTGGACAGGAGCCAGAGAGGTAGCGATGAACAGCATGATGATGGTGAAGATCACGCAAGAAATATAGCTGCGGACAACATTGCCCTTGCTGAATGCGACCGGGTAAGCGGACAGCCACATGGCCTGGTAAGCAATATCAGAGATGGGCAGCAGACGGTTGAAGGGCAGGACCATGGCCAGGATGATGGTGGTGGGGACCATCAGGATGCCAACGGCGATGCAGCTGGGGTTAGCGATGGTCAGGGCAGCATCGATACCGATGTGGAACTTATTGCCGCTGAACTTCTTGTTCAGCAGCTCCTTAACGGCATCAGCAAACGGAATCAGGCCTTCCATCAGGACCTGCATCATCTTCGGGGTCAGGACCATGGTAGCAGCGGTGTACATAGCAACGGTCATAACGCCGGCAACATCGTTGCCGCCCAGGATGCCGAACACAGCGCCCAGGATGGTGCCAATCATCAGAGGCTCGCCGAGGACGCCGAACTTTTTCTGGATGCTCTCGGGGTCAGCCTGCAACTTGTTCAGGCCGGGGATGTGGTCGTAAACTTTGTTCAGCAGGTAAGCCAGAGGTGCCCAGCTGATGCTGTTGGAGGTGGGGAAGGAAACGCCGGGCAGGCCGAACTCTTCCTCAACGACAGGCTGGGTCCAGTCGGCCAGCTTGAAGGTAACGATAGCGCAGATAGCACCGCAGATCAGGCCGATGATGGCGCTGCCGGAAGCATAATAGCAGATAGCAGCGCAGAAGATGAAGTGGTTGTAGCTCCAGAAGTCGACCATGACGCAGTTGGTAGCCTTTAGAACCAGCATCAGGATGTTGATGCCCAGGACGACGAAGACGACCACAGCGGCCAAGTGGTAAGCCCAGGTAGCGGCGGCACGGGCAGGCCAACCTACATCCATGATGTCGGTATGCAGGCCAAAGCGGGCGACCATGTTCTGCACGCTGGGGCCAACCTGTGCAACAAAGGTGTTGATGACCAGGTTGACACCGCAGAAGCCAACACCGGTGGTGATGCAGCACTTCAGCAGGGTGCCGATCTTAACACGCAGACAAATACCGATAACGAACATGATGATGGGCATCATGCACATGGGACCCAAACCGCAGATCCAGTTCAAGGCGTCAATAACAACTTGCATTTTATAACTCCTCCGGTTTTATAATTTTGCAGCGGCCATTTCAGGGGCAGTGGTACCGCCGCGCTTTCCTATTTCTTTCTGCAATCAGCCGCGCAGGATCTTGATGATCTCGTCGATGGCCTCTTTCTCACCAACGCCGGTCACGAAGCAGGTGCCGCGCACAACGGGAACGGAATCGGTCAGGCTGTCCTTCAGTGCGCCGGTGGGCACGATAACGTCGGGGCGCTCGACCTTGACTTTGCCCTGGACCTCGGCGAACTTGCACTGAATGAACTTGACATCAATGCCAGCGTTGGCCATAGCGGTCTTCAGCTTGTTAATAGCGATGGTAGAGGTGATCATGGAAGAACCACAGCAAACCATAATCTTTTTCATAAGAAATCATCCTTCTTTCTTTAAAATATTCATAACATCTTGCGGGGTGTCGGCCTTGACCAACTGCCCCATCACGTCCTTGTCCGCCAGGATCGCCATGATCTCCTGCAGGATGTCGATCTGCTTGCCGTTAACATCCAATGCAATGTTGAAGATCACATTGACGTCCACCGTGGCTTCATCGTCATCCATGCGCTGGAACGTAACGGGCGTATCCAGGACCGCAATGCCCATGGCAGAATGTTCAACATGAGCCGGGACCACATGAGGAATTGCTGCATTGTACTCTTCCAGTTCAAGGCCGGTGGGGTAATCGCGCTCACGCTCCAAGACAGCATCGTAAAAGCTGGTCTTTACCTTCCCGTTTTTCAAAAGAACTTCATACAGCTGGTGCAGAGCATCCTCTTTACTTTTTGCTTTCATGTGTGTAATCACACATTCAGGGAAAAGAATATCTCGCATAGCCATCTGTGTAGTTCACCTCCTTTTCTCTTGTACCGTAGTGCTGCATTTGCTCCAATACAAAAATGTGGGTGCAAGGGATCTGGAACCCTTACACCCATATATGTAGCAAGTTACGTGCCAACTTTCTGGCAGAATTTGATCCTATTTTAGGAAATCGTAGATCTCCTTGGCATTTTTTGCAGATAATAACTTCTTTACGTTATTTTCGTCTTTAATAATATCGCAGAAATTTTGTACAAATCCCTGGCATTTTTCGTCCAGCGCAAACAAAAAAACAATTTCAGCCACAAATCCGCCCGCCCAGTCCAACGGATGGCAGATTTTGGCGACGCAGATGGCAGGTTTTGTGACATAGGCAGGCTCGCCGTGGGGGATGGCAATATGCCCCGGCAGGCAGGTTACGCCTAAGTTTTCCCGCTTGTAGACGCTCAGCAAAAATTCCGGCTTGACGCAGCCTTTCTCCATCAGCATCGTGCACATGGTGTCCAGCGCATCGTTCTTGTCCTGAAAATCCGCATCGCAAAGGATCAGCTGCGGGTCCAGCAGATCGCCGATGCCGCTGTTGTGCTGGCAGTGGGCCTCCAGCAGGTTTGTCAGCGCCATCGAGCCGCGGCCAGAGAAGATGTAGTTCATCGGCAAAAACGGAATGCCCGGCAGTTCCGGGTTGATGGTGCCTACCGCGGCCACGATGTCGTAGTTCCGGCGCAGTTCTTCCACGCGGGCCAGCATAGCATCGCGGTTCAGCAGGCCCACATCCACAATTTTGATGTCGCTGCACTCCACCACGGTGGCTTTCAAGAAGCTCTCTATGCGGCGGGCGTAACCCTCGCCTGTGATGCAGACCGTCAGGATCGCAGACGGCTTACCGGTACGCTGCTCCAGATCGGAGAATCCGGCGTGCAGACGACCGATTTCCAGCGCATCCGCTAGTTCATCCAGCGTGCATTTATCCCGGAAGCTGGCCCGGTTCACGGCGTCCAGCGCCATCAGCGTATCCACGCGGGCCACGCACCGCACGCTGACACCGGTGCGCAGGGAAATCTCCGGCGCAAAGGACGCCAGCGAACCCATATCCACCAGCAGCAGGCAGCCCAGCCCCTCATCCACCTGTTGGACCAGACGGATGGCGCGCTCCAACACCTGCTCGTTGGGCTCGTCCCAGCCCATGGAGAAGCCGATGGCGTTGTCGTCCTGCAGCACATGGTTCACGACCTCGGCCATGGCCGGGCCGACCTGGCCGTGAGCCATCAGTATGATCCGGATGCGCCGCTCCATCTTGCGGGCCGAGAATGCCACCAGGCACAGGGTGAGCATCTGCCGCTTGTAGTCGCTTATATTGCAGGGCCGCTTGGCGCGGAAACGGTCAATGAACTGTTGGGCCAGTTCCATCTCAGCCGGGTACTTTTCCGCCAGTGAAATCTGTGCACCGTTGGCGTTTTGGGGCACATCCGTGGTCAGGCTGAGCACTAACGCGTCCTCAAAGTCCTTGCGGCAGGAATTCAGGCTGTCCCGCATCTCGGCCAGCACAGCCAGCACGACCTTGCGCACTTCCTGCCGCTCCTGCTCCAGCGATTTCGCCGTGTTGTTATTGTGCAGGTTGTTCTGCGGCAGCACGCGGCCCAGCAGTACGGTCTGCAGGGCTTTCATCCGCGCTTCAGGCGTGCAGTCTTCCTCGGCAATTTCTTTCAGTCGGTAGTACATTTTATCCAGCGTTTGACTGGCGTCGTCCTCCACCTGCGGGAAGACCAGCTGCCGATCATAACAGCTTTCCACTTCCAGCGAACGGGTCAGGCTGCCTGCCGAGATCAACTGCTGCACCAGTTCGGCACGGATGTAAACGGTGTCTTGCTGCTTGGAGACGCTCTCCAAAAACGCGTTGGCGCAGCAGACCTGGATGTCGCTCTGCATCTGGCCGATGTTGCCGGGACAATCATATTGCAATAAGATGCGCACGGCCTCCCGTTCCACCACCAGCTTGCGGTCGATCTTCTTGTACTCCCCCGCAAAGATGCTTTGCAGCACGGCAAACCGCTCCGCCATCGGGCGGTCAGCGATGCCGGGCATCGAGATGACGATGGGGATACGGCGGCGGAACGTCAGCAGCAGGGCCGACTCCGGCGAAGAGGTGGTAGCGGCGATCAGCCGCACATTGACCTTACGTGCCGGGCCGGAATCGCCAAGTCGGCGGTAGCTGCCCTTGTCCAGCAGGTAGAAAAGCATTTCCTGCCCTTCCCCGGACAGACGGTGGATCTCATCCAAAAACAGGATGCCGCCGTCTGCCTTCTGCACCAGGCCGTCCTTGGTGGCGTTGGCGCCGCTGAACGCGCCGCGCACATAGCCAAACAACTGGCTGTTCAGCAGCTGCGGGTTGTCGGCGTAATCGGCGCAGTTGAAGGAGACAAAGGGGGCATCCGGCGCCAGCAGGCCCTGCTGCACCGCATAGTGGTACATATTCTCTGCCAGAAACGTTTTGCCGGAACCAGACGGACCAATAATGAGTGTGTGCAGGCCGTTGGGTGGATAAGATACCGCCGCCTTCGCTTGATGGATCTGCGCTTTCAGGCCGCCGTCGTAGCCGATCATCCCGGCAAACACGTTGGTGCCCTCGGTTTCCTCTTGCGTGGTGATTTCTACGGCCGGTTCAGGCTGCGGCTCGGCTTCTTTTTCTGGCAAATTGCTGTGCAGTTCCTTTACCAGATAGCGCGAGACATTGTAGCCCATCGCGTTCAGCCGCAGGGTCAGCGACCGATCCGAAAGCCCCGGCTCCTGCTCCAGAAGTTTCTGCATCTCTACCACCAGCGCCGGGCGCAGCCGCATCCAGGAGTTAGGAATGCCGTTGATCCGCCGCAGTTCCACTACCTGTTCGCGGCGCAGCTGCAGCATCTGAGCCAGTTGTTCATCGGTATAGGGGCGTTTGGGGTCTTCCTGTCGGATCAGTTCAGTCAGAGTGGCCATTGCTGCCCCTCCTTTTTCTATGTTAGTCGTTATATTTCCAGGCGAAAATCCGTTTGGGGTTCTCTACCATCATTTTGTGGAAGTTTTCTTCGCCGATGTAAGGCAGCAGTTCCGCCTTCAGGTCGGTCAGAATATAGGTGAAGCCGGGCTTACCGCCGTAGGCAGGCAGATAGTTCTTCTTGCCCATATCGCCGGCCAGGGTCACGTGGTCTACACAGCCGGCCTCCACCAGCGCCGTGACCATCCGCACGCGAAAGGAATCGCGATCCTGCAGTTCTCGGCCAACATGGTCCAGGCAAATGGTAGCGCCCTCGCGGCAAAGCCGGATGGCATAGTCCGTATCCATCTTGCTGTCAATGTGGCACAGCAGCACATTCTTCGGATCGACACCGTGTTTTTCCAGCAGGTGCAACTGGTCCATGCCCATTGTGCCCTTGTCGCAGTGGGTGCTGATGGGGATGCCCGTGTCGCGGTGTACGCGGGCCACTGCCTCGATGGAGCGCTTTTCGGCGGCGGTCACTTCCTCAAAGCTGGTGCCCAGCTTGATAACACCCGGGTGGATCTCGGTGTCATCCAGGCCATTCGTCACTTCGTCCATCAGAATATCATACAGCTCACCGTCGGTTTTATCGCCAAACCAGGGCGGCATAAACAGCTGCTTGTGGAAGCCTGTGCAGCAGATGACATGCACACCGGTAGCCTGCGCAATGCGCTGATAGGCCTTTACGTTGCGGCCGTAGTTGATCGGCGTCATCTCTACCAGGGTCTCACCCCCGGCTGCGGAAAAACTGCGGGTCTCCTCCGTCGAAGCCGCCTCGTCATCCAGCGTATAAGGGATATAATACTCATCCGGCAGCTGGGGTTTTACCATTAGGTGCTCATGCACATAGGTAACGCCCAATTTGTTTACATTTAGCGGGCCACATACAGTAACGGCCGTATTACGAATCATCGTCGTATTCCTCCATTTTGGCAAAGCAAAGCCCTGCCCACATTTGAAAGCCAGGCAGATTCCAGATACCTAGGCAGCCCAAAAATGTGAAACTCGGAGAAATTATGCAGCACGTACATTGCCATTATTATAAATCGACAATTTTATATTGTAAAGAGATTCACGGTAAAATAGATGTCATTTTTCGTAATTGCACGTCGTCGGGACGAACATTGTTCACCCGCGGATTTGCGTTGTCACTCGCTTTGCGGACGCATAGTGTGCGTCCCTACTATCTCCATATCTCCTATCACAAATCACGAAACAAAGAGCAAAAGCGCCCTACCCCTTGCGGGATAAGGCGCTTTGCTTAAAAGAGAAGTCGGCATCTACCTATTTTCACAGGCCGTCTCCAGCCAACTATCTTCGGCACGAGTGAGCTTAACTTCTGTGTTCGGAATGGGAACAGGTGGAACCTCACCGTCATCGACACCGACCGTCTCTTTTTTCTGAGGATGTACCCTCAAAACTGAATATCGAACTGCTTTAGCAAATAGAGTATCTCATAAAGATGGGGTCAAGCCCTCGACCTATTAGTACACACTAGCTGAACGGATCACTCCGCTTACACTCTGTGCCTATCAACCTTGTAGTCTTCAAGGGGTCTTACCTGATTGACTCAGTGGGATATCTTATCTTAAGGCCGGCTTCACGCTTAGATGCTTTCAGCGTTTATCCGATCCGAACATAGCTGCCCAGCTGTGCCACTGGCGTGACAACTGGTGCACCAGAGGTTCGTCCATCCCGGTCCTCTCGTACTAGGGACAGCGCCTCTCAAATATCCTGCGCCCACGACAGATAGGGACCGAACTGTCTCACGACGTTCTG
>OLPA01000301.1_pt1 | contig 45916 bp, 32 predicted proteins | sample 1672811 | NCBI WGS metagenome assembly OLPA01 (sample SAMEA3136726, study PRJEB25190) | human gut metagenome | biome: human gut; feature: human-associated habitat; material: faeces | place: Austria | collected 2013
AGCGTCTCCGCAAGAATGGCTGCGGAGATATTCTAGAGAAAAATCGGCTGTCAATTTATGAACAGTCTCATCAGGAAGTTATAAAAATCGAGATGAATATAGTTTCTGTTCCGGCTGACATGAATCGTCCAAGTGAAGACATGTCAGATGAACAGCTTGAGGCATTGACTCCGTGGAGCAAAGAAGTTCAAAATGTTTGCAAAAATTAAAATGTAGTAAAACGCTTGCATCTAGCAAAGATGATGCAAGCGTTAATTAAAATCTAGCATTGGAATATTGAGCGCTTACGTTTAAAATATTTTTAGCTGGATGATTGCAAGTATCAAACGATTGATTTTTGAACGATTGATTGTTATAATTATTGATAAAATATAGATGATAGATTGAAAAGGATGACATGTTGCGATGGATAGGATACTGATGTTTGATCACAATATTAAAGATATAGGTTTATACACGAGACCATCAACGCAAGGAGATGAGTTGGAGTTAGTTAAAAATTTTATCGAATATTATACTCATAATTTTCTGAAAAACAATAAAACAAGTAATTTGGCTATATTTGTAGAGCCAAAAGTGGCATCTGGATTTCCTGATATTGTTTTTGCATCCTATTCACCTAAGATATTGAGCAATTGGTCAGAAGAAAGAGAAAATTTAGAAACTAGAGATTTAAAAGTGCTATCTCAGTTACTGATGACTAAAGGGAGTACAGGGAGTGAATTGATAACAAGACTTAAAATGTCAGAGAAAGATACTATTCAGGCTATAGAAAGATTATTTGATGCGAATATGATCATACGAGAGCAAGGGATATGGAAACCAGTAGATATCAAAAAACTATATAATATCAAAAAATTGATTTCGGTAGAAGCTAAAATGACTGATATAAAAAAAGTGGCTGAACAGTCCCTTATAAATACATGGTTTGCTTCTCAATCATATGCTTTGACAAATACTTCAAACCCACAAATCAGTACGATTAAGAGATTTGAAAGTCAAGGCATAGGTTTGTATTGTAAGAAGAGAAGTTTTAAAAAAATAGTTGAAGCGAGGAAATTGGTATCGCCATCAAGTTATCAGGCTTTGTTGTTTAATGAATGGATTGGAAGAACTGTTGCACATTTAAGTTAGGAGAAATAATATATGAGAAAATTTCAAGAAATGTGTCAAGAAGAATTTGAAAAAGTTGAATTGATGGCACGTGGTGGTCAAAAGATTGTGTTTGATGGGATTCATAACTCATATGGAGAAATTGTGATTAAATTGTATTTTCAACTTAACGATCCAAGATCTCTTAGAGAAATTGAAATAGAAAAAAGTTTGAATCTATCAATGGTTCCTAAGATATATGAAACAGGAACAATAGAGTATGAAGGAACTGAAACATTGTATATTATTGAACAAAAAGTAAAAGGAACAGAGTTAAGGAAAGTCCTTGAAAGTGGTAAGAGATTTTCTTTGGAAGAGTCCGTAATATTTTTGGAACAGGGGCTTGAATTCATTTCGTGCATAGAAAACGCAGGGATTGTTCATAGAGATATTAAACCGGAAAATATTATATTAGCAGATGATGGGAAGATTTATTTCCTTGACTTTGGGATTGCAAGAGTTTTGGGAGCGGATTCATTGACAAGAACAGGCGCAATGATGGGACCGCATACACCTGGGTATGCAGCTCCTGAGCAGTTTAATAATTTAAAGAGAGAAATTGATTCTCGGGCAGATATCTTTTCATTAGGAGTTGTTACTTATGAGTGTATTACAGGAACAAATCCATTTAGAGAAGGATCAATCAACGCACTTGAAGTCTTACAAAGGACAGAAACAATTACACCGGTACAGTATTCTATTAAAGGGGATACCCAAAGTCAGTTTATGGCATTATTGGGTACAATGATGGGGAAATATCCATCTAGAAGACCTAGAACCGCTAAGCAGGCATTAGATTGGTTAAAAGTAGCTAAGAATACATTTGTTTATGAATAGAGATGAGGTTGAAAAATGGAACTTTTTATACAAATGGGACATAATATGCAAACGCTAGCTATTGAACACTTAGAAGAGTTTGATGGTGGAACTATTATCCTTAGTCCTATGAATATTTCGCCAAATAAGGTAAAGGACTATGCAGCTAAGGTACATAAGAAAAACGGAAGGGTACTTGTAGATCCACAATTGTATTATCCTAGACAATACCAAAAGAAATTGTCTGAGTATGAATATTGGCCGCAGAGTGATATTACATCATTGGAAATGGGACAATTTGATACAGTTGTAGAAAAATTATCGAAATTAAATGCCGAAGTTAGGGCGGAGGCTTTTTTGTTGCCTTCCATTACCACAAAAAAGATTGATGAATTATGGAATAAAATACAGAAATTAATAATAAAAAGTGCTCAAAAATATGCACCTGATATGAAGTATATACACACAATTTCACTGGGAAGTGATGTGTTGAATGATGAAAGACAGATTGAACGTGTTATAGAGTATGTTGAAGAATGGGATGTAGATGGTATATATATTGTTTGTGAGCACCCTGAACGGTATTATTTAGTAGATCGCCCATTATGGATATCTAATATTATGTCATTGGTAGCGGGAATTAAGAGACAACGAAAAATGACAATTGTAGGCTATGCGAGCCATCAATTATTATGTATGGCATTAGCAAAATGTGATGCAATTGCATCGGGAAATTTTTTGAATTTAAGATGGTTTCAACCAGAACATTTTGAAACAATAGATGATAGACGACCTAGTCGTCGAGCCGTGTGGTATTATTGTCCGCAAGCATTATCAGAGTACAAAATACCTTTTTTGGACATTGCAAATCGTATGGAACTATTAGATAGACTTGCACCGCCTGAAACTATGAAAAACAAATACAGTGAAATGTTGTTTAATGGAAGTTTACCATCATCAACCGGTTTTGGAGAAAAAGAAGCTTTTAGACATTACCTTTATTGCCTCCATAAGCAATGTCAGAATAGTGTTTTGGAAACTTATGAGGAAACCAAAAATTTACATCTGCTAATGCTAGAAACAGCTGAACAATTATTATCTGGTTTAGGTAAGAAAGGAATTAAAGGACAAGATAGGGATTTTACTGAAATTTTGGATGTTAATAGAGCGGCCATTTCTGCTTTTGATATGTCTTATAGTTATCCGCTCTCTCAAGAATGGAAAGATATATAATAACAGTTGTAAATTCTGATATATATATTGTGTTACAAGAAATTGTGGAATAATTTCAAGATACGTACGGGAGAAAAATATAAATTGTTGGGGTCAGGCACCAATGTGGTCAAAATAGCGTCAACTTAAGGAACAAGTCTTAAGTTGATGCAAGATAAAGTTATCAAATACAAACAATGGAACGTTGACCCTTGATACAACCTGTGCGCCTGCAAACATACGTTATCCGCAGGATATCTCACTTTTGAACGAAGCAAGAGAAAAGCTGGAAAACATGATTTATCGTTTTTGTAAATGTTATGGTCTTAAGCTGCCAAGAAGATACCTTAAATGTGCCAGAAAAGAGTATCTTGCATTTGCTAAGAGCAGGAAGCACACGGCAAAGGAAATTCGCAGTGCACTCCGCAGACAGCTTGGCTACGTAAAAAGAGATCTTGGCTATCTGGAACAGTTCATGAGTGATGGTTATGCCATGACAGGTAAGGCTGTCGGTCTGTATCTTACCATCATCCGGTTGTATGAACAGCAACAGTATATGTATGATAACAGAGTCCATTCTGTGGAGCATCGGATTGTAAGTATTTCGCAGCCATGGCTCCGGCCGATCGCCAGAGGCAAGGTCAAAGCATCGGTTGAATTTGGTGCAAAAGTTGATAAAAAACAGGAGTATCAGGATAATACCGATAGAATCGGAGTGGAGCGCACTTTCAGCCTGAGCAAACGCTGTTATGGTATGAGCTGCATTACCACAAAACTGGAAGAAACGCATTTGACTTCTATCGCATTATCTGTATTCGTGACGAATCTGTTCCAGATTCAGAGACGAATACTTTACGTTCTTTTGTATCTGTTCCGCTTCTGGCATGACTGGAACAGATGTAAGAGCTGGAATTTGCAGATAGCTGCTTAATCAGCAGACACTAAATAGCAATTGAAAAACTTTATTGACTCCGATAGAAATAGGTGTACAGGAATTTTACCGATGATAATAATGCGTTGGAGGTAAGATTATGGGATGCTTAAATTTGAAAAATTGCAAACACGAGAGTAGAATTATAAAAATGCCGAAGAAAAAGAAAAATGTTATTCAAGAAGAAAATAGTAATAATGTTAATAATCAAAAAAGTAGTGTTAAAGCCAGAATAGAAACTGGATTAGCTATATTAACTGGTCTATCACTATTATTTGGGGCATATAATTATGTCGAATCGAAATTTGACAAATTGAATGATAAGCTAAACGAATGCTTGAAAAAGGATGAGATAAATAATTTAACAACAGATGTAAGCGAAATGAGAGAATATCTTTATTCAGATGATGGGGTAAAAGATCAATTAGGTGAGTTCTCAGATAAGATGGATAAAGTTACTAACTTATTAAATATTACAGCAATAAAAGCAGATGTTACTACGGAAGAGTATATAAAGAACAATGTTTCTATTGTAGATAATGATATAAGTGATTCAACAAGTTCGATTTCACCAGATACATGTATAGGTACTGATTCTGATGGGAAAGTTTATATTGCAAAAAATCTGATTGATCAAACAATATTGCTAACTTATAATGAAGATGATAAAGAAATATATTTTTTAGGACAGTATAATAAGAATTATCACTGGAATGGATACTGTGTGATAAATACTTATGATGCAGATGGTAAGTTAAATGGCATTAATGAATCCAATTTTGATGATGGAAATAGGTTGGATTATGAATCATATTACTTGTCTGACAAACAGAATGAATGGATTTATACAGATAGAGATTGTAAGAAAGAAACAAATGAAGGTATAAGTATTCGATATAAATCAAATTTTAGTAAACAAAAAAATTTTACAACTACAAATGTAAGAGTATCGGATTTAATCTACATAGAAAGTATGAAAGAATATGATAATAAAGAAATAATGTCATATTATATGGGAAAAACAAGTAACGGAGTTTACAATGATGATTCAGGAAATGCATATCTTGTAATGTACAATTCTGGTGGATTCGTAAGTGTATATTATAAGGGTGATTTTAGAGATGGATACTTTGAAGATGAAAATGCTATCGAAATAGTATTAGATGAATCGGATAACATAAATAAGTATTTTTTATATAATGGTGGATTTACAAGAGGAAAAAGAATTAGTGATGATGGAATAAAGTATATTACGCAAGATGAAATTAAAACTATTTTAAAAGAGAATGGTTGCAAAGATAATTTGACGTGGTATTCAGAAAAGCCATAAGAGAAACAAGAAAGAACTGGAATAGATACGAAAGAAATGGAATTTTATCTACCACATTGGTGCCTGACTCCAATGTGGTCAAAACAGCATCAACTTAAGGAAAATGTCTTAAGTTGATGCAAGATAAAGTTATCAAATAGAAGTTAAAAAATAAAGCAATTCAGAAACCGTCAGACATGATAATTATTATGGATAACATCTGATGAAGGAAGAACCCCTTCTTTAGTTATCTGATTTACAGAAACTTATTAACCAAGTAGTCTTGATTGACTACACCATTATTATACTAGGATATAGAAAATGAAATATAATTTTAACAAAAAAATGGTTAGCACAATAGTGATATTGATTTTTGGCGTAGCAATTACAATTGCAGCACTGTCTGCAAAGAATATAGCGCTTGAAAATAAAACAAGCTCAGAAATAGCCACAGAGGCAGTATCAGCTACAGAGATGATATTGGATACAGAAAATACAGAGACTAGTAATGTGGATAAGAATTCATCAGATTCCTCAAAAGACAAAGCAACAGTAGTCGATGATAAGGACAAATCTGGTGATACAAAGAATTCTGACGAAAGTTCAACAACTACAAAAGAAACGGGCAAAAGCTTGAAAGATACAAAGAGCTCATCAGAAAACACCGATAATAATGATTCCAGGGATTCATATGAGACTGATATAATGAAAAATGATGAATCAGAAAACACTTCAGACGATGTAAATAAAACAGGTGATAAGATTGATAAAAAATCTGAAATAAACAATTCAGGAGATAGTGGTTCAGGCACAGATGATTCAGATAATGACAATTCAGGAATGAATAATAAATCTGATAACGGAGTGATAGAGCTTCCAATTATACCGATTGACTAATGTGACGTCAGTTGTGGTTTTCCCTACATTTGAAGAAGAAACGTAAGAGGAGTTAATACAATGGAGAACGATACATTGTAATGGTATTTTACATGGTAATCCGCTATACTAGATATAAGTGTAGCGGATTATTTTAATGGAGAAAGGCAAATGAAGACAAAAAAATTTTTATCAGTAGTGTTAAGTGCAGCTATGATATTAGGTGCGGCTGTTCCGGTGGCAGCAGAGCAAAGCGTTGAAACAGAACAACAGCCAATTGTGGAGAATAACATTACAAGTGGATATATTCTGAGTGATTTGGATTATAATACACCGGTGTATGAACCGGATGAGGCGGTGCCGTATTCTGATGATTGGGGATATTCTGCAGATGAAACTATAGAGAACAAGTATCCGGCAAATGGAGTCAGCGATATCAAGGCGAAATATCCGTCTGTTCGTAATCAAAATCCTCTTGGCACGTGCTGGACATTTTCGTCAATAGGTCTTGCAGAGTTTGATCTGATTAATGATGGTGCGTTTGATAAAAATATAGATTTTAGTGAACTGCATCTGGCATATTATGCATATAATTCGCTGTTAGATCCGCTTGGTGGAACAGATGGGGACTATGCAAAGTACTATATGAATAATACAAGTGTTCAGTATGGTTATCTCAATCGTGGTGGAAACTATTTGATGGCGGCACGCAGAATGGGACAGTGGTGTGGTCCGGTAAGCGAGAGTGATGTACCATATAGTAAGGTGGCAAGCAACGGATATACAGCAAGCACTATTGATACTTTTCTTAATACAGGTTTATCTGATGAATATGCATATTCAAAGGATAAGGCACATCTGGAAAATACATACATGATTAATATCAAGGAAAATGCATCAGATGTGAAAAAAGCCATAAAAAAATATGGTGCAGTGGGAATTATGTATAGTCATAATGATACCGGATATCATTACATAAATAACAGTTATAATGATAAAACAAATAACAGAGCAGGTCATGCGGTAATGGTTGTTGGATGGGATGATAACTATTCTAAAGATAATTTCAGAGACGGTGTTAAACCTGAAAAAGATGGTGCATGGCTTATTCGTAATAGTTGGGGAGACGGAACCGGTTCATATTATAATCAGAGTTATTTCTGGATGTCATATGAAACGTTTTCTTTATCCGATACGGCTTGGGTGTTTGATTTTTCTGCTAATGATGGATATGATAACAATTATCAGGTTGATGGAGGATTAAATGTAGCCCATCAAAGCGGTTACAGAAAATTGGCCAATGTTTTTACTACTCAGGCAAAACAGGGGGTATCTTCTGAGGACTTAAAAGCAGTTTCCCTGTCTATTACATCTAAAACAAATGTGAATTATACAATAGAGATTTATACAGATTTAAAAGATAAGACAAATCCAACCAGTGGAACAAAGCAGGAGACTGCTACCACTACAGGGCAGACAACCTATGCCGGAGTATATACCATTCCACTTAAAGCAGCGGTTAATCTGAAGCCTGGGACAAGCTATTCGGTTGTAGTGACTACTGATACACCTGCCATTGACATTGAGGCAGCGATGACCGGTGATGTAAATTATAATAATGAAATGGTGTGGGAGAATCATGTGTCAAGTGATAATACGGCAAGCTATTATTTCTATGGTACAGGGTTGGCATATTCCCGCAATTGGAATTATCAGAATGTGTATGGTAATTTCTGTATTAAAGCATTTACTGCCAATAATGTAGAAAAAGATTCTGAGAAGCTTGTTGGCAGGAGCCTTACTTTAAAAGATAATATTGACATGAACTACTATATGGAGCTTCCTGAAAGTATCAAATCAAACAGCAACGCATATATGGAGTTTACGGTGAATAATAGCCAGCCATATAAGGTCAGCGTAAACGATGCAATCCCTGTTGAGAAAAACGGAAAGGTTATATATAAGTTTGCATGTCCGCTAAATGCTGCACAGATGTCAGATACGGTTAAAGCCAAAATGGTGGTGGATGGTAATAGTGGAAATGAATACACTTACAGTGTAAAAGAATATGCCACTGAGCTCCTGTCAAAATCAAACGAGTATCCGGAAGAAACCATTAAGCTGGTGAAGGCACTCTTAAACTATGGAACCGCAGCGCAGACCTTCTTTAAATATAACACAGGCAAGCCGGCAAATGCTATTTTAAGCGATACCGATAAAATTGTCGCAGCGGCTGATTTTGCTGCATATAAGGCTGTTATTAAAACAGATAGTGCAAATAGTCAGAGTAATGGACTGACATATTACGGAAGCTCTCTGATATGTAAGTCTGAGATGACAGTAAGACATTATTTTATGGTGAACGAAGGCTGTGATATAAACAATTACAAGTTCAGCTATGTTAATGCAGATGGCAATGAAGTCAGTCTGACACCTAAAAAGGCTTCAGATGGGGTGTATTGTGTAGATATAAACGGAATAATGGCACGCAACCTGAATAGTAATTATGCATGCAAAGTCACCGGAAAGAATAAGAACTGTATTTTCGAGCTGGACTATGGTCCATTCAGCTATTCACAGAAGGTCATTGATAGCGGGAATTCCTCTAATGAATTAAAAAATCTGGTGAACGCGCTATATTGGTATTGGTATTATGGATATAGAAATTAAAAAGACTGCATAATTAAAACCACCGCAGAATTTAACGCTTTAACTAAGCTAAATTCCTGCGGTGGTTTCTTTTGTGCTTATCGGTTTAACAAGCTTATCGTTTGTTGTGCATCATTTTCGATAAGTAGATCTATAATATGATCACATGAAATAATCAATGAGATAGAAAGAAATGATACACAGGCTAAGGAAACCCAATAATTGTTAATTAAATTATTGCAACAGGCATAATAAAATAGTAATATGGAACTATAAGTTATCAATAAACTGAAACAATGCGATGCTGTTTTATAATGGCAGAAGTCGGGAGGAACAACGTATGAACAAAAGACTAATTAGCTTTGTTTTAACATTCATTATGTTGATTACAATGGTTCCATCAACTATTGTAGAGGCAAGTGAAGTAACGACAATGGAAAGCGTCAAAGTTTCGAGTAACCAATCTGAGAGCAACCAATCAGAGGTCACGAAACCGGAGGAAAATACTATCTATGCGGTAAATCCACTGTATGAGGATGTTATCAGCATTGATGATTTAAAGAGGAAGCTTGACTCCGAAAGCTCAGATAAGGAGTCTGCAGATGGAGAGCAGCTCTTTGGGTCATCCACAGGACAGTATTTTTCGGATTATGACAGTGCCGTTTTATATCTCAGAAAGCAGATGGTTAGCAGAGAAACGGAAATAAACTTGAATTTTCCGGAATCTTGGTTTGCTTCACACAAGGATGGGCTATATTGGGATTTATTATATGATGCAATGAAGTGCGATGAAAGCTCTACCGGACAGGATGGGGATGCGCTTATATATGGATTTGCCGGCTGTCGTCTTTCATACAGCAATGCAGGATATATACAATATACCATGTCATATCATTCTGATGCAGAGCAGGAGGCGAAGCTGACAGCGGCTGTGGCTGAGGCAATGACAACACTGCAGCTTAATGGACTGAGCGAAGCCAAAAAGATTATAAAGATTCATGATTATATCTGCAATCATGTTGATTATGCATACAATTCAAAAGAGGAGCAGATATATACAGCTTATGGAGCTCTATGCACCGGAAAAGCTGTCTGTCAGGGGTATGCTGTGCTTTTCTACAGACTGTGCAAGGAAGCAGGACTGTCGGTTAGGATTATCAGCGGTACCGGCAATGGAGGAGCGCATGCGTGGAATATAGTGCGAATCGGCAGCAAATACTATAACGTGGACTGTACCTGGGATGGACAGGATACAGCCACCTATAATGATTTCCTGTTGAAATCAGAAGCTGATTTTAGAGATCATACCCGCAAATCATGGAAAGTGGCAGGCAGCCATTATCTATACTATACATCAGCTGAGTTTAATGCGCAGTATCCTATGACTGAAAAATCTTGGGATGAGTCGGATGACAGCAACGATTCTGTAGAAACTACATATGCGCATAGTGAGGAGGCCGCGTCAGGTGCTGTGACACTAAAAGCAGAATGGAATGATCCTGTACTTGGACAGCCGACCACATTCCATGTTTCTGCAACAGGCGGATCAGGAAACTATAAATTCAGAATGGATGCACCGAGCTATTCGGACCCAAATCAATGGGCATTCGAATCAGTAGCGGATCCAAGCCGCGGTGAGTGGCTGAATTATACATCAGAGTGTGCTTCAAACGATTATACATTTACCATGACTGCTACAGGTACCTATAACTTTAGGTTTTATGTGATGGATAAAGCAGCAAATTTATACTATCTGCGACTGAATTTCAATATAAGTGTATCGGATGATAAATACCCGAGTGTTGACTCGATTGTCCGGTCTGCAGTAGCTGAGTGCAACAGCAAGACGGATGGCTCAGAGTATGCAAAAGCACTGTGGCTGCATGACTGGCTGCTTGAACAGCTTGAGTATGATAAAACCCTGAAATGGTCTTCGGCTGAGAGTGCGCTGACCAGAGGGCTTGGCACATGTCAGTCGTATGAGAGTGCATATGCAAAGCTCCTTACTGCAGCAGGAATAGAAAACAGCGAGACAAGGGATACCTATGATGGACACACCTGGAATGCAATGAAGCTGGACGGACTGTGGTATCAGACGGACTGCACCTGGGATGACAGCAGCGATAACTGGTATAGCTTTGACCAGAGACATTTGTATTTTGGGCTGACGGATGAGCTGATGGCCATAGCACATCCGGGGCATAGCAAAATCTATACCACAGACACGTATGCAACGCGTTCGACAAGCCTTGCCGACAATTATTTTGTAAGGACAGGAGATGCCGCAAAGTGGGCAAAAGCATACTCAGACAGGATTCAGAAAAATCTGGATGCAGGAAAGACAGAGTTTGAAATAACAGCGGACAATGCTTCTTATCCACCAAGTATTTCGGGTATTCAAAATGGTATTACAGCGTATGCGATAAATCAAATGACATGGACTACAGACAAAGCAGCGGTAACATTAAATGCTACAGGAAGTGCAAAGAGCTTTACATTTACAGCTGAATACGCTTCAAAGAGTCCTGAGGTCAGCTTGTATGGCAGAAGCATAACCCTTAAAGACAACATCGATGTAAACTATTACATGGAAATGTCTGATTCGGTATTTGAGCATGATGCTTATCTGGAATTTAAAATCGGTGGTCAGACATATAAGCTTAATGCGAGTGACGCCGCTGAGGTAAATGAGAACGGTAAAACTTTATACAAGTTCTCATGTCCGGTGAATGCGGCACAGATGTCTGATACCATCGAGACAAGAATAGTGATTGATAACAAGACCGAGGAAGAGTATTCATACAGTGTAAAAGAATATGCCACCGAGCTCCTGTCAAAATCAAACGAGTATCCGGAAGAAACCATTAAGCTGGTGAAGGCACTCTTAAACTATGGAACCGCAGCGCAGACCTTCTTTAAATATAACACAGGCAAGCCGGCAAATGCTATTTTAAGCGATACCGATAAAATTGTCGCAGCGGCTGATTTTGCTGCATATAAGGCTGTTATTAAAACAGATAGTGCAAATAGTCAGAGTAATGGACTGACATATTACGGAAGCTCTCTGATATGTAAGTCTGAGATGACAGTAAGACATTATTTTATGGTGAACGAAGGCTGTGATATAAACAATTACAAGTTCAGCTATGTTAATGCAGATGGCAATGAAGTCAGTCTGACACCTAAAAAGGCTTCAGATGGGGTGTATTGTGTAGATATAAACGGAATAATGGCACGCAACCTGAATAGTAATTATGCATGCAAAGTCACCGGAAAGAATAAGAACTGTATTTTCGAGCTGGACTATGGTCCATTCAGCTATTCACAGAAGGTCATTGATAGCGGGAATTCCTCTAATGAATTAAAAAATCTGGTGAACGCGCTATATTGGTATTGGTATTATGGATATAGAAATTAAAAAGACTGCATAATTAAAACCACCGCAGAATTTAACGCTTTAACTAAGCTAAATTCCTGCGGTGGTTTCTTTTGTGCTTATCGGCTTACAATGCTATCAAGCACAAAATAGGCGATTTAAAATATTTGCAAAAAAGATAGAAAGAGATCCGGGAATTGTGTTGGGCAGATTGTTGAATGATGGAAAAGTCGATTATAATGACTGGACGTTAAATGGACTTAGACACAAATATAGGGTGAAAACAAGATAATTTCATGTCATGATATATATAATTACAGACTACTAAACTAACAATAACAGGAAAGCGGAGCGGATTAAGAGAGAATTGCCGGATTATCTTGTAAGCGGAGAAGAACTGAATAGATTAGCTAATGATAGCTGGTTTGATAAATCAGTCAAATTTGAAGAGAGGTAAAAGGGAATGAGACAAAAAGAATTTACACAGAAAACAGTCGGTGAAAAGCAAGGATTTAATCAATAGGTCAAGAAATAGATTTGTGGCTGCAAAAATTGATGATAATGTTACTTTATATGCTAAGTGTTCTCAAAAAGAGTATGAAAGAACGATGGTTAACAAGTCTATTGGATTATTTTTTACTCTTGGAGATGATACTATAAGGGTTATTGTTCAATAAACGGTTTTTATGCAAATTTACCACTTTACCGCATTAAAATTTAATGCTTTTTTTATAAAATATACAAAAAGTAACAAAAAGTACTGGACAAAATGTCCTATATAAGGTAAAATGCATATATGTAATCAAACAGCACATTTGAAGGTTGTGCAGATAGTATTGGGTATATTTTACGAATTGGGGGGATTTTTCATGAGAATATATCATGCTAAGGATTATGCAGATATGAGCAGAAAGGCTGCAAATATCGTATCGGCACAGGTGATTATGAAGCCTAATTGTGTATTGGGACTTGCTACAGGCTCTACACCTATCGGCTTGTATAAGCAGCTCGTTGAGTGGTTCAAGAAGGGGGATTTGGACTTCTCAGAGGTTATGACGGTGAACCTTGATGAGTACAAGGGATTAAGCCGTGAGAATGACCAAAGCTACTATTATTTTATGCATCAGAATTTGTTTGATCATGTGAATATTCCGGTTGAGAATACTCACCTGCCAAATGGCATGGAGCCGGATTCACAGAAGGAGTGCAAGCGCTATACAGAGCTGATTCAGTCTCTTGGCGGTGTTGATTTACAGCTTCTTGGTATCGGGCACAATGGTCATATCGGTTTTAATGAGCCGGGCGAGTCTTTTGACAAGCAGGTACACTGTGTGGATCTTACAGAGTCTACTATTGAGGCCAATAAGCGCTTCTTTGCATCGGCTGATGATGTTCCGAAGCAGGCTTATACAATGGGCATCAAGACCATCATGCAGGCTAAGAAGATTCTTATTATTGCAAGTGGTGAGGATAAGGCAGAGATTGTTCACAAGGCTTTCTTTGGACCGATTACACCACAGGTGCCGGCTTCTGTATTGCAGCTGCACAATGATGTTACGCTTGTAGCGGATGAGGCTGCACTGAGCAGCCTGTAAATGTTTTTTAGTTGAGAAGGTGCATGTATATGATAATAAAAAATGCAAGGGTATTTACAGAGGATGGCAGCTTTATGCAAGGTGATGTTGTCGTTAAGGATGGCCGTTTTGACAGTGTTTTGGAGAGAACAGCTGACACGGACGCGGCTAATGACAGCGCACCGCAGGAGATTATAGATGCATCAGGTCTTATCATGATACCGGGTCTTGTGGATATTCATTTTCATGGATGCAAGGGAGCTGATATGTGTGATGGCACCGCAGAGGCACTTGATGTGATTACAGCATACGAGGCTTCTATCGGAGTGACAAGCGTGTGTCCGGCTACTATGACCATTCAAAGGGATGAGCTTTTGAGTGTCATGAAAAATGCCGGTGATTATAATTATCATGGGGGTGCACATCTTGTAGGTATCAATATGGAGGGACCTTTTATCAGTCCTTCTAAAAAGGGCGCACAGGCGGCAGAGAATATCATGCGATGTGATTATGATTATTTCTGTGAGCTTCAGGATGCGGCCCATGGCTTGATAAAGCTTGTAGATATTGCTCCGGAGGAGCCGGGGGCGATTGATTTTATAGACAGGGTAAGAGGAAGTGTTGTGGTTTCAATAGCACACACAGCGGCTGATTATGACACCGCAGTAGAGGCTATTGAGCATGGTGCAAGCCATGCTACACATTTGTATAATGCGATGCCACCGCTTCATCACAGGAATCCGGGAGTTATCGGGGCTGTGAGAGATTCAGAAAAATGTCATGCAGAGCTCATTTGTGACGGTGTGCATATTCATCCGTCGGTTATCAGGGCAACATTTGCCATGTTTGGTGCGAAGCGCATGATTTTAATAAGTGACAGCATGAGAGCCACAGGGCTTGAGGATGGCGAGTATACACTCGGTGGACAGGCAGTGACGGTCAGAGGTTCGCTTGCCACACTCCATGATGGGACAATTGCAGGCTCGGCAACCAATCTGATGGATTGTATGCGTTTCATAGTAAGGCAGGCAGGTATTCCGCTTGAGGAGGCTATTATGTGTGCTACAGCCAATCCGGCTAAGGAGATTGGCATCTATGATGAAGCAGGTAGCATTTCTGCAGGAAAGAGAGCAGATTTTGTGCTTCTCAATGATGATTTGGATATTGTGAGTGTGTATATCGACGGAAAGGAGATATCATGTTAGGTTTTTTCAAGAATAAGTCAAAGGGAAAGGTGATCTGTTCTCCGTGCAACGGCAGAGTGGTTCCTATTACAGAGGTTCCGGATCCTACTTTTTCTGAGAAGATATTGGGAGACGGCGTGGCCGTGATCCCTTCTGAGGGCAGGTTTTACGCTCCGGCGGATGGTGAGGTGACAGCTGTATTTGATACGTTGCATGCTTTTACCATGACGACCACTCAGGGAGTCGAGCTGCTTTTGCATATTGGTCTTGATACAGTGATACTAAAGGGTGATCCTTTTACATCACATATTTCTGTTGGTGATCAGGTGAAGAAGGGCGACCTTTTGATGGAGGCTGACCTGGAGCAGATTAAGGCAGCAGATCTTAATGTCATCACTCCGGTTTTAATTGGCAACACTGCTGATTATAGCAAGATAGAGATGCTCAAGGAGGGTGATGTATCCGCCGGTGATGAGATTTTAAGTCTTGCGTAGATTTGTATAATAAAGAACTTTATTGGAGTATCTCCAGTTTAGTATATATATAATGTAAAGGAGGGGAAATCTATGAAATTTCTTCAAAAACTGGGTAAAGCTTTAATGCTTCCCGTAGCAGTACTTCCTATCTGTGGTATCCTCATGGGTATTGGATATTATTTATGTCCTGCAACCATGCAGGGTGGTGACATCGAGGGAGTGCGTAATTTAATAGGTCTGTTTTTAGTTAAAGCAGGGGGCGCTTTGATTGACAACATGGCCATCCTTTTTGTAATCGGTGTTGGTGTCGGTATGTCGGAAAAGAACGACGGTACCGGCGGTATTGCAGCTTTAGCTTCATGGCTGATGATGACAACACTCCTGTCTACAGGCTTTGTTACAACAATCATGCCATCTATCGCTGACAGCGCTACAAAGACACTTGCATTCGACAAGATTCAAAACCCATTTATCGGTATCTTGGCCGGTATTATTGGTTCTTTGTGTTACAACAGATTTAAGGATACAAAGCTTCCTGACTGGCTGTCATTCTTCAGTGGCAAGCGCTGCGTAGCAATTATCGCAGGTGTTGTTTCAATCCTTGTATCTGTAGTATTACTGTTTGTATGGCCATTACTTTTCGGTGCTCTTGTATCTATCGGTAAAGCAATCGTTGGTCTTGATATAGTCGGCGCAGGTATCTATGCATTCCTGAACCGTCTGTTAATCCCTACAGGATTACACCACGCATTAAACAATGTATTCTGGTTCGATACTATCGGACTTGGAGACCTCAAACATTTCTGGGCAGGCGAGACATCAAAGGATGTTTCATGGAGCCTCGGAATGTACATGTCAGGTTTCTTCCCATGTATGATGTTTGGTATTCCTGGTGCAGCACTTGCTATGGTTAAGTGTGCAAAGACTGCTAAGAAAAAGGCTGCCATCGGTATCCTTGCTTCTGCAGCTATCTGTGCATTTATCTGTGGTGTTACAGAGCCTTTCGAGTTTGCATTTATGTTCCTTGCTCCTGTTCTCTATGTGATTTATGCTTTACTTTATGGTATTTTCACAATGATTACAGTAGCTCTTGGATTTAGAGCAGGCTTCTCATTCTCAGCCGGTGCGATGGATTTATTATTCTCATCTTCACTTCCGGCTGCAGCAAGGACATGGCTCATCATTCCTCTTGGAATCGCAGCTTTTATCGTATTCTACATTGTATTCTATTTCGCTATCAAGAAATGGGATCTTAAGACCCCTGGTAGAGAGGACGATGATGTCGAGGCAGAGAAGAAGGCAGTGCTTTCTAACAATGACTACACAGCAGTAGCAAAGACTATTCTTGAGGGCTGCGGAGGCAAAGACAATATTGCAAGCATTGACAACTGCATCACAAGACTCAGACTTGAGGTTAAGGATATCACTCAGGTTGATGACAAGAAGATTAAATCTGCAGGTGTTGCAGGCGTTATGAAGCCTGGCAAGAATTCTGTTCAGGTTATTATCGGAACTAAGGTTCAGTTTGTTGCGGATGAGTTTTCTAAGCTTTGCGAGTAGATTTGTTTTGCAATATAGCAGTGTTGATTCACATTAGGTGATTCACATAATTTCATAATACATGATTTAAAGCCACACCGGGTGTTATGCCTGGGGTGGCTTTTTTAGTTGGTTCGGGCCGTAAGCCCCGCCCGGTCGTGGTGCACACGGACTCTCGTTTTCGCTACGCTGCGCTGTTAAGATAGCAAAATATAATATATAATATTACAGTTGACATAGTCTGTTTATTGACATATTATAATTATAGAAAGGTCTCCATTAACCTTATGGTCTTTGAATCATAGAAGAGATGAACATTAAAGAAGGTCTCCATTAACCTTCGGTAATCAATCCGTAAAGAGATGAGCATTAACGAGTGGGAAGCTTAGTCTTCCCACATTTTTTAATCTCAAATACAAAGGAGCAGTATTATGTTTACACTAGAGGGAAAGTTGACATTTATCAACATTGACCAGAGTTACCTCAAAAAGCTGCATGATGCATGCTCAGAGGTGTATTATAAGCCAAGCGGTTATGAGAATAAACCGTATATAGGAATTCTGATAAATAAAAACGACAGAAAATATGTAATTCCATTATCCTCAGCGAAAGAGAAGCATAAGACATGGAAAAATGTTAATAAAGAATGCTATTTGGTTTATGAAAAGGCAAAGAAGTCCAGTATGGGTCAAGGAGATATTTGGGTGGAAGTAGAAGAGGATGATGTAAAGCATATTCTTTCTGTTATGGATATTAAGAAAATGATTCCGATTGTGGATGGTGTTTACAGTAGGGTAAATATTAATCCGGATGACACAGATACCAATGATGTCGAGAAATACAAGGATTTGCTGAATAAGGAATATTCTTTTTGCTTGAAGGTAATTGATGAAGTTATCGGAAAGGCTAACAAGTTGTATGATAAACAGATGGCAACAGGAAAGGTAGTTAAGTTCTGTTGTGATTTTAAGGCATTAGAAGAAGTGGCAGATAAATAGTATCGGATGGCTCGCATGAGCCATCCGTTTACAATTATATAGAGTAAGGCATTAAAATACATGTTGTAATATTAACAGTTGTGTTGCTGACTATCAGGGTTGAAAAACGAACAATTGTTTGCTAGAATAAAAGGAGTTAGGAAATAAAAGTATATCAGATTTAGTAATTTAAGTATTCATTTAATTTATTGTAATTAGGGAAAATCCAATATCAATCGATTGATAGAAAGAGTGATTTTATATGAACATATGGCTAAAGTTAAGGAAAACAGCTGCAATTGCACTATGTGAGTTACTTGCAATTGCTACAATTTTTACAGGCTGTGCCTCCACTGATTTATCCGGCACTGAAGGTGCCGGGCATGCCGCAGGAGCTGAAGTGGCAGGTGAGGATTCTTCCGGTGCTTTAGGCAGCAAGGATAACGCAGATGGTGCACAGAGTGGAAGTGACCCGGCGGAAGCTGATTCAGGTGCTAATGGTACAGGACAGGCGGATTCAGGAAAGCCGCAGGATGATCTGGTAAATAACAATTCCTACGTTTCCCTCGATGCGATTCCTGCATATGATGGCAAGGCATACGTGGCCGTCAACAATAATGAGCCTTTTTTTACGGACAGCGATATGACTAACACTGCTTTTGAAAATTACAGTGATTTGGATTCACTTGGCAGATGCGGTGTGGCTTATGCCAATATCTGCAAGGATATCATGCCGACTGAGGAGCGTGGCAAGATAGGCATGATAAAGCCATCAGGCTGGCATACGGTGAAGTATGATGTGATAAAGGACAGGTATTTATATAATCGCTGTCATCTTATTGGCTATCAGCTTGCCGGGGAGAATGCCAATCCGAAGAATCTTATTACCGGTACGAGATACCTGAATGTGGAGGGCATGCTTCCGTTTGAGAATCTGGTAGCGGATTATGTAAACAATACAGGAAATCATGTGCTTTACAGAGTGACTCCGATGTTCTCTGGCAGCAATCTTGTTGCAAATGGTGTTCTCATAGAGGCAAAGTCGGTTGAGGATAACGGTGGCGGCATACTTTTTAATGTCTATTGCTATAATGTGCAGCCCGGAGTCGGGATAAACTATGAGAATGGTGACAGCTGGCTGGATGGCACCACTCCGCAGCAGAGCGCTCAGACGGATACACCGCAGAATGAAGGCTCGCAGAGCAGCGCTGGAAGCGGGGCAGGAGAATCCGGCTCTTCAGGCAGTACGACAGGAAGTGCATCATCAGGCTCAGACAGCTCGGCAGCAGAAAATAGCGCTGTAGATTCTTCAAACAGCGAGACGATGGTTCATATCACTGCAACCGGCAAGAAATATCACCGTGCGGGTTGTCGGACCTTGAAAAAGAGTGACACAGAGGTAACGCTTGATGAAGCAAAATCCATGGGCTTGTCTCCGTGCGGAATTTGCAATCCACCACAGTAGATGTGCATTAGCATTTGTAATTCACCGCAGTATATGTGCATTAGCATTTGCAATTTGCCGCAGTAGAAGCACATTAGCATCTGAAATTTTCCACAGTAGATGAACATTTGTATTTGTAATCTTTCACAGCAGATGCTCGTTATCTTTGCAGTACAACCAAGTTTATTGAAGAAACTAGGAAGAAACCGTGCAAATGAAAATACTGTCACAGAGTAAGGGCTGCAAGCCACGGCACCGCCGGGGCGCACGCATATGCATTTGATTGAGCGAATAGCGAAGCCGCTTAGATACTGTAGGATTATGCACATGAAGCACAGAAATGACTTGCCATGGAGGGCAAGTCAAGGAGAACCGCGCCATGGAAGGCGCGTTTCGACGGTTTCGTCAAGCATAGAAGCGCAAAAAGCATAATCCGTACAGTATCTTAGCGGCAAAGCGTAGCGAAAGCAAAGCATATGCGTGCGCCCTGGCGGTGCCGTGGCTTGCAGCCCGTATAATTGCCATAAACCCTTGACGATTGCAAAACCGAAAAGTATAATAGAATAGCTAATGAATTCAATATTTTAATATAGATGGAGGAAACCAAATGGCACTGAGCAAAAAGCCGGTCAACGGCATGAAGGATATATTACCTGCAGAGATGGAAATCCGTGATTATGTGACAAGTGTGATCAAGGATACATACAGAAGCTTCGGATTTACACCGATAGAGACACCATGCATGGAGAATATAGCAAATCTCACAAGCAAGCAGGGCGGAGAAAATGAGAAGCTGATCTTCAAGGTAATGAAGAGAGGCGAGAAGCTGAATCTGGAGACAGCAAAGGAAGAGTCGGATGTAGTAGACTTTGGAATGCGCTATGACCTTACAGTGCCACTTTCAAGATATTATTCAAACAATGCCAACAACCTGCCATCGCCGTTTAAGGCACTTCAGATGGGCAGTGTGTGGAGAGCAGACAGACCTCAGAGAGGCCGCTACAGGCAGTTTACACAGTGTGATATAGATATACTTGGAGAGCCAAGCAATCTGGCAGAGATAGAGCTGATTACAGCAACCACTACCACAATCGGCAGACTCGGCTTCGAGAACTTTGAGATAAGAATCAACGAGAGAAGAATCCTAAAGGCAATGGCTGCTTACAGTGGTTTCGCTGAGGAGGACTACGACAGCGTATTTATCACACTCGATAAGATGGACAAGATAGGAGTGGAAGGCGTTGCAAGTGAGCTTGCACAGGATGGCTATCCACAGGAAAATATTGACAAATATCTTGATTTGTTCAAGCTTTTGGAGCAGACAAGGGATGTCACTGAGGGTGTAAAAATACTTTCAGAAAAGCTCGGTGAATATTTAGACGAAGAAGTGGTTACAAATATGACAGAGATAGCTACGGCTGTCAATGCCACAAAGGGAGCAAAGTTTGAGCTCGTATTTGATCCTACACTTGTTCGTGGAATGAGCTACTACACAGGAACTATTTTTGAGATATCAATGCCTGAACTTGGCGCAGCCTGTGGCGGTGGCGGACGATATGACAAGATGATTGGAAAGTTCACCGGAAATGATGTACCGGCCTGTGGTTTTTCAATCGGTTTTGAGAGAATTATCCTGCTTCTCATGGAGAGCGGTTTCAAGATTCCTGAGAGTCCAAAGAAGGTGGCTTATCTGGTTGAGAAGAAATATCCGGCAGACAAGCTTGTTGATGTCATGAACCAGGCAAAAGACGCAAGAGCAAACGGACAGCAGGTGCTTGTTGTGCGCATGAACAAGAACAAGAAATTCCAGAAGGAGCAGCTTATGAAAGAGGGCTACGAGGAGTTTGTTGAGTTCTTTAACAGATAGGAATCTGATAAGCAGCAGATTAGCTGTGTAGCAGCGGTACCAAACAGTTATTAGAATAAATATATAGTAGAAATATAAGGAGTATAAAATGGCAGAATCAATGCAGGGCTTACATAGAAGCCATAGATGTACAGAGGTATCAAATGCCAATATCGGTGAGAAGGTCACCGTCATGGGCTGGGTACAGAAGAGAAGAAATTTAGGAAGTCTCATTTTCGTAGATTTAAGAGACAGAAGCGGAATACTTCAGATAGTATTCGGTGAGGAAAATGTAGGTGCAGAGGGCTTTGAAAAGGCAGGCACCTTAAGAAGTGAGTTCGTCATCGCAGTTGAGGGAACTGTCCAGAAGAGAACAGCTGCTGTCAATGAGAATTTAAAGACAGGTGATATCGAGGTTATCGCTACATCAATCAGAGTGCTTTCAGAGGCACAGACACCTCCATTCCAGATTGAGGAGAATTCAAAAACCAGCGAGGACATCAGACTTAAATACCGTTATCTGGATCTTCGCCGCCCTGATATCCAGAGAAATCTTATGCTCAGAAGCAATGTGCTTCGCGTGATGCGTGACTTTATGGCAAACGAGGGATTTTTGGAGATAGAGACACCAATCCTTTGCAAGTCTACACCGGAGGGCGCCAGAGATTATCTCGTGCCAAGCCGTATACACCACGGACATTTTTATGCGCTTCCACAGTCACCACAGCTCTTTAAGCAGCTTCTGATGGCTTCAGGCTATGACAGATATTTCCAGATTGCACGATGCTTCCGTGACGAGGATCTGCGTGCAGACAGACAGCCTGAGTTTACACAGGCCGATATGGAGCTTTCATTCGTAGATATCGATGATGTAATCGAGGTAAATGAGAGACTGTTAAAGCACCTTTTTAAAGAGGTCATAAATGTGGATGTTGAGATTCCGTTTAAGCGTATGCCTTGGCAGGAGGCTATGGACAGATTTGGTTCTGACAAGCCTGATACACGCTTTGGTATGGAGCTTTGCGATGTTTCGGAAGTGGTAAAGGACTGTGGCTTTGGAGTATTCACAGGAGCTCTTGAAAACGGTGGCTCTGTCCGCGGTATCAATGTAGAGGGACAGGCAAAGATGCCTCGTAAGAAGATTGACAAGCTTGTAGAGCACGCAAAGGGCTGTGGAGCAAAGGGACTTGCTTATCTGTGCATCAATGAGGATGGTACATACAAGTCATCATTTGCCAAGTTTATGACAGAAGCTGAGCTTGATGCACTTGTTGCAAAGATGAACGGAAAGCCGGGAGATTTACTCCTTTTCGCAGCTGACAAGAATAAAATCGTATGGAATGTACTTGGAGCGCTTCGTCTCATGCTCGGAGCCGAGCTTGGCCTGATTGATGAGAACAAGTACAATTTCCTCTGGGTAACAGAGTTCCCACTCCTTGAGTGGTCTGATGAGGAAAACAGATTTATGGCAATGCATCATCCATTCACTATGCCTATGGAGGAGGATTGGGACAAGATAGACTCAGATCCGGGCGCAGTTCGTGCAAAGGCATATGATATCGTACTCAATGGTACAGAGCTCGGTGGAGGCTCAGTGCGTATCCATCAGGATGACATCCAGGAGAAGATGTTTGAGGTGCTTGGCTTCACAAAGGAGCGTGCACATGAGCAGTTTGGATTCCTGCTTGATGCATTCTCATATGGTGTACCGCCACACGCAGGACTTGCCTTCGGTGTTGACCGTATCTGCATGCATATGCTGCATACAGACAATATCAAGGAGGTTATTGCATTCCCTAAGGTAAAGGACGCTTCGGACCTCATGTCAGAGGCACCTGGAACTGTAGATCCAAAGCAGCTTGAGGAGCTTGGAATAGCTGTAGCTGCAGAGGAAGATGAGGAATAACACTATAATATGAATTTGAAAAAAAATATTTTCAATGCGATTACCATAATACTGCTCGCCGCACTTATTGCGGGGGCAGTATTGCTTAATAACAGGATAAAAAAGCTCGAGACACAGATGTCATACACCTCAGACAACACATCGGTGATACTTTCCGATGTGCAGACCATGCAGGATAATATCAAGTCCACCCTTGAGGAGGAGGCCAGCCTCATAACAGACTGGGACATTTCCTTAAAAAGCGCAGACTTTACCGATATGACATACACAGTCTCTGTCTCGGTGGTGCCAAAGGAGTACACAGAGGATACAAAAACCAGTATATTTTTCGGTACAAACGAGATACCGCTCGAGCTAAATGGCATCAAGTATACGGGAGAGGCCACACTTCCGCTGTCTGAGGACTATGCAGGCAATGTGACATTTCTGTTTGTTGACGGAAATAAGAGAAGCACAGAGGTGCTCGATGAGTTTGAAGGTGTGACATCAGTGTTCAAAAATGTAGCATCAGGCATACTTTCCGATAAACCAACCTTTGACAATGGCAGCATAAAGCTTGGCACAGATGTAGATGTAGCGGTCATGGGAAATGATTACTTTGACTTTAACAGTGTGCAGCTCGTGGTTGCAAGCTCAGATACAGAGCTAAAGACATACGATATCCGACAGCTGTTGGCAGAAAACGGCACAGATAGTGCAGACTCTGCAGACACTGACTCCATCACATCCGCCTTAAGCAGGAAGGATGATGCCAAAAAAGATGGCTCAAAGAATGACACTGAAAATGATACCTCTGATGCCTCAAAAGAGGATGACGGTAAGCTCCATAGCCTCGAAGGCACAGTCAAAATCGAAGACTTAATCCCGGTAACAGCCGCAAGCAATATCAAAATATATGTCAAAGCAGTATCGGCACAGGGCTACACCTTCACATATGACCTGTTCAATGGTACCGTAAATCAGGACATCACAGACTTTGAAACCACAGCCGACATATCCGGCGGAGACTACACAGTAACCGACCCGGCCGGCAGTAAATACGAGCCATAAAAATATGATATAAGCGTCATTATTTAAAATCAGTTTTTCTTGTGTTTTCAAGGCGGCTCAGAATATTTATAAACAATATATAACTATTTAATAAGCTCATTTCGCATAAGTGAAATGAGCTTTAAATTTAAAAAGTAAAAAGTGCCGGACAAAATTTCACGCCAGTGAAATAAGTCCGGCACTGCCAGAATGCAAGGTAGCAAAGCGCCTCGCTCATAAACCTGAATTAGCCGGAGAGTACACGGTGTGTTCCGAAGAAAAATGTGAACTGCCGCGGAGTTCCATAAAGTAAAAAAGAAAGAAAATGTAAATAAAACCATAATCTGTCCGGACAAATAACCGCGGCTGACTTCACATTTTTCTGAGAAATATACTGTGTGCTATGCCGGCAGCCTCACAACCTAAAAAGCGAGGCGCCCACCACCAATCATTTGATGAGCTGCGCCTCACCCTTCTTTTTTGCTGAGCGGCAGCGTAAATATAAACTCAGTTCCCACACCCTCAGTACTTATCACATTTATATTCTCACCATGCGCCTGCACGATTTCTTTAACTATAGACAGGCCAAGTCCCGTACCGCGTTTATCCTTTCCGCGGGACAAATCACTCTTGTAGAAGCGCTCCCAGATCTTTGAAAGGCTGTCCTTTGGTATACCGATACCGTGATCCTTTACTGATATAAACACCTTTTCATTTCTGATACTCGTCTCAATCTTGATACTCGAATCATTATTTGAAAACTTCACAGCGTTGTCTATCAGGTTGTAAAGAATCTGCTGGATTTTGACCATATCACCGCGCACGAAAAGCTCTTTTCCGGTGAGCAGCAGATCAAAGCTTAAGCCCTTTTCACTGCATTTACCCTCGAAGGTAAGGATTGTCGTGCGGATCATTGTATTGATGTCAAAATCAGCAATATCCAGGTGTATGCCGTGATGACCGAACTGGTTCAGATCGATAAGACTCTTGGTGAGCTTATTAAGCCTCTCGGTCTCAAAAAGTATGATATTTAAATATTTATCCTGCATCTCAACAGGTATGGTTCCGTCCAGCATAGCCTCCACGTAGCCCTTTATCGAGGTAAGAGGGGAGCGGAAGTCGTGTGACACGTTGGAAACAAACTTGCGCTGATCCTCCTCAAGTGTATCAAGCTCCGTTGCCATGTAGTTGAGTGTGTTTGCCAGATAGCCGATTTCGTCGTTGGAATGTACATCAATCTGGGCAGTGAAATCACCCTTTGCATACTTCTTTGCAGTCTTTGTGATTCGTGTGATTGGCTGGTAAATAGAGCGGCTCAGCATTGCAAGCAGAATAAATGCCACTGCAAAAATGAGCGCTACAGTGTAAAAGGAGATATTCATAAAACCGTTTACACCTGCCGTGATATGGCTCATTGCCTTGTGAATGACTATGTAGCCGATATTCTGGTACGAGACATTTACCGGGGAAAATACGGACAGCATCTTATGCTTGAAGGAGCCGTAAAAATCTCCAATCATATAGTTGTCGCTGCCAAAATCGGTGACATCAAAGCTATTTATCACTACAGGCTTAGAACTGTCATTTTGGATATCAATGCCTATTGACGGATCATCTGAGTCCATGAGCAGCTCACCGTCAGGGCTGACCACCCATACCTCGGCATCCATATAGTCGGCTACAATTTTCATGTGATTCTGGAAATCACTTAGCGACATGGATGAGCCAAAGTATTCATTGGCGTAATCACCTGCAATGATGGAGGCCTCCCTGTAGAGATTGGAAGCCTCCTGCTTTTCGATATAGTCTGTGGTGAGATGCTGTGTAAAGGTGCATATAATGAAAAAAGCGATGACACCGTAAATCAGATAGCTGATTAACAGCTTAGTGTAGATGGTATGCTTCATTATTTATTTTACCTCAAATTTGTATCCGATGCCCCAGACAGTTGCGATGCGCCAGGTTGGCTTGTCCTTGATTTTCTCGCGGAGACGCTTTACATGCACGTCGACAGTGCGGGTGTCGCCGACATATTCATAGCCCCATATGTTGTCCAGAAGCTGCTCCCTTGTAAACACCTGATTTGGAGATGAGGCAAGAAAATATAAAAGCTCAAGCTCCTTTGGCGGCATATCAATCTGCTGTCCGTCATAAGTGACAGAGTAGTTGGACAGATTTACAATAAGCCCTGGGTACTCCACACACTTGATATCTACGGAAGCATAGGCCTCCGGCTTTGCAGGCTGGAAGCGTCTGAGCACGGCCTTGACTCTTGCCACAAGCTCCTTTGAGTCAAAGGGCTTGAGTATATAGTCATCGGCGCCAAGCTCCAGGCCTAAAACCTTGTCAAATACCTCGCCCTTTGCGGAGAGCATGATAATCGGCACATCGGACTTTGCACGTATCTCACGGCATACCTGATAGCCGTCTATGCCCGGAAGCATGAGGTCCAAAAGAAGCATGTTTGGCTTGTAGTGCTCAAATGCGATAAGCGCCTGCTCACCGTCATTTACGATTTTGGTGTCATAGCATTCCTTGGTCAGATATAGAGATATAAGCTCTGCTATATTGTTGTCGTCGTCTACTATCAGTATTTTCTGTTTAACAGCCATTTCGAATCTCCTTCTTAAAAATTATTTATATTCCGTAAAAATAAATTGTCGTTATTTAAAGGTTGCGATGGTTACTCCGGCATCGCCCTCACCAAACTCACCGAGATGGTATTCCGCAATAGTTTTTGTCCTCTTAAGAAGTCCATGCACAGCCTTTCGCAGTGCACCGGTGCCTTTTCCGTGGACAATGCGCACTGATGAAAGATGAGCGATATATGCGTCGTCTAGGTATTTATCCAAGAGAGCAAGCGCCTCATCCGTAGTCTTTCCTATCAGGTTGATTTCTGATGAAACTGACATTGACTTGCTCATCTTTATCTTGCTTCCGCTGCCGCCGTACTTCTTGGCAGGAGAGACATCGTCGTTTAAGAGCACGAGGTCATTAATATTAACCAGCGAGCGCAGTATACCCATCTGCACATACAAATCGCCCTTGGCGTTTGGCAGAGTGTGGACAGTTCCCTTCAGATTGAGGGAGAGCACAAGCACAGAATCACCGATGCGCAGCTTCTTAGGCGCCTTGTGATTTGCCTTGGCAGTGTTTTTCTTGATGTCTGACAGCTTCTTTTCCTTGTCATTCATCTTGTCACGAAGGGCAGAGCGCTCCTTTTCCATCTGGCTCATAGGAGCCTGTCCCTGTCCGTATTTGTTGAAATTGCGGATGGTTTTGTCGGCGAGCTCTTTTGCATCCTGCAGTATCTTGTAGGCTTCCTCATTTGCCTCGCGTAAAATCTTGTCTTTGCTCTTGTCTATACGCTCATTTTTCTCTTCGAGCTGTTTCTTGAGCTTTTCAATCTCGGCCTTGTAGCTGTTGATTTCAAGCTGTTCCTTTTCGATAGTTTGTCGCTGTGACTCGAGGCTTGCAATCAGATCCTCAAAATCAAGGTCGTTATCATTAATTCTGCTTTTTGCATCCTCGATGATGTTTTCGTCCAGACCAAGCTTTGATGAGATTGCAAATGCGTTACTCTTTCCAGGAATACCGATTAACAGGCGGTAGGTAGGGCTTAAAGTCTCCACATTGAACTCACAGCAGGCATTTTCCACACCGTCTGTGGAAAGCGCATATACCTTCAGCTCACTGTAGTGTGTGGTGGCCATGGTGATGGCACCATATTGGTGCAGTCTGTTTAAAATTGAGATGGCAAGTGCCGCACCCTCTGTCGGGTCGGTTCCCGAGCAGAGCTCATCGAACAGGCAAAGGCTTCTGTCGTCAGCTTTTTCAAGAATTTTTACGATATTGGTCATGTGAGACGAGAAGGTACTGAGACTTTGCTCAATACTCTGCTCATCGCCTATATCCGCAAAGACATCCTCAAAGATGGCGAGCTTTGACCTGTCAGCCGCAGGAATGTGAAGACCTGCCTGACCCATGAGAGTCAAAAGTCCGACAGTCTTTAGTGAAACCGTCTTACCACCGGTGTTTGGTCCGGTGATGATGAGCTGCTTATATTCCTCGCCGAGCCGTACATCTATAGGAACCACCTTTTTAGCATCCAAAAGCGGATGACGCCCCTTTCTGATATTGATATGCCCCTCGGTGTTGAACTCCGGTGCCACACCGTTATATGATTTAGCCAGATTTGCCTTTGCAAAAATGAAGTCAAGCTCTGAAAGAATCTCATAGTCTTGCTCCAAAGCAGCCGCATTCATGGCAACCTTGTCGCTGAGCGCTGCAAGGATTTTTTCAATCTCATCCTGCTCCTTTATGAAAAGCTCCTTGAGCTCGTTATTCAAATTGACGACAGCCATCGGCTCGATAAAAAGAGTAGAGCCGGTAGATGACTGGTCGTGCATCATGCCGGGTACATTGCCCTTTGCCTCAGCCTTTACAGGCAGACAATATCTGCCGTCGCGCATGGTCACAACCGCATCCTGCAGATATGTCCTCGTTGTGCTGTTGTTCATGAGCTTGGTGAGCTGCGCATGGATTCTGTCGTTCATGCCGCGTATGCTCTTTCTTATCTTAAAAAGCTCAGGACTCGCATCATCGGCAATCTCTTCCTCAGATAAAATGCACCTCTTAATCTCATCGCAGAGCGCAGAAACCGGTTCAATCCCTGCAAACAGACCGGAGAGTGAATCCTGCTTCTCATTGTCCATGGCGCTTCTGCCATAGGCCTTCACGCGCTTTGCAACCTCCAAAAGACTGCAGATGCGAAGAAGCTCGGTCGTATTCAGTGCACCACCGATATCAAGCCTCTTTAGGGAAGCATGTACATTGTGTATGCCAACGAAGGACACTCCGCTGTCTTTGTACAGGCGGCTTAGTGCATCGGCAGTGGTGGTCTGCAGATGTCTGATTTCGTATAAATCGGTGATAGGCTCAAGCGAAAGACACCGCTTCTTTGTCTCATCACATGCTGCGTAGCTGCTTAGCATGGTGAGGATTTTGTTATATTCCAATGTTTTGTAAACTTTTTTATTCATTTTTATATCCTTATATTTCGGTAGTTGAATATTAAATTCATATTTACTGTATAGCTTATCATATTATAGCTGAAAATCTTCAAAAAAACCATAATAAATATGTATTAAATGATAATTACAAGATGATAACATAAAGTTTAATACATAACAAACCAGTTTGTTAAACGAGCCAAAAAAGCAAGGGCTTGCGGCATGGATGCCGGGGCAAGGAGCTATCGAGCCATGGAAGGCGAGTAGCGACGGTTTCGTCATGTATAGAAAAAGTAAATGCATAATCCATACAGAATCTTAGTCACGCAGCATAGCACCGTTGGGAGCAGTGCAGCAGTCCGGCGGGTACATGCCGCAAGCCCGTACTCAAAAAATATGGTTGCAACGCAATATAATTCAGAATATAATGTAAGATAGTAACTAAAGACATCTAATCAGGGTGACAATATGGAGCAATTTATCAGAGAAAAGATAAAGGATAAACCGCTGAATAAAAAAAGACTTGCAAAAAAAGCAGGCACAGCAGCACTCTGCGGAGTGGCATTTGCAGTGGCTGCAAGCATTGTTTTTGCTATATTTCTGCCGGTTATCAACAGACAATCAAAAAAAGCTTCAGATGGAAAAAATAATAATGATGTGCAGACAGCCACACAGCAGTCAGGCATAGATGACAGCAGTGATGCATATAGTGAAAATGGTACACAAAGCACAGAGTCCGGCACTTCTTCGGAGCCGTCTTCGCAGACCTATCAGCCCACACTCGCAGATTATCAGGCAGTGCAGAACCAGCTTTACAGAGTGGGAGCCACAGCTACAAAATTTGTAGTAGGAGTCACGGGTGTGACAGATGCCACTGATATTTTCAACAATTCCTATGAGACCGAGGGTCAGGGAGTGGGAGTGATACTGAGGGACAATGGAAAGCAGCTAATCATTCTGACAGAGAAAAATGTAGTGGATAAGGCGGATAAGCTTAGTGTAACCTTTGTAAACGATACGATGGCTGATGCTGCGCTGGTCAAGTATGACAGCAATACAGGTATAGCAATCATTTCCGTGGATAAGTCACTTCTGGACGATGCTACAACAGGGGCTATAGCGGCTGCGGAGCTTGGTAATTCAAATATTGTTTCAAGAGGAGCATCTGTCATTGCACTTGAGGCAAACTATGCCATTCTCACAGGTCTTGTAACGTCAACAATCAACGAGCTGTCGGCGCAGGACAACAATTACTCGGTGCTCACCACAGATATCGCAAGCAACAAGTTACAGAGCGGTATACTGATTAATACAGATGGTCAGGTCATAGGGCTTTCGCTGCAGGATTTCAATCCGGCGGAGGAAAACAATACGCTCACGGCTGTCAGCATAAGCGACCTGTCACCTGTCATTGAAAAGCTCGAGAGCGGCGCAGATGTGCCTTACATAGGCATCACCTGTACTACAGTTACAGAAAAAATAGCAAACAGATATAACATCCCAAAGGGTGTTTATATAAAGCAGGTTACCATGGATTCACCGGCATTTGTCTCGGGGCTTCAAAGCGGAGATGTGATAGTTGCGGTAAACAATACAGAGGTGTCGAATGTGTCCGCGTACAACACACAGCTTATGCAGCAAAAGCCTGAGGATACCTGCAATCTGAAAGTAAAGAGAAAAGGAAGCAACGGCTACACGGAGATTACCTGTCAGGTGAAAATCGGAGTGATGAATTAGCCGAAATTAGGAGGATATATGAAGTATATTTCAACTCTCCGCGAGGGAGAGAGAATCAATGAGATTTTTTTATGCAAGAGCAAGCAGACAGCCATGACCAAAAGCGGAAAGCCTTATGACAATGTTATCCTGCAGGATAAGACAGGCACGCTGGATGCCAAGATATGGGATGTTGGCTCAGTAGGCATTGAGGAATTTGATGCAATGGATTACATAGCCATAACCGGTGATATCACAAGCTTTCAGGGCAATTTGCAGTGCTCCATAAAGCGTGCGAGAAAGGTGAACGAGGGAGAATATGACCCTGCGGATTATCTGCCGGTCAGCGATAAGGATGTCGAGGTCATGTATAAGGAACTCATGGGCTTTATCGGCTCTGTAAAGAATCAGTACCTGTCACAGCTCTTACATAGCTTTTTTGACAATAAGGAGTTTGAGCGCCGTTTCAAGTTCCATTCAGCCGCAAAGAGCGTGCACCACGGCTTTGTAGGAGGTCTTTTGGAGCATACACTCGGTGTGACGAAGAACTGTGATTATTTTGCAAAAATGTATCCGGTCTTAAACCGTGACCTGCTTCTTACAGCAGCTATTTTCCATGATATCGGAAAATTAAAGGAGCTTTCTACTTTCCCGGAGAATGACTATACAGACGCAGGCCAGCTCCTCGGACATATCATGATTGGTGCAGAGTGGGTAGGCGATGCGATTAAGAGCATCGACGGCTTCCCGGTAGTGCTCGCAAACGAGCTGAAGCACTGTATACTTGCCCACCACGGCGAGCTTGAGTTTGGCTCTCCTAAAAAGCCGGCACTTGTCGAGGCACTTGCACTTAGCTTTGCCGACAACATAGATGCCAAGATGGAGACCTTCAGGGAGCTGCTTGTAAATGTGCCTGAAAACGATACAAAGTGGCAGGGCTACAACAGATTTATGGAGACAAATTTCCGCAGAACAAGTGTGTAAAAAGGCGGACGATATTAAATATAGCTATGGTGTGATTTTTGGTGTGAAAGCTTGCGCCGGATACAAACATTATAAAGAGTAATTATATATATAAATAAAGAAGAGAAAAGCATGAAAAAAAATGACATATTTGAACTTGAAATAACAGATATGGGAACAGATGGCGAGGGTATCGGACATTATGATGGCATGACCTTTTTCGTAAAGGATGCACTGATTGGTGACGTCATAACAGCCCGCGCAACAAAATTAAAGAAAAACTATGGCTACGCAAGAGTGGAAGAGATTAAGACCCCTTCCACTTTTCGCGTTGAGCCGCAATGTGAGCTGCACAAGAGGTGTGGCGGTTGCCAGATACAGGCGCTATCCTATGAAAAGCAGCTTGAATTTAAAAATAATAAGGTGCGCAACAATCTCATGCGTATAGGTGGATTTTCCGAGGCAGAGCTGGACAGCAAAATGCAGCCGCCTGTTGGCGCAGACAATCCATACCGCTACCGCAACAAGGCACAGTTTCCGGTGGGATATGACAGGGATGGCAATATAGTGACAGGCTTTTATGCATCGCGAAGCCACAATATCATCCCGGTCGAGGACTGCAGGCTTGGGGTGCCGCAAAACAAAGAGATACTCGACATCATAAAGGAATGGATGAATGAGTGCGGCATCACACCGTATGACGAGAACACACACAAAGGGCTCGTGCGCCATGTGCTTATCAGATATGGTTTTACATCAAAGCAGATTATGGTGTGCCTTGTGATAAATGGGGACAGTCTTGAAGCAAAACGCCGAGCCGGGAATGCAGCAGATATACTGTGCGAAAGACTCTCAAAAATCGATGGAATGACATCCATTTCCTACAATATCAACAAGGAAAACACAAATGTCATCCTCGGCAAAAAGACGGTATGCATATGGGGCAGACCATATATTGAGGATACCATCCATCTGCTTTCTTACCCTGATTTCACACCACAGGGGACAGGCATCACATATCAGATTTCGCCACAGTCGTTCTATCAGGTAAACCCGAAGCAGACAGAAAAGCTTTACAGCACGGCACTTGCATTTGCAGGGCTCACAGGAAATGAAAATGTCTGGGATCTCTACTGTGGTATCGGTACCATATCGCTCTTTTTGTCACAGAAGGCAAAGCAGGTGTATGGAGTGGAAATAGTGCCTCAGGCAATCGAGGATGCCAAAAACAATGCGAAGCTCAATGGCATCACAAATGCACAGTTTTTCGTAGGAAAGGCTGAGGAGGTGCTGCCACAGTTTTATGAAAATGCAAAGAAAACTGAGAATATCACTGATGATACAGCATCCACCGGACGTACAGATATGCTTCGCCCGGATGTGATAGTCGTTGACCCTCCAAGAAAGGGCTGTGATGAGAAGTGTCTGGACACAATGCTTGCGATGTCACCGGAGAGGATTGTATATGTGAGCTGTGATTCGGCAACATTGGCAAGGGATTTGAAGATACTGTGTGAGGAGAAGTATGAACTCATGAAGTGGCAGGCATTTGATCAGTTTTCTCATACGACGCACGTAGAAAGTATTTGCCTCCTCGAGCAGGTGAGCAACTGAAAAATATTGATATGAACTAAGTAGATTTACAGGATATCATAAAAGTAGAGGCTTCATTCAATAATGAGTGAGGCTTCTTTTAGTTTTGCTTATGGGTTTGAAGTGTTGGAAATTTATGTAAATTTATAGACATTTTCTTATCGTAAAGATATAATATTAAAATCATAGAGAAAAGATAGACATTGATTTTAGAAAGTGATACAAATGAAAAAGCTAAAAAAGAGATTCATTGTTCCGGCAGTGGTATTTATATTGGGTATGTGTGCGTTAATCGGCGCTATATATGTAGTCGGCGAGAGTCAGGATCAGCAGAACAGGACAAATGCAAAGCTCAATGCGATGACATATACGGAGCGTATAAATGGCGAGCTTATGGAGGGAATAGGAGTTACCGATACCTTAGAGCAGGTTGTCATAAGTGGTAATGGAAATATAAATAAGTTTTATGATATTGCAGCAAATATGATGGACGATTCGATTCAGAGTATACAGATAGCACCGAATGGAGTTGTGACTGAAGTATATCCAGAGGAGAGGAATGAATCCAGTAAGATTGATCTGATAAATGATAGTGACAGGGGAGAGATTTCGCGCTATGCGAGGGATAATGACACTGTAATAATGCAGGGACCATTGGAGCTGAAGCAGGGCGGATATGGTATAGCAGTGCGCAATCCGGTTTATTTGGAGAATGAAAATGGTCAGAAGAGCTTTTGGGGCTTCACAATTGTTATACTGAAGGTTCCGGAAATTTTTTCTGATTCTGTAGAGGCTCTTTCCAGTTTTGGATATAAGTACAGTCTGCAGAAGTTTGCTTCGCCGTGGGATGATACGTATGAGTGGGTTTACGGTTCAAAGGAAGAGTTGAACGATCCGGTGATATATGACTTTAACGTGTATGGAGGCAAGTGGAGGCTTGAGATTTTACCCAAGAGTGGGTTTTACAATAACAGATATCTGCTATATCTGTTCATCGGAGGTGGAGTTATTGTCCTGCTTTTGGCAGGGCTTACAGCAGCGTTGATTTCAATCAATGAGAACAGGAAGAATTTCAAGAGACTTGCTGTGACTGATGCACTGACCGGTATCTACAACAGGCACGGCTTTGATGAGCAGGTTGAGCAATATATGAGACAGAATTCGCAAAAGCATTGTGTTGTGGCAATGCTTGATATTGACGATTTCAAGCTTGTTAATGATGTGTATGGACATGCGGCAGGTGATGGTGCACTTAAGAAGCTTGCAGAGAGCATGAAGCAATATTTTTCAAAGGATGTTATACTCGGCAGAAACGGAGGCGATGAGTTTAGCATTTTCATGCCGGATTGCACGGAAATGGAGGTTAAGCCTTTCCTTAAGAAGTTTACAGAAGAAACCAGGAATTTTTATTGTAAAGGTGAAGCGCATACATTTACCATTTCACTGGGCTTTGCGGAGTATCCTGTTTTGGCTGACGACCGTTCAAAGCTTATGCGTTGTGCGGACATGGCACTTTATGAGGTGAAAATGCGTGGGAAGAACGGCTGCATGGCATACCGTGAGGGTGAGCAAGTAAAGAGTCGCGCAAAGCTTGGATTTGCCGTGAAGGATATTATTGACAATATGCCGGGTGCTTTCATTGTTTACAGGGCAGATAAAGAAAATGATGAGATCCTGCTTGCAAACAGTGAGCTGCTTCGGCTTACAGGCTGTAAAAATATGGACGAGCTGCTTGCATATACAGGTAAGAGCTTCTGCAATCTGATACGCCCGGATGAACAGGAAAGCTGTCAAAAAAGCATATGGTCGCAGATTAACGGAGGACACTCAAATGATTATATTTTCTTTCATATGCGAAAAGCAGACGGCACATATATTTCAGTGCTCGACCATGGCAGGATAGTGGATTCAGTGCACAATGGCAGAGTATTTTATGTGATGATTATGGACTTAAAGTCACTGCAGATGCACTATGGAGACTGCCTGGAGCTGGTGGAGAAGTAGAAAAAAGCAGATTGTGAACATATGCGTTCACAATCTGCTTATTTAATAGTGCATACACAATTTATTTATCCGAATAAATCACATTTCCACCGCATACGGTGTACTTAACCTTACCGGTCAGTTCCATGCCGGTGAAAGGTGTGTTTGATGATTTTGATGCATATTCGCATGGTACCCATTTTTCGTCAGGATCAAAGATGACAAAATCTGCAGCAGCACCCTCTGAGATAGTACCGTAAGGCATGTGGTACAGTCTGGCAGGGTTGATAGTCATCTTTTCCAAAAGCTCAAGCATGCTCAGATGGCCCGGTTTGACAAGGCTTGTGATACCAAGAGCAAGAGATGTCTCAAGACCGATGATACCGCTTGGAGCTTCGGTTACAGGCTTTGATTTTTCCTCGGTGCTGTGAGGCGCATGATCTGTTGCGATAAGGTCTATTGTGCCATCGATAAGTCCCTCTATAATCTTTTGACGGTCTGCTTCAGTGCGCAGAGGCGGATTCATCTTGGCAAGGGTGCCGTGCTCTAGGACAGCATCCTCAGTCAGCGTGAAGTGATGAGGAGTGGCCTCGGCATGGAGCCTTGCACCAAGCTTTTTGTAGGTGCGGACTATATCAACAGATACACCGGAGCTGATGTGCTGTATCACAACGTCGGCGCCACTGCGCAGCGCAAGCAGACAGTCTCTTGCGACAAGGGCTTCCTCAGCGATGGATGGTGAGCCGTAGATACCGAGAGCGTCAGATACTTTTCCATGGTTGATGCCGTTGTTTTTGATAAATGCAGGGTCCTCCTCATGGAGACTTATCGGCATATCCAGCTTCGCAGCATTTTGCATGGCTCTGTAGCAGAAAGCAGCATTTGTAAGCGGGATGCCGTCATCGGTAAAGCCACATGCTCCGGCTTCCTTTAAAGCTGCCATGTCAACCTCATCCTGTCCTTTGAGGGAGTGCGATATTGCAGCAGCCTGATACATACGGATTTTTTCCTGCTTTCCACGTGTGAGGTTGTCCTTTAGAGTATCCACATTGTCCACTGTAGGCTTTGTGTTTGCCATGCACACGACAGTTGTGAAGCCACCCTTTGCGGCAGCCAGGGAACCGGTGTGGATATCCTCCTTGTATGTGAAGCCCGGATCACGGAAATGCACATGTGTGTCGATAAGTCCAGGTCCGACAATCATTCCGGATGCATCTATTATTTTTTCTTTTTCTGTTGCAGCAGCGTCTGACGCACATGAGATGTCAGGTGCTATTTTTACTATTTTCCCATCTTTTACAAGTATATCCATATGTTCGTAGAGACCTGAAGCAGGGTCTGCTACAATGCCGTTTTTTATTATCATGATAATCCTCCTGTAGATTGTACTTATTTTCTGATATATCCTAGTATAACAGTTTTAAACGAACTACACCATATCACTTGCATATTTTACCGGTAGTACAAGAAAATAAAATTGAAAATATATAGGTGATAAAAGTATATTGACAGCCTGTATATAACTGTATATACTGTGTATATAACAGGCGGGTCAAAAAACGCAAAATGAATAAATCGCAAGTGAATAAATGGCTAAGTAAAAAATGTCATTTGCATACAAAGGAGTAGCTTATGAATAATGCACTGATAGTCAGAAATGTCAGTAAAACATTTGACAAATTCAAGCTGGACAATATTTCATTTGAAGTGCCGGGTGGAAGCATTGTAGGTGTGATAGGAAAGAATGGCTGTGGCAAGTCAACACTTCTTTCTGTTCTTATGGGGATGAAAGAGTCTGATTCGACAGACACCGGTATTGTGATAGGCGGTGTGTGTCTGCAGAAGGATGAGAAGGAATACAAGAAGAAAATAGCTTATGTATTTAGTGAATTGCCGTTTATAGAAAAAATATCTGCTGTCTCTATAGGAAAATATTACGGCAGATATTACGACGGATTTAATCAGAAAAAATACGAGGCCCTTCTTAAGCAGTATGGTCTTATCGATTTTCCGGGCGTACCTCTTAGAATTTCAAAAAGTAAAAAGAATATTATGAATGTCTCGGATTTTTCGCAGGGGCAGAAGATACTGCTACAGCTTGCATTTGCACAGAGCTATGATGCGCAGGTGTACTTTTTTGATGAACCTACGGGAAATCTGGATGTTGAATTTCGTGATAAATTTTATGAAATCATAAGGGAGCTTGCAGCAGATGAAAATAAATGCATAATTTATGCAACACATCTGGTCGAGGAGCTTGAGCATTTTGCAGATTATATTTTATGGTTGCAAAAGAAAGACAATACCACAAGCAAATTCTATTACGGTTCGCTGGATGAGCTTAGGGATTCCTATAGGCTTGTTTCCGGGGAAAAGGCACTGCTTGAGAGGATACCGAAGGAGCTTGTAGTCGGAGGGCGTTTAAGTGAAAGCTCAAATGAATTGCTGATAAGATATGATGAAGCAAAAATAACCGCAAAAATTAATCATGAAATCAGGCAGCATATGAGATATGCAGAGCTTAAAGAAATCATGTACTACGTACAGAAGAAAGAGATAATAAAAGAAAGTGGTGATGAGCAATGATCAGGGATTATTTTGAGAGAAAAAAGATATGGTTATCCAGTTCACCGGGGCATATAGGTTTGGCATTTATCGTATTGCTTGTGACAACACTGTGCGGAGTAGGGGGCTTTGTATTTGCAGGATTCCTGTTTATGCTATCCATTGCAGTATTTAGAAGCCTCGAGATAAATGAGCTTTTACCCTTTTCAAAGAAGGAAAGAAAAACAAGATTTTTGACAGAGGTGATGCTTGATTTACTGTGTTTAAGTGTTCCTCTTCTTATAAACACTGCGTTTATTGTGATAAGATACAGAAAGCTGGAGCTTTTTTCACATCCGGTTTATGTGGCGGTATGTTTTATTTCATATATCATAATTCTCGCACACTTTTCGATAAATGGTATCTTTTGGAAAGCAGCAGAAGACAGCAGAAATTTAGAAAAGTGTTTAGCTGACGCGAGTGTTTCAAAGTCTGTAAAAATATATGAGACTTTTATTGTGGTGGTAAAAATTGTTATATACATAGGGTTGTTTGTCTGCTTTATGACTATTGTTACAAATGGCAGCTTTTCTGATATTTCAGGAATAGGCAATGAGTTCTATAAGCTTGGATGTATATCAGGGATTTTGTCAGGTACTATACTGGTGATAGACATGGTAAGAACTATTGGAGGCAGAAATGAATATTTCCATACAGTCTAAGGGCGGAACACCCATTTATGAGCAGATTGCCACGCAGATAAAGGAGGCAATACTTGCCGGAAAATTGAATAAGGATGATGCGCTTCCATCGATAAGGGCGCTTTCAGCGGATATTAAGGTCAGCGTCATTACCACGAAAAAGGCATATGAGGAGCTGGAAAAGGAGAAAATGATATATTCGGTGCCTGGAAAGGGCTTTTTCGTGGACGATCCGGATATGGGATATCTCGAGGAAAAACGTACTTTAAGTGTGGAGGAGGAGCTTGCCGCGGTTATAGAAAAGGCAAAGGCGGCAGAGCTTGATGAAGCAGAGTTTATTGATATGGTGAGGATACTTTGGGAGGAGGAAACATGCTAGAGGTTCAAAATTTATCTTACAGTACGAAAACCTTTTCTATGGAAAATGTCAGCTTTTCACTGGATGACGGATATCTCATGACACTTTTGGGAAAAAATGGCGCAGGAAAAACTACGCTTTTTGATTTAGTGTACGGACATATTGAACCACTGAGTGGAAAGGTATTATGGAATGATATTGATGTCACCGGAATGAAAGCAATTGACATTCTGTATCATGATGAGGTGGCATATGTCGGTGGAAGAAGCTGGTGTATAGGCGGGATTAGGGCTGACGAAAATATCAGGCTGTTAAGCTGTCTTTACAGCAGATGGAATCAGAAGCATTTTGATGAAATGCTTGAAATGATGGAGTTCACCAAGGAAGAATATACGACAAAATTTGAGGAGCTTTCAACAGGAAAACAGATGCAGCTCCAACTGGCATTTGCTCTGGCAAGGCACCCAAAGCTTCTGCTTTTGGATGAGCCTATGGCAAATCTGGACCCGGTCGTAAAAACGGACATCTGGGAGCTTTTGATCCGAACAATAGAAAAAGAAAACATAAGCATCATAATCAGCACGCATCTGGTTGAGGAGGTCAATGACATAACTGACTATATCGGATTGCTTGATAATGGCAGGCTTGTTAAATTCGGGGACAGGGAGCAGATATTAAATGATGATTTAGGAAATAAAAATAAGAATCTCAGGGAATTACTGGAGGAAGAAAATGAATAAAGCGGAAGAAATTTTTGCAGAGGGCATAGAAGATAGAAATGTGAAAACAATAAGGCAGGCGAGAGTACTTTTTGTAATATGTCTTATGGCAGGCATGTTCATCATATTTGAAAGTGATGACATCTTTAAGTGGGCTGCAGTGTTGGCTGTTTATTTTTTTACAGATTCATTTTATAAGAAATATCTGAGAGTGGAAGCAAATTTGGCTGATGATATGACCGGCAATGATATTTATCAGTTTATAGGGCAGCACGCACTTTCGGTGGATTGCTATTTCGGGATTATTTCAAAAAAAATACGCAAATACAGGATAATTTTTTTGGCAGAGTATTTTTTGTGTGCCATATTCTCAGATTCAAAGGGGTATGGGCTGATTATTGCCGTGTTGAGCGTTGTCGTAACGTATGCCACCGCATGGATAAAAAAGAAATATTTTATCTGCCGCCTGGTGGGAAAGCTAAAGCCTGTTGAAATGATATTAACTTTCACAGATAGTTTTTTAAACATATTTAAATTTCTTCTTATACTGTTGGTCAGCTTTTTGTTTTGCGTGGTGTTTCTGGGAGTAGCAGAGGGCGCAGTGGAACGTGAAATGGTAAGTGGGCAGATACTTGAACGTTTTATAGGAATACCGGCCTTTTTTGTAATGGTTGTAGCAGGCTTGATTGTACCATTGGCAGGATATGCTTTTTTTAAACCATCAGCCATATTAAATGCAGCCATAAAAACTGCCATGGTCATAGGAATAGCGGGATTTATCTGTATACTGGCATCGGCAAGACTGTGGTATTATGAAATAAACTATACAACGCAGAAAATAACATTGGTTCATTTTAAGGAAAAACAGTATGATTTTTCAGATGTAGAAAGGTACATATGGAAAAGCGGTGATGATGATGAGAGTGAAAAAACGCTTGTTTTGTATCTGAAGGATGAAACAGTGCTGGATTTATGCGATGATGGTGCATTTAGCAGTGAGCAGGGCAATTTTGAGAAAGCGCAAAGGCAGACGTGGCCGTAATCATGATAGACTGTATATATGGACAATAGAAAATTTTATAGATATAATATGATTTAAGGGATCCTGAATTGGCATAATGTACAATAGCCATAGGTTGATAGCATAGTAGGCAGACCCTGGGGAGCTGTAATCCATAAAACTTTTAAAACAGCTCCTAAAATTCAGCCCAAAAGCCGGAAAAATTGCGAGAAAAGTAGCTGAAACTGCAGAAATCTCCAAAACAGCACCCAAAATTCAGCCCAAAAGCCAGAAAAATAGCGAGAAAAGTAGCTGAAACTGCAGAAATCTCCAAAACAGCTCCTAAAATTCAGCCAAAAAGCCGGAAAAATTGCGGGAAAAAGTAGCTGAAACTGCAGAAATCTCCAAAACAGCTCCAAAAAATTAAAGGGAGAAAAACAATGAGCTTAATAAAAGGTATACATCACGTATCAATGAAGTGCAGCAGCACAGAGGAATATGAAAAGACAATAGATTTCTACAAAAACATTCTGGGAATCCCGGTCACAAGGGAATGGCAGGCAGGAATTATGCTTGATACCGGAAACGGAATTGTTGAGATTTTTAACGATGGAGATGATGCACCGGGCAAAGGTGTGATTCGTCATTTCGCATTCGCAACAGATGATGTGGATGCGTGTGTGGAGGCTGTAAAAGCAGCAGGATACGAGGTATTTATTGAGCCGAAGGATATAGAAATCGCATCAACACCGGTATTTCCGGCGCGCATAGCATTCTGCAAAGGACCACTTGGCGAGGAAATCGAGCTGTTTGAGGAAAAGTGATAGGACGTATTAATGGTTTTATAGGGGGATTATGCTATGGGAAAAACTCCAATTAAGCACACGCTTGCAGGCTATATTATTAAAAAAACAGACACCGAAGGATACCGGTCAGGAAAACTAACCGGAGAAAAACATTTGAACAAAATAACAGAAATGATGGAATTTGTTGGTGGACGCCGGAAACTAATCGATCAGGCAAGGTTCATAGAGAATAATACACAAGCAGGTCACGATGGGAAGATAAGAATTAATTGGATTCAGGTCAACAGCGATATTAAAAAAATTGATTGTGATGTCAGCAGCATACCGGAGCTGTGTCGGCTTGAGGGTGTTGAGGATTCAAGAGCAAAACAGCTAAGATTGATAGAGTCTGTAAAGCAGTGGAAATCAGAGGTTGGTGACTGCGATTGGATATGCAGATATTATGATGATATTTTGGGGCGTCTGGAAGCCGGAAAGAGTGTCACAGAGGCTGAGGAGGATATGCGTTTTAAGTGTATCAATTCTATAACAAGAATAAAGGAGCCTGTGTGGGAGCGTGTTTTTAGTGCAAAGGTTTTTAATGATTCAAAGAAATTTGAAAAATGCTATCGACAAAAGATGGTATCAATTCTGACTAAATATTCTCCATATTATGAGAAGGATATGGAGGATTATGATACAGAGGGAGAGGAAGATGATGCCAAAGAGGATAAAAAGAAGTCGGGGCTTGAAATTTTGAAGATGCATGGTATTATGTCATATGCACAGACAATGGAATGGAAGGGACCATTGTCATATAGAATTGATGATACATGTGTTATTGATACGTCAAAGCAGATTTATGGAACCATTATTAATACGCAGACACTTGAGCATGCAAGTCCGGTTTCGCTTGCAGGATGCAAAAGAATTATGACCATAGAAAATAAGGCTAACTATGAAAGTATGCAATATGATGAGAATACCTTGTATATTTTTTGTCATGGTTATTTTACTCCTAAGGAAGTGTATTTTCTAAAGAAATTAAGCCTTATTGTATCTAAGGAATGTGAGTTCCTCCATTGGGGAGATATGGATTTTGGAGGGATAAGCATATTCTTGTTTATTAAGGATAGAATTTTTGAAAAACTAATGCCTTATAGAATGGGGGTAGCGGATTTTGAGGAAGCATTAAAAAAAGACGCTGGAATACCACTTAAGGCTTCAACCAGGGAAAAACTTCAAAAAAAGGATGCAGGATTGCTTGCTGAATTAAAAGAAGCAATTCTTGAATCGGATAAAACAATAGAGCAGGAAAGGCTCTTATGAGGCTGATTCGGAAAACTCTAAATACACATATATATTTGACAAATTATTAGAATGTGATTCATTCGCACAGCATACCTCCTTCGTGCATACAATAGCATGAAGGAGGTATGTTTGTATTATGAATCCATTTAAAATGAGGCCGGAGAGAACCGGCGATTTATTTGTTGACTGGGAGAAATTCTGGGTAAAACCATATAACAAAAATGAGGTAAATCCGTATACAAGGACGAGAATCATATTGATGAATGGTACAGAATTTGAAAACGTGTGGTTTTCACATCAGTTTTCAAGAAGCGTAGGTGATGATGAGCTTAGACGAAAGCTTGCATACATCAGGAAAAGTGAGCAACAGCAGCAGAAAATACTCACACATTTAAAGCCGGCAGATGAGTCGGCATTGGAACACACCATAGGCTACGAGCAGCTTGCGGTTGATCTGACTGCTCATCTTGCAAAACGAGTAAATGACAAAAATATTAAGTCTGCGCTCGATTTTGCCTTGCTCGAGGACTTTGATCATTTGTACCGCTATGCAGATTATCTTGATTTTACCACAGGTGAGCACGCAGAGAAGCTTGTCGGAGGCTATACGGAAATCACACCGGGCAGACCGACTATTTCACATCACAGGCATCCATATGATTCAATACGATATCCGATGACGGATAAATGCCCTGCGACAATGGATGTGCTGGCTGCAAACGTAATCACAGCAGCAGAACAGCAGACTATGAACTACTATATGAATACAGCGGCACTTTGGCCTGATGAGATGGGACGCAGGCTATATCAGGAAATCGGAATGGTCGAGGAACAGCATGTCACACAGTATGGCAGTCTGTTGAAGCCATGCATGAGCCGCCTTGAAAATCTCCTTGTGCATCAGTATGTCGAGTGCTGGCTGTATTGGAGCTGCTATGAAACTGAGACGGATACAAGAATACGTGGCATATGGCAGTTTATGTTTGAACAGGAGCTTAAGCATCTGCATATTGCACTTGAGCTGCTAAGACAGTACGAGAAAAAGGATTGGCAGGAGGTTATACCTGACGCTGAGTTCCCGGATCCTCTTGTGCTGGAGAGCAATATTGAGTATGTCAGGTGTGTGCTTGGCAGTACGGTAAACGACACAGCATGTCGTGAAAGGTATGTGGATGTAAGAACCAATGCTCCTGAAACATTTATCAGATATCAGCGCCTGGTCAATGACCCGGTAAGAAATGTAATGAGCCATACCTTTATTGAGGATTATATCCGCAAAAACGGGGAGGATTATCGCTTTGAGGTGGCGCCAAATCCGGTGCCGGAGCTTCGTGACCGTACCAAGGATAATATATGTGTGGGAAGACAGCCTCTTTGCAGGAATCGGTATTAGAAGCCATTTTATATGCAATCTGTGGCATGTGATACTCGGCCCTGACGTTTTGTCAGGGCATTGCTGTGCAAAGAAGTATAACTCGACTGTATCTAAGCTATGGAGTAGCTTGTACTCGTTGCTGGTCACACTGTTAGGTGTGAACAGTAACGAGTAAGGCTCACAGAAGCCGGTTGACGAAATTATATAGGTGTATTAAACTGTAATCGGGTTAGAGAAGACTAATTACTTGCAGTTGTTTTACATTAAGTGGTTTTGAATGTTCAGTTACTGTAAAATGATATACGAAACGATATAAGAAATAATATGTTGAATAATAAAATATTCAAACTTCCCATATTTTATTTTGTGATACCGGCCTAGCATACAGTGTATTCCTCATATTTTTTTCTTCGGAACAACTGTATACTCTCCGGTAAATATAGTTTTATATATGGGAAGTTTGTGTAAAATAGAAAAACAGCAGAATAGGAGGCAACCATGATTACATCAACCATATTAGGTTTATTAATACCATTTATAGGCACGTCGCTCGGTGCGGCATGTGTATTTTTTATGAAAAATGAGCTTTCCGTAAAGACCACAAAAATGCTCAGTGGCTTTGCAGCAGGCGTAATGATTGCGGCATCAGTCTGGAGTCTTCTGATACCGGCACTTGAGCAGTCACAGAGCCTTGGAAAAATGCAGTTCGTCCCGGCAGTAACAGGCTTTATGCTCGGAATGTTTTTCCTATTGATACTGGATACAATCACACCACATATGCATCTTGATAATTCAGTCGAGGGTCCAAAGAGCAATTTCAGCAGACAGACAATGATGGTGCTTGCAGTTACATTACATAATATACCGGAGGGCATGGCAGTCGGAGTGCTCTACGCAAGCTGGATATCAGGAACCACCACCATCACGAGGGCAGCAGCCCTTTCACTGGCAATCGGAATAGCCATACAGAATTTCCCGGAGGGCGCAATCATATCCATGCCATTACATAGCACAGGAAGCTCAAAGCTTAGATCCTTTGTATACGGAGTACTGTCGGGAATAGTCGAGCCGATAGCGGGAATACTTACGATACTTGCCATCGGAATAATAGAGCCGGTGATGCCGTACCTGCTAAGCTTCGCCGCCGGAGCCATGATATATGTAGTCATAGAAGAACTCGTGCCGGAAATGTCAGAGGAAGGTCACTCAAACCGCGCCACCATAGCATTTATGGTGGGCTTCTGCCTCATGATGACACTCGATGTGATGCTGGGCTAGCCCTGAGCAAACCCTCGCAAAGAGCGAGCAAATCCAAGCGAGCCCGGCGGAGACCGGGCAAAGCAAACACAAATAACAAACATGCACAGAGCGAGCCCACGGCAATAGCCGTGGGCAAAGCGACAAGAAGGTAAATAGAGCCACAGCGTGAGGAACCCGGGCGGCAGGCACACACAGGCTCGGGAGGGCGAATAGCGAAGCTGCCTAGATACTGTAGAAATTATGCCCACGAAGCACAGAAATGCCCAGCCAAGGACGGCTGGGCAAACATATCAAATAGCA
>OLPA01000306.1_pt1 | contig 45657 bp, 35 predicted proteins | sample 1672811 | NCBI WGS metagenome assembly OLPA01 (sample SAMEA3136726, study PRJEB25190) | human gut metagenome | biome: human gut; feature: human-associated habitat; material: faeces | place: Austria | collected 2013
CGTTCTAATGAGGGTACGAAAACCCCAATTCTGATAAGGAGGAATCATCCATGGCTATGGAACGCGAAAACAGAGCCCCTCGCGCCGGCGGCCTCAACCGCAAGCGCAAAAAGGTGTGCCAGTTCTGCGTTGACAAGTGCGAGTATATCGACTATAAGGACGCCGCCAAGCTGCGCCGCTTCATCTCCGAGCGTTCGAAGATCCTGCCCCGCAGAACCACCGGTACCTGCGCGATGCATCAGCGTCAGCTGACCGAGGCGATCAAGCGCGCCCGTCAGATCGCTCTGCTCCCCTTCGTCACCGAATAAGGAACAACGCTTTGAAAAAGAGTCGTCCAACAGGACGGCTCTTTTTTTCGTTTCGGCGATCCCGGTGCGGGCGCGCATGGTTCCGCCCTTGCAGGACGGGCGGGCAATGTGCTATACTTTGAAAAAACGATCCAAAGGAGCGCCTATGAAATTTCCCTGCCTTGTGCTTGACCACGATGATACCGTGGTCAACTCCACCGCAACGGTGCATTTTCCCTGCTTTGCCGAGTACACGGCAAAGTTTTTCCCCAAGGCCAAGCGCTACACGCTGGAGGAATATATCCTCAAGAACTTCTCCCCCGGCGTATACGAATTTTTCCACGGCGAGGTCGGCATGACCGAGGACGACATGAAGCACGAGCAGGCCTACTGGCACGAATATGTGCAGCATCACGTGCCGCAGGCTTATGCGGGCATGCGCGAGCTATTGTGGGATTACGTGAATGCGGGCGGCACGATCTGCGTGGTGTCGCATTCCCTCTCGCCGAACATTCTGCGCGACTACCGCGAAAACGGCCTGCCCGAGCCGAAACTCGTCTACGGCTGGGAGGTGCCGAAGGAGCGGCGCAAGCCCCAGCCCTATGCGCTTTTTGACATCATGGAAAAGCTGCACTTTGCACCCGGTGAGATGCTCGTGCTCGACGATTTAAAGCCCGGATACGACATGGCGCGCGCGGCGAACGTCCCCTTTGCCGCCGCGCTCTGGTCGAACGACATTCCCGAGATCGAAGCTTTCATGCGCGGGAACTGCGGCCTCTGCTTCAAGACCGTTGCGCAGTTCCGCGACTATCTTTTCAGCGGAAAGGAAGCATGACTTATGGCCAAGCACATTACGAAGGTCGTCCTCACGGGCGGTCCCGCGGCGGGCAAAACGACGCTCGTCAGCCGCGTTTTGAAGGAATTTAAGCAGGAGGACGGCTGGCGCGTCATCACGATCCCCGAAACGGCGACGGAGCTGATCTCCGGCTTTGGCATCAAGCCGTTCGGCGGCTGTATGTCGATGCTCGCGTTTCAGGATTTTGTCGTCGCCGACCAGATCCACAAGGAAAAGCTCGCGCTCGACGCGGCGCAGCTCGTGCCCGAGGAGAACATTCTGATCCTCTATGACCGCGCGCTGATGGACGACAAGGCCTATGTGACGGACGAGGAATTCGCGCAGGTCATCGCCCGCTTTGATGGCCGCACCGAGGAGCGCGTGCTTGCAAATTACGATCTGGTGCTCCACCTCATCACCTGCGCCAAGGGCGCGGAGTTCGCCTACGACCTTGCCAACAACGCGCGCACGGAGTCTATCGAGTACGCGCGAGAGATGGACGACCGCACCCTGCGCGCGTGGAGCGCACACCCCAATCTTCGCATCATCGACAACGACGCGAACTTCAACCGCAAGATCGAGCGCGCCCTGCGCGAGATCTACCGCGCCGTGGGCGAGGTGGAGCCGATGGCGGAAAAGCGGAAATATCTCATCGCCATGCCCGACATGGCGGCGTTCACGCGCGCACACCGCGCCGCGGCCATCGACATGACGCAGACCTATCTTGTGATGACGAACCCGAACATCGAGCGGCGCGTGCGCCGGCAGGGGAACGGCGCGGAGACGCTGTATTTCTACACCGAAAAGCACCTGATGCCGGACGGCGAAAAATGGGACACCGAGCGTCCTATTTCGAAAAAACAGTATGAAAAGTATCTGCTCGAGCGCGACACGGCGCTCTCGCCCGTGCATAAGACGAAGTACCGCTTCATCTTTGCCGACCGCCGCTGCGAGATCGACGTGTACCCGTTCAGTGTGGAAAAGGCAGTGCTGTTCCAGTACGGCGGTGAGGCGCCGCTGCCGGAGGAGATCACGGTGCTGGAGGAAGTCACCGCGCAGCCGGCGTACAAAAATCGGGCGTTGGCCGCTTCACAGAAGCTGTGAACTATTCTGCACCCGAGGAAAAAAGAGCTGTCCGTTCGGACAGCTCTTTTGATATGGTTTTATGCAGTTTCCCGGTCGAGCGGCTTGACGTACTTTTTGTAGCAGTACAGGAAATATGCGATCTCCGCCGCGCCGGTGAGGAGCCAGGAGAAGGGATAGAGGATATAGAGCGAGGGGATCGTGTGAAAGTAGGCGAACACCGTGTAGATCCAGATCACGCGGAACACGCACGAGCCGAGGAACACGAAGACCATCGGCCAAAGCCCCTTGCCGAGTCCGCGCGAGGCGGCGGTGGTGCAGTCCATCAGGCCCGATAGCGGGAAGACGAAGCACATGACGCGGATACGCTCAAGACCCGCTTCGATGACGGGAGCCTCGGGGGTAAAAAGCGAGAGGAACTCGTGCCCGAAGAGGAAAAAGAGACAGCCGAGGAACTCTGCGGCCAGCGCGGAGAAGGCAAGCGTCAGAAGGTAGCTTTTCATCACGCGGAGGGGTTTGCCAGCGCCGTAGTTCTGCCCGACGAAGCTCGAGCAGGCGATGTAGAAGGCGTTCATCACGGAGTAGACAAGGTTGTCGATATTGCCCGCTGCGGAGTTGCCCTCGACCACGACGGTGCTGAAGGAGTTGATGCCCGCCTGAATGAAGAGGTTGGCGACCGAGAAGATGGCGTTCTGAAGCCCTGCGGGCACGCCGACGGCCAGCACATGGATCGCCTTGTCCTTGTGGAAGCGCAGTTCCTTCACATTCAGCCCGTAGATGTCCTTGCTGCGCGCGAGCGAGAGAATGATGAGTCCCGCGGAAACGCACTGGGAGATCATGCTCGCAAGCGCCACGCCGTCGGTCGACATGCCGAGGCCGATGACGAACACGAGGTCGAGGATAACATTCAGCACACCTGCGGTGGAGAGGTAGATGAGCGGCGTTTTCGTGTCGCCGATGGCGCTCAAAACGCCGCTGCCGTAGTTGTAGAGCGCGGCGGCGGGCATGCCGAGGAAGTAAATGCGCAGGTAGAGCTCGGCGCCGTCGATGAGGTCCTCGCGCGTGTTGAGAAGCTCAAGGAGCGGACGGGCAAAGATAAGCCCGAGCGCGAGCATCAAAAAGCCTGCGATCAGGCACACAAGGAACGACGTGTGGACGGACTCGCGCACATTCTTTTCGTTGCGCGCGCCGAAGTGCGTGGCGACGAGCACGTTGGCGCCGCTGCCAAGACCCATCAGAAAGCCCGTGAACAGGAAAATGAGCGTTGTGGTCGAGCCGACCGAGCCCATGGCGGCAGAGCTGGAAAAACGCCCGACAACAGCAAGGTCGACCATGCTGAAGAGCATCTGCAAAAGGTTGGTAAACATCAGCGGCAGGGAAAAGCCGATGATCTGACGGCTGAGGCTGCCCTGCGTCATATCGAGCACGGCGGTATGCGCCATAAAACGATCCCTCTCTCTTTCTTGTGTCAAAGTCTTATCCTTATAGCACACTTTCCTCTGCTTTGCAAGTAAAGAGTGTGCGGTGCGCAAAAAATAATGAAAAATGACACAATTATTTTCAAAAAAGCCGAAAACAACGAGGAAAAACGCTTGCAATCCCAAACTCGGTGTGATACTATACTTATGTTTATTGATGCAGGAAACGCAGAGTGGACCGTTTGGCCCGCTCTTTCTTTTGCGAATTTCGGAAAAAACACAAACTGCGAGGGAATCAGATGAAAAAAGTGACAGAGACCGTGCGCGAGCTGGCGCTCCCCGTCGTCGAGGAGCAGGGCTGCAAGCTGTGGGATGTGGAATACGTCCGCGAGGCCGGGCAGTGGTACCTGCGCATCTACATTGACAAGGACGGCGGCGTGAATATCCTCGACTGCGAGGCCATTTCCCGCGCGCTGAGCGACATTTTAGACGAGGCCGATCCCATCGAGTCGAGCTATATTTTCGAAGTGGCGTCCGCCGGCGCGGAGCGCCCGCTCAAGCGTCCGGGCGACTTTGCGCAGTTCATGGGCTCGCCCGTGCTTTTAAAGACCTATAAGCCCGTTGACGGGCGCAAGGAGTTCTCCGGCGATCTTGCGGGCTATGAAGACGGCGCTGTCACGCTGCGCATCGGCGAAGAGGAGCGGCGCTTTGAAAAGGACACGGTGGCGCTCGTGCGCCTGCGCTGCGATTTTTAAGCGGATATACCAATTACTTTGATGATAGAGAATAAGGAGCAGACCCATGAAATGTGATGAAATCTTCGCAGCACTTGCGATGCTGGAAAAGGAACGCGGCATTTCCCAGACCTTTATGATGGATAAGATCGTTCAGGCGCTCACCACCGCCTACAAGCGCGACCACGAGGGCGTGGAAAACGTGGTGGTCGACGTGGACGAGGGCAAGCGCGAGCTGAAAATGTTCGTGCAGAAGGAAGTCGTCGAAGAGGTCGAGAACCCCGGCACGCAGATGAGCCTTGACGAAGCCAAGGCCGTTTCCGCCAAGTATAACATTGGCGACATCGTCAACCTCCCGGTCGACAACATCGAGTTCGGCCGCATCGCCGCGGGCAACGGCAAGCAGGTCATCATTCAGGGCCTGCGCGAGGCCGAGAGCGGCATGGTCTACGACGAATACAACTCCAAGCAGCACGAGATCCTCACCGGTGTCGTCACGCGCATCGATCCGCGCACGGGCAACGCTTCCCTGCGCATCGGCACGGGCACGGAGGCGACGGACGCGCTGCTGCTCGCCGGCGAGCAGGTCAAGGGCGAAGAGCTGGTCGAGGGTCAGCGCATCAAGGTCTATCTTGTCGACGTGCGCCGCCAGTCCCGCGGCCCGCAGGTCGTCATCTCCCGCACGCACCCCGGCCTTGTCAAGCGCCTGTTCGAGCTCGAAGTGCCCGAGATCTACGACGGCACGGTCGAGATCCGCTCCATCGCCCGCGAGGCCGGTTCCCGCACGAAGATGGCGGTGTGGAGCAACGACGAGAACGTCGATCCCATCGGCGCCTGCGTCGGCCCCCACGGCCAGCGCGTGAACAGTATCGTTGATGAGCTGCGCGGCGAGAAGATCGACATCATCAAATACAGCGACGACCCCGCGGAGTACATCGCCGCGGCGCTCGCCCCGGCGGACGTGATCAGCGTGCGCCTTGCCGAAGAGGGCAAGGCCTGCCGCGTTATCGTGCCCGACGATCAGCTTTCCCTTGCCATCGGCAAGGAGGGGCAGAACGCGCGCCTTGCCGCGCGCCTTGTCGGCTACAAGATCGACATCAAGCCCGAGAGCTATCAGGAAGAATAATCATCATAAGGAGGGCGGCTCATGCAAAAAGTGAAGAAGATCCCGCAGCGCCAGTGCGTGGGCTGCCGCGAGATGAAAGACAAACGCGCGCTCATCCGCGCCGTCAAATCGCCGCAGGGCGAGGTGTCGCTCGACTTTACGGGCAGAAAGCCCGGACGCGGCGCCTACGTCTGCCCGAACAGCGAATGCCTCAAGCGGGCGCGCAAGTCCCGCGCGCTCGAGCGCGCGCTGGACACGGCCATCCCCGAGGGCGTCTACGAAGAAATGGAAAAGGAGATGGCAAACGGTGGATAAATTGCTCAATCTCATCGGCCTTGCGAAAAAGGCCGGAAAGCTGGAGGTCGGCGAGGAACCGGTCGGCGCGGCGGCAAGAAGCAAGCACGCGCGCCTCATTCTCATCGCCTCCGACGCAGCGGAGAACACCCGCCGCCGCGCCAAGCACTTTGGCGACGCGGGCGAGTGCATCTGCCTCGAGATCCCGGCAACGAAGGAAGCGCTCGGAAAAGCGCTCGGGCGCACCTCGTGCGCGCTGCTGGCGCTGACAGACATCGGCTTTGCCGAGGCCATCGCCAAAAAACTCGCTGAGAGCGACGAAGCGCACTACGGCGAGGCGGCGAAGCGGCTCTCTGTCAAGGCAGCCCGCGCTGCCGAGCGCCGGGCGGAGCTCAAGCAGCACGAAAAAAACCTGCGCGCCGGCAAGAAAAAGCCGCGCAAGGAGGAACCCGCCCAGCCCGCGCCCGCAGCGAAAGAAAAGCGCAGCGCCGCGAGCGAGACAAAGCGTCCCAAGGGCGCTGTGAAGCACGGGCGCACCCGCGCCGAGCGCGAAAAGGCGCACCGCGCTGCGGAAAAGCAGCGCGCGGCAAAGCGCTTTGCCCACGCCCGCCCTGTGAAGAAGGGCAAGGGCAGCGTCAAGAAAGACAGTAAGCAGAGATCACAACACACGGAGGTGCAGTAATTTGGCTACTACAATGAACAAGAACAAGGTATCCGATCTGGCAAAGGACTTCGGCATGGCGTCGAAGGACATTCTGTCCGTTCTGAGTGCCTATGAAGACGGGAGCAAGAAGCCTTCGCAGGTGTTGTCTGCCGATGAGATCAACCTGATCTTCGAACATCTGACGCAGAAGAATCAGGTGAAGATCGAGTCGATCTATGCCGAGCCCGCGCCCAAGAAGAAGCCGGAGGAAAAGAGCGCGAGCGCGCAGAATCAGGCGAAGGCGAACAGCGCGCCCGCGCAGAAGAACAATAGCGGCAGCCGTCCCCAGCCCCAGCAGGCAAAGCCTGCGCCGCAGGCCGCGCAGCCCCAGCAGAACGCTCCTCAGCCCCAGCAGCAGAGCAAGTCCACCGCCACGCAGCATCCCACGACGCGCGTGCCGGAGAAGAAGATCGTCGATACCCGCAAGGTGACGAACGTCAACCTCGACAAGTACGACGAGAAGCTCCAGGACATGGCCGAGCGCTCCGGCGACCGCCGCGACTTGGAGCGCGGCAGCAAGGAGAAGTTCCGCAACAACAGAAACCGCAACAACCGCCAGCAGCCGTTTTCCGGCAAGCGCAAGCAGGAAGAGGCCGAGAAGATGCGCCGTCTCCAGCTTGAGATCGCCAAGAAGACCCCGCTGACCGTCAAGATCCCCGATGAGATCTCCGTCGGCGAGCTGGCGAGCCGCATGAAGAAGACCGGCGCGGAGGTCGTCAAGTGCCTGATGAAAAACGGCGTGATGGCTTCCCTCTCCCAGATGATCGACTTCGACACCGCGTCCTTTGTCGCTGAAGAGCTCGGCTGCAAGGTCGAAAAGGAAGTCGTCGTCACGATCGAGGAAAAGCTCATCGACGATCACGAGGACAGCGCCGACGAGCTCCAGCCCCGCGCGCCGGTCGTCGTTGTCATGGGTCACGTCGACCACGGCAAGACGAGCCTTCTCGACTATATCCGCAACGCACACGTTGCCTCCGGCGAGGCCGGCGGCATTACCCAGCACATCGGCGCCTATCAGGTGCAGATCAAGGGCAAGCCCATCACCTTCCTCGATACCCCGGGCCATGAGGCCTTCACCTCCATGCGTGCCCGCGGCGCGATGATCACGGATATTGCGATCCTCGTCGTTGCGGCGGAGGACGGCATCAAGCCGCAGACCATCGAGTCCATCAACCACGCCAAGGCCGCCGAGATCCCCATCATCGTTGCCATCAACAAGATGGATAAGCCCGACGCCAACCCCGAGCGTATCAAGCAGCAGCTGACCGAGTACGGCCTTGTGGCCGAAGACTGGGGCGGCGACACCATTGTCTGCCCCATCTCCGCCAAGACCGGTATGGGCGTTGACAATCTGCTGGAAATGGTCGCGCTCACGGCGGAGGTCGCCGAGCTCAAGGCGAACCCCAACCGCGCCGCGTCCGGCGCTGTGGTCGAGGCGCGCCTCGACAAGGGCCGCGGCCCCATCGCAACGCTCCTCGTCCAGAACGGTACGCTCCATCAGGGCGACATCATCATTGCCGGCACGGCCGTCGGCCGCGTGCGTGCGATGATGAGCGACAAGGGTCAGAAGCTCACCACCGCGGGCCCCAGCGTGCCTGTGGAGATCACGGGCCTTGGCGAAGTGCCCGAGGCCGGCGCGCACTTCAACGCCGTCGCCGACGAGCGCCTTGCCCGCGAGCTTGTGGAGCAGCGCAAGGAAGAGGAAAAGCGCAAGGCCAACGCCCCCATCACGAAGGTCTCGCTCGAAGATCTCTTCAGCCAGATCCAGGCGGGCGAGATGAAGAACCTCAACCTCATCGTCAAGGCGGACGTCATGGGCTCTGTCGAAGCGGTCAAGGCATCACTTGAAAAGATCTCCAACGACGAAGTCCGCGTGCGCGTCATTCACGGCGCGGTCGGCGCGATCAACGAGAGCGACGTTATGCTCGCCGCCACCTCGAATGCCATCATCGTCGGCTTCAACGTCCGTCCGGACGCCGCGGCGCGCGACAGCGCGGCCCGCAACCACGTCGACATGCGCATGTATCGCGTCATTTACGACGCCATCGACGAGATCGAGGCCGCTATGAAGGGTATGCTCGCGCCGAAGTTCCGCGAGGCCGTCATCGGCCACGCCGAAATTCGCCAGACCTACAAAGTTTCGTCCGTCGGCACGGTCGCCGGCTGCTACGTGCAGGACGGTAAGATCCAGCGCGCGTGCGACGTTCGTATCGTGCGCGACGGTATCGTCGTCCACGAAGGTCACCTTGCCTCGCTCCAGCGCTTCAAGGACTCCGTCAAGGAAGTCGCGCAGGGCTACGAGTGCGGTCTGAGCTTCGAGAAGTACAACGACATCAAGGTCGGCGACATCGTCGAGGCCTACGTCATGGAGCAGATCCAGCAGTAAGGGCATCAAAAATGTGCGCTGCACATTTTTGAGTTTTTGCAGGCTGCTGCGTGCACTCGCTTTGCTCGCACACTTGCGGCCTGAGAAGTGTAATTTCCGACGCACTTGTCGCCGGAAATTACGATTGAAATATTTTGCGCCGGTGGCGCAATTCTGTGAAGCCTTAAAGTGAGGGGCGGGCGTTCGCCCGCCCCTGCTTTTTTCAAAGGAGGAAAAACTATGGCAAGCAATCGCATTGGACGCATCAATGAAGAGATCCAGCGCGAGCTCAGCTCGCTCATCCGCACGCTCAAGGACCCGCGCGTCCAGAGCGGCATGGTGACCATCACCCATGTGGATACGACGAGCGACCTGCGCTATTCGCGCATTTATGTGAGCGTTCTGCAAAAAACGCTCGAAAAGGACGTTCTGCGCGGGCTCAAGAGCGCGGCGGGGTATCTCCGGCGCGAGCTGGGCGCGAGCATGTCGCTGCGCTACACGCCCGAGCTTCAGTTCATCGCGGACGATTCCATCGAGTACGGCGCGCACATCTTAGAGCTGCTGCGCGATCCGCGCGTGGTGAAGCCCGCGAACCCCGAAAACGAAACGCTGAAAACGGAGGACGAGCAGGAATGACCGTTTCCGAAGTCGCGGCATATCTCCGCGCGCACGATAAGTATCTCATTCTCACCCACCGCCGTCCCGACGGCGATACCCTCGGCTGCGCGGCGGCGCTGTGCGCCATGCTGCGGGCGATGGGAAAGCACGCGGGCGTCCTTTACAACTGCGAGACGACCGAGCATTTTGCCCCCTATGTTGAGGAGTACTGGGTCGCGGACGATTTTGACTATGAGACGGTCGTTTCCGTCGACCTTGCGGCGCTGAGCCTCTTCCCGGACAACGCCGAGATGTTCAAAACGCGCGTCGACCTCGCCATCGACCATCACCCGAGCTACGAGCACTACGCGGCCGAGAGCTGCGTGCACCCCGAGTGCGCCGCCTGCGGCGAAATTCTCTGCGCACTTGCGCAGGAGCTGGGGCAGCTGACGAAAGAGGTCGCCCTGCCGCTCTATGTCGCCGTTTCGACCGACACGGGCTGCTTTGTCTACTCCAACGTCACGGCGAACACGCACCGCGCGGCCGCCGCGCTGATGGAGACCGGCATCGACTATCGCGCCGTCAACAAGCTCCACTTCCGCACGAAGAGCAAAAAACGCCTCGCGCTCGAAGGAGAACTTCTGCGCACGATGGAATTTTACGACGAGGACCGTGTTGTCATCGTTGCCGTGCCGCAGTCCCTGCAAAAGCGCATGGCGCTCACGGAGGCGGACATGGAAGACCTCGCCGCCCTTGGCGGCGTGGTCGAGGGCACGGACTGCGCCGTGACGATGAAGGAGACCAAGGACGGTGCGTGGAAGGTCAGCATGCGCACGGGCGCGCGCGTGAACGCGACGCTCGCCTGCTCCAAGCTCGGCGGCGGCGGACACCGCGCTGCCTCCGGCTGCCTCATCGAGCACGCGGACTATGAGACCGCGCGCTCAATGATCCTGAACGCCATCGCCGAAGCGGTGCGCGAGGAGCAGGCACAGGCATAAGAATAACCCAACGGCGCAAAGGAGATCATATGCCCAACGGAATCATTATCATCGACAAGCCCGCAGGCTGGACGAGCATGGACGTGTGCGCCAAGCTGCGCGGCATTCTGCATGAAAAGCGCGTCGGCCACGCCGGAACGCTCGACCCCATGGCAACGGGCGTGCTGCCCGTCTTCGTCGGGCAGGCGACCAAGGCTGTCTCCTTTGCCGAAAACGGCAGGAAGGTCTACGAGGCCGTCCTGCAGCTGGGAAGAGTGACCGACACGCAGGACACGACGGGCGAAACACTCGAAGAGCGTGCCGTGACCGTCACGGCGGACGACGTGCGCGCGGCGCTGCCGCGCTTTCTCGGCGAGATCGAGCAGATCCCGCCGATGTACTCGGCCATCAAGGTGAACGGGCAAAAGCTCTACGACCTTGCCCGCCAGGGCAAGGAGGTCGCGCGCAAGCCGCGGCGCATCACGATCTACGACCTTGCGCTGACGGAAGAGCTGGGAAACGGGCAGTACGCCCTGCGCGTGGAATGCTCGAAGGGAACGTATATCCGCACGCTCTGCCACGATCTTGGGCAGGCGCTCGGCTGCGGCGGCTGCATGGCGGCGCTGCGGCGCACGGAGGCCTCTGGGTTTGGTATCGGCGAGGCCGTGACGCTCGAGGACGCAGCGCGCGAAGGTGAAGCGCTGCTCCGCCCGCTCGACAGTTTGTTTCGCGTCTATCCCGCCTTCACCATTCCAAACGCCGCGCTGGAGAAAAAATGCCTCTGCGGCAATCCCCTGCGCGTGAGCCTTGCGGACGGGATCTACCGCGTCTACGGCTGCGATGGGACGTTTCTTGCCCTGTCTGAGGCAAGAGACGGGCTTCTCACCTCGAAACGAAATTTTTTCAGCGTGTGACGCTGACACAAAAGGAAAGCAAAACCATGAATGAATCCACAGTCATCGCCCTCGGCTTTTTCGACGGGGTGCATATCGGGCACGGCGAGCTGCTCAAAATGGCGGTGCGCCGCGCAAGCGAGCGCGGCTGCCGCTCCGCGGCCTTTACGTTCGACCGTTCGCCGCGCGAGTTCGTTACGGGAAAGAGCGTGCCGCTGCTGACAACGCCCGCCGAGCGAGCGGAGATCATTCGCTCGCAGTACGGCGTGCAGGAGGTCTTTGTTGAGCCGTTCGACAAGGCCATGATGACCATGCCGTGGGAGGATTTTATCGCGGAGCTGCTCATCAGGAAGTATCACGCGGTGCATCTTGTGGCGGGGCATGATTACCGCTTCGGCCACAAGAACGAGGGAGACGTAGAAAAGCTCAAGGCTTACTGCGCTGCCCACGGCCTCGGCTGCGACATTATCCCCTGCGTGGAGAAGGACGGCGTGACCGTTTCTTCGACCTATATCCGCACGCTTTTGGAAGACGGCGATGTGAAGCGGGCGACGGCGTTTCTCGGCCACCTCTTTTCGGTGGAGGGGATCGTGCGCCACGGCGAGGGCATCGGCAAAAAGTCCCTTTTCCCGACGGCGAACCTCGTCCCCGAAGAACACATCATTGCCCTCAAGCGCGGCGTATACGCCACGCGCGCGCATCTTCCCGGCGGGGAAACGCGCGTGGGCGTGACGAATGTCGGCGTGCGGCCGACCGTGAGCGACAAAAACACCGTGACGATCGAAACATATCTTGTCGGCTTCGACGGCGACCTGTACGGAAAGACGCTGCGGCTCGATTTTATCGACTATCTGCGCGAGGAGAGAAAATTCTCCTCCACGCAGGAACTGCACGACATGATCGCGCGCAACGCCGAAGAGGCGAAGAGAATCGTCAAATTGTGAAGAAAAGGAACGTTCCTTTGAAAAGGGACGTTCTTTTTTTTGCGCGCCCATTTCCCGACAGGCTTTTCCTGCCCGGTCGTTTACAATAATCCCCACCACGGAAGAACAACGCACAGGGAGGGGACGGGCTGTGAAGGTGATCGAGCTGCTGAGAAGCAAGGAGTGGTCGGGAAAGGTCGTCGATTGCGTGCTGCGCTTTGCACTTGCCTGCGCGCTTGCGGGCGCGCAGGTGTTCGGCGGCTATGCGCCGCTCGCGCTGGGCATGATCGGCGCAAGCGGCGCGGGATTGCGGGGACTGAGCGCGCTCGCCGGCGCGACGGCGGGGGCGATGCTGTTTCTGCCGTTTTCGCACGCGCTGCGCACCTTTGCCGCGGGCGTTCTGATCTTCACGGCGAACAATGCGTTTTTTGATTTGAAGATCTATCAAAAGCGTGCGTTCCTGCCGTTTTTGACGGCGGGCATGATGTTCTCCGTCGAATTTGTCTACGTCCTGCGCGACGGTGTGGGCGAGGCGGCAAGCTGCCTGATGGCGCTGCTGCTTGCCGCGCTCGGCGCGATGAGCGCCCGCGCGCTGCTTGCGGCGGGAGACAAGGGGAAGGACGAACACCCCTATGCGCCGCTTTTTATCCTGTTGGGCGTGCTGATGGCCTTTTCCTCGTTTGAAACGGCGGACGGCTTTGCGCCGGGGCGCATCTTCTCGATGCTTGCCGTGCTGCTCTTTGCCTTCGAGCGCGGCAGCGCGTTTGCCATTCCGGCGGCGCTGTGCATCGGCCTTGGCATGGATCTGGGCGCGGGCGGCGGCAGTTTTGTCCACGCGGCGTCCTACGCCTTTTCCGCAGTGCTGGTGAATGTGACCGCGCGGGGCAACCGCGTGGGCTCGGCGCTGTGGTTTGCGCTGAGCATTCTGTGTTTTGCCCTGCCGATGAACGCGCACGCGGGTCTTGTGCTGCTCTATGAGGGTCTTGCGGCGACGCTCCTGTTCCTGCTGATCCCGTCGCGCTTTTTGCGCGGCAAGCGCCTTTGCAGCGATGAATGCGCGCAGAAGGACGCCGCCGTGCGCAAGAAGATCGCCGAATCCGCCGCGGCGCTGCGCGAGCTTTACGACAGCGTGGCGCGGCCGCGCACACTGACGGAGGAAAATCCCGCGGCCATCTTCGACCGCGCGGCCGAAAAGGTCTGCCGCGGCTGCGCGCTGTGTGACTTCTGCTGGGAAAAGGAGTATAACCGCACCTACACTGCCCTCAACGACGCAACGGCGGCGCTGCTGCGCCGCGGACAGGGAAAGGGCGAGGATTTCCCCGCCTACTTTTCCGAGCGCTGCATTCATTTCGGCGCGTTTTTGTCCGCCGTGAACGGCGAGCTGCGCGCCTATCTTCTGCGGCGGCAGTACCGGCGGCTGTTGGCGGACGACCGCGCAAAGGCCGCCTCGCAGTACGCCCAGCTCTCAGAGCTGATGCAGAGCGCGGCGGACGGCGCGCTGCGCCCTGTGTCCGCGCAGCCGCTGCACGCCTATGAAGTCGGCGCTTTGCTGCGGCCCAAGCGCGGCGAGCGCGTGAGCGGCGACAGCACCGCTCAGTTTGAACTGGAGGACGGCACGCTCTGCCTGCTGCTCTCCGACGGCATGGGCTGCGGTGAGGCGGCGCAGCGGGAATCGGCAATGGCCGTGCGCCTTCTGGAACGGTTCCTGCGCGCAGGGATCGACGCGCCGCCCGCACTCAAAACGCTCAACAGCGCGCTTTCGCTCCGCGCCGAGTCGACCGACAGCTTTACGACCATCGATCTGCTCACCCTCTCGCTGCGAACGCTTGAGGGCGAGCTTTACAAGTACGGCGCGGCGCCGAGCTACTTAAAGCGCGGCGGAAGCGTGCGCCGCGTGACCTGCTCGTGTCTGCCTGCGGGATTGCAGGAGGGCTCGCCGCCGCCGGAGGCGACGCACATCAGGCTCTCGCCGGGGAGCTTTCTTGTGATGCTCTCCGACGGTGTGGCGGATAGCCTGGACGACGAATGGCTGCAAGATCTGCTCGTCGGTTGGGAAGGACGCGAGCCGCGCCAGCTTGCCGCCGCCATTCTGGCCGACAGCCTGGAACGGCGCGGCGGTACGGATGACGCCGGGGTCCTGGTGCTCTACATTCCGGAGGAGCTTTCCGGCGCGCAGGAGATCTGAGCGCAGCAAAAAATTTCTCCGCACCGCATAGCGCGCGCCGCGGCGGGCATACTGGAAGCAGAATGTTTTTCCATCGGGAGGTGCTGCTGCATGGTCAGGGGAACATCACGGCGGGTGATCGTAGTCGACTCGCCGGATACGGAACTTTTTGAACAGGCGATATTCATTGTGCGCAACGACGCTGTGAACCGGAACGGCGTGACGGCGCAGCGGTTGGTAGACGAAGCGTGCCGCGTGGCGCGTACCTGCGGCCGCACGGCAACGTGCCGGCGCAGCATTCTGCGGCGCGGCTCCCCCGTGCTGTGGGGCTGCGTGGGCGCGGGTGGCATCGCGCTTGCGTGGCTTTTGAGCATACTCATCTGATAAGTTGCTTTTCCTCCAATTTGAGGTGCGGCAGATCTGCCGTGCCTCATTTTTTTGCGCGGAAATGCAAATTTTTAATTTACAAGCGGTAATCAATGGACTATACTATAACCTACCGTATTTTGAATGACGAAGAGAATGACAAGGATGAGGTTATGACCATGAATGCTGACTTTTCCCGCACCCTTGCCCTGCTGCGGCAGGAAAAGGGGATCTCCCAGCGCAAGGCCGCGAAGGAGCTCGGCATTTCGCAGGCGCTTTTATCCCATTATGAAAATGGGATCCGCGAGCCGGGGCTTGCGTTTGTCAAAAAGGCATGCGATTTTTACCACGTTTCCGCCGACTATCTGCTCGGGCGCACGCTCGACCGTGACGGCGGCATGATCGACGCCGAATCGCTCTACGATTCGAGCGATGAAAAGGGCACGCTGCGCGGCAGCATCGCCGCCACGCTGCAAAAGAAGATGCTCGTCAACACCGCAGGCGTCCTCTTTGAGCTGCTCGGCAAAACGAACGACCGCACGCTCATCGCGTCGGCGGGCGGCTATCTCGGCGGGGCGTTCTACCAGCTCTACCGCGCGCTGCACCGCGCAAGCGGCGGGAAAGAGGGATACTTTGGCCTTGACGCAACGGCCTACCGCTCCGGCGCGGTGGACGCGCAGATGCGCGCGGACTACATCGCCTATGTTTCCTCTCTTGAGACCCTCACAGAGAAGGACGGCGCATTTGCCACCATGGAGGACGAGGCGCTCGCGGCGCTCTATCCGGGGCTGATGCAGAGCGTGACGCAGGTTTTACACAGCACGGAAGAAAAAACCAATTCCCTGCTTGGCAGGAAATAAGGAAGAAAGACTATGAACGAAAAGAACATCAGAAATTTCAGTATCATCGCGCATATCGACCACGGCAAGTCGACGCTGGCGGATCGTCTGCTTGAAAAGTGCAATGCCGTCTCCGCGCGCGAGATGTCGGATCAGATCCTCGACAACATGGACTTGGAGCGCGAGCGCGGCATCACCATCAAGGCGCGCGCCGTCACCTTCGACTATACCGCTGCCGACGGCGAGGTCTACACCCTCAACCTCATCGACACGCCGGGTCACGTCGACTTCAACTACGAGGTCTCGCGCTCGCTCGCAGCCTGCGAGGGCGCGCTGCTCGTCGTCGACGCCTCGCAGGGCATTGAGGCGCAGACCCTTGCCAACACCTATCTTGCGATGGAGCACGACCTTGAGATCCGCCCCGTGCTCAACAAGATCGACCTGCCCGCCGCCGACCCCAAGCGCGTCAAGCAGGAGATCGAGGACATTCTGGCGATCCCCGCCGAGGACGCGCCGGAAATTTCCGCCAAGCAGGGCATCAACATCGAGGCCGTGCTCGAGGACATCGTGCAGCATCTCCCCTGCCCGCAGGGCGACCCGAACGCCCCTCTGCAGGCCCTCATTTTCGACAGCTATTACGACGCTTACCGCGGCGTCATCGTCTACATGCGCTTGAAGCAGGGCACCTTGAAACCCGGCATGGAGGTCAAGATGATGGCCACGGGCGCGACGTTCAAGGTGCTCGAGTGCGGCCTGATGCGTCCGCTGAGCCTGGAGCCTGCCAAGCAGCTCGAGGCCGGCGAGGTCGGCTATTTCACCGCGAGCATCAAGGACGTGCACGAAACGCAGATCGGCGACACGGTGACGAGCGTGGAAAACCCCGCGGCGGAGCCGCTGCCCGGCTACCGCAAGGTGAGGTCGATGGTCTACTGCGGCATTTACACTGAAGACGGCAGCAAGTACCCCGATCTTCGCGACGCGCTGGAAAAGCTCCAGCTCAACGACGCCTCGCTGACGTTTGAGCCGGAATCGTCCGTCGCGCTGGGCTTCGGCTTCCGCTGCGGCTTCCTCGGCATGCTGCACATGGAGGTCATTCAGGAGCGGTTGGAGCGCGAATTTGACCTCGACCTTGTCACCACGCTCCCGAGCGTCATCTACGAGGTATACAAGACCGACGGCACGATGGTGCGCGTCGACAACCCGCACAACTACCCCGACCCCGCGCACATCGAGCACGCCGAGGAGCCCTACGTCAAGGTGACGATCGTCACGCCGCCCGATTACGTCGGCAATATCATGCCGATGTGTCAGGACCGCCGCGGCGAGTTCAAGGACATGCAGTACCTCGACACCTACCTTGTCGAGATGCATTACGAGATGCCGCTCAACGAGATCATCTACGACTTTTTCGACACGCTCAAGGCCAACACCAAGGGTTACGCCTCGCTCGACTACGAGCTCTCCGGCTATCGCGCGAGCGAGCTTGTCAAGGTCGATATTCTGCTCAACGGCGATCAGGTGGACGCGCTGTCGTTCATCGCGCATAAGGACAAGGCCTACGCCCGCGCGAGAAAGCTGTGCGAAAAGCTCAAGGACAATATCCCCCGCCAGCTCTTTGAGATCCCCATTCAGGCGGCCATCGGCGGGCGCATCATTGCCCGCGAGACCGTCAAGGCCATGCGCAAGGACGTTCTCGCCAAGTGCTACGGCGGCGACATCAGCCGAAAGAAAAAGCTGCTGGAAAAGCAGAAGGAGGGCAAGAAAAAGATGCGCTCGCTCGGCACCGTGCAAGTGCCGACGGAGGCCTTCCTTGCCGTCCTCAAGCTGGACGAATAAGAAAAACACCATCGGAAATACAGTGAAGGAGTGCGATCAGATATGCTTTTGGACCATTATGTCAGCGCCATGGACAGCTGGAAGGGCCGCATCGACAGCGACACGGATTACGATGCCTTCCGCTGGCACCAGTGGGTGCAGCCCATCGACCTGAACGACGGCAGCGCGCCGTTTACCGGCAAGCTCGGGTTTGCGTTTGTCGGCTTTTGCAGCGACAAGGGCGTTGCGCGCAACAAGGGACGCACGGGCACGGCGCTCGCGCCGGATTTTGTGCGCGGACAGATGTCGGGCCTTCCCTGCACCTTCTCGCAGGAAGTCAAGCTCTTCGACGCGGGCGATATCGTCTGCGACGAGATCTCACTTGAAGAGGGCCAGCGCGAGCTGGGCGCCGCCGTGGAGGAGATCCTGCGCTGCAAGCTCTTCCCCATCGTGCTCGGCGGCGGCCATGAGACGACCTTCGGTCACTTTCAGGGACAGCACAACTTTCTGAAAGACAGGGAGAAAACGCCGGAGCTTGGCATCATCAATTTCGACGCGCACTTCGACCTGCGCCCCTATGACATGGGCAACTCCTCGGGCACGATGTTCCGCCAGATCGCGGATGTGTGCCGCGCCGAGGGAACGCCCTACCACTATTTCCCCATCGGCATTCAGCAGCACAGCAACACCGTGAGCCTTTTCAAAAAGGCCGAGGAGCTGGGCGTTGACTATGTGCTCGCCAAGGAATTGCAGACCTCAAACCTTGAGACGATTCTTGAGCGCCTCGACCAGTACCTCTACCAGTGCGACGACACCTACATCACCGTCTGCACGGACGTGTTTTCCTCCGCGTTTGCCCCGGGCGTCAGCGCGCCGCAGTCGCTCGGCCTTGACCCCGAGATCGTGCTGCCGCTCATCAAGCACGTGCTGCGCACGCGCAAGGTGCGCGGGTTCGACATCTGCGAGATCTCGCCGCGCTTCGACCAGGACAACACCACCGCGAACCTCGGCGCGGTCATCATCTTCGCCGTCGTCAACACGCTTTGCCGTCTCAACGGCCTGAGCCTGTGACCGGCGGTAGACAACTTCTTTATATATTCTTAACGCTCTGACCATTTCCTTTTTTCCTGCGTTGCGGTATAGTAAAATCAGCGAAACTGTAAACAGGAGTGAGCTTCTTGAGGCACATTTTTATCATCAATCCTGCTGCCGGAAAAAAGGACGGCCGCCAGCGTGTTTACGCCATGGCCGAGGCGCTGAAAAAGAACCATGATCTGGACATCGAGTGCATGCTGACAAAGTCGCGCGGGCACGCGACGGCTTTGACGCGCGCCATTGCGGAGACGGGCGACTATGTCCGCTTTTATGCCTGCGGCGGCGACGGGACGGTCAACGAGATCACCAACGGCATTGCGGGCTTTCCCAATGCCGCGATGACCTGCATCCCCATCGGTACGGGCAACGATTTCCTCAAAAACTTCGGCAAGGACGCCCTGCCGCTTTTTCTGGACGCGGAAAACCTGTGGAACGGCGACGTGACGCCCCTTGATCTGATCGACTGCAACGGCAAATACTGCCTGACGATCGCCTGCACGGGCATCGACGCGCGCATTGCCGAGAGCGTACATGACTTTGGCGCATCGCCGATGCTTACGGGGCGCGGAAGCTATTTAGCCAGCGTCGCGGCCAACTTCCTCTTCCGCAAGATCGGGCGCAGATGGCGCGTTACGCTCGACAACGAGGTGATCGAGGGCGACTTTGCGCTTGTTTCCATGTGCAACGGCCGCTATTATGGCGGCGGTTCCACCCCTGTGCCGGAGGCACGCATGACGGACGGCATTTTACATACGGTGCTTGTGAGAAACATCAGTAAGGCGCGCTTTGCGATGCTATTCTCCGATTACAGCGCAGGCAACTACCAAAAGCTGCCGCGCGACGTTGTGCGCGTTTCTACGGCGAAGGTCGTGCGCATTGAAGCGCTTGAGGGCGATCTCACCACCTGTCTCGACGGCGAGAGCATGCACTCTCAGTGCGTGACGCTGAAGCTTGCGGATAAGAAGGTCAACTTCTTTGCGCCCAAGGGCTGTGACCCGGACGCGACGGCGCGGTAACACGGCAGCGCAATAATGGAATAAATGGTCAAAAACGGCGAATGCGGCAGCGTTCGCCGTTTTTCTGCCCTGCCGTGCAAAAGCGGAAATGGCTGTGCGGGAGAGATTTTGAATAAGCTGTGAATTTTTGAAAAAATCTCCAAATACCCCTTGCAAATGCCTTGACGGTGCGCTATGATAGCAGCGTTGGTTAGCACTCGACGAGTTTGAGTGCTAACCAACCTGAGAACGTTAAAAATCTTAAAATATACAAGGAGGCACCAAGACATGAAACTCACACCGCTTGCCGACCGCGTCATCCTCAAGATGGTCGAGGTCGAAGAAACCACCAAGGGCGGCATTATCCTGACCGCCAGCGCCAAGGAGAAGCCTTCCGTTGCCGAAGTCATTTCCGTCGGCCCCGGCGGCATGGTGGACGGTCACGACGTTGTAATGACCGTCAAGCCCGGCGACAAGGTCATCACCAGCAAGTATGCCGGTACTGAGGTCAAGCTGGACGACGAGGAGTACGTTGTCGTCCGTCAGAGCGATATTCTCGCTATTGTGGAATAATCGAGGAGGTAACAAATTATGTCTAAGCTGATTAAATCCGGTGACGAGGCGCGCAAGGCGCTCGAGGCCGGCGTCAATACCCTTGCCGATACCGTCAAGGTCACCCTCGGCCCCAAGGGCCGCAACGTGGTGCTCGATAAGAAGTTCGGCGCGCCGCTCATCACCAACGACGGCGTGACCATCGCCAAGGAGATCGAGCTCGACGATCCGTTCGAGAACATGGGCGCGCAGCTCGTGCGCGAAGTTTCCACCAAGACCAACGACGTCGCGGGCGACGGTACCACCACCGCTACCCTGCTCGCCCAGGCCATGGTGCGCGAGGGTCTGAAGAACCTTGCCGCCGGCGCGAACCCCATCGTGATGAAGAAGGGCATGGCCAAGGCCGTTGAGGCCGCTGTTGAGGCCATCAAGGCCAACTCCCAGAAGGTCAACGGCACGGACGACATCGCCCGCGTCGGCACCGTTTCGAGCGGCGACGAGTTCATCGGCAAGCTGATCGCCGAGGCCATGGAGAAGGTCAGCGCCGACGGCGTCATCACCATCGAGGAGTCCAAGACCGCTGAGACCTACTCCGAGGTCGTCGAGGGCATGATGTTCGACCGCGGTTACATCACCCCCTACATGGTCACCGATACCGAGAAGATGGAAGCCGTCATCGACGACGCTTACCTGCTGATCACCGATAAGAAGATCTCCGTCATCTCCGACATTCTCCCGATCCTCGAGCAGCTCGTCCAGAGCGGCAAGAAGCTTGTCATCATCGCTGAGGACGTCGAGGGCGAGGCACTCTCCACCCTGATCGTCAACCGTCTGCGCGGCACGCTGAACGTCGTTTGCGTCAAGGCGCCCGGCTTCGGCGATCGCCGCAAGGAGATGCTCCAGGATATCGCCATTCTCACCGGCGGTCAGGTCATCTCCGAGGAGCTTGGCTACGAGCTCAAGAGCACCACGATCGACATGCTCGGCCGTGCCCGCCAGATCAAGGTCACCAAGGAGAACACCACCATTGTCGACGGTGCCGGCGACAAGCAGGCCATCGCTGACCGCGTGGCGCAGATCCGCGCCCAGATCGGCGTGACCACCAGCGAATACGACAAAGAGAAGCTGCAGGAGCGCCTTGCCAAGCTCGCCGGCGGCGTGGCCGTCATCAAGGTCGGTGCTGCCACCGAGACCGAGATGAAGGAAAAGAAGCTGCGCATCGAGGACGCGCTCAACGCGACCCGCGCGGCCGTGGAAGAGGGCATCGTTGCCGGCGGCGGTACCGCCTATGTCAACGCTGTTCCCGCTGTGGAAAAGCTCATCAGCGAGGTTGAGGGCGATGAGAAGACGGGTGTTCAGATCATCGTCAAGGCGCTGCAGGAGCCGGTCCGTCAGATCGCGGCCAACGCCGGTATCGACGGCAGCGTTGTGCTTGAGAAGATCAAGACCAGCGGTAAGGTCGGCTACGGCTTCGACGCCTACAAGGAAGTCTACTGCGACATGATCTCTGCGGGTATCGTTGACCCCGCGAAGGTCACACGCTCCGCTCTGGAAAACGCCGCTTCCGTCAGCGCCATGGTGCTCACCACCGAGTCCCTCGTTGCCGACAAGCCCGAGCCCCCCGCACCGGCCGCTCCCGGCGCCGGCATGGGCGACATGGGCGGCATGTACTAAGAGACACCGCAAAGCCTTGAAATTGCTTGATTTTTTGGATGCGCAAAAGCGGATTTACGCCAAACTTACGCCACTTACGCCAAAAATCAAAGCGCACTATAGGGTAACAAAATCGGCACTTGCTGAAAAGCGGGTGCCGATTTTTGTGTCACGAAAAGCTGATGGATGCTGCACGCTACACACCGTCAGCTTTTTCGTTTACAGGGAAAAAAGTGGGTGGTATAATAAAAATAGAGTTTTGTAAGAGTGCTTTCATAGTCAAGGCTATAAAAAATACGGATAAGCATAAAGCCGGTGGATGATATGAAAATTCTGGATAACATCACCAATACCGTTCGAGATGATTTACGGGTCGAGATCAAAAAAGGCAGCAGGGTGTCTATTGCGGCAGCCTGCTTTTCGATGTATGCTTACAAAGAGCTAAAGAAGCAGCTGGAAACCATAGACGAGTTTGAATTTATCTTTACATCCCCCACGTTTGTGAAAGAAAAGGCTGAAAAGCAGAAGAGGGAGTTCTACATTCCCCGCATTTCTCGTGAAACAAGCCTTTACGGTACAGAGTTTGAAATCAAACTGCGCAATGAGATGACCCAGAGAGCCATCGCAAAGGAGTGTGCAGACTGGATCAGAAGGAAGGCTACGTTCAAATCGAACACCACCGGTGAAAATATGGCTGGCTTTATGACTGTGGATTCCGGAGCAGCACAGACCGCCTATATGCCGATTGGCGGATTTACGACAGTTGATATTGGCTGTGAGCGCGGAAATAACAGCTACAACATGGTCAACTGCATGGAGGCTCCGTTCGCACAGCAGTACATGAAGTTGTTCGATACCCTGTGGAACGACCGGGACAAAATGCAGGATGTCACAGATGTAGTACTGGAGAATATCAGCACGGCTTATGCTGAAAATTCCCCGGAGTTCATCTACTTTATGACGCTGTATCATGTGTTCAGCGAGTTTTTGGACGACATCTCAGAAGACGAACTGCCGAATGAGGCAACCGGATTCAAGCAGAGCAAAATCTGGAGCCTGCTGTACGACTTCCAGAAGGATGCGGTGCTTGCTATCATCAATAAGCTGGAAAAGTACAACGGCTGCATCCTTGCGGACAGTGTTGGCCTTGGCAAGACCTTTACCGCACTGGCAGTCGTAAAGTATTATGAGAATCGAAACAAGTCGGTTCTGGTGCTGTGTCCCAAAAAGCTGGCGGAAAACTGGAATACCTATAAGGACAACTATGTGAACAACCCGATTGCATCGGATCGGCTGAATTATGATGTCCTGTTCCATACAGACCTGTCCAGAAGCAGCGGAAAATCGAATGGCCTCGATCTGGATCGCCTGAACTGGGGCAACTATGATCTGGTCGTCATTGATGAATCGCACAACTTCCGCAACGGCATCGGTACGCACAGCAAGACGCAGGACAACCGTTACCAGCGGCTGATGGACAAGGTGATCCGTGCCGGAGTTAAGACCAAGGTGCTGATGCTTTCGGCAACGCCGGTCAACAACCGCTTTGTGGATTTGAAAAATCAGCTGGCTCTTGCCTATGAGGGAAGCTCCGAGTATCTGGATGAAAAGCTGAACACCTCAAAGAGCATTGAAGACATCTTTAAGCAGGCGCAGAAAGCCTTTAACGCATGGAGCAAACTGAAACCAGAAGAGAGAACCACGGATGCGCTGCTGCGGACATTGGATTTCGACTTCTTCGAGCTGCTGGACAGTGTTACCATCGCACGTTCTCGGAAGCATATCGAGAAGTACTACAACACCAACGCTATCGGAAAGTTCCCGGAGCGGTTGAAGCCGATCTCCGTTCGGCCATGTCTGACAGACCTGAATAATGCCATCAACTACAACGAAATTTATGAGCAGCTGATTCAGCTGAGCTTGTGCGTCTATATGCCCTCCAACTATATCTTCGCAAGTAAGCTCCAGAAGTATCAGGAGCTGACGCACAATAAGGGTGAGAATCTGACCCAGAGAGGTCGTGAGCAGGGCATTTGCAGGCTGATGAGTATTAACCTGCTGAAGCGGCTGGAAAGCTCTGTACATTCGTTCCAGCTGACCCTGATACGCATCAAGAAACTGATTGATGGTACGATTCAGTCCATTGACCAGTTTGAACGCTCCGGCCACGCTGATCTGGATATATACGACATGGCCGGAGACGATTTTGACATGGACGATGAAAACACTGATTTTTTCACCGTCGGCAAAAAAGTCAAAATCGACCTTGCGGATATGGACTGGAAGAGCTGGCGTACGGAGCTTCGGAAAGATGCAGAAATTCTGGAGCTGTTGACCTTTATGGTGGCAGATATCACGCCGCAGCATGACACAAAGCTGCAAGAACTGTTCCAGCTGCTGTCTGAAAAAATTGAGCACCCGATCAATGTCGGCAACAGAAAAGTGCTGATTTTCTCTGCATTTTCGGATACGGCAGAGTACCTCTTTGACAATGTGAGTGCGTTTGTAAAGCAGAAATATGGGCTGAATACCGCTGTAATTACCGGCTCGATTGACGGACGTACCACGATCAAAGGCTTCAAGGCAACACTCAACAACGTGCTGACCTGCTTCTCTCCCATTTCCAAAGACCGGGATGTTCTGATGCCCGGTAGTGCCACGGAAATTGATGTGCTGATTGCGACAGACTGCATTTCCGAAGGCCAGAACTTGCAGGACTGCGATTATCTGATCAACTATGACATTCACTGGAACCCGGTACGCATCATCCAGCGTTTTGGACGAATCGACCGTATCGGCAGCAGAAACCAGTACATCCAGCTTGTGAATTTCTGGCCTGATCTGACGCTGGACGATTACATCAACCTGAAATCCCGTGTGGAGACCCGCATGAAAATCACAGTTATGACCTCTACCGGAGATGATGACCTTATCAACCCCGAAGAAAAGGGCGATTTGGAGTACCGCAAGGCACAGCTGAAACGCTTGCAGGAAGAGGTCGTTGACATCGAAGATATGTCGGACGGCATCTCCATTATGGATCTGGGCCTGAACGAGTTCCGGCTCGACCTGCTGGATTACATCAAACACAATGGTGATCTGAACAAGAAGCCCCGTGGACTTCATGCGGTGGTTCCGGCTACGGATGAACTGCCGGAGGGCGTGATCTTCGTGCTGAAAAACATCAATAACAGCGTCAATGTGGACAATCGGAACCGCATCCATCCGTTCTACATGGTTTACATCGGCATGGATGGGCAGATCATCTGCGACTACCTGAACCCCAAAAAGATGTTGGACGATATTCGGCTGCTGTGCCGTGGAAAGTCTGCGCCGATCAAAGAGGCATACGAACGCTTTAACCGCGAAACGGATGATGGGCGGAATATGGCAGAGATGTCCGAGCTGCTGAGCGAAGCAATCAATTCCATCATTGATGTCAAAGAAGAAAGCGACATTGACAGTCTGTTCTCTGCCGGTGGAACATCCGCTTTGATGAGCAATATATCCGGGCTGGATGATTTTGAACTGATTTGCTTCCTTGTTGTGAAATGATTGTCTGGAGGTGAGATGCCGTGCTGGGATTGCCGAAATCCACGGAGTTTAACAAGCGCATCCCCAAGCAGAAGTTCTATGAGAACATCGCCGTTACTCCGGCTATGAAGAAAGCCTTTGTCGAGCAGATCAAAATCATCTACTGGCGCAATAAGATTGCTGCCACCACCCTGAATCTGGCGGCTGGGGAGCAGGTGACGGAGATCGAGGTGTTCGAGGTACGGCTGTCTGCCCCGAAGCTGGATGAGAGTGTCCTGCGCCAAATCGACCGGGAAATTCCGTATCACACCCTCTTTTTGCTGGAATACGAGGGCAGGTATCAGGCGGTCATCGGCTACAAGGAGGCTGCGGCGGGCAAGACAGCCTTTAAGGTTGATCGCTATTATTATACGGATTGGCTGGACGAGGACGACCTGCCGGTGCATCTGGATGGACTTACGCTGGATGCCGTGTACGAGAATTTTGTCCGTCAGATCGCAGGTGATGTGCTTGGCACAGGAGAAAGTGCGTCCCTGAAAGACAGTGTGGAGCAGCAGAAGCAACGAGAGCAGCTGGAAAAGCAGATCGCAGCACTGGAAGCCAAAATCCGTAAGGAAAAGCAACCAAAGAAGAAATTTGAACTGGTACAGCAGATGAAATCTCTACAAAAGAAGACGGAGACGTTATGAAATCATTTGAACTGAAACCAACAGAAGAAAACCTACTTTCTACATACAAGAACGACCAGATTGGAAGAAATACGGATATCCATGCGTTTGTGGATATACTGAACTCTTTGGAGGATTCCTGCTCGATTGCTCTTGATGGTGCATGGGGAAGCGGTAAGACCTTTTTTGTCAAGCAGGTAAAAATGGTTTTAGAATCCTGTTCGCCAATAAAATCAAAGAGTGAATACAGAGATGAGGTCAAAACTGTCTGGAAAAACTATCACAGCGGCAAAGAACCAGAATTTCAAGCGCAGCTTTGTGTTTACTACGATGCGTGGGAAAATGATAATGATGGAGACCCTATCTTATCTCTGGTATACTCCATTCTTCAACAGGTAGATGAGAAAACGCCTTTTCCGAAAGACAATAAAATTTTTGAAAAGGTAGCGGCTCTGGCAGATTGTATTACTGGAAAAAGTACAACAGCAGTGCTGGAATCAATGAAATCTGATAGTGTTCTTGATGATTTACGGAAAAGCAAGAGTATTCACAGTACAATTGTGGAATTTTTAGACCACTTACTTGAAGAAAGAGCAGACCGTTTGGTTGTCATTATTGATGAGCTTGATCGTTGCAAGCCTAACTATGCCGTGCAACTTTTAGAAAAAATCAAGCATTATTTTGATAATGAACGAATCACATTTGTATTTGCTGTGAATTTACAAGAACTTCAACATACAATTTCAAATTACTACGGAAATGCGTTCGATTCGTGCAGATATCTTGATCGCTTTTTTGATTTGAGAATTTCGCTTCCACCAGCCAATATGTACCGATACTATCAAAGCATCAATTTCCAAAGCGACTACTATATGGTAGATGTTGTGTGTAAAAAAATTATCGAGCTGTTCCATTTTTCTCTTCGTGAAATTTCAAGATATCTAAAAGCCATAAGAATTGCAGAATATGAGTTAACGCACAGTGACGGAAGATTTAGCTTTAGTGATCCGGAAGGGTTAGCTACACAATTTTGTACACTATATATGGTTCCACTTCTGATTGCTTTAGAGATAAGCGATGTGACTTCATATAATCAACTAATTTCAGGACATAATCCAGAGAAACTGATAGAACTACTTGAATGTATGGATTCCAAGTATAAAGGTCATTTTAGCGAATTGCTTTCAAGAAACGAAATATATAATACTGCACCGGAATCAGAGCAGCAAGGAAAAGAAATCGTAACAATAAAAGAAAAAGCAGTTGCTGTATATAAAGCAATATTTGTAAAAGATTACACAAGTTATGATTACCGTTGTTTCGTTGGAAATTGCGAATTTAATGCAGAGAAAAAAACGTTTTTGCTAAGATTGGTCAGTCTGCTATCAAAATATTCAAAATATGAATGAGGGAGAACGTTGAAATGGAAACTCTAAAAATGCACAGCCTTGACGGCGTACAGCGCAACATTGAGCTGATCGGCAAGCTGTTCCCCAATGCCATCACCGAAGTAATGCGTGACGGCAAGGTAGAACATGCCATTGATTTTGACGTTCTGCGGCAGGAGCTTTCCGATTCCATCGTGGAGGGTCGGGAAGAGCGTTACCAGTTTACATGGCCGGACAAGAAAAAGGCCATGCTGGCGGCCAATGCGCCCATTACGGCAACGCTGCGCCCGGTTGTGGCAGACAGCGTGGGCAAGGATGGAATGCCCGGCGGTTTTGACAGTGAGAATCTCTACATCGAGGGCGATAATCTGGAAGTGCTGAAGCTCTTGCAGGAAACCTATCTGGGCAAGGTCAAGATGATCTACATTGATCCGCCGTACAACACCGGCAATGATTTTGTCTATGAGGACGATTTTGCCCAGAGTGCGGCGGACTATATGGATAATAGCGGTCAGTATGATGAAGAAGGCAACCGGCTTGTGACCAACACCGAGAGCAATGGCCGTTTCCATACGGATTGGCTTAATATGATTTATCCGCGTCTGAAAATCGCAAAGGATTTGTTGACGGATGATGGTGTTATCTTTATCAGTATTGATGATAAAGAACAGGAAAATCTCAGAAAAGTATGTGATGAGATATTTGGTATGCAGAATTTTGTTGCACAGCTTGTATGGGAGAGAGCTTATGCACCGAAGAACGATGCAAAATTCATATCAAATAGTCATGATTATGTTCTTATGTTTGCCAAGAACATAAACAATTTTGTTATTGGACGATTACCTCGCACAGAAGAAGCAAATGCACGATATCAAAACCCGGATAACGATCCCCGTGGTGTGTGGAAACCGAGTGATATGTCTGTGAAAACTTATAATGAGGCTTGTGATTATCCTATTACCGCCCCTTCGGGGCGAGTAATAGAGCCTCCAGCAGGACGCTGCTGGAGTCTCTCCAAAAATGCATTTTTGGAGAGACTCCAAGATAATAGAATTTATTTTGGAACAGATGGAAACAGCGTCCCATGTATTAAGCGATTTTTGACAGAACTAAAATTTGACGGAATGGCTCCTACATCAATAATGTTTTACAAGGATGTTGGTCACAGTCAAGAGGGTGCAAAAGAAGTAACCGCAATAATGGATGCCGGAGTATTTGATGGACCGAAGCCGGTAAGATTGCTTCTTAGATTGTTGACATTAGCAAACCTTGCGGATGATTCTATTGTGTTGGATTTCTTTTCTGGTTCTGCAACAACAGCTCATGCACTTATGCAGTTTAATACCGAAAAAGGCAAGCATTGCAAGTTTGTTCTTGCTCAAGTTCCTGAAAATACTGATGAAAAAGGAACAGCCTACAAGGCAGGCTACAAGAACATCTGCGAAATCGGCAAGGAGCGTATCCGCCGTGCGGGCCGGAAAATCAAAGAGGATGCCGGTTTGACAGCTCCGGCTGATTTGGACATCGGCTTCCGCTGCCTGCGTCTGGACGAAAGCAACATGAAGCCTGTGTACTACACACCGGATGAAGTCGGTCAGCAGGATCTGTTCTCGTTGGTGGACAACGTGAAGGAAGACCGTACACCGGAGGACTTGTTGTTCCAGGTGATGCTGGATTTGGGCGTGCTGCTTTCCAGCCCCATTGAGGTGAAAGAGATCGCAGGCAAAAAGGTGTTCAATGTGGCAGATGGGTTCCTGCTGGCCTGCTTTGACCATGATGTGACCGAGGAAACCGTCAAGGCCATTGCCCAGATGAAGCCCTACTATGCCGTGTTCCGTGACAGCAGTATGGCAAATGACAGCGTTGCCACAAACTTCGAGCAAATTTTCGAGACATATAGCCCTGATACTGTAAGAAAGGTACTGTGATATGGCTGATAAGAAGAAAAAAGAACTTGCCATTCGCAGTTCCGCAGCGGAATATCTGACCTTTGTTGCCTCTACCGGTGAGAGCGATGCCAGCTTTGAAATGCGTTATGAGGATGAAAACATCTGGTTGACGCAGAAGATGATGGCGGCGCTGTATGATGTGGATGTGCGCACGGTCAACGAGCATATCAAAAAAATCTATGCGGACGGCGAACTGACCGAGCAAGCAACTATCCGGAAATTCCGGATAGTTCAGACCGAGGGCACTCGGCAGGTCAATCGGGAACTGACGCATTATAATTTGCAGCTGATTATTGCCGTGGGCTTCAAGGTGAACAACCAGCGGGCGGTGCAGTTCCGCAAGTGGGCGGGGCAGATCGTCAAGGACCACACCATTCAGGGCTGGACAATGGATGTGGAGCGGCTGAAAAAAGGTCATATGTTCACGGATGAATACTTCGAGCGGCAGCTGCAGCAGATTCGGGAAATTCGCCTGTCGGAGCGCAAGTTCTATCAGAAAGTGACGGATTTATACGCAACAGCGTTTGATTACGACAAGGACGCCAAGACGACCCGCCTGTTCTTCCAGACGGTTCAGAATAAGATGCACTATGCTGTGCATCGCCACACGGCGGCAGAACTGATCGTGGAGCGTGCCGATGCCAACAAGGAGCACATGGGGCTTACCACATGGGAAAATGCGCCGGATGGGAAAATCCTGAAAGTGGATGTGACGGTGGCCAAGAACTACCTGAGCAAAGAGGAAATGAACTATCTGGAGCGAATCGTGTCGCTCTATCTGGATTATGCCGAGCTGCAGGCCGAGCGCAAGATCCCCATGAGCATGGAGGACTGGGCAAAGCGGCTGGACGGTTTTCTGGAGTTCAACGGCAACGAGCTGCTGACAGGTCCCGGTAAAATCAGCGCAGAGCAGGCAAAACTTCATGCGGAAACCGAATACGAAAAGTATCGTGTCATTCAGGATCGCCTGTATGAGAGCGATTTTGACCGGTTCCTGATGCTGGAGCAGGAGGTAAACCACAAAGATGAAGTTTAGTTTTAAGATTCAGCAGTACCAGACGGATGCTGTGGATGCGGTGGCACGGGTCTTTCAGGGTCAGCCCTACAATGCAGGCGTGTCGTACCTGCGGGATATGGGAAACCTGTCTGCACAGCCGCAGCAGTTGAGCCTTGTTTCCAGTGGGGACGATGCAACACAGGTGGAGTTGCTGGATTTGATCAACGATTCCGGTTTTAAGAACGAAGCACTCCAACTGACCGACCAGGAGCTGCTTCAGAACATCCGTACATTGCAAGCAGAAGCAAACATCCATCAGTCGGACAAGTTGGTGGCACCGCTGGGCAGGTGTTCTCTGGATATTGAGATGGAAACCGGCACAGGCAAGACCTATGTTTACATCAAGACCATGTTCGAGCTGAACAAGCGGTATGGTTGGAGCAAATTTATCGTTGTTGTGCCGAGTATCGCCATCCGTGAAGGCGTAAAGAAGTCCTTTGAGATCACTGCCGATCACTTTATGGAGTGCTACGGCAAAAAGGCACGGTTCTTTATCTACAACAGCAGCAACCTGAATCAGTTGGATTCCTTTTCCAGCAATTCCGGCATCAATGTCATGATCATCAACACGCAGGCGTTTGCGGCATCCATGAACGAGGACAAGAACGTGGAAGGTCGCAAGGGTGATGCCGCTGCGAGAATTATCTACACCAAGCGGGATGAGTTCGGCTCCCGCCGCCCGATTGATGTGATTGCAGCCAACCGCCCGATCCTGATTCTGGATGAACCGCAGAAGATGGGCAAAGAGGACTCTGCCACTCAGAAAGCCCTGAAAAAATTCACCCCGCTTTTCACGCTGAACTACTCTGCTACCCATGCCAAGCAGCACAATCTGATTTACGTTTTGGATGCGCTGGACGCTTACAACAAGCGGCTGGTCAAAAAGATCGAAGTCAAAGGCTTTGAGGTCAAAAATCTGCGTGGTACGGACAAGTATCTGTATCTGGAAAGCATCATCATCTCCCCGAAGAATCCGCCACGGGCAAAAGTGGAGATGGAGGTCAGCCACCAGAACGGCACGAAGCGAGAGTTCCATATGCTGGATGTGGGCGATAATCTCTATTATAAATCCGGGGAAATGGAGCAGTACAAGGGCTTCGTAGTGTCGGAAATCGACCCGATCACGGGCGTTGTGACCTTTACGAACGGAGACACCATCCGCAAAGGTGATGTTACCGGCGACGTTTCCGAAAACGATATGCGCCGGGTACAGATTCATGAAACGATCCTTTCGCACTTTGAAAAAGAGCAGGAACTTTTCAAACTGGGCATCAAGACGCTTTCCCTGTTTTTCATTGACGAAGTGGCAAAATACCGCCAGTACGATGAAGAAGGAAACGAGCTGCTGGGCGAGTACGGCAAAATTTTTGAGCAGGAGTATCTTTCGGTTCTGAATGAGCATCGCACCCTGTTCGACCCTGCTTATACAGCCTATCTGGATTCAACCGATGTGCATGATGTCCACAAGGGCTATTTCAGCATCGACAAGAAAGGTCACAGCGTCAACAGTTCGGTCAAGCGTGGCTCAGATATGTCGGATGACATTTCTGCCTATGACCTGATCCTGAAAAATAAGGAGCGTCTGCTGTCCTTTGAAGAGCCGACCCGGTTCATCTTCTCCCACTCTGCCCTGCGGGAAGGCTGGGATAACCCGAATGTGTTCCAAATCTGCACCCTGAAGCACAGCGACAGCACCACGCAGAAGCGGCAGGAAGTAGGCCGTGGTCTGCGTCTGTGCGTGAATAAGGACGGAAACCGCATGGATGCGGAAGTACTGGGAGATAAGGTGCAGGATATCAACGTCCTGACCGTTATTGCCAGCGAGAGCTATGCAGGATTTGTAGACGGACTGCAAAAGCAGACCGAAGCAGTGCTGCATGACCGCCCACGCAAGGCAGACATTGCATATTTTACCGGCAAGACCATCAGGCTGGATGGCAAAACTGTCAAGGTGGATGACCATCAGGCACGGGCGATTTATCAGTACCTTGTCCGCAACAACTATGTGGATGAGCAGGATAACGTCACGCAGGACTACCGGGACGATGTGCAGACCGGAACACTTGCACCGGTGCCGGAAACGCTGAAGCCCATTGAAGAGGGCGTGCACACGCTTGTGCAGGCAATTTATGATGACAGTATGCTCAAGTCTATGTTTGAGGATGGCAACAAGCCGAAAGTGCTGGAAAATCCGCTGAACGACCGGTTTGAAAAGGCAGAGTTCCAGAAGCTCTGGCAGACGATCAACCACAAATACGCCTATACGGTGGATTTTGATTCTGAGGAACTGATCCGGAAAGCAATCGAATACATCGACAGGGAACTGTACGTCAGTCGCCTGCAATATACCGTTACCTATGCCGGGCAGAAAGATGTCCTGAGTGCCGATATGGTGCGAGAAGGCAGCAGCTTCAGAGATGCCAAGAGCAGAACAAAAAAATTAGAACATGACTACGCAGGTCAGGTTGCGTATGACCTGATCGGCAAAATTGCAGAGAACACAACGCTGACCCGGCGCACCGTCGCACGGATTTTGCAGGGCATCAAGCCGACGACCTTTGCGATGTACCAGAACAACCCGGAAGAATTTATCACAAAGGTGATCCGGCTGATCAAGGAGCAGAAAGCTACCATGATCGTGGAGCATATCACCTATGATACCATTGAGGGCAGCTACGACAGCAGCATCTTTACGGCAGAGAAACACGCTCTGACGATGGATAAGGCTTACAAGGCACAAAAGGCGATTCAGGATTACGTTTTCACCGATGGCACAGCGGAAAAGAGCGTGGAACGGAAGTTTGCGGAAAATCTGGACGGTGCAGAGGCAGTCTTTATCTATGCAAAACTGCCAAAAGGCTTCTATATTCCGACCCCGGTTGGACACTACTCCCCGGACTGGGCAATCGTGTTCCATGAGGGCAAGGTGAAACACATCTATTTTGTAGCAGAAACCAAAGGCACGATGGAAAGCCTGAACTTGCGCCCAATCGAGAAGTCCAAGATCGACTGCGCCAAGAAGCTCTTCGCAAAATTGTCAGATGGTCTTGTGACATACGACCATGTGGACAGCTATCAGGAGCTGATGAATAAGGTACTGCAGTGACCAGTACAAAATGAATCATGAAGCGGCTGTTTGCGTAGATGCAGATGGCCGCTTCTGCATTTGACATCCTGATCGAGAGTGTGAGCGATAATATAGGGCTGCGATGAGTTTGAACGAATCAGCGATGCAATCGCACAGTCTGCATCCACCGGATGCAGTTCAAGGGTTTGACTTTCCCAACAAGTGTTTGGCAACGCAAAAATGGTCTTTGTATAACCTCTTGCTGGCGCTATGAGGCCTTTCAAAACGCCTCCCAAATTTGAAAATCACTTTGCAAGAATGATCGTCCGTTTTCAAGCTCAACTTGAAGTGGACGGTTATTTTTCTGCTCAAAAAAGTTCCGAGTTGGCATTCCATTACAAACAGAACGAGTTGTCCTGTTCGCTCTTTTTACCAAAGTTTCCCTTGCTTTTTCTGACAAGCTGCCGAAAGTGTCGTATTTTCAAAACTTTTTGTTGACACGGCTCGATTTTTGTGGTAATCTATCCCAACAATTTAATATAACATATTTACTTAGAGTTCCAGCTCGGCTCCCAAAGAAGCCGGAGCCATCCGTGAGATGATCGAAGCAGAATTTAAAGGGATCCAGATCCAGATGATGGATCTAAGCCCTGTATTCGTGGCCCAGGGCGGCCCCGGGTGCGTGGCCATCCAGTATATCGAACGATAGGAATAAAAAAGACCGGTACCTTCCGGGGCATGAGACTGCCCGGGAGCGTACCGGTCTTTTTCAGGTTCCTGGAAAAAGGGGAGGAAACTGGCCCCTTCCGCCTTTTATTCTGCAACGGTCACAGAAGTGATGTGCGGGTTTACGCCCTCATACCAGTAAAGGAAGCCCTCGGCGTCGATGGTCTGGCCGATCTCCAGGGCCTTTACAGCGGCATATACATCAGAGGAAGCGTCGCAGAGGTAGGATTCTACAACGAAGGAATAGGTCTGGCCGTTATAGGAAACGTTAAAGTACAGATCGTCGCCTTCAGAGCCGCTTCCATCCCAGTTGTAAAGGAAAGCGACGTCATTGCCGTCCGCATCCTTTCCTGCGGGCTCCACAGTCAGTCCCTTAAAGGTGGCCAGCTGGTTCTGGTGGTCGATGAGCTCGTCCTTGCCCAGAAGCTCTGTGGCGTCAAAGGGCTCAGCGATGAATTCACCATCCACAAATTCGAAGGTGGCATCGATGATCTCCACCTCGCCGGACCACTCGGTCTTATAGCCGGTTACCTGGATCGTTGCGCCGGGAACTAATTTTTCATAGTCCTCTTCGGAGCAGGCCATGTTATAAAGGAAGTATGCGCCGTCCTCATCCTGGGCGTAAACGGTGGCCTTGTCCTCCCACCAGGACTGCTTTGCCTGTACGGAAGCCTCGATGACAACCTTGGAATCCAGCTCGGCAGCCATGTACTCCTCATAGCTCATGACAGAAACCTCTCCGTCCTCAGCGGCAGACGTTTCGGCTGCGGAGGTTTCAGCGGCAGATGTCTCAGCAGCAGAAGTCTCGGCGGCTGTGGTCTCAGCCTCGCTGGCGGCTGTGGTTTCGGTGCTGTTTCCGGAACAGCCTGTCATGGCCATAGCCATGGAAAGTGCGATTGCGGTTACTGTGATTTTTTTCATAATCAGCTCTCCTTTTAATACAATATTTCCCAACCACCTATTATAGCTGAAAAAACGGGAAAATCAATGATTTTGTGTTCTCTTTTTCAAGATATCCCGGAAGGCCCAGAGAAGGATCAGTACCCAGGAAAGTATAAGACCGCCCACGAGGACCCTGGCGGTCCAGGGAAGAGGACCCAGATCGGTCTTTCCAGAGGTCTGAGCCTTCACTTCATCCAGATGGTAAAGGCTGGCCACATCGTCAAAAAGACGGTCCATGTAGGCATCGTCCACGGTCTCCTTCCGCCGGACAGATTTGGTCACGCTTTCGATGAGCTGGCCCGCTGCGTCCCGGAGAGAGGCAGAGCCGTTGAACACAGGAGTTACAAAGGTATTTCCGGTGTTGGAAAGGAGCAGCATGGATGCCTGGATTTTTATTTTATAAAAATCATCGTCATCCTCCCCGGCCCTGGAAAGATAGTCCTGGTATTCCGCTGAATCCTGGGCCATGGAGGTCACAGGAACGTACCCCTCGGTCCGGGCGTAGGCGGTCTGGACCTGGTTAGTCAGCAGATACTGGGTAAAGAGCCAGGAAGCCATCACCTCTCCCGGATCCTCTTTATTGAAGATGCATACAGACGGTCCCTGGGAGATCATCTGCGGGTGCTCCGGATCAAACTGGGGAATGGGCATGATCTCTGTTTCAAAATCCACCCGGGCATCCTCAGCGATATCAGAAAGGGGAGCCCCGGCGCCCATCCAGGTGGCTCCTGCTGTGGAATCGATGGCGAAGACGCACTGGCCGGCATTCAGAAAGTTGGCCGGATAGCTGGAGATCTTAAAGGTGGAAAAGGCCCCGGTCCGGGCATGGCCGGCAATGGCAGAAAGGAGCTCTCTGGTGGTATCGTTAAAGAGCTGGATCTCCCCCGACGGCGTGGAATAGCCTGCGCCCTTCTGTCTCAGCATCTGGATCATCATGTTGTCTGTGGATTTATAGATGAAGGGGATCATCACCTTCTGTCCGTTGACCTTATAGACTCCGTTTTCATCCTTTTTGGCAGCCGCCTCGGATACCTCCCAGATAAAATCCCAGGTGAGGGTCTCCGGCAGGGTGTAGCCCAGCTTTTCCACATAGGTCTTATTGATATAGCAGGCCTCGGTGGAACGCATGAAGGGCATGGCGTAGGTGCGCCCGTTTACGGTACACTCCTTTAAAAATTCCGGGATCAGATCCTCCTTTCCAGGACCGTCAAATTTCAGACGGCTGCCTCCCAGCCCGAATTCCGGATCCTCAGAAAGAGCGTCCAGGGGAACCACCACGTTGTCTCCGGTAAGATAGGTGGCGATGTGGTCGGGATAGGTGATGCAGACGTTGGGGGTGGTCCCGGTGGAGATATTGGTGATCACGTCGTTGTAGATTTTTCCATAGTCTGTATATAGCCGCAGGTTTACAGTGATATTGGGATACAGGGCCTGGAAATCCTCAATGGCCTTTTTGTAAATGTCCGTCTGACGCTTGTTGGTGTCATTTTTGGCCCAGAAGGTGATCTCATATGCTTTTGTTTCATCAAAGGTCTCCGGCGGCTGGAAGGCCTCCGTTTCCCTGGAGCCGTGGCAGCCGGCCAGGAAAACGGAACAGGCCGCGCCCAGAAAAAGGGGAAAAAGCCGTTTCCATCGGATCATCCTTTCATTCCTCCTCTCGATACGCCTTCCATGATCTTTTTACGGAATACAAGGAACAGTACAATGAGCGGCACTGAGATCACAACCACGGCCGCCATCATGGCCGGGATATTCTCGCGGCCAAAGCCGTTCTCACGGATCTCCTGGATCCCGTTGGATACCAGGAAAAGGTCCGGGTTATCGGTGACCAGCCGGGGCCATACATAGGAGTTCCAGCATTCAATGATCTTTAAAATGATAATGGTGACGATGGTAGGGCGGCAGATGGGGATCAGGACCTTCCATAGATATTTAAAATCGGAGGTTCCGTCCACCCGGGCCGCCTTGTATAATTCGTCCGGCACCTGCTCAAAGTTTTCCTTCAGCAGATAAATATAAAAGACGGACGTTACCGACGGCAGGATCAGACCGGCGAAGGTGTTTCTGAGGTCCAGGCCGGTGATGGTGGCGAAGTTGGTGATGACCACCAGTTCATTGGGGATCATCATTAAGGAAAGAAACAGTAAAAATACCAGATTCTTTCCCTTAAATTCCAGCCTGGCAAAGGCGTAGGCCGCCAGAATGCTGACCGCCGCCATGATGGCCGTGGTGAGCACTGTGAATACCAGGGTATTCAGAAGATACCGGCCCAGAGGGACTGCGGTAAAAGCTGCCTTATAGTTTTCTAAGGTGGGAGACAGGGTAAAGAGCGCCGGTATGCGCTCCGCGTTGTAGGAGCCGTAGCTTTTTACTGAGGTTAAGAGCATCCAGTAAAAGGGAAACAGCACCATAAGGGCCCATAAGGCCAGGGCCATATAGGTGAGCGCTTTTCTGACAAGAGCCCGCCTGCGTTCTGTCTGCCGGATCCGTTCAAGATCCGTCTGATTTGGATGATTCATATTGACCTCCTGTTACTGGTTCTGCCTGCGGCTCACCAGGAGATTCACACAGGTGATGGTGAGCACGATGGCAAAAAGGATGATGGCAGCCGCTGAGGCGTAGGACGGATAACCGCCGGAGGCCCCGTACAGCATATCGTAAACGTACCCGACGATGGTGTTCATTCCGGCAGCGTTCAGATCGGTGCCAAATAGAGCCACAGCATCGCTGTACGCCTTAAAGGCCCCGATGAAGCCGGTGATCACCAGATACACGATCATGGGAGAGATCATGGGCAGGGTGATCCTGGTAAAGGTCCTGAACCGGGAGGTCCCGTCCACCCGGGCCGCTTTATAATAGTCCGGATTCACCGAAGCCAGGGCGCTGGTGAGGATCAGGATCTTAAAGGGAAGCACCACCCAGACCGTATAAAAACAGAGTACGGTCATTTTAGCCCAGTAGGGGCCGTCGATGAAATCCACGGACGGGCCGCCGAACCACTGGATCATCAGATTAACAAGGCCGTCGGTGTATTCCGTTTTCTGGAACAGGATCATGAACACCAGGCCTACGGCCAGGGTGTTGGTCACATAGGGCAGAAAATAAATGGTCTGGAACAGGTCTCTTAAGGGCTTTATGGAGCTTAAGCCCAGGGAGATGAGGAGCGCCAGGCCTGTGGACACAGGAACCGTGATGACCACCAGGAGGAAGGTGTTTTTCACCGCCTGGAGAAAATACGGGTCGTGGAGCACATAGGAATAGTTGTAGGTTCCCACGCCGAAATACGTCTGGGAAGCAAAGTTATAGCCCTCCTCCAGGGAATAGACGAAAACGTCTATGAGCGGATATACCATAAAGCAGCCGAGAAACAGGATGGCCGGAAGCAGGTACAGCCAGGGCTTTAGATCTGAATATTTCATATAAGGAAGTCCCCCTGTGTTTTATGAGATGGAAAATGGAATCCGCGCTCCGGTCTCCCTGTGGAACAGGAACACCTTGGACGGCTTTAAGGAAAAATGTACGGATCCGGCGTCCCGGTCCACAGGCGTTTCTGCAGTGATGATGGAGCGGACCGAGGGATTTTCGGAACAGGGATGGGCAGAGATCACGCTCACGTCCCGGCCCATGACCTCCACCCGGCTTAAGCTGGCGGCAAAGGGGCCGTTTTCGGTGAGGATGAAGCCCTCGGGACGGATCCCCACGGTCACTGGCTGGTCCGGAACGCCCCTCACAGAAAGGACTGGCTGGTCACCAAGCCACAGCGTCTCCTTCTGCACCTCTCCCTTAAACACATTGATGGGCGGGTTCCCCAGGAATTTTGCCACAAACAGGCTGGCCGGATCGTCGTACACCTCCTGGGGGCGGCCCATCTGCATGAAGATCCCGTCCTTCATGACCACGATCAGGTCGGAGATGGACATGGCTTCCTCCTGATCGTGGGTGACGAATACGGTGGTGATGCCGGTGGCCTTCTGGATGCGGCGGATCTCCTCCCGGGTCTGGAGCCGCAGACGGGCGTCCAGATTGGAAAGGGGCTCGTCCAGCAGCAGAATTCTCGGCATTTTCACCAGCGCCCGGGCAATGGCCACGCGCTGCTGCTGGCCGCCTGACAACTCCGCGGGATAGGCGCCAGCCCTGTCGGCGAGGCCCACGCGGTCGAGCATCTGCCGCCCGGTTTCAACCGCCTTTTGCCGGGGCATCTTTCTAGCGACGATGAGCCCCTCGGTCACGTTGTCAAGCGCCGTCTTGTTCAGAAACAGGTTGTAACTCTGAAAGACAAATGCCGTGCGCATCCGGATACGCGCGATATCCCTTTTGCGAATGGTGCGCAGGTTGAAGTCTTCGCCGGCGAAGCGCAGCGTTCCCCCATCAGCGCGTTCAAGGAAGTTCAGGCAGCGCAGAAATGTGGTCTTGCCCGAACCGCTGGGCCCCAAAATGGCGACCACATCGCCCTTTTGCACGTTCAGGCTCACATCGCGCAGGACGGATTGTTCGCCGAACCCCTTTTTGACATGGGACGCGCAGATCACCGTCTCACACCTTGCGTTTTCCATAGACCGACAGCCTCCTTTCCCCCGCGCGCTGCACAAAGGTCAGCACCGTGGAAAACATCAGATAGATCAGCGCCACCTCGCAATACAGCGGCAGCATCTCATAGGTGCGGGCGGCGATGCGCTGCGTAGCCATGAACATCTCCATCACGGTGATGTTGGCCGCCAGGGAGGTGTCCTTTACCATGGAAATCAGCGAGTTGGAAAGCGGCGGAAACGCTGTGCGCAGCGCTTGGGGCAGCACGATGCGGCGAATGATCTGCAAATAGCTCATGCCTACACAATAGCCCGCCTCCATCTGGCCCACAGGCACAGACTCCAGCGCGGCGCGCATGGTTTCCGCGCAATACGCCCCCTCGTTAACGGCGAACACGAGCACTGCCGCGGGAAACGGGTCCAGCAGGATGCCCACATCCGGCAACCCGTAAAACACCACAAAGAGCTGCACCAGCAGCGGCGTGCCCCGGATGATCCAGATATAAAACCGGGCGATTTGCCGCAGCACGGGCACCCTGGCAAACTGGATCAACGCCGTGACGATGGCAATGACCATGCCCAGCGAGAAGGCCAGTGCCGTCAAGGGGATGGTCATGGTCAATCCCGGCAAAAGGATCTGCCAGAAAGAATTGACCAGCAATTCAATCAGGGAACGTTCCACATTCAATCCTCCTCATGCCGCCAACTGCACAATCAGGCGCTTTTTTCCCGTTCTCACATCCGGCAGAATTTCGCTGCAAAAGTCTACGGAAAACCGCACCCACGTCATCTGCTTTTCCGCAAGAATTTTTCGCATTTGGCTTTGCATCTCCTGCCGGATCTGCTGTCGATGCGCGTCGGACGCCACCGCGAGCATGGTAAAACTGTCAGTTCCCGTCTGAACAAACTGGTAGTCCGTCAGGCCCTCCAGGCAGAACCCCTCCACAGCCAGCGGATGCAGGAAGTCCCGGCGGCCCTGCGCCGCATCCTCAAACCAGAGGACATCCTCGCTGCGGCTGAGCACGATTTCCGCCCGGGAAAAAGGCCCCTTATCCAGCGGCTTGGGCACCAGGCGGTCCGTGAGGTGATAGCGAATGAGCGGCTGCGTCAGATTGTACAGGCAGGTCAAGTACATTTCCCCGTCCACAACCTCGACGATATTCAGGTCGTCAAAGAGCACCATATCCGCCTCGCGCGGCCCTTCCACCCCCAGCGCCAGCGATTCGCTGGCACCGTAAAAATTGATGACTTCCGCCCCGAGCGTCTTTTCCAGGTGCTGGCGCATGCCGGGAGAAAGCGGCTCGCCGCAGGAGATGATGCGGGTGAGCCGGGGGCGGATCTGGCCGCTTGCCGCCATATCGGCCATGATCCGGATGGCCGTGGGATAGCCGATGACGATCTGCGGCCTGAACGCCTCCATGCACTGCTGCCATTCGCTCAGCGGCCTGTTGACATCCAGAAAGAGTTGACGCGCGCCCACGCCGCTGATCCCGTCGCCCACGGCCATGGCGCCGCCGTAGCGGCCATCCGTCGCGGCGACATACATGATGCGGGGACGGCTCAGCAGCAGCTTCGCAATTTCGAGCAGCGACATGCCCCACAGCGCGCCGCGGACGATGCCGGCGAGCATGTCGTTCCACGCTTGCTGATCGTAGACAAAATAGCGCGGCGTGCCGGTGCTTCCCGAGGAATGGACGACATGGTACTTCCCCTGATACAGCGCACTGGATGCGCGGGTTTGCTGATCAAAGGCGCGCAGGCCCTCCTGCGTCAGGTCATTGACAGTCACCAACCGTTCAAAGTTCGCCATCAACGCGTCCTTGTCCAGCGTGGGATAGCGGGTGAGCGGCAGGTTCCCGATCTGCTCCCTCGCGATTCCCGCCTCAGCAAAGTGCTCGCGGTAGTAATCCGAGTGATCATAGGCATGCAGCAGCAGCCGGTTCAGACGCGCTTGCTGGTACCGCTTGATTTGCACGCGGGTGCTCAGCGCGTTTTGCCGCAGCTGCAGAAAGCTCCCGATCAGTCCGAATAACGCCATGCGCTTACCTCCCATCCTCGCAAAACGCTTGCGCAGCGAATCTTCTGCCAATTGTCCGAAAACAGGTCATGCCATCCGTTGATCTCCAAGGATGCGCTGTGTCTTGGGCATTGCCCTCAACGTGAGCCTATCATAGCAGAAAGGCCGGGAAAGAATCTATTGATCTTGTGGGCAGTCTTTTCAATTTTGTGGGATAGTTTCCGATATAGATAGAAAGAAGGCATCCTCCATCAGGTGCCTTCCAAGATCGAAAACCCATTCAACGCGTTGTACGCAACCAGACAGCTCCCTCAGCCGCTCGCTTGCTTTTGCGGAACCGTGACCCGAACCCGCGCTCCCGCGCCGGGTACGTTTTCCGCCGTTAGCTTGGCCGCATGCCCATAAAGCAATTCCAGGGTCGAGCAGAGATTGCGCAGGCCAAACCCCTTTGCGGCGCTGTGATTCACTGCCTGCAGCGCAGCCTCGGAAAAGCCCTCTCCCCCGTCTTCCACCGTCACGCTCAGCACGCCGCCTTCAAGCGCGCAGGTCACAAAGATGCTGACATTTCCGGCCGCATCCGCGCCGTGCTTGACGCAGTTTTCCACCAGGGTCTGCACGAGCATCGCCGGAAGCGTGGCGGCCCGGGCCGCATCATCCGCCAGGCATTCGCAGAACACCCGGTCTCCTAAACGAATGGCCTGCATGTCGATGTAGTAACCGACCTGACGAAGCTCATCCGCCACGGTCACGGGCGCAAAGTCCGTACTGAACATGCCGCGGGCAAAGCCGGAGAAAGCGGTCGTAAACGCCGTCAGCTTTTGCGTTTCGCCCGACAAGGCCAGGTTGTGGATGGTCGTCAGGCAGTTGAGGATAAAGTGCGGCCGGATCTGCGTCTGGTAAAAGCGCAGTTCCGCTTTCTGCTTGCGAATGGTCTCTTCATAGTGGGCGATGCGCAGCTGCTCAATCTGGCTGGTCATCGTATTGAACGCCTGATAGATATCCGTAAATTCAACGGCATCGTCCTTGGAGGCGGTGAGTTTGACCGTTTTGCCGCAGCCATAGTCTTCAATGGCCTTGGTCGCTTTGTCCAGCGGTTTGAGGATATAGCGGTTGAGGCTGAGCACCATGGCCACAAGCGCCAACAGCGCAACGAGTACCAGCAGCACCATGACCCAGCGCATCCAAGCGAGATCGGAAAACAATTCCTGCTCGCTGACAACCATCATCAGCCTGAACGGGCCCATCTGCGTCTCGGCGCCACAGACATAGAGGTTGTTCTTTTCCCCCGTCAGATAGTATTCGGACAGATCGCCCGTCAGGTCAATGGCATCCCCATAGCTTTCGGGCAGATTGGTCAGCAGCACGAAGCCGTTGTGCTTGGTCAGCGCGAAGTGAACGCGGTCTTCCTCCAAAAAGGGCGTGGCGTCCAGCAGAAGCTGCGGGCTGACCAAGGTGCCCACCTTGACGGAACCCACCTCAATGAGCGCGCAGAAAGAGTTCCAGTTGTCCGCTACGCATACGCCGCTCCAGGTTTCCGAAAGGCTGCGGCCAAACTCCGCAAGAAAGGCCACGGAATCCATCAGCACCTGATATTGCTCGATATCCATGTCCGCACCGGGCACCATCAGCGTCTCGCCCGGTTCCGGCGGAATGATGAAGGCCGCCTCAATCATGGGATAGAGCTGTGCGCAGTCGTTCAGCGCCGCCATGAGTTCCCGCTTTGCATCCAGGCGCTGGGCATCATCCTCCCCCGTATAGGCAGCCACCGCTTCGCTTCCCGCAAAGCGCGTCTCCAGCCAGGAGGCGATGGAGGCCAGCTGCGCATCGACTTCGCGCGTATAGATGCGGCTCAGGCGCTTGTTGTTTGCAATGGCCTGCTGCGTCAGATACGTCGAAACGCGCCCATGGTAGATGAGCAGCGTCACGCTCATGACGATGACGATGAGTGCCATCAGCGGCAAAAAACGGTACCTCAGCGAACGCTTGTTCATTCCTGTCCTCCTTGCCGCGCTTTGCGGTACTCACTGGGCGTGACGCCTTCCAGCTTCTTGAAAACCGTGGAAAAATAGGCGAAATTGTCGTATCCAACAGCCTGCGCGGCCTCGCTGACCGTCTTCCCCTGCAAGAGCAGCCGCTTGGCCTGCTCAACCCTGGTTCGCGTGAGGTAATCCGGTATGGACAGCCCTGTCTCCCTGTTGAACAGGTGGGACAGATGATCCGACGTCACAAAGAAGCGCTCGGCCAGCGATTGCCGGCTGATGTCCTCGGCGTAGTGGGTGTCGATATAGGCCCTGGCCTTTCCCGCCACGCTCTGGCTTTGCAGATGCTGCTGCCAAAGCTCCGCCGCGCGGGTTGAAAAGCGGTTCATCCAGCGCAGCAGGTCAAATTGGGAATTGACCGCGTTGCGATAGAGCAGATTATCCTCCTCCGAGCGGAACATCTCGCTGGCGGCAATTCCCTGTTGCTGGATCAGCCTATACACGGCCTGCGTAAAATCATGCTGGATGACCATGAACAACCCGGCGTTTGTCCCTTCCGCCTGGGAAAGAAACTGGCGCACATCGCCGAGCATGGATGCCTTTCTGTTCTCCAGCAGCATCCGCGCCCAGGTCTCCGCGCGCTGCGCGACGTTGTGCTGCCTGGGATACGTTTGATCGCGCTGCTGCTGACCGGCGGCAAACACCTCATCCGGGGCAGCCATTCCCGCTGCGCGCCGAATGGCGGCCTCGATGGTCTGCAGGGATTCGGTCTTGAGCACATAATCCACGCTGCCCAGCCGAACCGCTTCCTTCGCGTATTCAAAATGGGCGTGGTTGGTCAGAAATACGCAAGGGGCGTCATAGCCATGCGCCCGCGCCCAGTGCAAAAGCTCGATGCCCGTCCCGCGGATCACCTCAATGTCCAGCAGCATCAGGTCAATGCGTTCCCGGCCCAAAAGCGTGCGCGCATCCGGCATGGAGGATGCGTCGCATATCCGGGTCACCCCCATCTGCGCCCAGGGGATTCGGGCCCTGAGCATATCGACCATGGTTTTGTCGTCCTCAAGAATGAGAATGGTCATGCGTCCGCCACCTCCTGTGCTCTTCCGATTTTCCCGAAGCGCAAACCTTTGCGCATAAAGCGCCCTTATTGCATTGTAATGGAATTGGCCATCGCACGTCTATTGAAATTCTGTTCGATATTTTCAATATCACCGGCAGCAACTGAATCATGGCGCGCCAGCTGCCGAAGCGCACGAGGAGCCTTCCACGACAAAAACTCCGAAACGATTCAAGCCACAATGGCCCGAATCGATTTCGGAGCTGTGCTCAGTCTATCTGGCGGCAGACGAGCGCTGCGCCTGCAAGCAATTCGCCATCAGCATGACTGCCTGATCATTTCCCCGTGAGCGCGATGCGAGCACTGCTGCCCGCATAGGCGCCGGACACAAGCGCTTCAAACACATGCGTACCATAGCCAATCACCGGGCACACGGTGTATCCGCATACGCCGCCCGCGGCGAGCAGGTTTTCAATCCGCTGTCCGTTTTGCGTCAGGGTGACGGTCATATCATCGTCCACCCAAACGCTGAGCGCCGTGCTCGCTGTGGAGACGGGGCTGGCCTTGATGGCGCAGAACGGGCCTTCTTCAATGGGCTGCATCCAGTCCGCCGGCGCGCCAAACGCTTCATCCGTGCCGGAAACAGCCGCCTGATTGTAAGCGGCAACCGTTTCGGCCAACGTATCGGCCGGCACGCCGATCATCTGCGCCAGTTCCTCGATGGAATCCGCCTGATATCCGAGGTTCTGTTCCTTGAACCAGTCGATGTAGCGCATGCCCTTTTCATGCGTGGCATCGAAAATCAGCCAGGCAAAACCGTCGCCCTCATAAAGACGCTTGGCCGTGGGAATGCTGCCCTCGCTGGCGCTCAGGCTTTCATTGAAGAAGCGTTCTGCGCTGGCGTTGACCCACATCATGCCGCGCTCGCGGTAGATGGTGCTGTACTCGGTGCTTTCACCATATACGCCGTTGATGCCGGTAATGATATAATCGCCGCCCGGGTAGAACAGCACTTCGCCACCCAGCTCCCTGATCCACTTCTGGGCATCCG
>OLPA01000307.1_pt1 | contig 45640 bp, 50 predicted proteins | sample 1672811 | NCBI WGS metagenome assembly OLPA01 (sample SAMEA3136726, study PRJEB25190) | human gut metagenome | biome: human gut; feature: human-associated habitat; material: faeces | place: Austria | collected 2013
AGCAGGCGCGGCTCGACGCCGTGCCGGACGCGGCTTCGTTTCAGCTGGTCGAGACGACTCTTCCGGAGGAGGTCGTGAGCGCCTATCTCGCGCTGGACGAAGCCGGAAGCCCCATGAGCTATCTGTTTACCGTCGAGGGCAAGGGCTTCGGCGGCACGATCCAGGTGATGTGCGTCATCGGTACCGACGGATTGATCCGCGTCTGCCGGACGATGGATGTATCGTCCGAGACGACGACGCTCGGCGGCCAGACGGCCAGCGAGAGCTACACCGGCCAGTATACCGGGCAGGACGCTTCGCTTTCCGGCGTGAGCGCCATCTCCGGCGCGACCATCACGTCCACGGCCTACCGCATCTGCGTGCAGACTGCGTTTGAAGCGTATGAGCTCGTAAAGGAGGCGCAGAAATGAGTAAATTACAGAATTTCCTGAAGGGCCTGATCAAGGAGAACCCGGTTCTGGTCCTCGTGCTCGGCACGTGCCCGACACTGGCCATCTCCACGTCGGTCATTGCGGCCTTCGGCATGGGCAGCGCGGTGCAGGGCGCGGAGATAGCCGGCGCGGCACGCACGCTTTCAATGGAGCTGCTGCCGGGTCTGCCCGCCGAGCGGCGTCTGTTCGCTCTCGCAGCGGGAGTTCTGGTGGCGTTCATCGCGTTCTACGTTCTCTCCGGCGGCATGGGCAGGCTCGGACGTGTATGCGAGCTGCTGGTGCCGCTGATGGGCGTCATATACATTCTCGCCTGCCTCGCGGTCATAGCCGCGAATGCGGGCGCTCTCCCCGGCGTCTTCCGGGACATATTCGTCAGCGCGTTTGAGCCCGAGGCCGTCTGCGGCGGCGTGGGGCTGAGAGCCTGCATAGGCTGGGGCGTGAGGCGCGGCGTATTCTCAAACGAGGCCGGGCTCGGCTCTGCGCCCATAGCTCACGCCTCCAGCAGCGAGACGGACCCGGTGCGTCAGGGATTTTTCGGCATATTCGAGGTCTTCGCGGACACCATCGTCGTCTGCACGCTGACCGCACTCGCTATACTCTGCTCCGGCGTCGCCATACCCTACGGCAGCCCGGCCACGCTCTCCGTCTGCGTCTCAGCCTTCGCGGGCGTGTTCGGCGGCGGCGCGGCGGCTGCGATACTCTCGGCCTGTATGCTGCTCTTTTCGCTCTCGTCCCTGCTCGGCTGGGGGATATACGGCCTGCGCTGCTGCGGCTTTCTGCTCGGAAAACGCTCCGAGCGCGGCTTCGTGCTGCTCTACGCCCTGTCGGCCGTGCTGGGCGCGGCGGGGACGCGGAGCATGATATGGGAGCTTGCCGACATACTCAATGCGCTGATGGCCCTGCCGAACCTCATCTCGCTCTTCCTGCTCTCCGGAGAGGTTTCGCGTCTGACGCGCGATTACTTTTCTCAGAGGCAGAGAGAGAATATCTCACGCACCTCGTCCAAACCGAGGGGTATCACGCTCGGGAAGGACTTTCTCCCCTCGTCCGTGCAGCGGCGGCTCATGTATTCGGCATTCTCCGCCGTGAGGCCGAAGTCTGACAGGCGCTCCGGCATTCCGAGGCTGCGGAAATACTCGCGCGTGGCCTCGATGCCGTTCTCAACGCCGCTCACGCCCCATATTTTCTCCGCGTAGCGCTCCAGGCGCTCGGTGAACAGGCCGTGCCGCGCAAAGAATTCCAGGTATGCCGGCCACACCACGGCAAGGCCAGCGCCGTGGGCTATGCGCTCATCCAGCGCGCTCATCTCGTGCTCGAGCTTGTGGGCCCAGAGCCCGCAGGCCCGACCGGCACCTGTCAACCCGTTGTGCGAGAGGCTTCCGGCGAGCATGAGCGTCGCACGGGCTTCATAGTCGCCAGGCTCGGCCATGGCGCGGCGTCCGGCGTCGATGACGGAGGTCAGCAGGCCCTCAGAAATGCGGTCGATGAGCTCATTGTCCGGGTTGGTGCACATATAGCGCTCCATCGTGTGCATGAGTATATCCACTACGCCGCAGGCCGTCTGGTACGGCGGGAGCGTCATAGTGAGCTCCGGGTCCATTATTGCAAAGAGCGGGCGGTTTTTCTCGCTGCTGAGCCCGCGCTTGACGCCGAGTGCGGTGTTCGTGAGCACTGCGCTGTCGCTTGTCTCGCTGCCCGTAGCGGCTATCGTAAGCACGACACCCACGGGCAGGCTGTCGGACGGCTCCGCCCGGTGCTCGGTGTAATCCCAGGGGTCAAGGCCGGTCCTGACACAGTGTGCGGCCATTTTTGCAGTATCTATGACGCTGCCGCCACCGACGGCCAGCAGCAACTCGCTGCCGCGCTCACGGGCATAATGCCCCAGCTCGGCACAGCGCTCCGACGTCGGGTTGGCCTGTATGCCGCCGAATTCATCGTGCTCCACCCCCACAGCGTCCAGCGAAGACTTTACGCGCTCCAGCAGGCCCGTCCGTACAACGCTGCCGCCGCCATAGCATATGAGCACGCGTCGGTATCCGCGCGACGCGCTTATTTCGCCCACACGGGTGCACTGGCCGCGGCCAAAGTATATTTTAGTCGGTATACAGAGTTCAAAATCAAGCATCTTTCACACCTCCGGAAGATTATATCGCAAAATCCTCCTCTTGTGAAGAACACGCCCCTTGCCTTTGGCGCGGTTTCATGCAATAATAGGGTGAAGTATGATCAAATCAGCATACGGAGGATGAGATATGGACTTCATAAGCGAATACAGATCCAAGCTCGGCACGCCTGAGGACGCCGCAAAGCTCGTCAAGAGCGGTGACTGGGTCGAATACGGCAACGGCACCACCTTCGCCGTCGAGTGCGACAAGGCCCTGGCCAAGCGGCGCGACGAGCTCTTTGACGTCAAGTTCCGCGGCCAGATAATGTACGGCCCCATCGAGGTCGTGGAGTGCGACCCCACCGGCGAGCACTTCTGCTACAACGCCTGGCACTGCTCCGGCTACGAGCGCAAGCTGCTCGACAAGGGTCAGGCCTACTTCTCCCCCATGATCTTCCGCAACCTGGCCTGGTATCACAAGGAATTCCTGCACGTCAACGTGGCCTACGTCTGCGCCACGCCGATGGACAAGCACGGCAACTTCAGCTACGCGCTCGCGTCCTCTCATCTGGCTGACATGCTCGACACTGCCAAGACCGTCATCGTTGAAGTCAACGAGAACCTGCCGTGGGTCTACGGCCTCACCGGCTGCGAGATCAACATCAAGGATGTTGACATGGTCGTGGAGGGTGAGAACCCGCCGGTGGCTCAGCTCGGCGCGGGCGGCGCTCCCACCGAGGTCGACACCGCAGTCGCCAACCTCGTCGTGCCCCAGATCCCGAACGGTGCGTGTTTACAGCTCGGTATCGGCGGCATGCCCAACACCATCGGCTCGATGATCGCCCAGTCCGACCTCAAGGATCTTTCCGTTCACACCGAGATGTACGTCGACGGCTTTGTCGATATGGCGCTCGCCGGCAAGATCACCGGCAAGCACAAGAATCTCGACAAGGGCCGTCAGGTCTTCGCCTTTGCCGCCGGTACGCAGAAGCTCTATGACTACATGGATCGCAACCCCGACGTCATGGGCGCACCGGTCGACTACACGAACGATGTGCACGTCATCTCTATGATCGACAACTTCATCTCCATCAACAACGCCATCGACTGCGACCTCTTCGGTCAGGTCAACGCCGAGTCCGCCGGCATCAAGCACATCTCCGGCACGGGCGGCCAGCTTGACTTTGCGATGGGCGCTTATCTCTCCAAGGGCGGCAAGAGCTTTATCTGCATGTCCTCGACCGTCACGGGCAAGGACGGCACGGTCAAGAGCCGCATCGTCCCCACGCTGACGCCCGGCTCCATCTGCACCGACCCGCGCTCCTGCACGCATTACATCGTCACTGAGTACGGCATGGTCAACCTCAAGGGTCTTTCCACCTGGGAGCGTGCCGAGGCGCTCATCGGTATCGCGCATCCCGACTTCCGCGAGCAGCTCATCGCCGACGCGGAGAAGATGCACATCTGGCGCCGCAGCAATAAGTAAGAAAATCTCGTTCTTCCGTCACGGGGGCTTTCCAATTCCGGAAAGCTCCCGTTTTTTTCAAAAATGCAGTGAGTTTCCATTTTTATGCGATATTTCATCAAAAGTCGCTTGAAAATGACGGCAAAGTAAGTTATACTATATATGGGGAATTGGCTTCTTTTTGTTCCATCGCATGGAATACAGGACGAATGCCGAAAAGGCGTTCTGTCAGAAGGGAGGTGGGCATAGAATGTTTCAAGTGGGAGATAAGGTCGTGCACCCAATGCATGGCGCCGGAGTGATCGACAGCATTGTCCGCGAGAAAATCAGCGGCAAGGCAATGGAGTTATACGTCTTCAAAATGCCCATTTCCGGGCTGACGCTCAAGATTCCGACCGAGAATTCCGCTGCCATCGGGATCCGTGCCATCAAGTCCAGAAGTGAGATCGAAGCGGTCATCGCGCACATTCCCAAGCTTAGCATCGATATGACGTCGAACTGGAACCACCGCTACCGCGAAAATATGGATCGGCTGAAAAGCGGCGATCTTGACGAGGTCAGCGCCGTCATCAAGGCGCTCATGCACCGCGACAGCACACGAGGGCTTTCCAACGGCGAGCGCAAGATGCTGCACATCGCCAAGCAGATCCTCGTGTCAGAGATCGTTCTGGCAGAAGACGTGGAGTATCCCGAGGCTGAGGGGCGTGTCAACGCCGCGATGCTATTAAAGGAGAGCGATTGAGTCCATGAGCCTGCTGCAAAAGATGTTTGGCAAGCGCCGGAAGCAGACGCGTCCCTACTGTGCCGCATTGATCGCCGCAGCGGGAAGCTCCACGCGCTACGGCGGGGAAAATAAGCTGCTGCAGCCGCTTGACGGGATCCCGGTGCTTGTGCGCACGCTGCTCGCCATCGACAGCGCGCAGGGGATCGACGAGATCATCATTGCTGCGCGGGAGGACGAGCTGCTGCATGATGCAGAGCTTTGCAAGATCTTCGGTCTGAGAAAACCCGTGAAGGTCATCGTCGGCGGTGCAACGCGCACGGAGTCCGTGCTGCGTGCGGCGCTCGAGGCATCGCCCGAAGCGGAGTTTTTTGCTGTGCAGGACGGGGCTCGTCCATTGGTCACACCGGCGCTTATCGACGAAGTGATCGCTGCGGCGTGGACGCATTTGGCTGCCGCGCCTGCCATTCCGGTACGCGATACCATCAAGGTCGCGCACAACGCGCTGGTCGAGCGTACGCCGGATCGCAGCACCCTTTTTGCCGTGCAGACGCCGCAGGTCTTTTCTGCCGACCTTTTGAAGGCGGCGCTCCAGTCCGCTCTGACGGACGGCGCCACCATTACGGACGATTGCTCTGCTGTGGAGCGAATCGGCAAGGAAGTTTACTTGACAGAGGGCAGCGAAGAAAACCTGAAGATCACAACGCCGCTTGACCTTGTGATCGCAGAAGCGATTTTACAGCGCAGAGGGGAATGATTCGTTCCCCTCTGCCTTTTCTTGAAGAAAGGGTAGAACGATGACAAATCTACGCATTGGACACGGCTACGACGTCCACCGCCTGACAGAAGGCCGTGCACTGATTTTAGGCGGCGTGACGATCCCCTACGAAAAGGGCTTGCTCGGCCATTCGGACGCCGATGTACTGACGCATGCCGTGATGGACGCATTGCTCGGCGCAGCCGCGCTGGGCGACATTGGAAAGCTCTTCCCTGATTCTGCCGACGAATTTGCCGGTATTACCAGTATGGAGCTGCTGCGGCGGGTGAAACGCTGCCTTTCCGACGAGGGCTATACCGTCGTCAATGTGGACGCGACGGTTCTGGCGCAGGCGCCCAAGCTCGCGCCCTACCGCGAGCAAATGCGCGCGAACATCGCAGAGATGCTGGAGACCGACGTTTCGCGCGTGAGCGTGAAGGCAACGACGGAAGAGAGCCTCGGCTTCACCGGCAGCGGCGAGGGAATGGCGGCGCATGCCGTCGCGCTGCTTGAACGCACAGAAAACTGAATCACGATCCCTTCGGACGGACACTTTAAGAAAAGTGCCCGTCCCTTTTCGTCCGCACACCGCCGCTGCGCGCGCATATCATGCGGTGAGGGGGAATCGGTATGGACTATTATCTCTTCGCCGCACGCTCTGTCACCCACGCCCAACGCATGGCGCGGCTGTTGAGCGATGAGGGCGTTCCTGTTAAAATCCGCCGCGCCGGCAACGCGATCACCGGGCATGGCTGCGGCTACACCTTGGAGGTTTCCGCCAAGTATTTTGCGCGCGCCGCACAGGCCTGCCGCGCGGGCGGTGTGCTGCCGGTCAAGACACTCCTGAGCTCAAACGGGACGATGCGGGAGATGGCGCTATGATCTACCTTGACAACGCCGCCACGACCTTTCAAAAGCCTGCCGCGGTGCAGCGGGCCGTCATGCAGGCGATGCGCACGATGAGCTCGCCCGGACGCGGCGGTTATGCCGCGGCACAGCAGGCGGAAGAAACGCTGTTTCGCTGCCGCAGTGCAGCGGCGGCACTTTTCTCTGTGCCATCGGTCGAGCAGGTCGTCTTTACGATGAACGCGACGCACGCTCTGAATATTGCCATCAAGAGTCTCGTCCGTCCCGGCGGACGGGTCGTTATCTCGGGCTATGAGCACAATGCTGTCACGCGGCCGCTGCACGCATTGGGTGCTGAGGTCATCGTCGCCGCAGCGCCGCTTTTTTCGCCGCCGGAGACCGTGTTCGCCTTTGAACGCGCGCTTGCGCTCAGACCTGACGCCGCGGTCTGCACGCATGTATCGAACGTTTTCGGCGACATTTTGCCCATCGAGCGGATCGCACAGCTCTGCCGCCGCGCAGACGTACCGCTCATCATCGACGCTTCGCAGTCCGCCGGTGCGCTGCCGCTCGACTTCTCTGCACTTCGTCCGGCGTTTGTTGCCATGCCGGGACACAAAGGGCTCTATGGCCCACAGGGAACAGGTCTGCTGCTCTGCGGCCACGATGTGCTGCCGCTTCTGGAAGGCGGCACGGGCAGCGCGTCCCTCCGGCAGGAAATGCCGGACTTTCTGCCCGACCGGTTGGAGGCCGGTACGCACAATGTTCCCGGCATTGCCGGACTTGAAGCCGGGATCTCCTTTGTGCGCGCGCAGCGGCAGGAGCGTATCCTGCATCACAGCCGCGCGCTCATCCGAAAGGCAGGGGATGGGCTGCAAAGGATCCCGCGCGTTCACGCCTTTCTCTCGCCGAATGCAGGAGCGCAGGCAGGCGTTTTATCCTTTTGCATGGAGGGGCTTTCGCCCGAGGCACTTGCCGAGCTTCTTTCTGCCCGCGGCTTTGCGCTGCGTGCGGGGCTGCACTGCGCGCCCTTTGCGCATAAAACAGTGGGAACACTGCCGGAGGGAACGGTGCGCCTGAGTGTTTCCGCCTTTAATCGCGAAAGTGAGATCGACCAGTTTCTTTCTTCTCTGCGCGCCATTGCGGCACGGCACACAAAAAACTGAGATTTCATAGAAAATTCATCGCTCTACCGTTGCATTTTAGAGTGTTTCATATTAGAATAAGTAATAACTATTGCTTAAGGGGAGCGTGCCTATGGAATTTGTCATGCCAGTCCTGGAAGGCGCGTGGCGCTATGTGCTCACACTCAGGATCTCTGACTATCTCGATATTGCGCTGATGGCGTATGCGATCTACTGGCTTTTGAAGCTTGTCGGCACGTCCAAAGTCGAGAGCGTCGGCAAGGTGATCCTGCTGTTTCTGTTGGCACTGATGCTTTCAGATGCGTTTTCGCTCAACGGGATATACTTCCTTTTGAGCCATATTCTCTCCCTTGGTGCATTGGCACTCATCGTGCTGTTCCAGCCGGAGATCCGGCACCTGATCGACCAGCTCGGTTCGAGCCGCTGGCGCTCATTCAATCCCTTTGCCCGCACGCAGCAGGTCTCCGCGATCGAGAATGCCATTGCGCAGACGGTGCTTGCCTGCACGGAAATGTCCAACTCCCGCACTGGCGTCCTCATCGTTTTCGAGCGTGAGATGGCGCTGGACGACGTTGCCCGCACGGGTACGATCGTCGACGCGCGCGTGAGCAGCGAGCTTTTGAAGAATATCTTCTTCGTCAAGGCCGCGATGCACGATGGCGCAGTTATCATGCGCGACGGACGGCTGCTTGCAGGCGGGTGCATGCTGCCGCTGTCTAAAAACGTAAACCTGAGCCGCGACCTCGGCATGCGTCATCGCGCGGGCATCGGCATCAGCGAGAATTCCGATGCGGTCGTCGTCATTGTTTCAGAGGAGACCGGCACGATCTCCGTTGCCATCGGCGGACTCTTAAAGCGCCACCTGATGCCGGAAACGCTCGAAAAGTTGCTCATCAATGAGCTGATCCCGCAGGAACCGGAGCAGCAGGACAATAGATTCCGCGCACGGCTTTTGAAGCTCCTCGGCGCCGGAAAGGGGGACAGTGACGATGAAAAGTAAACGTCGTAAGATCTTCTATGTCGCCCTGTCCATTCTCATCGCGGCAACGATCTGGTTCTACGTGAACAACAAGGAATCCGTTACCGTGTACGTCCATGATGTGCCGATCGAGTTTCTCAACGAGGATACGTCGCTTGCCGACAAGGGGCTGATGCGCATCAGCGGAGAGGAAGAGACAACCGTTGATCTGAAGCTCCAGATGCCGCGCAACGTCGCTTTTTACTTCGACACGAGCGAGCTGCACCTCGTGAGCGATCTATCCTCTGTCACTTACGCGGGCAAGCAGTCCGTTTCCTATACGATTCTGCTGCCGTCCAATGTTTCGTCGAGCAGCGTCAAGATCGAATCGCCGACCATTCGCACCACGCAGGTCGAGATCGGCGAATTGAGCAAGAAGGACGTGGAGATCCGCTGCAAGGTCGTTGGCAACGTAGCCGAGGGCTATATCGCCGGCACCATTCAGCTTCTTCCCGAAACGCTTGAGGTGCGCGGCCAGCAGACCGATATCATGCAGATCAGCTATGCGCAGATCACGCTCGATATTGAAGATGCGACTGCCACGGTCGTAAAGCTCCTGGATTATACGCTCTACGACTTCAACGATCAGCCCGTCGAGAACAAGAACATTCATCCCATGAGCGAGAGCGTACAGGTGACGATGCCGGTGCTCAAGGTAAAGGACGTTCCCTTGACAGTGAATTTTATTGAAACCGCAGGCTCACGGCTTGAGAATTTTACCTATTCGCTCAGTTACAGCAGCATCACTCTCTCGGGCGACGCCTCGCAGATGGCTGCCATTGACGAGATCACGCTCGGCACGCTTGCGCTTGAGGACGTACACGGAAGTGAAACGCTGACCTATGACATTCCCGTTCCTGACGGGATCAACAACTTAAGCGGGATCACAAGCGTCACGCTTTCGATCAGCAGCGGCAGCATCACATCAAAAAACGTCGAGGCAACGCATTTCAGCTACGAAAACTTCTCCGGTGAACACAGCGTCAGCGTTGTGACCTCGTCGCTGCCCGTCACGCTGCGCGGCCCGGCGAGCGACCTTGACGCCATCGACGGCAGCGAGGTGCGCGTGATCGCCGATCTTTCCGACATTGCCGCAGACAGCGGCAGCTATACCGTTCCCGCCCGCGTTGAGGTGAGCGGCTACGATGTGGGCGCGGTCGGCGCCTATGAAGTGACCGTTCATATCGGCTAAGCTAATCGCAAAAGGAGACAGCATGACTCAGATCGCAACAGTAGAAAAGATCCTCCCCGGTGGAAAGGCGGAAATCTCCGTTCCGCGGAAATCCGCTTGCGGGCATGACTGTGAAGAGTGTGCAGGCTGCGGCGTATCCGGCGCAAGCGTGCGCGCTGTGGCACGTAACGATATTGGCGCGGCAGTCGGGCAGAAGGTCGTGGTGGAGAGCAGCACCAAGCATCTGCTCGGCGTGATGAGCCTTGTGTATCTGCTGCCGATCGTCCTTTTTCTGCTCGGTTATTTTGCGACCGGTTCGCTCTCGAGTGAGGGATTGCGCTACGCGATCGCCATTGCCGCATTCGCAGCCGGCATTATCCCGGCGATCATCTGCGACCGCCGGACAAAAAAGAGCGGCGCGCTGACCTTCACCATCGTGCGTCTTTTCTGATTGGGACAGGCTTATGTTTGGCTACATCAGACCGTCCAAGCCGCGTCTGAGCGAGCAGGACGAGGCGCGTTTTCAGTCCGTTTATTGCGGGCTGTGCCATGAACTCGGGCGGAAGTACGGCTTTTCCGCCCGTTTCGTGCTGAATTTTGACTTTACTTTCCTCGCGATCCTCCTGTCGGGCGCGCAGGAACCGGAATGCGAAAGCTGCCGCTGCGCGGCGCATCCGTGCAAGGCGCAGTGCGTCATGGCACACACCGATGCGTTAGAGACTGCGGCGGACCACAGTCTGGTGCTTGCCTGGTGGCAGATCAAGGATCACATTGAGGACCACGGCTTTTTCAAAGCCATTCCGTACAGTTTAGCATCGCTCCTTCTTCGCCGTGCTTATCACCAGGCAAGCAAGTGCGTGCCGGAATTCGACGCTTCTGTGCAGCGGCACTTGAACGATCTGCATGAGTGCGAGCGCGCGTGCTGCGCGTCGATCGACCGCGCAGCGGAGCCTTTTGCCGCATTGATGGCAGACATTGCCGCCTGCGTGGCAGAGCCTTCCAGGCAGCGCGTGATAAAAGAGATCTTCTATCACCTTGGCCGCTGGATCTATCTGGTCGATGCCGCAGATGACTTTGAAAAGGACGCGCATTCTCATTGCTACAATCCGCTGCGTTACCGCTACGAAATCGACGGCGACCAGCTGGACGAGGAAAGCAGGGAAGCCGTCGCACTCTCACTCGACCTTTCTGTACACCGCATGGCGAGCGCTTACGCGCTGCTTGACTGCGGCGTGTGGACGAGCATTCTTGACAGCATTTTCTACGAAAGCCTATACGGGATCGGCAGCGCCGTTCTCCAGGGCGTCTATCATAAGCCCCCGCGCAGGATACACTTCCGCACAAAACCAGAGAAAAACGAGGAAACCGTATGAACGACCCCTATCAGATCCTGAATATCCCGCCCACGGCAACTGACGAGGAGGTCAAGCGCGCTTACCGCGATCTTGCCCGCAAATACCATCCGGACAACTACCACGATAACCCGCTGGCCGATCTCGCGCAGGAAAAAATGAAAGAGATCAACGAGGCCTACGACCAGATCCAAAAGCAGCGCAAGGCGTCCTCCGCCGCCTCACAGACCTATTCCTACGGTTACGGCGGCGGGAACAGCTACGGCGGCGCCTATGGCTCCGGCTCGCTCCGACAGGTGCGCATGGCGATCAGCCGCGGCGATATTTCGCTTGCCGAGCGTCTCTTAAGCGGCGTGAGCGATCACAACGCGGAGTGGAACTTCCTGATGGGCGTCGTGTGCTCGCGGCGCGGCTGGCTGGACGAGGCCAAGCGTTATATGGAGACCGCCGTGCAGATGGAGCCGGGCAATCCGGAATACCGGAATGCGCTTGCCTCGCTGACAGGGACGGGCTACCGGCCGAACGGGTTCCGTTCGGTGCGCACCTCCGGCTTCGACGACAATGTTTGCATGCGCTGCTGCACGGCCTGGGCGTGCTGCACGCTTTTCAGCGGCGGCGGGTGCTATCTCCTGCCCTGCGTTTACTGATGTTATATGCTTTCTTTTTAACTATATAGATGGAGGAGAACGATCGTGGTCAAAAGTATGACCGGCTACGGAAGAGCCAAAAAGACATTATCCAACCGTGACATCACCGTTGAGGTGCGCAGCGTAAACAACCGCTACCTTGACTGCACGGTGAAGCTTCCGCGCGCCTACATTTTCGCGGAGGACGCCATCAAGGGCCGTGTGCAGAAGGCCATTTCCCGCGGCAAGGTCGATGTGTTCATCAGTATCGATTCGACCGGCGCGGACGAAGAGGTCGTTGCAGTCAACGAAGGGCTTGCGCGCAGCTACCTTGCGGCGTTCGACAAGCTCTGCGCGCTCGACGGCGGCAAGCATCTGAACGCCAAATGCGACGTGACGGACTTTGCCCGCATTCCGGACGTGCTGACCGTAACGAAAGCCGAAGAGGATCTTGAATCCCTCGGTGCAGACATCTGCGAGGTGCTTGACGAAGCGCTTGCAGCTTATAACGAGATGCGCGCAACGGAAGGCCGCAAGCTCGCCGAGGACATCGGCGGCCGGCTCACGACCATCGAGACGCTCACCGGCAAGGTCGAGGAGCGCTCGCCCGAAACCGTGCGTGAGTACCGCGAGAAGCTGACCGCGCGCATGCAGGAGGTCCTGCAGAGCACGACCATCGACGAATCCCGCATCCTGACCGAGGCCGCCATCTACGCCGACAAGATCGCCGTGGACGAGGAAACGGTGCGCCTGCGCTCCCATGTGTCGCAGCTGCGCGGCATGCTGCTCTCCGATGAGCCCATGGGCCGCAAGATGGACTTCCTCATTCAGGAGGTCAACCGCGAGAGCAACACCATCGGCTCAAAGTGCAACGATGTGACCATCGCGCGCGATGTGGTCGCGCTCAAGGCGGAGGTCGAAAAGATTCGCGAGCAGGTGCAGAACATCGAGTAAGGGGCGAGGCAAATGAAGCTGCTCAATATTGGATTTGGCAACATGGTGTCCGCCGAGCGTCTGATCGCCGTCGTCAGCCCTGACAGTGCACCGATCAAGCGCCTCATTCAGGAGTCGCGCGAGCGCGGCATGCTGATCGACGCGACCTATGGGCGCAAAACGGCATCGGTGTTCATCATGGACAGCGACCATGTGGTGCTGTCGGCCATCGCTGCCGACAAACTGATCGCAAGGCTGGGCGTGGAAACGCTCGCCATGGAGGAGGAAGCATAAAGAATCATGTATAAGGGGAAAACATTCATCATTTCCGGCCCGTCCGGAGTAGGCAAGAGTACAGTGCTCAAGGAGCTTTTCGAGGATCGTGACGATCTTTATTTCTCCGTTTCTGCCACGACGCGCACACCGCGTCCCGGCGAGGTGGACGGCGTCCATTATCATTTTACCGACGTCGACCAGTTCCGCAAAATGATTTCGGAAGATGCCTTTCTGGAGTATGCCGAGTATGTCGGCAACTTCTATGGCACACCGAAAAGATTTGTCGACGAGGCCATGGAACAGGGAAAGGACGTGATCCTCGATATTGAAGTGCAGGGTGCGCTGCAAGTCGTGCATAAGCGCCCGGACGTTGTGCGCATTTTCATCGCGCCGCCTTCCTGGCAGGCACTTGAAGAACGCCTGACGAGCCGCGGCACCGACAGCCCGGAAAAGGTGCAAAAGCGCCTCGTGCGCGCAAAGGTCGAGCTCCAGACCGCCAACACCTATGATTACTTTGTCATCAACGACACGGTGGAACGCGCCGTGCGCGAGATCAACGCCATCATGCTCGCCGAGCACTGCAAGCCTGCCGAGCGCATGGCAATTTTGTCTGAATAAATTGAAAAATCAGCCGAAAAGGCAGAAGGAAGTAAACAATTATGATGCTTTATCCCGCTATGAGTCTGCTCAACAAGTACGTTGAGAACCGTTATCTGCTCGTCAACGTGGTCGCGCGCCGCGCCCGCCAGATCGCCGAGGTCGCCGACGAAGAGGGCTATCCCCTCTGCGAAAAGCCGGTCACCACGGCCATCAACGAGGTTGCCGCCGGTAAGATCACGGCAGAACACATCGATACGCACATTGCAAAGTAAATCGTAAAATCACACAAAGGGGGAGACTGTATGACAGAGAAAATGCTTGCTCGCGTCGCAGTCTCTTCCGTTCCTTATGCCGCTGACCGGCTCTACATCTATCTTGTGCCGGAGGAGCTGATCGGCAGCGCTGAGGCCGGCCGCCGCGTGATGATCCCCTTCGGGCGCGGAAACAAGCGCGTAGAGGGCTTTTTGCTCGAAGTCGGTCGGGAGGCCGCCGCGTCGCCGCTCAAGCCCATTGACGCGGTGCTCGATGACGCGCCGCTGCTGGACAGCAGGGACATTCGCCTCGTGCGGTGGATGAAGGCGCGTTATTTCTGCACCTATTACGACGCCATCAAGACGATCCTGCCCGGCGGTGTGTGGCTCAAATACCGCGAGCTTTGGCACGTGAACGGAGAGATCGGCGCCGCGGAGGCGCTCTCGTCCGTCGCGCCGGATTCGCTTGAAGAAACGCTGCTGCATGCAATGCTCGGCGCAAAGGAGATCGAGCGTGCGGCACTTAATGAGCTGGGTGGTGAGAAAACGGCAAAAGCGCTCCGCTCGCTTGAATCCTGCGGCCTTGCCGTGCGCGAAACAAAGCTCCAACAGCGCTTGCAGGATAAGTCCGTGCGCATGGTGTCGCTTTGCGTCAGCGCAGAGGAAGCCCTTGCCGCCGTCGAACCGAAGCGCCGCAGCGCGCCGGTACGCTATGCGGTGGTCGAGCTTTTAAGCCGTGAGGGCAGCCTGACGAGCAGCGAGATCGGCTACTACACGGGCGCGACGATGCAGACGCTGCGCGGCCTTCAAAAAGCAGGTCTTGTCGAATTCTCCGAGCAGGAGGTGCTGCGCGTCAGCCGCTATGACGACGCGCCCACACACGAAGCGATCACGCTGAACGACGAGCAGCAGACGGCCTATGACGGCTTATGCACGCTGCTTGGCCATGAAGGCGGCAGTGCCGCATTGCTGCACGGCGTGACTGCCAGCGGCAAAACGCAGGTCTACCTGAAACTCATCGAGGAAGCGCTGCGCCGCGGAAAAAGAGCCATGCTGCTCGTGCCGGAGATCGCGCTCACGCCGCAGATCCTGCGCCGCTTCACTGCCCAGTTCGGCGATGATGTTGCGATGCTTCACAGCGCGCTGCCGCTCACGGAACGCTACGACCAATGGAAGCGTATCCGCCGCGGCGAGGTGCATGTTGTGCTCGGCACACGCAGCGCTGTGTTTGCGCCGCTGCCGGACATCGGCCTCATTATCCTCGACGAGGAGCAGGAGACAAGCTACCAATCTGAAAATCCGCCGCGCTATCACGCGCGCGACATTGCCCAGTTTCGCTGCGCGCAGAATGACGCGCTGCTGCTGCTCGGTTCGGCAACGCCGACGATTGAAACGGCCTATGCCGCAAAAAGCGAGCGCTATCAAGTGTTTTCCCTTCACAAGAGATTCAATGATCTGCCGCTGCCGGAAGTGTACATTGCCGATATGCGGGAGGAGCTGCGGCAGGGGAACGAGACCTCGATCGGTCATGCGCTGCGCGCAGAGCTTGAAAAAAACATCGATCGCGGGGAGCAGAGCATTCTCTTTCTCAACCGGCGCGGCAGCGCAAGAATGCTGCTGTGCGGCGAATGTGGTCATGTACCCGAGTGCCCGCGGTGCAGCGTTCCGATGACCTACCACTCGGCAAACGAACGGCTGATGTGCCACTACTGCGGGCATTCGGAAGCCGTAATGACCCGATGCAGCGAATGCGGGGGACTGATGAAGCGCGTCGGTTCCGGCACGCAAAAGGTCGAGCAGGAGCTTTTGGCTCTCTTTCCAAATGTGAAGGTGCTGCGCATGGACGCCGATACCGTCGGCGCGCCGCGCGGACACGAAGCGCTGCTGCGCGAATTCGAAGAGGAAAAGATCCCCATTCTTCTCGGCACACAGATGGTCGCCAAGGGACTGGATTTTGAAAACGTGACGCTCGTGGGCGTGCTGGACGCAGACCTCTCGCTCTATGCGCAGAATTACCACGCTGCCGAGCGGACGTACAGTCTGCTGGCGCAGGTCGTCGGCAGGGCCGGGCGCGGTGAGCGGCCGGGGCGCGCCGTTATCCAGACCTATCACCCCGAAAATGAGGTCATTCAGTCCGCCGCCAGGCAAGACTATGAGACCTTTTACCAAAATGAGCTGCGCATGCGCGCTCTGCGGCGCTATCCGCCCTTTGCCGACCTTTTCACGTTGACGATCTCGGGGCTTGAAGAGCTGCGCGTCATCGCTGCCGCCCGTACCCTATGCGCTGCGCTGCGCTGCGTCTGCTCCCAGCCGCCGCTCAAGGAGCTGGAGGTCGAAGTGCTCGGCCCTGCGGGTGCGCCGGTCGTGAAGGTCAACAACCGTTATCGCTACTGCGTGTATCTCTGCGGAAGAGGCAGCAGCGTGCTGCGGCGCACAGTCAGCGAATATTTGCTGGCTTTCTACGCAAGAAAAGAAAACCGCGGTCTCGACATTTTTGCCGACTGCAATGCTTTACAATAGAGAAAAGAGGACAACATTATGGCTATTCGCAAGATCCATGAAGTGGGCGACCCCTGCCTTGCCAAGGTCTGCCGCCCTGTGACGGAATTCAACGACAGACTCCACGAACTGCTCGACGACATGGCGGAAACACTGGAAGAGGCCGGAGGCGTCGGCCTTGCCGCGCCGCAGGTCGGCATTCTGCGCAGAGTCTGCATCGTGGAGGACGAGCAGGGCGAGCTCATCGAGCTCATCAATCCCGAGATCATTAAGACCGAGGGTGAGCAGACAGGGCTTGAGGGCTGCTTGAGCGTACCGGGCAAGTACGGCATCGTCACGCGCCCGATGATCGTGCGCGTGCGCGCGCAGGACCGCTACGGCGCGACCTTCGAGGTCGAAGATGAAGAACTGACCGCGCGCTGCTTCTGCCATGAGATCGAGCATCTCGACGGTCACCTCTACACCGAGCACTGCAAGATTCTCAGCGAAGATGAGCTGGAAAAGTATCTCCGCGAGCAGGAAAAGGAGCTGGACGAGGAATGAGAATCGTCTTTATGGGTACGCCCGACTTTGCGCGCACGATCCTGGAGCGTCTGGTCACTGACGGGCACGAGATCTGCGGCGTTTTCACGCAGCCGGACAAGCCGCGCAATCGAAACAAAGTAACGCCAAGTCCTGTAAAGGAATATGCGTTGACGCAGAATCTCCCCGTTTTTCAGCCGACAACGATGCGCGACGGCACGGCGCTCGAAGATCTCAAGGCGCTTGCGCCCGACCTTGCGGTCGTTGCGGCATACGGGCGCATCCTGCCTGAAGAAATACTCTCTCTGCCGCCGATGGGCTGCATCAATGTGCATGCGTCCATCCTGCCGAAGTATCGCGGCGCGGCGCCCATCAACTGGGCCATCTTAAACGGCGATAAGGAAACGGGCGTGACGATCATGCACATGGCCAAAGAGTGCGACGCGGGCGACATGATCTTAGTGAAAAAGCAGCCCATCCGCCCCGATGAAACGGCGGAAGAGCTTTTCTCCGACCTTGCCGCGCTTGGCGCGGACGCCATCAGCGAGGCCATTGAGCAGATCCGGAACGGCACGGCGCAGCGCGTGCCGCAGGACGCTGAACAGGCGACCCACGCTCCCATGCTCTCGCGCGAGCTTTCGCCCATCGACTGGACGAGAAGCAGTACGCAGATCATCGATCAGATTCGCGGACTTATCCCGTGGCCCTGCGCCGCGGCGAGCGTTCTCGGCGCAAACACGAAAATTTTCCGCGCCGTGCCGCTGGGGGAGACCAAGGACGCGCCCGGCACGCTGCGCGCGGTGAAAAAGGGAATTGAGGCCGCCTGCGGCGACGGCAAGAGTATCCTCATCACCGAATTGCAGCAGGAAGGCGGCAAGCGCATGGCCGCAAATGCCTTTTTGAACGGCAAACGCATCGCCGCGGGGACGATCCTTGATGCGTAAGGGAACAACTGCGAACGCGCGCGAATGCGCGCTCTCCGTTCTGGTCGCCTGCCGCCGCAACGGCGCGTGGGCGGACGCCGCACTCAAGGCACAGCTCGGCAAGTGCGCGCTGAGCGCGCCCGACGCGGCGCTTTGCAGCCGCATCGTCTACGGCGTGATGCAGAACGAGTTGCTGCTGAACTGGTACTTAAGCGCCTATTGCTCGCAAAAGCTTGAGAAATTGCAGCCGCCGCTTGCCGATATTCTGCGCATCGGCGCATATCAGATCTTATTTTTGGACAAGGTGCCCGACCATGCCGCCGTGAGCGAATCGGTGGAGCTTTGCCGCACGAACGGCAGGAGCGCCGCAAGCGGGCTTGTCAACGCGGTCCTGCGCAAGATCGCGCAGAACAAGGCAAACCTTCCGCCGCTGCCGGAGGAGCGGACTGCGCGCCTCAGCATTGCTTACAGCCATCCGCAGTGGCTGGTGAAAAAGCTCATTTCGCTCGTGGGCGCAGAGGAGGCGGAAGCCTTCCTTCGCATCGACAACGAAGCAGCCCCCCTCAGCGTGCAGCTTAACCCGCTCAAGACGAGCGAAGCCGCGCTGACGGAAGAATTGCGCGGCGAAGGCGTCGGCGTCACACCGCACGCATGGGTCCCCGGCTGTCTGGAGCTTTCCGGCACGGGAGATCTGACAACGCTCAGTGCCTTCTACAACGGGCGCTTCACCGTGCAGGACGCGGCGGCGCATCTCATTGTCTGCGCCGCGGATTTTGCACGCGGACAGAAGGTGCTGGACGTTTGCGCTGCGCCGGGCGGCAAGTCGTTTGCCGCGGCATTTGCCATGGAAAACGAGGGGAGCATCCTCTCGTGCGATCTGCATGAAAACAAATTAAAACGAATCCGCGAAGGTGCACAGCGCCTCGGCATCACCTGCATCGACACCGTCTGCGCTGATGGCCGCGCCTTCCGTGAGGAGTGGGCGGGTCAGTTCGACACGGTCGTGTGCGATGTGCCGTGCTCGGGGCTCGGCATCATTCGCAAAAAGCCGGATATTCGCTATAAGGACGCACGGGAATTCGCCGCGCTGCCGGAGATCCAGCGTGCGATCCTTTCTAACAGCGCCCGCTATGTCAAAGCGGGTGGCCTTCTCGTCTACTCGACCTGCACGATCCTGCCCGAGGAAAACGAGCGGGTGACGGACGACTTTCTATCCACGCATCCCGAGTTCACCTATGAGAGCTTTTCGCTTCCGAACGGCGAACACGTGCCGGGGCACACCACGCTCTGGCCGCAGCGCAGCAATACGGACGGATTTTATCTCAGCCGCATGAGGAGAAGAACGCATGACTGACTTAAAGTCGATGACATTGGAAGAGATCACGGTTGCGCTGCGCGCGATGGGTGAGCCGCAGTTCCGCGGCAAGCAGGTTTTCACCTGGCTGCATCGCGGGATCACCGATTTTGACCAGATGATCAATATTCCCAAATCGCTGCGCGAAAAACTGCGGGCGGAGTATACCCTCACCGTGCCAACAGTCGCGCGCAAGCAGGAGTCGAAGCTCGACGGAACGATCAAATATCTCTGGGAGCTTTCCGACGGCAACTGCATCGAAACGGTGCTGATGTCCTATCATCACGGCAACACCGTCTGCATTTCCTCGCAGGTCGGCTGCCGCATGGGCTGTAAGTTCTGCGCCTCGACACTCGCAGGCAAGGTGCGCGACTTACGGCCCTCTGAAATGCTCGACCAGGTGCTCTTTACGCAGCTCGATTCCGGGCGAGAGATCTCCAACATCGTGCTCATGGGCATCGGCGAGCCGCTCGACAACCGGGCGAATGTGCTGCGGTTTTTGGAGCTCATCAATCACCCCGACGGCATGAATATCGGCATGCGGCACATTTCGCTCTCCACCTGCGGCGTGGTGCCGGGCATCGATGCGCTCGCGGAGGACAACTTGCAGCTCACACTATCCGTTTCGCTCCACGCGCCCGACAGCGCGACGCGCAGCCGCATTATGCCCGTGAACAAAGCCTACGACGTGGAAGATCTGTTTGCTGCCTGCCACCGCTATTTTAAGAAAACCGGCCGCCGCATCTCGTTTGAATACGCGATGATCGACGGCGTGAACGACCACGACTGGCAGGCGGATCTGCTGGCGCAGAAGATCCGCGGCATGCCGGGGCATGTAAACCTGATCCCCCTCAACGACGTGGTCGAGAGCGAGTTCAAGCCCAGCCGGCGCGTTGCCGCATTCCAGAAGCGCCTCGAGTCCCACGGCCTGACAGCGACCGTTCGCCGCAGTCTCGGCGGTGACATTGACGCCAGCTGCGGACAGCTGCGGCGCAAAGAAATGAAAGCAAGAGAGGAAGCAACCCCATGAAAGTCTGCGGAAAAACCGACGTCGGCCTGCGGCGGCATGAAAATCAGGATACCTTCGCCGTAGAGCAGGGCGAGAAGCTGCTCATCGCCGTCGTGTGCGACGGTATGGGCGGCGCCGAAGGCGGACAGATCGCAAGCTCCCTTGCGGTGGAGACCTTTATGAAGGAGATCCGCGCGCTGCTCCGTGCGGACATGACCGCCGGGCAGCTGCGCGAGCTTGCTTCATTCTGCGTGGCTAAGGCCAATACGGCGGTCTATCAGCGCGCGCTGCAAGACCCGGCCTATCAGGGCATGGGCACCACGCTTGTCAGTGCGGTCGCAGGGGAGCGCGACGCCGTGATCTGCAACATCGGCGACAGCCGCGCATATCTCATTCACAACGGCGAGATGACGCGCATCACGCACGATCACAGCGTGGTGCAGACGCTCGTGGAAAACGGCGACATCACCGCCGAGGAGGCGCGCACGCATCCCAACCGCAACCTCATCACCCGCGCGCTCGGCCCCGACGAAACGACGCTCTGCGACGCATTCGATGTTTCGTTCGCGCACGGTGACAAGATCCTGCTCTGCACGGACGGTCTGGTCGTCACGGCGACGGACGAGGAGATCTGCCGCATCGTGTGCGCGGATAAGCGCGCAGAGGAAAAACTCGACGATCTCATTGCGCTTGCCAAGGCGCAGGGTGCGCCGGACAATGTGACGGCTGTACTCGTAGAGCATGAATGAAGGAGGTGGGAACCGGTATGAACAATATGATCGGAAAAATGCTCGACAATCGCTATGAGCTGCTTGAAGTGATCGGCAGCGGCGGCATGGCAATTGTCTACAAGGCCAAGTGCCACCGCCTCAACCGGCTTGTGGCGGTCAAGGTGCTCAAGAGCGACCTTGCCGAAGATGCCGATTTCCGCCGCCGCTTCCGCGACGAGTCGCAGGCGGTCGCCATGCTCTCGCACCCAAATATCGTGTCGGTTTACGATGTGAGCCGCGGCGAAACGGAATATATTGTCATGGAGCTGATCGACGGCATCACGCTCAAGCAGTATATGGAAAAGCGCGGCCAGCTCAACTGGCGCGAGGCGCTGCACTTCATCACGCAGATCATGAAGGCTCTCGCGCACGCGCATTCGCGCGGCATTATCCACCGCGACATCAAGCCGCAGAACATCATGGTGCTGCGCGACGGCAGCGTCAAGGTCGCTGACTTTGGCATCGCCTGCCTTGCCAACTCTGCAAACACGCTCACGCAGGAGGCGCTCGGGTCGGTACACTATATGTCGCCTGAGCAGGCAAGGGGCGACCGCACGGACGCGCGCTCAGACATTTACTCCGCGGGCGTGGTGCTCTACGAAATGCTGACGGGCCGGCTGCCCTTTGAGGGCGACAGCGCCGTTTCCGTCGCCATTCAGCATTTGTCCTCCGTGCCGCTCTCTCCGCGCGAGATCAATCCCGACGTGCCGGAGGCGCTGGAGCTCATCTGCATGAAGGCCATGGCATCAGAGCTTGAAAAGCGCTATGCTTCGGCAGAAGAAATGCTCGCAGATCTGGAAGAATTCCGCAAGAATCCGGAGGTCGACCTTGATTTTACCATCGAGGATCTGCACCGCGAGACCGTGGACGAGCCGACGCAGTATATTCCCGCCGTGCATGCCGTTTCGAACAGGGCGCAGCCCGTTCCGGAAGAGGAGGACGATGACGATCCCCCGCGCAAGAAGGATCTGCGCCGCGTCTTTGCCATCGCCGCTTCGGCGGTCGTTGCCGTTGCGATCATCGTGCTGCTCTGGCGCGCGATCTTCAGCGATCTTTTCGACGGCGAACAGAAGCCGACGGAATATGTGGTGCCGTATCTCGTCGGCATGACCATCGACGAGGCAAACGAGAATGAAAATGTGAAAGGGATCTTCGTGATCGAACAGATCGGTCAGCGCGCGAGCAGCAAATATGCCGAGGGGCAGATCATTGAGCAGTCGCCCGAAAAGGGAAAGATCGTGAAAGGCAACCGCACGATTTCGGTATTTGTCAGTTCCGGCGCAAAGACGGAGAAAATGCCGAATCTTATCAATCGGGAGTACCGTGATGCGGCGCTCCAGCTCACGAATCTCGATCTCGACCTCATCATAAGCGACCCGGTCGAGGAATACAGCAGCATCACAAAGGGCTATGTTATCCGTACGATCCCCGAATACGGCGAAACGCTCAACATAGGCGACACTGTCACGCTCGTTGTCAGCAAGGGGGAGGAGCCTAAGCCGGTAACGGTGCTCTCCTTCATCGGCATCGACATTGAGATCGTCCGCCAGCAGGCCACGCAGTCTGGCCTTGTCGTCGGCGAGGTGACAACCCGCGCGTCCAACCAGCCCTACGGCACGGTCATTGAGCAGAGCATCAGCGACGGCACGTCGGTGGACACGGGTACGACCATCAACTTTGTCATCAGCGAAGGCCCCGCCATGCCGGATTATGGCGATGCCTCGACCTCCGGAGGGGAGCCGCAGCCGTGAGAGGAAGAATACAGCGCGCGCTGAGCGGCTTTTACTACGTTAAATGCGCGGACGGGCAGCTCTATACCTGCAAGGCGCGCGGCAAGTTCCGCAAGGAAGGCGTTTCACCGCTCGTGGGCGATGACGTCGAATTCTGCGAAGTGCCGGGCGGCGAGGGGCGCATCGACGAGATCCTGCCGCGCAAAAACAGCTTCGACCGGCCGAGCGTTGCCAACATCGACCAGATGGTCATCGTCTGCTCGCAGGCCATTCCCAAAACCGACCCGTATCTGGTCGACCGCATGACGGCCATCGCCGCGCTCAAGGGCTGCGAGGTGCTCATCTGCATCAACAAGTGCGATTTAGACCCCGCGGATACGCTGCGCGAATACTATGCATCCGCAGGCTTTTGCACCGTCTGTGTCAGCGCAGAAACAGGCGACGGCATCGAGCTGCTTCGCGCCCAGCTTGTCGGACGGCTCTCTGCCGTAACGGGCAACTCCGGCGTCGGCAAGTCGAGCATTCTCAATGCGCTCGATCCCGCCATGTCGCTCAAAACGGGAGAGATCAGTCAGGCGCTCGGACGCGGACGACACACAACGCGCCATGTTGAGCTCTATGAGCTGCCCTGCGGCGCGGAGATCATCGACACGCCGGGCTTTTCCTCGTTTGAAACGACGGGACTAAACCTTGCGCTCAAGGAGCATCTGCCCGAGTGCTTTCCGGACTTTACACCCTACCTCGGTGACTGCCGGTTTGTTGGGTGCAGCCACACAAAGGAAAAGGGCTGCGCCGTGCGTGAGGCCGTGAAGGACGGAAAGATCGTCAAGGGACGGCACGAGAGCTACTGTCGCTTGTACGACGAACTCAAGGATCTTCGTGAATGGAACGCGGGGACGGAGGGACGCGGCAAGCGCGGCCCGGGCAATCAGAAATGATTAAAATATGAGAAAAGGCCGGGCAATTTTCTGCCCGGCCTTTTCTAACTTTATTGTAAACCATTCTTGCTTTACTGGTTTCTATATCTCAGCCATTCTATGCGCTCAGTCCTGAAAGAGCGGTGTGGAGAGATAACGGTCGCCGGTGTCGGGCAGGAGAACAACGATGGTCTTGCCCTTATTCTCGGGGCGCTTGGCAAGCTCGATCCCCGCCCAGACCGCTGCGCCGGAGGAAATGCCGACCAGCACGCCCTCACTGCGGCCGACAAGTCTGCCGGTGGAAAAAGCGTCGTTATCTGCCACGGGAATAACCTCATCGTAAACGGTGGTATCCAGCACCTCCGGCACGAAGCCCGCGCCGATGCCCTGGATCTTGTGCGCGCCCGCGCTGCCCTTGCTCAGAACAGGGGAGGACGCAGGCTCCACGGCGACGACCTTGACAGAGGGCTTGCGTTCCTTGAGGAACTTGCCTGTACCGGTCAGCGTACCGCCGGTACCGACGCCCGCAACAAAAATGTCAACTTCTCCGTCGGTGTCGGCCCAGATCTCGGGGCCGGTGGTTTCATAGTGTGCCTTCGGGTTCGCGGGATTGACAAACTGCCCGGCGATAAAGCTGTTCGGCGTCTGCGCGGCGATCTCCTCGGCCTTGGCAATGGCGCCCTTCATGCCCTTTGCACCATCGGAGAGGACAAGCTCCGCGCCGTAGGCCTTCATCAGTTGGCGGCGCTCGACGCTCATGGTTTCAGGCATAACGATGATGATGCGGTAGCCGCGCGCGGCAGCAACAGAGGCAAGGCCGATGCCGGTATTGCCGGAGGTTGGCTCGATGATGACGGAGTCGCGCCCCAGCTTGCCGCTCGCCTCCGCGTCGTCGAGAATGGCCTTGGCAATGCGATCCTTGACGGAGCCTGCGGGGTTGAGATATTCAAGCTTTGCAAGCAGCTTTGCTTCGAGCTTTTCCGCCTTTTCAATGTGAGAAAGCTCCAGAAGCGGCGTGCCGCCGATCAGCTGGTCAGCAGAAGTATAGATCTTGCTCATCATAATTCCTCCTGAACGATGTACGTTCTATATCAAAGTTTTATTGTTTGTTTTTGTAAGGGTTTCGGTGGTCGCTGCATCTTATGCTCTGCCGCGGCGACATCGGAACGGGTGAAAGAAAGAAGTTACGTTCATTACCAACCTTTCGAGTAGGTATGTTGGGATTATATGATGAGATCTTTGATTTGTCAATGGGAAATTGACCAAAAATATCAGTTGAATTCCTATAAACCATGTACTATAATAGGAATATCATAAGTTGATCAAGGCCAGCCCCGGTTTGCCTTTCAACAAATCAGCAGAAAAGGCGTGAATCGTAATGATGATCTCAACCAAAGGCCGCTACGCGCTGCGCGTGCTCATCGACATGGCCGAGCACCAGACGGACGGGTACATTCCGCTCAAGGAGATCGCCAAGCGGCAGGGCATCTCGGAAAAGTACCTTGAAAGCATTGTAAAGCTGCTCGTCAAGGGCAGCGTGGTGGAGGGCATGCGCGGCAAGGGCGGCGGCTACCGCCTGTGTAAGAGTCCCGACCAGTTCACCGCCGGCTATATCCTGCGGCTGATGGAGGGCTCGCTCGCCCCGGTCTCCTGCCTGGATTCCGGCAGCGCGCCTTGCGAGCGCGCGTCGGAGTGCCGCACGCTTTCGCTCTGGGCGGGGCTGAACGAAGTCATCAACAAGTATCTCGACCAGTACACACTGGCAGATCTCCTGCGCGAGGACGACGGGTTCGATTATGTGATCTGATCCTGCACTGTGCAGGGGCAATGCATGAAAAAAGGTGGAGTCCCTTAGAATGAGGCTCCACCTTTTTTTAACTTCACAGGGCGGGGCATTCCCGCAGACGGGCGCTCACTCATGCAGCTTCTGCGAGGCAATGTAGAGCGGGATCGCCGCAAGCTGAGAGACAACCGACACCGCTACCATCGCAGGGACACTGACATCATACAGCACGCCGAGCAGCCAGCTGCCCAAAAACCAGAAAATGCCGAACGAACACTCAAAAATGCCATAGCCCGTGGCGCGGCTGGCCTTTGGCACCATGCTGGTGACTGCGGCTTTCAAAATGGATTCCTGCGCGCCCATGCCGACGCCCCAGAGCGCAATGCCGAGCAGCAGCATCGGCACGCTGTCCGCACGAAAGACGAAAATGGCAAACGGGGCAGAGAGAAGCGTGGACCACACGAGCGCGCGCACCCCTTTTTTATCGTACATCATGCCGAAAACAAGCGCCGCGACCGCGTCGACGAGCATCGCCCCGGCGTACAAAAGCGGCAGAGAACCGCTGCTGACGAGCGAGGTCGTTTCGGCAAGGCCGGCGGCAAGCTGCGTGTAGGTGCGCGAGACATGCATGATGATGATGGAATAGTCGATGAAGCCGAAGGCAAAGAGGCTGATGCCCGCGATATAGAGCACGAATTCCTTTTTCATCTTAAAGGGGACATATTCCTTCGGTTCAGGCTCAAAGCGTTCGGGGTTCGGGTACTTCATGCGCGTGAAGAGCAGCAGCAGGATCGTGATCGTCCCCGGAATGGCAAGAACGGCAAAGCAGCGGGAATAGACCGCAAAGGTCGTGCCGTCGGTCTGAAAGAGCATCACGAGGTAGAGCAGCACCGGGCCTGCGAACGCACCGATCTGATCGAGTACCTCCTGAATGCCGAAGCTCCTGCCCACGCCCTCCTGCGAGGCGGCGAAGGACATGATCGTGTCCTTTGCCGGCTTTTTGATGGCCTTGCCCATGCGCTGAATGATGAGCAGAGCGCAAGCCCACATCCAGCCGTGCTCGCCGACGAGTGCCAATGCGGGAACGGCCAGTACATCGAGAAGATAGCCGAAGATCGTCATCGGCCAGTAGCGCTTCGTCTTGTCCGTCAGCTTGCCGAACACATAGCGCATCGAGTAGCCCACGAGCTCGCCGAGTCCGGACACAAAGCCGATCATGCCCGCGCTCGCCCCCAGCAGGGAAAGATACGCACCGCGAATGCTGGACGCACCTTCGTGCGTCATATCGGAAAACAGGCTCACGATACCAAAGAGCACGATGAAGGTCATCGCCTGCGACCATTTCTTTTTCTCCTGCTTCATCTTCTTTCATCCTCTTCCTGAAAATGTGATCACACAAGCAAAATCATGATAGGCGCTGTTGCCGCGCAATGTCAATAGACAGAGACGCGCCAAAGCCCAAAGCAGGCGTTCTTTTCCTGCTGTACCGCAGCAAAAAGGAAGCGCAGGCAATACAGCCTGCGCTTCCTTTTTTGTCATATTACAGTTCGATGCTCCGGCAGGGAAGGGACAGCTCCTCGTGCGTAGAAAGCAGCACGATTTTTGTCTCTGCCGCGCGCAGGATCGCGCGCAGCGCAGCCTCGCGGTTTTCCGAGTCCAACCCCGTAAACGGTTCGTCGAGCGCAAGCGCGTTGGACGGCGCCAGCAGCGCGCGGGCAAGCGCCAGACGGCGCTGCATGCCGCCGGAATAGTCGCGCGCCTTCTTTTTTCCCGCATCGCCAAGTCCCAGCTCGCAAAGGAGCGATCGCGCTAAGGAAGCGTCATACGCAGCGCCGAGGGCAAAGCGAAGGTTTCCCTCCGCATCCAACCCGTCAAGCAGCCGGTTTTCCTGAAAGACCGCCGCCCAACGAAGCGCGGTTCCTTCGATCCTGCCGCGGTCGGGAACTTCCAGACCGAGCAGCACGCGCAGCAGCGTCGTCTTGCCAATGCCGGAGGGGCCAAGCAGGCGCGTCACGCCGACGCCGGCAGTAAATGATACATTGTCCAGTACGGTCTTCCCGTCATAGCTCTTGCACAAACCTTCGACCCGCAGTTCCATCATGTCCCCCACCTTTCCGCCATGCTGTCGACAAAATAGAGGAACAGCCGCTCAAAGAGCGCCGAGATCAGCACGATCGCCGCCGTCCAGGCGAAGAGGTCAGCGGTCTCGAAATAGATCTTGGCATGATAGAGCTTTTCGCCGATGGAACCGCCGGAGAGGGCGATGACTTCTGCCGCGGTGCCGGCCTTCCAGCAAAGTCCCAGCGCCGTGCTGACGGCGGAGCGAAAGTAGGGCAGCACCTGCGGAAGATAGATCCCCCGCAGTGTGCGCGAAAACGGCACGCGAAAGACCCGCGCCATCTCCAGCAGGGAAGCGTCCGTACAGCGCACGCCCTCAAGCACATTGAGATACACGGGCGGAAACACCATCAGCGCCGCGATAAAAAGCGGCAGCGTTTCGCTCGACAGCCACACAAGCGCCAAAATGATGAATGATGCCACCGGCACGGTCTTTACAAGCATGACAAGCGGCGCAAGCAGCTCTTCGACGCGGCGATCACGCGCAGAAAGCGCAGCAAGTATGACCGCCAGCACGCAGGAGAGCAAAAATCCACCCAGAATGTGCAGACTCGACAGCCCCACCGCGCGCCAGAACGCCGCCGTCCCCGCCAGTGTCATCAGCCGCGCAAGGGCGGCAAGGGGAGAGGGGAGCAGCAGCGTGCCGTGTGGGTACGCCGCGTGAAGTGCCATCGCGGCGACCTGCCAGACGACAAGCCAGAAAACGACCGCCCAGAGACGCACGTTCTGCTTTTTTCCGCGCATGCGTCATCTTTCCTTTCCTTGAAATACGGCGGTGGGACAGCGCCCGCCGCCGCAAAGAATTTACGCGAAATAGAAGCTGTTATCCGGCATCTCGCCGCCGACAGCGGCGGGAGAAGCATTGTAGAGCACCTCTAAATAACCGGGCAGCGCCTCAAGAAGGTCTGCCCCCGTCAGGCAGACGATGTTGCAGTAGGGCAGCGCCTTTTCCGCGACGGCGGCGTCCACGATGCCGTATTCGCCGATGAGCGCGGCGGCATCCGCGGTGTTGGCGTTCACGTAGTCAACGCTCGCGGCGTAGTCCTTGAGAAAGGCCTCCACGGCGGCGGGATTTTCCTCCACGACCGCGCGGCGGGCAACAATGACGCCCGTAATGAGCGCCGAGCCGTTATCAAGCGCGTCCCATTCAGCATTCAGATCGAGCGCCATGCGCAGTCCCTCGATCTTGCTCTGCGCCACGGTGACGAAGGGCTGGGGCAGGAGCGCAACGCTCACCTGACCGGAAGCCAGCGCCGCGACACACTCGCTGTGCTCGCTCTTCCAGTCGATCGTCACATCGTGATCGGGATCGATGCCGTTTTCCGTGAGAAGATAGCGCAGGGCGTATTCCGGCGTAGAGCCCTTGCCCGCCGCCACGATGGTCCTGCCCTTCAAGTCGGCCATGGATCGCACGCTCTCGCCGTTTTCCACGATGTAGAGAACGCCGAGCGTGTTGACCGCCAGCACCTCGATCTCGCCCTCCGTCTTATTGTAGAGCACGGCGGCGAGGTTCGCGGGCACGCAGGCCATGTCGAGCTCGCCCTTGAGGAGCGCGGGCGTCACTTCGTCGGCAGAACCAGCAAGGGTAAAGGTATATTCATTGCCAGTCGTTTCGCCACTCTCGCTGTCCTTCATCAGCTTCACAAGCCCCATAGCCGTGGGACCCTTGAGCGCGGCGATGGAGTAGCTCGCAGGGGTAAACTCCTCCTGCTCGGTTTGCTGCTCGTCCTGCGCGTCGGGCTCGTCCGCTTTCTGCCCGCAGGCAGCGAGCGAGAAGACGAGCGCAAGCGTCAGGCACAGGGCAAAAATGCGATTCCAATTCTTTTTCATTTGATCTCTTCCTTTCCGATACTGTCCTCGGGCGCATAGACCGTTTTGGCGGTGATGCCGTCCAGACGGCCGATCTTTCCCGACAGGGCGGAGATGACGTTGCCTGGCGCGTCGAGCGCCACACTGATGATATTCACGCCCTTTTCGCGGTACGGCACGCCCATACGCCCGATGATATACTGCCCGTACTCGTGCAGCAGCTCGTTGAGCGGTTGGACGAAGCTTCCCTCGCGGACGATGATGGCCAGCACGGCGACTCTCGTTTCCATTAACGCATTCTCCTTTGTCAAAATAAAAATCATCCCTTCCGCCGTTCAGCAGAAGGGATGGAAACAACAAGCTCAGCGCAGCAGTGCTGCACCTTTGATTTTCCCTCTTCTTCCGGCTCGGAGCGTATCCTTGCTGTCAGAACGGTAGAATGAATTCTTTGCCGTCGGTCAGATGTGTCTTTCCTTAGGCAAGGCGATAATACCATAGTTTTTTTTTGCCGTCAAGCGGTGAACGAAGTAAAGAGCGCGTTTGGCAAATCTCTGTCCAACGCGCTCTTTGCATTTTTTATTTGTCGAAGCTCGGGTTCATATAATAGACGTTTTTCTCGTTCAGGCGATCCTTGGCAAGCCGCAGTCCTTCGCCGAAACGCTGGAAGTGCACGACCTCACGCGCACGCAGGAACTTGATGACATCGCTGACGTCCGGATCATCGGAAAGGCGGAGAATGTTGTCGTAGGTCACGCGCGCTTTCTGCTCTGCTGCAAGGTCCTCTGTCAGGTCGGCGATGGTGTCGCCCGTGACCTGCATGGTACCGGCGGACCACGGCGTGCCGGAGGCAAACTGTGGGAAAACGCCGGCCGTGTGGTCGACAAAATAGGGGGCGAAGCCCGCCTCGCGGATCTGCTCCTCCGTCAGATTGCGCGTGAGCTGGTGGACAATGGTGCCAACCATCTCAAGATGCCCCAGCTCCTCTGTGCCGACTGTGGAAGTCCAAGGGCCACAAGCGCGAAAAAGCCTTGCGCCGCAAGGGTTACAGGCCGAAAAAGAGAGGGAAAACGCAAATGTGCAAAATGCCGGTTGGCTCCATTCCTTTGACGCGGACTACCACTATCGCGGCTCCGACCTTCACTACCATGTGAACGTGTCCGCCGCGCTTTCGGAGGGAGGGGCGGTATGGTGAAAGAATTTATCTCGCAGCTTCCACCGGACAAGCTGTCGCCCTTTGCAAAGCACCCTTATCAGGTGCGGGAGGATGCAGCTATGGACGAGCTGGTGGAGAGCATCCGTGTCCACGGCATTCTATCGCCCTTGTTGGCCCGGCCAAAAGGGGAGGGCTACGAGTTGGTCAGTGGGCATCGGCGGCGCTTGGCGGCACAGAAATTGGGCCTGTCCACCGTGCCGGTGCTGGTGCGGAAAATGACCGACGATGAAGCGGTGATCCTGATGGTAGACAGCAATCTTCAGAGGGAAAACCTGCTGCCCAGCGAAAAGGCATTCGCTTACAAGATGAAACTGGAGGCCATGAACAGGCAGGGCAGACGGACAGATTTAACTTCGACAACAGTTGTGCCTAAGTTCCGGTCAAATGAAGTCATAGGGAAAGAATCAGGTGAAAGCAGAGAAACGGTACGCCGCTATATCCGCCTGACCAACCTTGTTCCGCCGCTGCTTCAGATGGTGGACGATGGACGCATCGCCTTTTCTCCCGCCGTGGAGCTGTCCTATCTCACCCGCGACGAGCAGGCGGAGCTGTGGGACTTGATCGGGCGGGAGGACGCCACACCATCGCTGTCACAGGCTCTCCGCATGAAGCAGCTCTCCCGCGAGGCAAAACTGACGCCGGAGGTACTGTACGTCATTCTCACCGAGGAAAAACCCAATCAGAAAGAGCAGGTTCGCATCAAAACCGAGTCATTGCGGAAGTATTTCCCGCGCAATTACTCTGCGCAGCAGATGGAGCGGGAGATCATCAAGCTGCTGGAGGCCCGTTACCGCGCGAAGGACAGGGGAGAGCGATGATTTTCGCATACTGGCGCTATACAAATTTCTTCCGTACAATAGAGGCAGAAAAGAGCGAGGTTTATGGAGCAGAATTTACCGCCATTGCCGCCGGTCATTTTTGAGGACGGTCTTTACTACGAGCTGCGGGGCGAGCAGTATTATCCCTGCCTTTTGCCGCCGGAACCGGACACCACAGAGGACAAGCTGCTGGAAACCATCATCCGCCAGATGGCAGAGGCACAGGGCGTAAACGAGGATCTGAAGGCGCGGGATCAAATGGCGTGGGTAGGTGCGATGAACAACATCAAAAGCGCCGCGCTTGAGATCCTGCGAGAGTCCAAATAACGCCCCAAGAAGGAAACAAAAGCAAAAAATCAACGCAAGCGGAGACAGGTCAAATGCCTGCCTCCGCTATTTTTATGCCCCAACGGGCAAGGAGGAACAATATGGATTATTTCTACGAGCATGAATCAGAGCTATTTACATTTTACCGTGTTCCAAAGGTGCTGTTTACGGAGGAATCATTCAAAAACATGAATTGTGAAGCAAAATTACTTTACGGATTATTGTTGGACAAAATGGGACTTTCTCGCAAAAGCGGGTGGTTCGATAAGCAAGGGCGCGCCTTTGTTTACTATGGCATCAACCGTATTATGGAGGACTTGGGCTGCGCCCACAACAAGGCGGAGAAGCTGCTATCCGAACTGGAGCAAGCTGGCCTGTTGCGCCGGAAACGGCAGGGGTTGGGGAAGCCGTCTGCACTGTACCCTCTGAAATTCGAAAACCGAATTTCTTGACTTTCGATTTTCGAATTTCAAGAACGCTGAAAATCAGCGCACCTGAACGCTGATTTTCAGCGTCTAATAAGACTGAGTAGAGCGATACTGAGATAAATATATACCAAGCCGAAAAAAGAATAATAGGGAGGATCATCAGATGAAGAACAAAGAGAACTTACGGGAGAAGCAGGTAAATCTCCGCTTGACGCAGGCAGAATATGAGCGACTCACCCGCACCGCGCAGGACCACGGCATCGGGCGGGCGGCGTATCTCCGCATGGTGCTGCGGGGCGCGTGGCTGCGGGAGGACGGCAGAAAATCAGAATAACTTTTTCCGCTGGAATTTGATGCAGGCCGTCACACGGTCACGGATATAAGGAACATCCCGCCTGGCGTAAAACTCCAGCGGCTCTGAAAGGGCTGCCATGATCTCTTTTTCGGCAAAGTCGCAGCGAAGCTGCGGCCCATAGAGATTTTGGGCCGCATGGACCTGTCGGACAAAGCCCGTTTTCATGGGCTGATCCTTGAGCTGCCGCACCAATGCGTCAGGCTCGATCTCCATGGGATAGTCCCGTGTGTTGGACAGCAGGCCCGCACCAAAGTCGAAGATGGGGCAGTAGTCAAAGCCATCACCGCAGCGCAGCACAGCGATGTTGTTCAGATGCCGGTCCTCGTTGCCGAACAGCATATCCACCTCGAACAGCAGCGTCAGATAGGTGCCGAAGCGGTCAAGTCCCGTCAGCCGCTCAACCTGCTCCACCAACCACGCAAGGCGGCTTTGAAGATTGGGCAGGCGGTTTACCGCGGTCTGCCAGTCCGGGCCAACGCCTTTTCGCAGCAGCTCCGCAAGGGTCAGGATGGCCTCGCCCTGACGTAGAAAATTGGCACTGGAACAGCCGTTGCGGGTATGATCGTGGACTTCCAGCCGCTCCATGCGGTAGGTCACATAGCGAAAGCCCACCGCGCCGGTATTGGTTTGTGCCAGCAGCGCAGAGGTTACGGTTTCTGCCAGCCCTTCATAGCCGAACAGATCCAGCTTGTACCAGCGGCCATCTGCCAGCCATTTTTCCTGATTGCCCTTAGACGAGGTTTCCGCGATGCGGCTTCCCGTTGTCAGTCTGATCGACATATTCAGCCCTCCACAATTTTGATCCAGCACGAATCCTCTGCCATACGCCCTTCGGTCTTGCGGATGATCGCCAGCGGGTCATAGCAGTCCAGTCCCAAGTCAGACAGGTAATATTTCAAACCGTCCCGCTCCTGCGGCACACAGCGGTCTTTCAAGAAGGTTTGCAGATCGTCCCATGTGGGCTTGCGGTTCACGCCGAAAGCAGTGGAAAGGGGAGAACTGACCTCGTTTTCGATGGCAAGTTGATGAGTGGTTTGGTCAGCGCAGATCTTCGTACAGAGCTTGTTCCCATCGTAGTAGTACAGGATCAGGAGGGCGTGAGCGCTGCTTCGGGCATTGGCCAGAAAGGCATCGTAATCAGACACGGCAGGGCGGCGGATGGTGATGCTTTCCCCATCGAATTGCAGCGTTACGGTCCGGCTGCCCTCAGAGATGCCCAGGGCCTTCATCCAGGCAGATGGCAGAGCCACGCGGTAGCCATTGGCATCCGGCCCGGCGTTTCCACCCGCCTTGTTGATAAGAATATTTGCAGTTCGTTCCTCGTGTAGCACGGTCATTCACCTCAAAAGTTTCTTGCAATTATTATACCTATTGGACACCAATAAATCAAGAAGTTAATTTTACAACAGCGTTGTCACGAAAATGAAGCCGCTATACGGAAGCTGAATTTGCAAGCATAGCATTTGGCCGTCCAAATGCGCTTGTTAAGGGGGCAACCCCTTAAAATCCCTGATGAAAGGAGAAGATCCATGCGCCAGAGAAACCATGCGCTCACCTTGCGCTTAAGCGACGAAGAACTCAAGCATTTGAAAGATCAGGTCGTCGCGTCCGGACTGACCACGCAGACTTTTTTGCGCCTGTTGATCGCGGGACAGAAAATCAAGCCCCGGCGTCCGGAGGTTTTCATTGACCTTTTGCATGAGTTGTCAGCCATCGGTAACAACATCAACCAGATCGCCCGTGTTGCCAACATCTGCGGCTATGTCCGTCAATCTGATTTGGATGAAATCAAAGAGATGCAGTCGAGAATTTGGCAAAAGGTGAAATGGATGTAATCGATAGCAATAAATCATGAAGAGAACGTAATAATATCGCTTAATGCGAATTTCTCATTGGTTATCCCACACGAGGTAAATTAAGTATGTGTTGACATTCTTGGTGAAAAAGGATATATTGTATATACCCTTATACCACTACGAGGGAAAACCGTGTTACTACGATAAGGTAGAACACCTCGAAGCCCTACCCCGGCCTTATCGGCCGGGGTATCTTCGTATTTTAAGAAAGGAGCCCTCTCAGATGTCAGAGTTTCATTATGCGCTTGGATTAGACATTGGCATTGGTTCTGTCGGCTGGGCAGTCCTCCGAAATCAGCCGAATGGAGAACCCGACCGGATCCAGGACTTAGGCGTGCGTATTTTTGACAAGGCGGAGCAGCCAAAGACAGGTGCCAGCCTTGCGGCTCCCCGGCGGGATGCGAGAAGCGCCCGGCGCCGCCTGCGCCGCCATCGGCACCGTTTGGAACGCATCCGTTACCTGATGGAGCAGCGCGGCATGATGTCGGTTTCGGATATACAGGCCATGTATGCCGCCGGTGGCTTCCAAAAATCGCCCTACCAGTTGCGCGCCGAGGCGCTGGACCGCCCACTCTCCAAGGAGGAAGCGGTTCGGGTGCTGATCCATCTTGCCCAGCGGCGCGGCTACAAGTCCAATAGCACCGCGGAGGCGGCGAAGGACGAAAAGGAGACAGGGAAGGTCAAGACCGCCATCGAGGAAAACCGCCGCTGCATGGCCGAGCACGGCTACCGCACAGTAGGCGAGATGATGTATCGGGATGAGCGGTTCTGGCAGAGCAATCCGGACGGCACACGCTACCAGCAGACTCGCAACAAGACAGACGATTATCGCTTTACCGTGGAGCGTTCGGCTATCGTGGACGAAGCAAAGCAGATATTCGCTGCGCAGAGAAAACTGGGTGCAGACTGGTCAAGTGAAGATTTGGAGGCTGCCTACCTTTCCATTTTAGAGGGACAACGAAGTTTCGACGAGGGGCCGGGCGGACAAAGCCCGTTTCGCGGGGGCATCGGTGATAAGGTCGGTTTTTGTACCTTTGAGCCGGATCAGCAGAGGGCTGCAAAGGCGACCTATACATTCGAGTATTTTAAGCTATTGCAGGACTTGAACCATATGCGTCTTGCAGGGAGAGGGATGTCGCCACAGCCATTGAATGCGCAGCAGCGCGAAATTTTAAAGGAAACGGCGCTGCGATCAGCCTCTCTGAGCTATGGACAGCTTCGGAAAAAGCTGGCGCTCGCTGATGATACATTTTTCAGCGGTCTCTATTATGGTGATAAGTCGAGAGAAGAAGCGGAGAAACGCAAGTGGCCGCAGATGCAGTCTTATCATAAAATAAGGACAGCTCTCGACAAGGTTGGGAAGGGCACGATTAGCTCTTTAACAGAGGAACAGCTCAACGCCATTGCTTCCATTCTCACACAGTATAAGAGCGACGCCAAGCGCATCGAGGCGCTGCGGTTGGCGGGTATTCCGATGCAATTCGACGAAGCGTTGCTGCCGCTCTCATTTAGCAAATACGGAAGCCTTTCTGTTCAGGCAATGCAGAAGCTTATTCCGTTGCTTGAGCAGGGAATGCGCTACGATGAGGCATGTACACAGATTTACGGCGATCATCGCGGGCTGCATTCAGAACAGCGGAAGAATCGGCTTTCCTTAACGGATATGGATGAGATTGCAAATCCAGTAGTCCGCAGAGCAGTATCGCAGACCATCAAGGTTATCAATGCGGTCGTCCGCACCTATGGCCCACCGGATGTGGTACGCATCGAATTGGCACGCGAGATGAGCCGAAACTTTGATGAACGCCGCAAGGCGGAAAAAAGGCAGGATGAGAATCGCGCAGCAAACGAGCGTGCAAAGGAGCAGATCGCAGAATACAAGGGAGACCATGCGACCGGCTTGGATATTGTCAAATTCAAACTCTATCAGGAACAGGACGGCGTATGTTTGTATTCCGGGAAAAATTTAGATCCTTCCCGACTTTTTGAACCTGGCTATGCGGACGTGGATCACATCGTCCCCTATAGCCGTTGTTTTGACGACAGCTATCAAAATAAGGTTCTGGTTCTGGCCAGTGAAAACCGGCAGAAGGGAAACCGCCTACCCTACGAATATTTTGGGAACGATGACGTTCGCTGGCATGAATACGAAGTGCGGGTTGAAAATCTGATCCGCAACTACCGCAAACGGCAAAAATTGCTGAAAAGGCAGCTGAGCGAAGAGGAAAGCGCGGGATTTATCGACCGGAATCTCAAAGATACGCAATACATTACCCGAGCCATCTATACCCTCATTCGAGACAACCTTGTCTTTGCAGAATCAAACTACAAGAAGAGACCTGTCCAGACGGTCAACGGTGCGGTCACATCAATGCTCCGCAATCGCTGGGGCGTGCAGAAGATCCGCGAGGACGGCGACCTGCATCACTGTCTGGACGCTGCGGTAATTGCTGCAACGACCCCAGGATTGGTACAGCGATTGACCGAGCACAGCAAGCGGCGTGAGACTTTGGAAAAAGCGCCCGCGGGCTATGTTGATCCCGCCACAGGCGAGCTGATCGAACTGCCGCAGGAAGCGCGGCGCGACCCATTCCCGAAGCCGTGGGAGCGCTTCCGTCAGGAACTGGAGGCCCGGCTCGACCCCATCGACCCTCGTCATCAGATCGACCTGCTGAAGCTTGAGACGTACGAAAGCGACGAGGAGATCAAGCCTGTTTTTGTTTCCAGAATGCCGAACCATAAGGTGACGGGCGCGGCCCACGCGGAGACCATCCGCAGCAGCAAGGGCGGCGATGGCTTCACTGTGACGAAAACACCGTTGACGAACCTGAAACTCAACAAATTCGGTGAGATCGAGGGGTATTATAATCCGGCAAGTGATACGCTGCTGTACGACGCGCTGCTGGCGCGGCTGAAAGATTTCGGCGGCGATGGCGCGAAGGCCTTTGCCCAGCCGTTTTATAAGCCCAAGAAGGACGGCACACCGGGTCCGCGAGTGGACAAGGTAAAAATCTGCGAAAAAGCCACGATCGGACTGCCTGTTCGAAACGGCATCGCGGCAAACGGCAGCATGATCCGCATTGATGTGTTCTATGTAGAGGACGACGGTTACTATTTTGTTCCCATCTATGTGGCGGATACGAAGAGAGAGAAACTGCCCAATAAGGCGGCTGTGGCAATGAAACCGTATAATTTATGGAAGGAAATGAAGGACGAAAACTTTGTCTTCTCTCTTTATCCAGGAGATTTGGTACGTATCCAGAGCCGCAAGGGAATCAAGTTGAATCTTGCCAAGGGCGGCACGGGAGAAAAGGAAATCGTTCGGCAGGATGGAATGTATTATTACCGGAGCGCAGGCATTGCGGTAGCACAGATCTTTGTGGAAACACATGATAGGCGATATTTGCAGCCGAGCTTAGGCATTAAGACCCTGCAATCCATCGAAAAATATCAGGTGGATGTATTAGGAAACTATCAAAAAGTAGATCTCCCCGAAAAACGGATGACATTTTCCAAGGAGGGTTGAGATGGAATATCGGAATATCTTTTTGGCGAACCCCGCGCGGCTCAGTGTACAGCGAGAGCAGCTGGTCATCGAACAGGCGGAAAAAATCACGGTTCCGTTGGAGGATATTTCGTCTGTTCTCATTGAGTCTCCGCAGGTCACGCTGACCGCTTACGCAGCTGCAGCGATGGCAAATCATGGCATCACCGTCTTCCTGTGCGACGAAAAACACCTGCCGAGCGGTCAAATACTGCCCATCAACCAGTTCTGCCGTCAGCGAAAGCTGCTGCTATCGCAGTGCGAGATGGGCAAGCCGCTGCAAAAGCAGCTTTGGCAGCAGATCGTAAGCCAAAAGATCTGGAATCAGTCCGAGTGTTTGCGTATAACGAATAAAGCTGGCTGGGAGGATCTTCGGCAAATGGCAGGAAAAGTGCTCTCTAACGACAGCGACAACCGAGAAGCGGTAGCTGCGGCCGGTTATTTTCCCGCTTTGTTCGGAGTTGGGTTTTCCCGGAGTTCGGACGACCCGAGAAATGCGGCGCTGAATTACGGCTATGCGGTCATGCGGGCCGGAATTGCCAGGAATCTTGTTGTGCATGGCTTGGAGCCCTGCATCGGACTGCACCATCGAAGCGAGTTGAACAACTTCAATCTGGCGGACGACCTGATCGAACCCTTTCGCCCCGTTGTCGATCTCTATGTGACGCAGAATTTCTCCAAAGACGATGATGTGCTGACACCGCGGCAGAAAGCGGGGCTTTTCAATCTCACCAATTATCTCGTAAAGCAGGCGGGCAGACGATACAGGGTCATGCTGTCGATTGATCGGGTGTGTACGGCTTTGGCCAATAGCGTTACAGCGGGGGAGAATCTGCTGGAATTGCCGGAGCTAATCCCTTTGGAGCTGCATCAGTATGAATAGGCTTATGAGAATTTTGGTGATGTTCGATTTACCGGTCAAAACGAAGGCGGAACGCCGCAGCGCAACACAATTCCGCAACTTTCTTACAAGAGATGGGTACCACATGGTGCAGTATTCCGTCTATGCGCGTATTTGCAACGGCAGAGATTCGGTAGAAACACATAGGCGACGGATATTATCCGCACTTCCGTCAAAGGGTTCTGTACGGATGTTGGTCATCACAGAAAAGCAGTATGGTGCCATTGAACTGTTGGTAGGAAAACCAACGCCATACGATAAGCCGCAGCAATTTGAGCAGCTCATGATTTTTTAAAAAAATAAAGAACGGCTTCTTCGTGAAACCGTTCTTTATTTTTCGCTTTTTCCCCTTTTTTTGCCAGATAGCGAAGAGAAAAGTGCTTGTTTTTTGTTCCCAATGCTTCGCCTATTATACCACTACGAGAGAAAACAGGGAACTACGACAATCAGGCGCCCACAGCGCCGTCGTCCATCATTATACCACTACGAGAGAAAACAGGGAACTACGACCAACTGTCGACATAGCGATTGCATTGCTGTATTATACCACTACGAGAGAAAACAGGGAACTACGACTTGGCATTTAGCCATGCCAGTTGCGTTCATATTATACCACTACGAGAGAAAACAGGGAACTACGACAATGCTGGAGACATTGTCCCTTTCTTTTGCATTATACCACTACGAGAGAAAACAGGGAACTACGACCAGGGTGTCAATACCGGCACTTTTGTTACGATTATACCACTACGAGAGAAAACAGGGAACTACGACTTAGTGATTCGCCTATTGGTCAGAGTTTTCATTATACCACTACGAGAGAAAACAGGGAACTACGACCTGCCAATGGTGCCATTGCTAACTTGCTTGATTATACCACTACGAGAGAAAACAGGGAACTACGACCTATGGTAGCTGCTGCTGCTGCTCGTCGTCATTATACCACTACGAGAGAAAACAGGGAACTACGACGGCTGGAGAAGATGGGCATGGTCGAACATTATTATACCACTACGAGAGAAAACAGGGAACTACGACTCTGCAATTCATCTGCAAAAGTGCTGTCTTATTATACCACTACGAGAGAAAACAGGGAACTACGACCGTGGTCGCTCATTGAGCGCGAGGACGTGCATTATACCACTACGAGAGAAAACAGGGAACTACGACTTTTCGGTGCGCTCGGCGGCGGACAGATGCATTATACCACTACGAGAGAAAACAGGGAACTACGACTTTGCTTTATCGCTGCGGCACACGGCGGCAATTATACCACTACGAGAGAAAACAGGGAACTACGACCCTCTGTTGGTTCTGGCGCTACTGCTCAAGATTATACCACTACGAGAGAAAATTGGGAACTACGACTTATGCTATTGAACCTCACCCGCATCGTGGAAAGCGTTCTGGCGTCGAGCGAGGACAGTGTCGAGCAGGAATTACGGCGTCTGGAACTGGAGTTTGAAAAGCTACAGATGGACTGACAAAATACCGCGCCAAAATGGGAGGCCAAGACGCTTCCTCCACGCGGGCGTCCGGAGGTTTTTATTGACCTTAACCAAATTGTCTGTGTTGTCAACACCTGCGGCTATGTCCGCCAATCTGAAATGTAGCATTGGAATTATTAAAGCAGATTTGATATTTCCCTGCTATTTTCTTTCTTTTGCTTGTGGAGTTGGCGTTTTATGGTATAATTATTTTGTGAGATTATAACCAGAATGGTCAGCGAGCTTGAAGGCTTATCAAAGGAGTTGGTGTGATGACAAAGTACGGAATTGATTCAACGGTTATTCACCAAATCATTAATCTGGCAAATAGGCATCACATCCAAACGGTGATTCTCTTCGGCTCCCGCGCGCGAGGGGACTTCCACCGCACAAGCGATATTGATTTAGCTGTGCAGGGAGGCAATGTATGCCGTTTCAGACTGGATGTTGAGGAAGAAACGCATACATTGCTGACCTTTGATGTGATAGATTTATGTTCTGATTTGTCCCCAGAATTGCGGGAAGCCATCAGCAAGGAGGGAGTATTGCTCTATGAAAAAGTTTGATAACTACCGAAAAAATTTAGACGTTCTGCGGCGCTCTGATCAGCAGGATCTCAACAATGAATTTATCATTAGCGGCATCATTGACAAGTTCTCCATTCAGCTTGAACTAGGTTGGAAGGTCTTAAAAGAATTGCTGACTTATGAAGGCATCAATGCAGCTAAGACAGGCTCCCCGCGTGAAATTATCAAGCAGGCGTACCAGTATTACCCTTGCATAGAGGAAGCTGTGTGGCTGGATATGCTGTCCCAGCGCAACAATATGGCACATATTTACGATGGGAATGCCGCGAAAGCACTGGCACAGGAGATTATTAGCCGTTTTATTCCGGCCTTTGAAAAGCTGGAAAAAAGCATCTGTGAGCGATACGCCGATCTTCTGGATACACTCTGAGAAACTATTTTACAAACACATGGAGGCCCACGATGGCACTTGAAAATAAACTTGGCATCACCAACTCCGCCGAGCTTGCCCGCGAGGAGGAGCGTATCAGCAAAAAGAAGGCTGTAGAACTATTTGAGAGCGGCGCTCTGGACAAGCTGGCCCCCGGCAGATTCACGTCACTGCAAGCCATTCATAAGGCGCTGTTCGAGGATATTTATGACTTTGCCGGTGAACTGCGCACGGTGAATCTGGCAAAGGGCAATTTCCGCTTTGCGCCGCTGATGTATCTGGAGGCGGCGCTTGGAAACATCGACAAGATGCCCCAGTCCACCTTTGACGAGATCATCGAGAAGTATGTGGAGATGAATATCGCCCACCCGTTCCGCGAGGGCAACGGCCGTAGCACCCGTCTGTGGCTCGACCAGATGCTGAAAGCCGGCATCGGGCAGGTGGTGGATTGGAGCAAAGTCGATAAAGAGGACTACCTGCTGGCCATGGAGCGCAGCCCCATCAAGGACGTAGAGATCAAGGTGCTGCTGAAAGCGGCTTTGACCGACGAGATCAACAGCCGCGAGGTCTATATGAAGGGCATCGACCACAGCTACTACTATGAGGGGTATACGACCTTCAAGACGGAAGATCTGAGCAAGGAATGAGGTGCAGATATGCCGGATACGAATTGGCAGTTTGATCTGGAGGAATATATCAAGCAAGGAGAGCCCGACCGGGCTGAAAAAAGCGAGGCATGGCAGACCGCCATCGGCTTGCAGGCGGTGGACGGGCTGAACACCTCTGCCTATCTGCTGGATACCGCCAAGAATCACATCGAAGGCAAGATCACCATCGATGAGGCCCAACGGCGTATTCACAGCTATTACGAGCAGCGCACCACCCTCACGGAGATTGAAAACGAGACCAGGGAGGCGGACATTGTCTCTGCCAGAATTGCAAAGCTGCTGGGTGAAAAGGCCTTTCAATTTTCACCCGCCGAATGGCTCTCAATTCACCGCAGGTTGTTTGAGGGTGTGTTCAGCCACGCCGGTCAAATCCGGCAGTACAATATCACGAAGAAAGAATGGGTGCTAAACGGCGACACCGTGACTTATGCGGACTGGAACGGCATCCGGGACACGCTGGATTACGACTTCGCCACCGAAAAGCGGTTCTCCTATGAAGGTCTGTCCGTGGATGCGGCAGTAAGGCATCTGGCGAAATTTGCTTCGGACATTTGGCAGATCCATCCCTTTGGTGAGGGAAATACCCGTGCCACCGCAGTTTTTATGATCAAGTACATGAAGACCTTCGGCTTTCATGTAAATAATGACGCCTTTGAAAAGAATTCGTGGTACTTCCGCAACGCCTTGGTCAGAGCGAACTATACGAATCTGCAAAAAGGCGTTCACGCCACCACGAAGTTTCTGGAGCTGTTCTTTGACAACCTTCTTTTGGGAACGGAGCACAAACTGAAGAACCGCTATCTGCACATTGATTTTGTGGACGAGAGTGCTTCCCAAAGTATCAGCCCCAAAGTTCCAAAGTATCAATTTGATACTTTGGACTGCTCGCTGGAGGAACTGGCTATTTTGGAGCGGATCGCACAAAACCCGACCATCAAGCAGCAGGAGCTTGTGAGCGCAACTGGCAAGTCCATCGCAACCGTGAAGCGGATCATGAAGTCCTTGCAGGATAAGAACTATATCCGCAGAGAGAACGGCAAGAGATACGGCAAGTGGGAAGTGCTGGTTAAATAGAAAACTTGGCTTAGAGAGAAAGAATTGTAAGACTTTGAGAGGATTGGATTCATGATTACAGGCGAACTGAAAAATAAAATTGACGGTCTTTGGGATATTTTTGCGGCGGGCGGTCTGGTGAACCCACTGGACGTCATTGAGCAGATCACTTATCTGATGTTCATTCACGACTTGGATGATTCGGACAATCTCCGGGCGAAAGAGGCCGCCATGCTGGGACTGCCTTATACCAGCATCTTCACCGATGAGGTGCAGGTGGGCGAGCGCACCATCGACGGCCAGCAGCTTAAGTGGAGTGTATTCCACGATTTCCCCGCCGGAAAGATGTACAGCGTGATGCAGGAGTGGGTGTTTCCCTTTATCAAAAATCTCCACGGAGATAAGAACAGCGCCTACTCCAAGTATATGGACGACGCCATTTTCAAGCTGCCCACGCCGCTTCTGCTATCCAAGGTGGTGGATGCGCTGGACGAGATCTACCGCCTGATGAGCGAATCGCAGGCGGTGGATGTGCGCGGCGACACCTACGAATATCTGCTCAGCAAAATCAGCCAGTCCGGTCTCAACGGCCAGTTCCGTACCCCGCGCCATATTATCCGCATGATGGTGGAGCTGATGGACCCGAAAGCCGATGACGTGATCTGCGACCCGGCCTGCGGTACCTCCGGCTTCCTGGTCTCGGCGGGCGAATACCTGAAAGAGCACCGCAAAGAAGAAATCTTCTTCAATCGCCAGAAGAAAGACCATTATATGAACCATATGTTCTTCGGCTACGACATGGACCGTACCATGCTCCGTATCGGCGCGATGAACATGATGACCCACGGCATTGACAACCCCTTTATCGAATACCGGGACAGCCTTAGCGACCAGAACCCGGACAAGGAGAAGTATTCCCTGATTTTGGCCAACCCGCCGTTCAAGGGCAGTCTGGACGCAGACACCGTGTCGGCAGATCTTCTCAAGGTCTGCAAGACCAAGAAAACCGAGCTGCTGTTTCTGGCGCTGTTCCTGCGGATGCTGCGCATCGGCGGGCGCTGCGCCTGTATCGTCCCAGACGGTGTGCTATTCGGCTCTTCCACCGCACACAAAGCCATCCGCAAGGAGCTGGTGGACGGCAACCGGCTGGAGGCCGTGATCTCCATGCCCTCCGGCGTGTTCAAGCCCTACGCAGGCGTGTCCACTGCCGTGCTCATCTTCACCAAGACCGGCCACGGCGGCACGGACAATGTGTGGTTCTATGACATGACCGCCGACGGCTTTTCGCTGGACGATAAGCGCAGCCCGGTGGCCGGCAACGACATTCCCGACATCATCGCCCGCTTCCGCAAGCTGGAAGCAGAAAAAAACCGCCAGCGCACGGAAAAATCCTTCCTCGTGCCCAGGGCGGAGATCGTGGAAAACGGCTATGACCTGTCCATCAACAAGTATAAGAAAACCGAGTATAAGCCCGTGGAGTACCCGCCTACTAGCGAGATCATGGCCCAGCTGAGAGAGCTGGAACTGGAGATTGGTGAGGAAATGAGCAAGCTGGAAGAGCTGCTTGGATTGTGACTAAATTCGGATTTGTGGGGATGAAGCGATGAGACAACCGTTGAAAGATTTAGCCGCAATTTGTGCAGGTCAAGGAGCTCCGCAAGGTGATCATAATTATTGTGAAAATGGCACGCCCTTTGTTAAGGCGGGTAATCTTCAAGAATTACTTGAAGGAAAAGCGATAACCAGCATACAGAAAGTGTCGGATGAGGTTGCAAAAAAGCATAAACTTAGGCTCTATCCTAAAGGAACAATTCTATTTGCCAAAAGTGGAATGTCCTGCATGAAAGGGTATATATATGTTCTGCCGCAAAGTGCATATGTGGTCAGTCACCTTGCTTGTATAACGCCAAACGAAGATATCTCCGAGTATTTAAGATACTATTTCAACTACCATAAGCCAAATCAACTCGTAAAAGACGCAGCTTACCCATCTATTAGTTTATCTGATGTCGGTAATCTTGTGGTAGATATGAAGCCTGAGTCAGAGCGAAATGAAATAGTATCTGTACTTCAACATACTGAATCCATTATTACTTTACGTCAGCAGCAGCTTCAAAAGCTCAACGAGCTTGTCAAAGCCCAATTTGTTGAACTCTTTGGTGATCCGATTTCAAACTCTCATGCCCTGCCAGAGGCAACATTGCCAGAGTTAGGTGAATTTGGACGAGGAGTTTCAAAGCATAGGCCACGGAATGATCCTAAGTTGCTGGGAGGAAAGTATCCACTGATTCAAACAGGTGACGTTGCATCTGCAAATCTGTACATTACATCATATACTACCACCTACTCTGAATTGGGATTAACCCAAAGTAAGATGTGGGACAAAGGGACTCTTTGCATAACGATTGCTGCAAACATAGCCAAAACGGCAATTCTTAACTTCGATGCCTGCTTCCCAGATAGTATTGTTGGATTTTCTGCGAATGGGAGAACGAATAATATTTTCATCCACTATTGGTTTTCTTTTTTTCAGGAAATACTTGAATCACAGGCACCAGAGTCAGCCCAAAAGAATATCAATCTTAAAATTTTAAGCGAACTGAAGGTAATTGTACCAGCAAAAGAAAAACAAGATGTGTTTGCCGCCTTCGTCGAACAAGTCGACAAATTAAAAGCTGCCGTACAGAAGGCATTGGACGAAGCGCAGCTGCTGTTTGACAGCCTGATGCAGAAATATTTCGGATAAAGCTTTTGTAAATTAAGTGATATTTTCTGACTGTTTTTTGACCATTTTGTCAAAAGAATATGTGCTATACTATACGTAACAGGAATAAAAAGTGGAGTTGCATGAAAGACCTGCTAATAAAAGTCAAGTAGAAATTTCAGATTTTTAGGGAGGCGAA
>OLPA01000318.1_pt1 | contig 45120 bp, 49 predicted proteins | sample 1672811 | NCBI WGS metagenome assembly OLPA01 (sample SAMEA3136726, study PRJEB25190) | human gut metagenome | biome: human gut; feature: human-associated habitat; material: faeces | place: Austria | collected 2013
CAAGCTAGCAAACTTCCGGATGAGCTTATCCCTTGACCAGCAAAGCTCTGCGGCACTGTTAAGTGCTTCCGCCGAAGCGGAAGCACTTTTTGCATGAATGTGACTTTGTCACTGTGAAAGCGGGAATAATCCTGTTATAATATGGCCATAAGAAAGGAGAGGAAGCCAATGAACTATCTTATAACCTTTCTGGAGGGAATCATTTCCTTTATTTCCCCCTGTATGCTGCCCTTGCTGCCGGTATATATATCGTATTTTGCGGGAAAGGCGGATAAAAAGGGTCATATGCTGCTCCGGGCAGTGTTTTTCGTGCTGGGCTTCACTTTTACATTCAGCCTGCTTGGGCTGTTTTCAGGGGCGCTGGGCGCTCTTCTTGCGGAACATCAGAGGGCAGTGAACCTTATTACCGGGTTGATTGTCATAGTTTTTGGCCTGAGCTATCTGGATGTGATAAAGCTACCCTTTTTCAAGGGCATGGAGGGCGGCCGGGAAATCAGGAGCGTTTTTTCCGCTTTTCTTTTTGGCATTGTCTATTCCGTAAGCCTTACGCCATGTGTGGGTGCTTTCCTCGGTTCCGCGCTGATGCTGGCTTCCAACTCTGCCACGGCGTTCACCGGTTTTTTGCTTCTGGCGGTCTACTCTCTGGGTCTGGGCCTGCCCTTCATCATTTCCGCTCTGCTTATTGACAGGCTTAACTCTGCGTTCAGCTTCATTAAAAAGCATTACCGGACAATTAACATCATTTGCGGCGTATTTCTTATTGTTGTCGGCCTTCTTATGGCTGGGGGTCTTTTGAACAATATGCTGGCGCTGTTTTCATGAGGTGAACATATGAAAAGAAATTTTGTTACCGCATTGCTCCTTATCCTGCTGGCGCTGCTTCTTTTTACTGCAACCTGGTGGTATAAGAGCCTCTCGGCCGATTACAGCGCTCCGGAGGCGCAGGACCAGGGGCAGAACAGCGGAGAGCCGGCACCGGACTTCACCGTCTACGACGGGGAGGGGAATGCCGTGAAGCTCTCGGATTTTGCCGGGACGCCGGTTGTAATCAATTTCTGGGCTACCTGGTGCTCTCCCTGCAAGGCGGAACTGCCTGCCTTTGAAGCTGCCTTTCAGCAGTACGGGGAGCAGGTTCACTTTATGATGGTAAACATGACCGATGGAGCCCGGGATACCGTGGACGGCGTGAAAGATTTTGTTGCCGGCGGAGAATACAGTTTCCCTCTATACCTTGACACGGAGCTTGACGCGGCCTACGCCTACGGGGTATACTCTATTCCGATGACTGTGTTTATTAATGCCGATGGCAGCCTTTATAAGAGCCATTCCAGTATGATTTCAGAAGAAAAGCTGAATAATTATATAGACTCGCTTATCGAAAACAATCAATAAAAAAGGAGAAAGAAAAAATGTCTGAAATAATCTTAACCGAGCAGAACTTCGAGCAAGAGGTTCTCAAATCTGACAAACCCGTTCTGGTTGATTTCTGGGCCACCTGGTGCGGCCCATGCAAGATGCTGGCTCCCACCATTGCCCAGATCGCCGAAGAGCAGGAGGGCAATGTGAAGGTGGGAAAGGTCGACATCGACCAGCAGCCCGGCCTTGCCTCAAAGTTCCGCATCGCCAGTATTCCTACCCTTATCGTTTTTGAGGGCGGCAAGATTAAGAACACCGCTGTGGGTGTCCGCTCGAAGGGTATGATAGAGGATATGCTCAGATAAGCGGGGAATCCCCGGCTCCCCATGGAGCCGGGGATTTCTGGGTTTCATATGGTTTCAGATCACATTATTGCCCATGCTGGTGTGATAGCGGAGACAAAGGATATAGCCTGCGTCAAGATGGGATTTGGCCGCCGTTTCCGCAAGCCCCGGTATCCCCATCTCTATGGCCCGGTATATTGCAATATGCTGGCCCACGATGGCTTTGAAACTGTCATCCATGCATTTGGAACGAATATATTCCTGAGAGCGCATTGAATAATAACTGTTTATTTTTTCTATGCTCTTATACATGCGTATTATAAGTGGGTTTCCGCAGGAGTCGATGATAAGGCTGTGAAAAGCCTGGTCTATCAGAGAAAATTTATTGAAATACTGCTTTTCGAAGGATGCTCCGATAAGTTTTGTCAGCCGCTCCAGCGCTTTCAGGTCTACATCGAAATTACGCTGGGCACAGAGAAAGGCCGCCGTCCCCTCCAGGGCTTTTCTCGCCATAAAAAGCTGTTCCAGGGAGCCGTGGGACATATCAAAAACATAATAGCCCTTTTTCTCTTTTTCAGTTACAATAAGGCCTTTTTCCCGCAGCTTCTCCAGGGCTTCTTTTACAGGAGTACGGCTGATGTTCAGGAGATCCGCAATATGAACGATGCTGAGTTTTGTCCCAGCGGGGATGCTGTATGAGATAATGGCCTCCTCAAGTATTGCGTACACCATATTGTTCAGCTTTTCAAAGGGATTGGCGGCTTCTCTCTTGATCAGTTTTTTCCGGCTGAATATTTCTTCCCAGCGTACTTCCTGCATCTTTTTCGCCTCCTACCTGTTATTTCTGCAGAATTAGATTGAAATCATAATATAATTATATAATTTGTTTTCACACTGCACAAGCCCGCACAAGCCCGCAAACATAATTAAAATCACCTTCCCGGCCGGGAAGGTGATTTTGGTATTTGAGTCACGCAAGCGCTTCCAGATCAGCGCGGTAAGCCTCAAGAGCCTCCTCGGTGACCATGTCGGAAATATAGGGGAGAGCGTCATTAAAGATAAAGGTACGGCCCACCTCAAGCAAGGGATGCTCAAGAACGGCGGGAATATGCTTTTCGATGAGTTCGTAGATAGCCGGAGTGTCCAGCATTTCTCCTACTGTGGTTCCCTCAAAAGTATACTTTGCCATAATTTTCCTCCTATAAAATAATTTATGTCCGCTTCCTACTCGATTGCTTCCAGTGCCGCTTTCAGCATGTTGCGCTTTTCCTGGGGAATTTTTTTTTGGCTGTCAAGAACCATGCCAACCGGTTTGCCTTTTACAAACTTCAGCAGGGGGCTTTCCAGCGCCGTGGGAAGAATTTCCTTGAAAACAGCAACGCATCTTTCATCTGCAAGAAGGTCGCCTATGGGGCTATCCCATCCATATCTGCTCATTCTACCACTCCTTTACACATATTTTCGGTCATTTGGCCGCTTTTCCCAGTTCTATGCCTTTGTAAAGGGCCGCCTGGTTTAACTCAACCAGTGCCGCACCTTTTGCGGCAAACTTGTGCTCCAGACTGCTCATAAAAATTTGTGGATCCATCATATCGGAATAGCCTATCATGGCCCCGATAAGTATAATTCCGGATACCTTGTCGCTTCCAAGCTCATGGGCCAGGTCGTCCGCCGGTAGATCGACACAGACGATATCCGTGCGCTTTAAAGGAGACGTTATTCTGCTCATATTGCGCACCAATACACCGCAGGGCCTAAGCTCGTTTATAAATTTTTTGTAGGAGGATTCATTCATTGCGATAAGTCCGTCCGTCTGTCTGGGCAGGGGAGAGATGATTTCCTCATCGGATATGATGACGGTGCACTTGGCGCTGCCGCCCCGTTGTTCCGGACCATAGAGCGGCATAAATGTGGCGTGCTTGCCGCCCTCAACGGCGCTGGCCGCCAGAGACATTCCCATGGACATTCCACCCTGGCCGCCGGAACCTGCAATAAGGAGAGAAAACTTCATTTTATTTCGCCTCCTTTTCCGTCTTGTCCACAAAGACTTTGCAGGGGAAATACTTCATGGTGTGCTCGTTTATAAAATCAAGTGTCTGCACGGGGCTCATGTGCCAGTTTGTGGGGCAGTTTGTAAGCAGCTCCACAAAGGAAAAACCCAGCCCCTCGGCCTGGTTCTGCATGGCCTTCTTGATCCCAGCCTTGGCCTTGCGTATGTTGGCGGGGCTGGAAAGAGAAAAGCGGGCCACATAGACAGGGGCCTCCAGCTCCTTTATCAGTTCGCACATGCGCAGGGGATAGCCCATTGTGTCCGGTTCGCGGCCGTGGATGCATGTGGTGGATTTTTGGCCCACGAGAGTAGTGGGGGCCATCTGGCCGCCGGTCATGCCGTAGGTGGAGTTGTTGGCGAAGAATATGGTAATATGTTCACCGCGGTTTGCGGCCATAAGTATTTCGGATAAACCGATAGATGCCAGGTCACCGTCCCCCTGATAGGCAAATACCATGGCGTCCGGCCGACAGCGCTTGATGCCGGTGGCAACGGCGGGGGCGCGGCCATGGGCGGAGGTAACCATGTCAAGCTTCCAGTAAAGGCTGTTCATTGTGGAGCAGCCAACGGGGAGGACATTTATCACATTTGAAGCACATCCCAGCTCGTCAATGGCTTCAGCTATGAGCTTTGTAGCAAGAGAGTGCAGGCAGCCGGGGCAGAAGCCGCTGGACAGCGGCAGAAGACACTTAGGCTTTGTATATATTTTTTCAGTCATTACCGATCGCCTCCTTGAATTATCTTCATGATCGCTGCCTGCGTGCTCTCGTCGTCCAGCAGAACACCGCCGGAACGGCCGTATTCAAATACCGGAGCTCTGCCAAGGACCTGAAGCTCAATATCCTCCCGCATCTGGGCGGGTATGGCCATCTCAATATCAATCAATCCCTTTACTATGGAATAGTCCAGATCGGCAATGGCCTTTTTGGGGAAGGGGAACAATGTGATGGGCCGGATAAGCCCCAGCTTCACACCCTTGGCCCGGAGGTCAAGCACAGCCTGCTTTGCGACCCTTGCAGAGATCCCATAGGCCACGATGACCCACTCCGCATCCGCCACCAGGAATTCCTCAACGCGGACATCGTTCTCCTCCCAGCGCTTAGTACGGGCTGCTGCCAGCTTATTCTTGCCCTCCAGACCCGGTTCTGGATATATGGGCGTAATGAGGTGTCCATTGCGGACCGTACCATCGTTTCCGACTGTCCATGGCTTGCAGGGGGACTCGGGAAGTTCTTTCATGGGGGGAAGCTCCAGCTCTTCCATCATCGTTCCAAGACAGCCGTCCATAAGGATAAGCACCGGGTTTCTGTCGCGCTCCGCATACTCGGGAGCCACATACATCAGGTCAACCGCCTCCTGAATCGTACCCGGGGCAAATACGATCATCCTGAAGCCCCCGTGGCCTGAGGCCTTGGTTGCCTGAAGGTAATCCATTTGCGCGGGCTGAATGGAGCCGAGGCCCGGCCCGCCCCGCTGCATGTTGACAATGACGGCGGGTAGCTCCGCGCTGGACAGATAGCTGATCCCTTCACTTTTAAGGGAGATACCGGGACTGGAGGAGCCAGTCATGGCACGGACCCCTGTGCAGGCGGCGCCGTATACCATGTTAATTGCCGCAACCTCGCTCTCGGCCTGAATAAATACGCCTCCCACCTCCGGGAGCCTCCAGGAAAGATACTCCGGCAACTCGCTCTGAGGCGTGATGGGATACCCGGAGAAAAAGCGTATGCCGGCCCTTATCGCGGCTTCCCCCAGGGCTTCGTTGCCTTTCATAAACAGTTTAGCCATTGTTTCAATCCACCTCCCGCAGAATATCTATTGCCGCCTCGGGACAAACAAGGGCGCAAATTCCGCAGCCGATGCAGTTATCCGCGTCAACCCTCGAATTATAATGCCCTTTGTTGTTTCGGGTGTCACCGATGCGGATAGCCCTCTTTGGGCAGAACTTCACACAGAGACCGCAGCTTTTGCAGAAGTTCGCCACAACGCTTGCTTTGTTCATTTTCTGTCATCTCCTATCGATTTCAGACACGGTATTGCTTGCTGTAGTTCTTCTCTATACAGGAAATTATTTTTGTAATAAGGTCATTTGCGGGGGTGGGGATGCCCAGTTCCTTGCCATATTTTGAGATTGCTCCGTTAAGAGTGCCAATCTCCGTTTTTCTCTGATATATGAGCACATCCTGTGCCATGGAGGGATAATATTCCTCTATGCTGCTGCCGCTGGCACTTGCACGAAGCTCTGCCATAAAGGAAGGTACGTCTTTTTTACAGCCCTTGGCCGTTGCCACCGCACAGCACTCAGAGACGACCTGAATGGCCAGCCCCGCACCGTTTGCGTCTTTCATTATGTCCTTGATTTTAATGCGCAGTATGGCGGAAAGGGGGTTGAAAGTGCAGTTTGTTATTATCTTCTGCCAGAAATAGGGGCGCACATCCTCCCAGAATTTACAGCTGCAGCCGCCGTCTGAGAAGAGTTTTTCCAGGTGTTTCCCTGCTTTTTCCGTAAGCGGGCTGTTTTCATAAGCGCCAAAGTTCATCTGCAGCCCTTCGCTCCCTGGGGAAGAGGTACACTCGCCGGGACCGTTCAACTCCGTGCCCAGAAAGCCCGAGCCAAAGATAATGTGGTCGCCCGGCATGCGTTTGAGAAGCTTATCCTCATTGCCAAGGCCATTCATCAAAGATACCAGCACCGTATCCGGCCCTATGCAGGGCTCTGCGGTTTTTATAGCGTCGTCAAGCTGCATGGACTTGGTCATAAAAATTACGATATCCATGATGCCGATGTTCTCCGCGCTGCAGGCTGTTTTGAAGCCTGTGAGATGATATTCTCCCTCGGGAGACACATGGAAAATCATGCCCTCGGCCGCAACCTTGTCCATGTGCTCTTTGTAGGGGTCCACCAGGGTTATGTCCGCACCGCCTCTGCGCAGATACGAGGCAAAGACGCTTCCTGCCGCGCCTGAACCGATCATTGCAATTTTCATTGGCTATTCCTCCCGATTTAATTTTCCGTTTTATTGCCCTCTGGCCACCATCGCCTGGAATGTGGCAGCGGTCTTGTCACAATAGTCCGCCCATTCGTAGGGGTCTACAAAGGCGTCCGCCTTCCCGGCTAGAACAAGCTCACCTTTTTTCTGGGTTTTGTTACAGTAAGTGTGACTGCCGAGACAGATTTCCACTGGAAACTCCCTGACCCGCTCAAGGCCGGGGACAAACTGCTCCCGGAGTTTCGGGTCCAGATCGTGCTGGGCATAGTATGCAAGCATCATGGAATTAATGCCTGCGCCGCCATGCATGCCACAGCGCTTTACCTGCCCCAAATCGTCCACAGCGTCAAAAAAGAAAGAAAAGGTTCCGGAGGTGTGCCCGGGGGTGGAGATGCAGAGTACATCCGTGTTTCCGAGATGTACGCTGTCTCCGTCCTCAAGCAGGATGTCCGGATCAAAAAAACCGTCAAAGCTGGCGCCCAGCGCCTCAGCAAAGGACAGATCATTCTTTCCCCGCACAATGTCCACGTCCCCGGCGCCTATATAGGTTTTGGCTCCCGGGGCCAGATCCAGCAGCATTCTGGTCGCCCCGGCATGATCATAGTGCCCGTGGGTGTGCAGAATAATTTTTATGTCATCGGGCCTGTATCCCAGCTCCCAGAGGGACTCCAACGTTAAATAAAAGGTCTCCGGAAGTCCCGGGTCTATCATAATCAGCCCCTCTCCGCTGTCTATAATATGGCAGGAGGAGGGAATGCTGCCTGTAAATTTCAGGTTACCCCAGATCGTAAAGGGCTTCATCCGCTGCTTCCAAACATTTTTCATATAATAAGCCCCTCTTTTTTTGCCTGGGCCCTCAGTTCATCCCTAAAGGCAGGATGGGCGATGGAGATAAGCCGTTCTGCCCTGATATCCAAAGGCTCGTTGCGGATATTGACACAGCCGTATTCCGTAACTACATAGTGCACATCCGAGCGAAGCGTCGTCACTGCGCTGCCAAGGGGAAGACTGATGGATATCTTGGAGAACATATTTCCTGCTTTGTCCGTTCTGACAGAGGGGAGGGCAATGAAGCTCATGCCGCCTTTGCTCCAATGGGCCCCGCGGACAAAATCTACCTGCCCCCCGGTACCGCTGTACTGCTTCATGCCGATGCTCTCAGCGCAGACCTGGCCCGTCAAATCAAGCTGAAGCGCGCCGTTTATGGACACCATATTGTCGTTCTGGGCTATGATTCTTGGGTCGTTCACCCAGGAAAACGGTCGGGTCTCAAAGGCGGGGTTGCCATCCATCAGCTCATACATATGCCGGCTGCCAAGAGCAAAGCCAAAAACGCTTTTTCCGGGACAGATATTTTTCCGGCTGTTTGTAACCGCTCCGCATTCAATTAAATCGACCATGGATTCGACGAACATTTCCGTATGTATGCCGAGTTCTTTCTTGTCCTTTAAAAAGCCGCCTACGGCGGTGCCTAGGCCGCCGATTCCCAATTGGATACAGGCCCCGTCAGGAACGCGTTCAGCAATAAAACCCGCTATCTTTGCTTCCTCTGGCGAAGGCGGGATTGGCTCAATTGACGGAACATCCTCGCTTTTGTCCACGAGCAGGTCAACCTTGTCTATTGGAAACATGCAGCCCACGCCTTTTACATATGGGAGTTTTTCATTTACTTGCACGATAACCGTGCGGCAGGTATCACACATTATCTCGTCCAGAGGACAGGGCCCCAGGCTTATCATGCCGTTTTTGTCCGGCGGCGTTCCCGCTGAGAGGACAACGCTGGCTCTGTGATACTCCGTTCGGTCTGGCGTTGTATCGGACAGATGCACAGGCTGATAGGCTATTTTGGAGCCGGTCTTGATAAACGTCCTCTCCAAAGGTCCCCAGAAGAGGCTGCGGATATCAATCAATCCGTTGTATTTCGCCATATAGGGTCTGATGGGCTTGAGACCCATACCTAAGTCGATCCGCGTGCCCCGGAGTCTCTCCGCTTCGCCGGAAAGGGCATCCAGCGTGGCATATGGGATCCCAGCAGCGATTGAGCAGCACAGAACATCTCCAGGCTCGATGCGCTTTGCGGCTTCCTCTGGGCTTACTATTTTGTCCTTATATTTTTCGCGCCAATTCATAAAATCCTCCCAGCAGTTTGTGCACCATATACCAAAATTCATCTAAACTTTTGCTGCTATTGTGAAATAATTATAAATTTTTGGGGGCTAATGTGTCAAAATAAAATCCTTTGCTCTGTTTTCGGGCACATATGCTCATTTGAAAGAACCTGGTAAGAGGTATTTCAGACTTTGCGCATTTTATTCTGAGCCTTTTACCACTTTTGGTCCGCCCGCCAAATAATTAAAATTATTGTCACATACGTACGGCGGGAAATATGTTATACTGATAATACAGATTCCAATGATATTACACGAAAGGCGATGAAGCGAAGAAAATGGACTTAAATATAGACACAAATGTTGAACGGGCCATAGTGGAAAAGCTGTCTCAGGAGGAGATAAAGGGCTGGATTCAGAACTATACCGCCTCATATAAGGAGATGATGGCCTATTACCGCTGTGCCATGATGGAAGTGGCCACGAAGTTTAACGTCCTAAATGAGGAGCTTTCCCTGGAATATGACCGCAACCCCATAGAGACAATCAAGACACGGCTCAAATCCCCTGAGAGCGTTTTGGACAAACTCCGCCGCCGAGGGCTGCCCGTGAGCGTGGGGAGCATAGAAGAAAACATAAACGATGTGGCTGGCGTTAGAATTATATGCGCCTTCCCCTCGGATATTTACATGCTGGCAGACGCATTCCTGATGCAGGACGACATTGTCCTTCTCCAGCGCAAGGATTATATTAAAAACCCAAAGCCAAACGGCTATCGCAGCCTGCATCTTGTTGTAAACATACCGATCTTTCTGCACAGGGACAAAAAAATGATGAAGGTGGAGGTACAGTTCCGCACCATATCCATGGACTGGTGGGCAAGTCTTGAGCATAAAATACGCTATAAAAAGGATATTTCCGCTTCAATCGATATTGACAGGGAGCTCTTTGACTGCGCACAGACGAGCGCGGCATTGGACATGCGCATGGAAGAAATACATAAAAAAGTATCCTCCACTCCTGAAAGCGCACGGAGAGAAGGAAACTTTATTACAGGCATAGGATAAAAAAGTTCCGCTTCGGCACCGTTTGATGCTGAAGCGGAACTTTTTCAATTATTTTTCAATTTCCGCACTCAATGCTGATCTGGTTGAAGGTATGCAGAAGCGTGTCAACCGTGACTTCGGCCTTTTCCCTCCCGGATTTATCGAGAATAATTTGCCCTTTGTCCATCATCAGAAGCCGGCTTCCGTATTCCACGGCGTAGCGCAGATTATGCGTGACCATGATGGCGGTAAGCTGCTTCTCTTTTACAACCTTGTCAGTCAGTTCCATGATGATCTCTGCGGTTTTGGGGTCGAGGGCAGCGGTATGCTCGTCCAGAATAAGAAAATCAATCGGAGTCATGGTAGCCATAACCAGAGCCACAGCCTGTCTCTGACCACCGGAAAGCGCGCCCAGCTTAACATCCATTTTATTTTCAAGGCCCAGACCCAGTGCCGCAAGCTGTTCTCTGTAATCGTCGCGGCGTCTTAAATTCAGCCCTGCGCCCAGGCCATAGCGTTTGCCCTTGTTGTCAGCAAGCGAAAGGTTTTCCATCATGGTGAGATTGGGGCAGGTGCCCATGGATGGGTTTTGGTAAACGCGCCCAATTCTGCGGTAGCGTTTATACTCCTCCAGCGCGTTCACTTTTTCCCCTCCAATGAGGATATCGCCGCCTTCAATGGGGATGCTGCCGCAGATGATGTTTAAAAGAGAGGTTTTTCCGCTGCCGTTGCTGCCCACAATGGACACAAACTCTCCGTCCTTCACAGTCAGCTCAAAGCCGTCAAAAAGACACATCTCTGTTATAAGGCCGGGATTATATATTTTTTTAATATTCTTTAACTCAAGCATGCTTTCTGCCTTTCTCCGCGTTTCCGATGACGAGAATAATAAGGAACAGCGCAGCAGTGATAAGCTTCAGGAGATTTGCCGGCAGCCCCAGGCTGATAGCGACCTGGATGCAGCATTTATAAACCACGCTGCCCACGATCACCGCTGTCGTACCCTTTACCGGCGGCAGCTTTCTGAAAAGCGTGGTGCCAATAATCACCGCAGCCAGACCAAAGACCATTTGGCCCGTTCCCATGGTACTTGAAAATCCCCGCTGCTCGTGGCAGACAACAGCGCCGGCCAGCGCCACAAGAGCATTTGCCAGCACAAGGCCAAGGAGCTTCATTTTCCCCTTGTCCTGAGCCAGCGTCGTCACAAGGGCAGCGTTATCGCCGGTGGCCTTGAGGAGCATCCCGTTCTTGGTTTTGAAATACAGGTCCAGAATGATCTTGACCACCAGCACAAGCGCCAACGAAACAATGAATTTTCTGTGTATCAGAGACATATCTCCGAAAATTGCGCCCACGAGGGGAGCGGTAAAAATGGTGTCGATGTCCCGGCCGATGTTCAGGTTAGATCCCGCTATTTGCAGATTGATAGAAAAAAGCGCCGTCATCGTGATTATGCCTGCCAGCAGATCACGAACTTTGAGCTTTACATGGATAAGCCCGGTGGCAAGACCGGCAAGAGCGCCCGCAGCCATGGCTATGGGCAGGGTCAGATAGGCGTTCACGCCTTTGGTAAGCATGACAGCCGTAACGGCAGCCCCCAGAGGGAAGCTGCCATCCACGGACAAGTCCGGAAAATCCAGAAGCTTGTATGTAATGTATATTCCACAGGTCAGCAGGGCATAGATAAAGCCCTGGGTGACCGTGCTTTCTAATAGCTCCAATATCATATCAAATCCTGCTTATTCCGCGCTTGCGTCCAGAGCCTTCTCCGCCACATCGGCAGGGAGCTCAATATTCATCGCGGCCAGCGCTTCATTATTTACATAGATGCTGTACTCGGTGACAGTTTCGTAGGGCATATCCTGGCAGACAGCTTCACCGGTGAGAACCTTTGCAGCCAGCTTGCCGGCCTGTTTGCCAAGCTCGATGTAGTCGATCCCGGCGGAGGCAACGCAGCCTTTTTTTACCTGCTCGATCTCGCTGCCGTAAACGGGAATTCCTGCCTCGTTTGTTTTGTCCAGAATGGAGTCCAGCACGCCGACCACGTTGTTGTCAGTGAGGTTTGAGATGCAGTCGACACCGCGGCTGATAAGGGTGTCCGCCGCCTGGGTGACTTCCGCCTGAGCGGTAACTCCGATATCGACGATCTCAAAGCCGTATTCACCGGCTTTCTCCTTGTATTCAGCAATGGCGGAGACGGAGTTGGGTTCGCTGGTGGTATATATGATGCCGATGGTAGCGGCATCGGGCTGGCACTTTCTGATAAGGTCTAGCTGTGCTTCGACCGGGAGCTTATCGGATACGCCGGTAATGTTGCCGGAGTCAAGCTTTGCCTGAACAGGGTCGGTGATGGCGTTGAAGATAACAGGGATATCCTTGTCCTCTGCGGCGGCGAAGCAGGCGGTCGCGGAATTGGTGGCGATGCCGCACATGAGGGAGACATTGTTTGCGGAGAAGTTCTGTGCGATCTGGATCGCTATGTTGTCGTCAAAACCGGCGTTCTGGTAGAGAACGGTGAAATCCCTGCCCTCAGAAAGCCCTGCTTCCTCAAGGCCAAGCAGAAAGCCTTCACGGCAGTTATCTAGGGAGGGATGCTCACCATACTGAGAAATGCCGATTACGGGAATATCGCTTCCAGCGGCGGGCGCCTGAGCGTCATTTGAACTGCTTGTACCGCAGGCGGCCAGAGAGCAGAGAACTGCAAGAGAGAAAAATATAGCAATTAATTTTTTCATGGTATTTCCTCCAAAATAATTTTCATATTAAAAAATGATCTGTTTCGGTTCTTTTCCGGCTTTGCTGCAGGGCCGCCATCGTTTTGTCAGAAGAAACATATGCTCACTCCTCAAATAAAAAATCCTGTCCCTTGAAAAATCAAGGGACAGGAATTATAAACAATCCTGCGGTACCACCCAAGTTGACGCCTCAGCGCCCGCTCATTTCCTGTACAGACATACAGGCCCGCGCTGGTAACGGGTACGGGCACCCGTTGACTGCTACTCGCCACAAAGGCTTTCGGTCACCCTCAGAAGTCCATTCACTCAGTACCCGAATACCGCCTCGCACCAAACGACGGCTCTCTGAAAAACAAATAAAAAGCTACTTACTCTTCCTCATCGGTTTCTTGTATTGTCTTGGACTATAATACAGCTTCCGGCTTTTGTCAAGAGCTTTTTTTAAAAAATCAAAATTGGAAAAAATCTGCTGGGTTCCTCAGCTTTATGCGGTTATTACCCTAATGAAGCATCTTACATCCGCCTGGCAACAAGCTATCTGATGGAGTACGAGGAAGCCTAGTCTGTCTCGAGGGCCTACCTCAGTCAGGATTCTATTACGGCAACACTGCTGGATGCTGCTTAATTTCATATTATGGGAGCCCTTTTTGCGAACACCCCTTGACGCGGTCTCCTTAAAGATTTAGAATAATACATTCTAAAGCAGCGTGATTTGATAATATATAAATGTAATTGATTTGAATGATTCATGGCCTTTCTCCTGGAATGATGGGAAAGTTGAGCAGATTTCCGTTGCAGGCAACAATTCATTCGAAATTACAGATTACTTTAATACTGATTCAAGAGTTGTTATTCTAAACCATTAATCAAAGGCTGCCATCCGTTTTCATGGGCTTCCATTGACAATTGATTATATTACCATTATGGGGATTGCCGGCATATTGCAGTTCGATGTTTCTAATTGGATTTCCTTGTTCTGTTTGGGAAGCAATTATTAAAATGAAGATTCCCGATGAAAAAAACAAGCCATTCGCCTTGTCGGCAAAGTCTTATTCGAGCTGCTTGTTCTTCATTACCTTTACGAAGCAGTTAGATAGTTAAAAACTTATAACCTGTTATTTTGAGGTATGAACTATGGATATTTACAAGCATTCATTTAAATCAAGGCTTCTAGCTTTTTTTGAAACAGACTGGCCGTTGTATATATTATTTTTGATTGCGATTTTGGAAAGAGTGCTGTATGTAACACAGTTCGGGTTGGGGAACATCATGGCAATAGAAAGTGACAGCGGAAACTACCTGAAAGCAGGGATCGAATTCGCCAAAACCGGCAAACTTACATATGGTGGACACATTTCTGCGCTGATAATGCCCGGGATAACAGTCCTTATTGGGCTTGCGTGCCGGATTTTCGGCGATGGGCATGTTTTGCTTTGTGCTTTGCAGATAATCTGGATGAGCCTTGGTGTTACTACGATGATATTCCTGTATAAAGCCGCGAATGTTCTCTTGCCAAAGCCTTTTGCTTTGTGCGTGGCAGCAGTATATCTGCTTCCGATGCACGTTAGTATTGACAGCTATTTGCTGACGGAAGGCCCATTTTTTCTGTTCTTTGCCATGTCTCTATATTTTATGCTTAAGATGGGTGAAGACCTTAGTGTGAAAAATGCAGTCGGGTTTGGATTATCCATATTAGGCGGCTTGATGTTCAGAGCAAATATACTGATTCTAGCAGGTATTGCACTGATATATTTGCTGCTTCTCAAAAAGTATACCCTTAGGGACATTATTGTAAAAACCATCATCATCTGTGTAATTCTGGCCATTTTCATAATCCCTTGGACAATAAGAAATTATCGGCATTTCGATGCTTTTATCCCTGTCACTTATGGCGCTAACAACCCCATACTTGACGGTACATACCAAAATAATGTCTATCCAGTTGAGGATGCACTTGACTGGTCAGTTACAGATTCCAGATATTATGAGCAATATGGACACTATTACGATGAAAACGGAGCCTTGAAAAACCCTGATGCATATCAATACCTGCAGCATAGGCTCTGCGGTATCGTGGCCAATTACAGAATAGAAAAATGGCTGGAGATTGAGCCGCTGCATTTTTTGAAAACCTATCTTATAGATAAGCCACGGATGGTGTTAAACTGGCCTTGGCACTGGATAGACTTTCTAGGGATAGATTTTGAGCTGCAGTGCACTCTAAGGAAACTCAATTTTCTCTTGTGCGGCATAGCCTTTGTATTGTCATTGATCAGGAAAAAATATAGATTTGTTGTTAGTTTTCTTTTAGCCGCCTATGTGGTTAACTTGTATCTGGTTTCATCTGCGTATGCCATTGACAGATATGCCGAAGCTATAATGCCTTACCGTTACTTAGTAGCAGGAATCGGGTTCTATCTTATCTGTGATACACTACTTGGAATTACCTCCCACTTTAGGAGAAGACCTTCCAGAGATTCTCTAACACTATAAAAAGCTTTTTTACAAAATCAACTATTAAGATCGTAAGTATTCTTCTCCACGTCATAATCAAGAAAAAACTCTATAGAGAAGATATGGCTTGTAAGAGACAGAAGTTTTATCGGGATTTTGGAGCGCTAAATGAAAACACATCAGCAAACAACATTTAAAATATTATGGCTGATACTAGCAATTTTCTTTTTGTGGATGTCGTACCAGATTCCATATACCCACGATGATTGGGATTGGGGAAACTCAATTGGAATCACCCAGCTGGTTTATGCAACGGTGAATAGCCGTTATGTGGGCAATTTTCTTGTGGTAATCTTAACTCGCAGTGAGTTTATCAAAACGCTGGTCATGGGTATGTTCTTTTTCCTTATGCCCGTATATGCTCTGTATGTAAGCACTGGTAAAAGACTAGAAGTTAAAACACAAAATGTCGTGATGCTTTTGCTGTCTTATGTGTTATTTACGGGGTTCCCTTTAGACATATGGCAACAGACCAATGGTTGGGTATCGGGCTTTGCGAATTACAGCTTTTCCGCAGTCATTCTGGCTATTTTTGTTAAACAATGCGCTGACTTGTTCAAAGAAAAAATTGAACTGAAGACTCGTCTCAGCAGGATGGCACTATACTTTTTTACAAGCTTTGTTTTACAGTTGTTCTTAGAAAACATTACGGTATACGTTGTAGCGGTTGCGTTTTGCGTTTTCATAGCGCGGTGGATGTATGGCAAAAAACCATCCTTGAACGCATTGGCAATTCTGTTGGGAGCAATTCTTGGCGCTATCCTGATGTTCAGTTCAAATATATACGATAGCCTTATCAATACTGGGTATGCTGTCGGGGACTATCGAGCGCTTACAGTAGATCTGAACGGAGACCTTTTCAGACTAGTGTATCAGACGATATATAATTTTATTGCCATTATACTAACAGATTTATATAAAGGATATTGGGAGTATTGTCTACTGCTTATTCTTATATTATCTCTGCTTGGATTTAAAACCAGAGCATGTACACCAAAAGCCTTGTTTTTACTTGTTCAAGCTGTAAATATCCTGTTCATAATATATTTTGCGGGGCAGACTGTGAATATAGATGAATGGCTATCGAGAGGGGATACCCGATATATGGCTATGTTGAGACTGCTCAGCTCAGTAGGTTTTTTTGGACTTGTAGCAGTGCAGCTTTTCATGTATGAAAAAGACATAAAAAAGGCTGGGTTTGCTGCCATGCTGTGGCTTTCAGTTCCCGGAGTAATGCTTCCTTTGGCAGTAGTAAACACTGTAGGTCCCCGGTCTTTCTTCACATCGTTGTTTTTTATTGTTATGGTTACTCTGTTGGTAGCAGACAAGCTTTTAGAACATACCAGCACAAAATGGCTTAAAATAGCAGGTGGTGTAAGTGCAGCCGTTTTCCTGCTCATTTGCCTCAGATTGGGAACAGCCTATTATGAGATTGGGCAGGTGAAAAATCAACGAGATTTGCTCATAGAACAAGCAAAGTCAGAAGGCCTGGATGAGATAATTTTCCCGGACTATAAGAACAAAGACTACCTGTGGCTTCCGAACCCTTCGGGATATTTATCATCTTTCAAGGAGTTTTATGATATAGATGCCTCTGTGCATATAAGTATAGATGAATAAAAATCACGGAAATTCTTGTAAAGCTCTTTTATAAGGGAAAGCCGGTGTTTCCTGCACCTCGGCGCTGTACCAGTTGTTCCGGCGGGGTTTCCACGCCATCAGCGTGCAGCCGTGGATGGTCTGCACCACTGCTGTAATGATTGCATCCTCGGGGGACAGACTCCAAAATCTGCGCCCGGTCTGTGCTGCCGCCGGAATCCTCTTGGCTGATTCGGTACAGCTTGAGGCTGCCCTGCCACAGCTTCTGACCATGTGCACGCGACTTCGGACTCCGCGCCAGTATACCAGCAGTCTCCAGCGAAAGCTGGATGACGCAAGGCTTGTAAGCCGGGCGAAACTCCTCTTGATGTCCCGGCTTAACATGAGCGAAACGGAGGCGCACCGGTATATCGAAAAGGCCGCCATGGACGGCTGCCGGAAACGCCGGGAAGTGGCAGAGAGCACATCATATGCACCTATGAGGAATGAGGATAGGTGCGATAAAAGTATAAAATACATATTTTTTTCTCCGCTTTCACCAAAAAAGCTATTGACAAATTGGCTATTAAGTCATATAATCCAGCCATATTGAAACGGCAAAGGCGTCGTGCAGTATACGCTGCATGCTCTCTTTGCCGCTTTTATTTAGTTGAAAGAAATGAGGTACGCATATGAACACCGTCACTGAAATGTTTGGCTCTATGGTTTTTAACGACTCCGTTATGAGGGAGCGTCTTCCCAAGGACGTGTTCAAGCAGGTCCAGCGTTCCATCAAGGACGGCAGGCGCCTTGACAGCGCTGCCGCCACTGTTGTGGCCAACGCCATGAAGGACTGGGCCATAGAAAAAGGCGCAACTCATTATACCCACTGGTTCCAGCCTATGACCGGAATTACTGCCGAAAAGCACGACAGCTTCATCTCTCCCATTGACGGCGGCCGTGTGATCATGGAATTCTCCGGCAAGGAGCTTATCCAGGGCGAGCCCGACGCTTCCAGCTTTCCCTCCGGCGGCCTGCGCGCCACCTTTGAGGCCAGAGGCTATACCGCCTGGGATCCTACCTCTTATGCCTTTATAAAAGATGGCGTGCTTTGCATTCCCACCGCTTTTTGCTCCTATGGCGGAGAAGCGCTGGATAAAAAGACCCCTCTGCTGCGCTCTATGGAGGCAATCAACCGTCAGGGCCTGCGCGTTGTGAAACTCTTCGGCAACGAGGACGTTACCTCCATCAAGACCACTGTTGGTCCCGAGCAGGAATATTTTCTTATTGACAGAAATGTTTATGAGAAACGCAAGGATATCATCTATACCGGGCGCACCCTTTTCGGAGCCAAGCCTCCCAAGGGCCAGGAACTGGAGGATCATTACTTTGGTACCATCAAGCCCAGAGTTGCCGCCTTTATGACGGAGCTGGACGAGGAACTCTGGAAGCTCGGCGTAATGGCCAAGACCGAACATAATGAGGTAGCTCCCGCTCAGCATGAGCTGGCCCCCATTTTCACCACTACCAATATCGCCGCCGACCACAACCAGCTCACCATGGAGATAATGCAGAAGCTGGCCAAAAAGTACGACATGGTCTGCCTTCTGCACGAGAAGCCCTTTGCCGGCGTCAACGGCAGCGGCAAACACAACAACTGGTCCATGACCACCAATACCGGCGTGAACCTTCTGGAGCCCGGCGAGACGCCCTACGAAAACGCCCAGTTCCTTCTGTTCCTCTGCGCGGTCATTCAGGCTGTGGACGATTATCAGGACATGCTCCGCATCTCCGTTGCCTCTGCCGGCAACGACCACCGTCTGGGCGCAAATGAGGCGCCCCCCGCCGTTATGTCCATGTTCCTGGGTACAGAGCTTGAAAATATTCTCAGCGCGATTGAAAATGATGAGCCCTACGGCGGAAAAGAAAAGGAGCTCATCAAGGTGGGTGTCCATGTTCTGCCTAAGTTTCCCAAGGATACCACCGACCGCAACCGCACTTCCCCCTTCGCTTTTACCGGGAACAAATTTGAATTCCGTATGTTGGGCTCTGCCGCTTCCATCTCCGGTGCCAATGTTGTTCTGAACACCGCCGTGGCCGAATCTCTGTGCCAGTATGCGGATATTCTGGAAAACGCCACCGATTTTGAGGCGTCCCTGCATGATCTGATCAGGAAGGTCATCCGTGAGCACAAGCGTATCATCTTCAACGGCAACGGCTATGACGAAGCCTGGATTGCCGAAGCTGAGAAGAGGGGATTGCTGAATCTGAAGTCTACCCCAGACTGCGTGCCTTATTATCTGGCCCCCAAGAACATAGCGCTTTTTAAGAAACACAGAGTTTACTCCGAAGCAGAGATCCGCGCCCGCTACGAGATCAAGCTGGACGGCTACTGCAAGGTACTGCACATTGAAGCGCTTACCATGCTGGATATGGTCTGGAAAGACATTCTCCCCGCTGCCAGCGCCTATTCCAAGAAGCTGACAGACGCTGCCCTTGCGAAGAAGGCGCTCTCCGGCAGTATTGACTGCAGCTTCGAGGTAGGCTTGGCTGAGCAGATAAGCTCCCTTACCGCTGCGGTCGTCAGCAGGGCCTCCGCTTTGGAGTATTCTGTGAGGGATGTGAAAAATATCAGCGATTCCCTTGTGCTTGCGCGCTATTATAAGGATGTGGTCTTTGCTGCCATGAATGAGCTTCGCATCGTCGTGGACGAGCTGGAGACGCACTGCGCCGCTGAGTTCTGGCCCTATCCTTCCTACGGCGAGCTGCTTTTCAGCGTTAAGTAATACCATACAGCATAAACCATCGGCTTTATCTATCGTGATTAAGCCGATGGTTTATTTTATATACAAAACCCCGCTGAGAATTCTGCCGCTCTGCTTCGCCGCATAACTCTCAAACTCCTCGCGCTTTATGTATAGCTTTACGCCCCAGGTGGACACGCGAAGCCAGACAGCGTCCATGGCGGTAACAGTAAGAAAATGAGCTTTGACCGCAGAGCATTTCGTGTACTCTTCTGCCGCGGTTTTTCTGTAAAGAGAAAGGCGGTTCTGCTGCCAGACAAGGGGGAAATTGGGTCCCACGGCCATAATGGCCGGAATATTCCGCGCAAGCATATCCGCGACCTTGAACCAGATATCCGGCCCAAAGCCAACCCAGGAGGCTTTTAACGGCACGGCCAATTTTTTCAAAAGCCGGTTCATTCCGGCGAGGAGCACAAGAGCGTTCATGCCCAGAGGCGGCATAAGGGGAAAATAACGGCGGCGGAGCGTATCTGCATACCGGTCATATTCAGCTTCTTCAATCGGCGCTTCCTGTCCCTTAAGATATAGCAGCAGATCCAGCGCCGCAATAACGCCGCAGCCACATTTTCTTATGTCTGCGTTCCGGGATTTTGCCTGATTTCCGCCATAGCTCAGGGCGGTGCCGTAGCACACGGCGGTATATCTCCGTGTTAATTCAGTCATTATCCCATCTCCTTACGGGCATATTATACATTTTTTCTTTTTTTGCGGCAATAAGTCAAAATTTATTAAAAATACAATGGCAAAATATACGCTTCGGTGCTATAATCCCTTAAGAATAAGATTTTGTATCGTTTTTTGGAGGTTAAAAATGTTGGATTTTCTGCGCTCCGAGGGAATTGGGGAAGATATAATATCCCGAATAAAGGATTTTCGCCGGGAATATCCCACGGAGGACAGCCATGATTACCGTATACCCAGACCGAAATTTTTCTATTACGGCAGGGAGGTGTGGCTCAAAGCACTCACCGCGCTGCTTTCCGGGGAAAATATTCTCCTTGTCGGCCCCAAAGCCACCGGCAAAAATGTTCTGGCTGAAAATCTTGCCGCTGTGTTCGCACGCCCGGAGTGGGACATTTCCTTTTATCTGAATACGGACGCCTCCTCACTGATCGGCACGGATACCTTTAAGGACGGACAGGTTTACCTGCGGCATGGGCCTATATATCAGTGCGCCGAGTGCGGCGGATTTGGCGTGTTGGATGAAATAAATATGGCAAAAAACGAGTCTCTCGCCGTGCTTCATGCTACGCTGGACTTTCGCCGCATCATTGACGTGCCCGGCTATGAGCGCATAAAGCTCTCACCCTGTACCCGATTTATCGCAACCATGAACTATGGCTATGCAGGCACCCGGGAACTGAACGAAGCCCTAGCCTCCCGCTTCATGGTAATAAACATGCCGGTCATCTCCGAAGAAAACCTGCATAAGCTGCTCAAAGCCCAAAACCCCAGCCTCCGGGACGAGTTTGCACAGCAGCTTGCCGGGCTTTTCCAGGAGATCCGCCGCAAGTGCGACAGCTCCGAGATTTCCACAAAGGCCCTTGACCTGCGCGGGCTTCTGGCTTCCGTCGCACTGGTCCAGAACGGTTTGTCCCTGGGTCAGGCGCTTGAGCTTGGAATAATCAATAAATCCTTTGACGAGTTTGAACGGCAGCTTGTGTCCGATATGATCTCGGCTCGCATTCCGCTGGAGGCGGGCCGGAACGAAATATTTGAAGACGTATGAATCAGGTATCCGAATTTCAGATGAAGCGGGCCGTAAACATTATCTGGAACTGCGCCGGAAATTACGGCTTTACGCCGGACTTCAAGGCATATGACAAAAACGGGCAGGCGGATATTTATTGGAACTGTATCATCGGCGCCTTGCGGCGGCACTATGATTATCCCCAAATAGAGGCACTTTTCCTGGCTTTTCAGCAGTATGAGGACTCTGATGTATATGAGGGGCTTCTCTGGCTTGGACTTGAAAATTGTGTGTATCAGCAGGAGCTTGCGGAGCGGCCGGTGCTGGAAAAGCTCCGTCGGGATTACGCATCTGCGTTCGTGGCAGAATATTCCCACATAGGGATGGACGATTATAAGCTCTATGACTGCATGGCCCTGGCTCACTACATGCGCGTGCTGGGCCAGGAGCCGAAAATGAGCCGATACGACATGAAACTTCTGGACGAGCTGGAGTTCGGCCCGGAAATGAGCACAGAGCAAATCGTCCAAAAAGCCAAGGAGCTTTTTTCCCGCTGGTTCCAGATAAGGACTGAGGAAAGGAAAAAAGAAAAAAGGCCGCCCCTTTTATCCTTTAATCGGAAGAAAAAGGACGCGGCAAAACAGCGATACCGCAAATTTGGTATTGGCTTCGCTGACCATCCGGCCAACATATACGGCGGGGGAAGGCCAGAAGGCCAAAGGGAAGACCAAGAGATACGCACAAAGATGTCCGCCGAGGAGCTTCGGCAGTTTATGACGGAGAAGTACGGCCTGCCAATGTTCAGCGGCAGAACCGCCATGGAATTGGAGCAAACGCTATGCACCGGAAACCACCGGGACTGCCACCTGCATTTTACCCGGGGAGAGCCAGTAAAAGGAAAGATCCAAAACGGCTTTGAGGCCCTGCAAAAGAATCGAGAGGCCCAGCAGATTGAGCGGAACCGTCGTTACTACCGGGAAAATATTGCAAGAAACAGAACCTCTGTCGCAAAGCTTGCGGGAAAAATCCAGAACTCCGTCCTTCTGCATCTGCAGCCCACGCCGGTAAAAGCAAACTCCGGCAGTATAAACGGCGGCAGAGTATGGCGGGCTCTGATGCTCAACGACGATAAGGTGTTCACCAGAAGCGAACAAAACAATATGGGCGATGTAAGTGTGGATATTCTGCTTGATGCCTCCACTTCCCAGAAGAGCAGGCAGGAAACCGTCTCCAGCCAGGGGTATATGATTGCAGAGGCTCTGAGCCGCTGCGGCATTGCCTGCCGGGTGATGTCTTTTTGCTCCATGACAGGCTATACCATCCTCCGCATATTTCGGGACTATCAGGAAAGGAACGCCAACGACAGAATATTTGAATATGTTTCCAATGGCTGCAACCGGGACGGCCTGGCTATCCGCGCTGCTCACTATTTGATGAATCAGACCGGCTACGAGCACAAAATTCTCATTGTTCTGTCTGATGTAAAGCCTAACGACATTAAAAAAATCCATGGAAGCGGGGAGGATGAATTCATCCCCTACGAAAACCAGGCCGGCATAACCGACACCGCCTACGAGGTCCGCCGTGCCCGGGCAGACGGGATCGCGGTGATCTGCGTTTTCACCGGGGTAGATGAGGACCTTGGCTCGGCAAAGCTTGTTTATGGCCGGGATTTCGCGAGGATTCAATCTTTGGACAAGCTGGCGGACACCGTAGGTACTCTTATTCAGAACCAGATTCGGATCCTATAAGGGCAGACCCAGGAAAATCACGCAAAGGAGTATGCAGACGGGCTGATGCAGAACATAAATCAAAAGGCTTTTCCGGCCAATACTTTCAAAAAACGGCAGCGGCCTTTGCGCAAAAGAGACAAGCCCTGGGTTTTCCGAAAAAAGCCGGTTCGAGAAATATCCGGAGAAAAATAAGAAAAGCCAGGGGATCATCGGAAAATAATCGCTTGAGCGGAATCCAGGGAAGGGGAACCCCAGAGGAACCAGCAGCCAGGAGGTATAGAGCCCGCCAGGCAGGGGAGCGCTGAAAAACCACTTATAGCCAACATAGCCTATGGGGACATTTTTGAGGGCCAGAAACAGCGCAAAGCAAAGCCCCAGGCCAAGCCAGGGGGGAATTTTCCCCAGTGGTTTTCTGAAAAATTCCGCCAGCAAAATAGCGCAGCCCAAAAAACTGAGAATTCCAAACCACACTGCATCAGATGGAATGATAAGGCAAGTGACCAGGCTGATGACCATCCCCAGCAGGTTCAGAAAAAGCCCTCTCTTTATATTTCCCCGTCCGTAGCGCCAGACAAAGCCGGAGATGAATATAAATACCCAGCAAATGCTTTGCTGCCAGAGCCGCACGCCGGTATGTGCGGCCCAGTCCGGGTCGAGGCCGTAAATAATATAAAGGTCATACAGCAAATGGTATATTACCATGCTGACAATGGTAAGCCCTCTCAGGCCGTCAACCAGCCGAAGCCGCCGGTTCAAGAGCTTCATTTTACCGCCTCCTGTACAGAGCTGTTATAATAATTATAAATTTCTCCGTGCTGCTGTCAATCAAAAAAGCAAAAAAATGTGCCACCCCGCGGGATTGAATCCGGGATGGCACATTTTTTGTTTTTACTTTGCCAGAACCTTTCTGAGCCTTGCATATCTGGGCAGTGAGTGCTCCAGAGGCAGCTTGGGCTCGCCCTGAATAAGGGGCAGAACATAGTCGATAAACTCATGCCTGAGACCGTTGCGCTCTTCGTTTATCCATTCCATGGGAACTTTTTTCTCAAAGTTTGCAACGGAGGACAGGGGAAGCAGTTCCATCTTGCAGACATATTTCCCGTCGGCGTACTCCCGCTTGAAGGCAACCATCTTGCCCGTCTCACCTTTCACGGCCTGTTCCACCGCTTCTTTGCCCGCACCGAAGGCTTCTTCAATATCAGTCTGAGAAGCAAGATGCGCACCGCAGCGCTGCAGAAGACTCAGCTCTATGCCGCGGACCTTCGCCCCGGTACGCTGCTTGATAATATCAGCCAGTAAAGCGGCAAGACCACCAAGCTGAGCGTGGCCGAAGCCGTCGGTAGCGGAGGTCTTGGCCTCAGAGACAAAACTTCCGTCCGCATAGTGGATTCCCTCGGATACGGCTACCAGCACTTTACCGTTTTCCTTATAGATTTTTTCGATATCTGCCAGGAATTTTTCCATATCAAAGTCGCACTCGGGCAGGTAAACCAAATCCGGGCCGGATCCGAATTCGGAGGCCAGGGCGGCGCTGGCGGCAAGCCAGCCGGCATGGCGGCCCATGATCTCAACCACGGTAATCATGCCGTTGTCATAAACTCTGGCATCCTTGTTTATCTCCATGCAGGAGGTGGCAATATACTTGGCGGCGCTGGCAAAGCCGGGGCAGTGGTCGGTTCCGAACAGATCATTGTCAATTGTCTTGGGAACGCCCATGACCCTGCACTCGTAGCCCACGGACTCCATGTAACGGCTGATTTTATTGCAGGTGTCCATAGAGTCGTTGCCACCGTTGTAGAAGAAATATCTGACATTATATTTTTTGAAAATCTCGAGAATGCGCTTGTAATCGGTATCGTCCTTTTCGGGATCCGCAATTTTATAGCGGCAGGAACCCAACTCCGAAGAAGGGGTGTGCAGCAGGAGGCGCAGCTCTTCCGGATCCTCCTCATCCATAACATAGAGTTTGTCATCCAAAACGCCTTTGATGCCATGGGCAGCGCCGTAGACCCGGGTAATTTCCTCCGCGTCAAGAGCGGCACGGATCACACCGTAAGCACTGGCGTTTATGACGGCAGTGGGGCCGCCGGACTGGCCGAAAATACAGGAACCGATAAGCTTTTTACTCATGAAATGAATGCCCTCCATAAATAATTAAGAATTTTTCAGTGTTTTGTTAAATGTGCTTATTGATTATGAATTGTTTTGAGGATATAATATAAATGCAAATTTGTAAATGTGCTAATTGTACAAATTTAATGAATTACTAAAGGGAGAATACAAAAAATGCCTCTGGTTACTACAAAAGAAATGTTTGAAAAGGCCTACAAAGGCGGCTACGCCGTCGGCGCGTTCAATGTGAACAACATGGAAATCGTGCAGGGCATCACCGAAGCGGCCAAGGAGCTCAACGCCCCTTTGATTCTGCAGGTTTCCAAGGGCGCCCGCGCGTATGCGAACCATACTTATCTTATAAAGCTGGTTGAGGCTGCCGTTATTGAAACCGGTCTGCCCATTGCCCTTCATCTGGACCATGGCAACAGCTTTGAGCTTTGCAAATCCTGCATTGACGGCGGCTTTACCTCTGTTATGATAGACGCTTCCTCCAAGTCCTTTGAGGAAAACATTGCTCTCACCCGTCAGGTTGTGGAATATGCACATGACCACGGCGTTGTGGTTGAGGCCGAGCTGGGTACCCTGGCCGGTATTGAGGACGAGGTCAATGTCTCCGCCGAGGACAGCTCCTACACCAAGCCTGAAGATGTTCAGGAGTTTGTTGAGCGCACCGGCTGCGACTCTCTCGCCATCGCGATTGGGACCTCTCACGGCGCGTTCAAGTTTAAGCCCGGCACCGACCCCAAGCTCAGACTTGACATTCTTGAGGATGTGGAGCGCCGCCTGCCCGGTTTCCCCATCGTTCTGCACGGTTCTTCCTCGGTCCCCCAGGAGTTTGTAAAAATAGTCAACGAAAACGGCGGCAATATGCCGGGTGCGATCGGCATTCCGGAGGAGCAGCTTCGCCTCGCCGCTCAGATGGCTGTCTGCAAGATTAATATTGACTCCGATCTGCGTCTTGCCATGACCGCCACCATACGCAAGTATTTCAATGAGCATCCCGAGCATTTTGACCCCCGCCAGTATCTGGCTCCGGCCCGCGACGCCATCCGCGAGATGGTCAAGCACAAGATCGTCGATGTCCTCGGCTGCGCAGGTAAGGCCTGAGCTTCTTTAGAGAGATAAAATCAGGAGGTGGCAAAATTGAGCAAGAAACCTGACCATGCGAAACACTCGGCCGGGGGGGCCGGCAGGGAAGCGTTAGCTCCTGACATGCTTCTCTTTATCAGACTTGTAGCCGCGACGGTTATATTTGCCGTGTCTCTTATTGTCAAGATGCCTGCTTTTGCGAGCATACTGCTGCTTGTTCTTTCCGCAGCCGTCGCGGGCTACGATATATGCCTTCAGGCTGTAAATTCCGTTGAAAACGGTGATTATTTTGCCACTCCGCTTGTGGTCGTCTTTATTGCGGCCATTTCCTATGTCATCGGCTTTGCCTCAGAGGGGGCGGCGCTGATTCTCCTGTATCAGATTGGCCTCCGCCTTATTGCATATGCGGCCGAGCGGACGAGAAAATCCGCAATTGAGCTGCTGCGCTATCAGGATGAGGAAACGGTGGATAAAATTAAAGCGCTTTTGTGCGAAGAACAGGCCGGTTATATGGAGATTGAATCCACCATGAGATACAGCTCCGGCTCGATTCTTAAGATAGCCATGATTTTTGCCGTGGTCTATGCCATTACGCTGCCTCTTTTTACCAGCTTCAGCTATACAGTCTCCATCCACCGCGCGCTTACAATTATTCTCATAGCCACACCTATGTCTGTCGTGGCGGCCATGCCCTCAACAGGGATTGTCGGCTTGTGTTACAGCGCTCAGCAGGGCGTGCTGTTCAATAAGGCTGCAACAATGGAGGCAACAGGCAAGGTAAATATTGCCATTTTTGATAAGGCCGGCATTTTTTCTGAGGCTTGTCCCCGCGTTTTATCTGTTCAGTCAGATGTGCTTGATTCCACTACTTTTATGAATTTTGCGGCCCACGCGGTTTATTACTCCGAACAGCCCATCGCAAGAGCCATTGCCGCAGTCAATGATCAGGAATACCGGCTTGATATTATATCTGATTTTGTCGATATTCCCGGCAGAGGTGTTGACGTGAAGATAGGGGGCGCACAGCTTACCCTGGCCACAAGTGAACTTTTTGCCAGCAGGGGAGTGTATGTTCCCCAGAGTGGGGAAAGTGAAGGCCGCGCCTACTACATGACGGTTTCCGATAGATATGTTGGTAAGCTTGTTCTTTCTTCCGATGTAAATGATGAGGCTGCCGAGCTGGCAGAGGACATGAAAGAGCTGGGAGTAAAGCGCTGCATTCTTCTCACAGAGGATGGAAACGATGAGAGCCAGCAGCTTGCCGAGGTGCTTGGTTTTAACGAGGTTTATGGCCAGTGCGATACGGAGAAAAAGCTTCGCCTTGTATCCGATTTAAGTGAGGGCTCCAAGAACCGAATTCTTTTTGTTTATTCCAGCGGCATTGAGTCACACAGCTCAGCGGCAGTTGACATGCGCGTCAGCCCCAAAGCAAAGTATGCGGACGCCACTGTTTTGCCCGATTTTGTGGCGAATATTCCGTTCTCCATGCAGGTTTGCCGCAGAATGCGGGAAATAGCCGTGGAAAACGCAGTATTTGCTTTCGTTATCAAAGCAATTCTTATTTTTCTGAGCATTGTTGGCTTCTGCAATGTGTGGTTTGCCATTTTTATAGATATGGCAGCAGCCCTTGCCACAATTTTGAACTCCATTCGCGTTACAAATGAGTCTCTTCTGCGTTCTTTCCAGTATAAGCGCGGCAAATAGAGACAAATTTCAGGCAGAACGCAGCGGGCAGGCTTTCGGCCTGCCGCTGCGTTCTGCCTGCGTGGCGAATGTAACGCGTCCTTGACCTGGGACGGGAAGTGTTAGATTTCCAATGGTGCTTGACAACTGAGTTGATGTGAAGTATAGTAAGGTTAAAGATAATTTGGTTCGTATAATATAAATTAAACGAACTTGCCACCAGAATAATGCTTTGAGAGGGCTTACATATGAATCTGGATCAGATAAACGATGCGCCGGATATCCTTATGGAATTTTTGGAATATCATTCCACTGTGCGCGGACATTCCGACAAAACCATTGCAGGATATTACCTTGACCTTAAAATTCTTTTCCGTTATCTGAAGCGCCGCCGCGGTCTGGTAAGCCCTGGCACGCCTTTCAATGAAATTGACATAACTGATATCGACATTGATTTTATAAAAAAAATACGCATTGAGGAACTTTACAGATATCAGTCTTTTTCGCCGGAAATGCAGAATTCATCCAATGCGCTCTCTGCTGCCAGCCGCTGCCGCAGGACTTCCTCTGTAAAGTCTTTTTTTAACTACCTGTGCAACAAACGGCATTTGCTTGAACACAATATTTGTCAAGAACTTGACATGCCGCGCCGTCCGGCCTCCTTGCCCAGATACCTGGAAGAAGCCGAGTGCGAACGTCTTCTCGCCGCGTGCGACGGGCCTTTTGCTCTGCGGGATTACTGCATGCTGATGCTTTTTATGTCCTGCGGGCTGCGTGTATCAGAGCTTGTGTCCCTGAACACAACAGATATATATGATGACCATTTGCGGGTCACCGGCAAAGGAAATAAAGAACGGGTCATTTACTTTGCCGAGGGCTGCCGGGAGTCGATTGACGACTATCTTGCAGTACGTGACGAAAGCGGCCTTATAGATGAAGAGAAAAACGCTTTATTTATCAGCAGGGACAGACGCAGGATCAGCGTACGGGGTGTGCAAAAGATGGTGGACAAAAAGCTTAAGCTAGCCGGGCTGGACAGCAGCCGTTATTCGCCCCATAAGCTCAGGCACACCGCTGCCACGCTGATGCTGAAAAATGGAGTAGATACCCGGGCCCTTCAGGAGGTCCTGGGACACAGCAGCCTGAACACGACCCAGATTTATACACATCTGGATAATGCCGCCCTTCATGAGGCCGCCATGGCAAACCCCATCGGCCGCAAAACCAAAGCCGACATCGAGGAATGGGAATCGAAAAAATAATGAACAGCTTCGGAAAAATTTATTTCCGAAGCTGTTTTTCTGTAAGCGGAATGCCGCCGCCTATATCAAAGATATTTTCATCTGTCAGAAAAAGCGGCTCAATATCATGCTTTGATAAAAAGCCGAGTATCAGATCTCTATCCGGGTGCATGTCCAGACGGCCTGTAAAAGCAAGCGTTTTTTCCGCAACTTTGAAAGCAGCTCCGCCCAAAAAGCCATAGTCGAATCCCGGCAATTCAATATATCCGCAACGAATCTGCAGGACCTCAAGCCCCTGTGCTTTTGCACTCTTGGCTATGCCCGCATCGGAAGTTATTATGGAATCTGCATCTACAATGCAGACTGAGCAACCGGCATACCCTTGTCTGCTACTGATAAGTTTGACATCGCCAGTAATTGTGAAATAATAAACAATTTCTCTCGCTGTAACCTTTTCGCAATAAATCAGCCATTTTCCGGCGCTGCAAGCATTCAGGGCAGCGTCGTATGGGTATTTTTGCTCCTGACGCAGTTCAGGAAACGATATTTCCGCCCCAAAATCAAGAAGCCTCTTTTCCAACTCAGTGCCTCTCAAATACGGTGCCAAAAATAACCTCTTCCCTCCTGCATGAAAAGCAGAGAGATCGGCATGGCCGGAGAGCCTACAATCGACCGATGGATTATTCGGCACAAATAGGGGAGAAACTTCCGCCTTTTCCAAAGGTTTTTCTAATAATTCTTTATATTTCTCACCAATTATCAGCGTTTCTGAATTTTTGGGAAGACTTGGTAATTCCACAAAATGGATCATTTTTTTCCCAATACCGCGGCAATGGCCTCGCCTACATTTTTGACCGAAATAAGCTTAAGGCCGCCGTTCACCCGAATCTCATCCCGCACATGGGCGGGAATGACACAGCGTTTAAAGCCCAGCCGGGCGGTTTCAGACAGGCGCTGGTTGAGCATGCCTACACTGCGTATTTCCCCGGAAAGACCAACCTCTCCAATAGCGGCAAGGTCAGCGCCCAGAGGACGATCAAGAAAGCTGGAGGCAACCGCCAGGATGGTGGCCAGATCTGCCGCAGGCTCTTCAAGGCTCAGCCCTCCTATGACATTAATGTAAGAGTCGCAGCCGCCCACAGGCATGCCGCCCCGCTTTTCCAGCACTGCCAAGAGCATGGCCGCCCGGTTATAATCGATTCCGTTGCAGCGCCGGGCGGCGTTGTAGCCCGCTGGGCTGACAAGGGCCTGTACTTCCGCCAGAATAGGCCGGGTGCCCTCCATGACGCAGGCAACGCAGGTTCCGGGGCTATTTTCCGGCCTGCCGGAGAGAAGCATTTCCGAGGGGTTCTCTACACATTTAAGTCCATTTTCCGCCATCTCAAACACGCCGATTTCATTGGTGGAACCAAAACGGTTTTTGGCGGCCCTGAGAATGCGGAAGCTGGTGCTGCGCTCCCCTTCAAAATACAAAACGCAGTCGACCATATGCTCCAGAACCTTGGGGCCCGCTATGCTTCCCTCTTTGTTTATGTGTCCAACGACGAAAACCGTCAGGCCCTTATCCTTGGCGGCGCGCATGATGCGCATGGTGCATTCTCTGACCTGGCTTATGCTGCCAGGGGCAGAGTTCACATTGGCGTCAGACACTGTCTGGATAGAGTCAATAATAACCGTATCCGGGACAAGCGCATCAAATGACGCGAGAACGCTGTCCATGTCCGTCTCGGCAAGGACATAGAGCTCGTCATTTTTTATTCCAAGCCTGTCCGACCTGAGTTTAAGCTGGCGCTCACTCTCCTCACCGGTGACATAAAGAATTCTGCGCCCGTCCTGTATCTGGCCGCACATCTGGAGCAGCAGCGTGGACTTACCGATACCGGGCGCCCCCCCAACAAGAACAAGAGAGCCCATTACCGCACCGCCCCCAAGGACCCGGTCAAACTCGGGGATCCCAGTAGAGAATCTTATCTCCGCGCTCATATCCAGCTCAGTTATTTTTTTCGGCTTCTGAAGCGCGGCGGCCCTGCCGCGTCCGGTGCCGCCGCGCTTCATGCCCGCCTCCAGCCGCAGCTCTTCAAGCGTGTTCCATGCGCCGCAGGTCGGGCATTTTCCCGCCCAGTTGGCAGTTTCATTGCCGCATTCAGAGCAGCAGTAAATTGTCTTTTGTTTGTTTGCCATTTATATCACCGTCTGTCTTTATGTAATGGTGCTATCGGATGAAAACTGCAAAAATGAGCCAAGGAGTACAACGGCAAAGGCAGTCTGGTAGCTTTCCGTGCAGAGCTTTTCTATATCTGAGAAATTGGACATGAAGCCGCATTCCACAAGAATGGCAGGACGGCCTACATTGGCCGTGATGTACAGTCCCTTTGAGGCGGGCTCTGCCACACGGCGGTTTTCCGGCTGCAGCAATTTAATAATATTCCCATGAGTCAGTTCGCCGAAGCTCCGGCTTCCTGGGCTTGGGGCATAGAGTACCTGCGCGCCTGAGGGCTGCGTGGTTGGATAGCAGTTCTGATGTATACTTATAAGTGCCCCCTCCGGGGCGGCATTTATTATCTCCGTCCGGTGTACCAGGTCTTCATGCTCACTGTATGTATAGGCGTCGGTTCTCATGCTATCGTCCACGCGGGTCATAACGGTGTTAATACCCCAGAATTCCGCCGCCTTCTGCAGGCGGAGGGCTATTGCAAGGTTTATGTCGCTCTCCTTCTTGCCGCCCGTGGAGACCGCACCCCCGTCGATGCCGCCGTGGCCTGGATCAATTACGAGGCAGCGCCCGCCGCGAGCGGCGGAGGTCTCCACGACCCGCAGGTTCGCCGCAAACAGCAGGAGCATTACAAGCGTTCCAAGGGCCAACAGGAAAGCTGGCAGGTTCCCGGCTTTTTTAATTTTTATCGCATAAAACATTCTGCACCTCAGAGCTTAAGAATGTATGAGGTACGGCATATATTATATATGCTTGCCTCCCTCAAGTCAAATGGAAAGCCCGATTGCGGGCTTTCAAAGAAGAATACATATCAAACCGCCGCTGCCCTCGTTTATAATTCGCTGAAGCGTTTGCCGAAGTTTGCCCTTGGCGTTTTCCGGCAGGGCTTCTATTTTTGACGAGAGTCCTTCTTCCGCAATATCATAGAGGGATTTTCCAAATATGTTGGACTGCCAGATGCGGTTTACATCCCCGTCAAAGCCTTGAAGAAGAAAATTTATAATGTCCTCGGAAGCGGTCTCACCGCCGATCGCGGGGGTGACCTCTGTTTCAATATTGGTCATCAGCATATGTATCGCGGGGGCATGGGCCTTGAGACGAACCGAGTATTTTCCGCCCTGGCGCACGATCTGTGGTTCCTCCAGGCGCATCTCGGAGGAGTCAGGTTTCACTACCCCGTAGCCCTTGGTCCTTACATCCTCAAGCGCCCGGCGCAGCTTGTCGTAGTCGGCTTTTACGGCGCTCATTTCCGCAAGGATCGATATCAGATCCCCGTCGTTCTTTATTTCTATTCCCGTCTGCTTGCTGATGGTGCCATAATACAGACAGCGCGGCAGCTGCAATTCCAGCGACACAGTACCGGTGCCGAGCTCGCATTTTGTTATTCTGGCCCCGCTTATTTTTTCATACCCGACCAGCCGCTCTGCCGCCGCGTAGCAGTCTTTTATTTTTACCGCGCCGCTTCCGGCCTCCAGGATGCTGGAAAATACCTCTGCTTTCAGCTCATTATCCGCCGGGAGCGCATCCAGCCATTCCGGCAAGAAAATGCCGATGGATTTAAGGGGGAATTCCTTTAATACCGAACGCACGATACCCGCGATATCCTCCTCCGTAAGGCTCAGGCAGTTGACGCGAAGGCACTCGACCCCATGCTTTACGGAAATCTCCTCGGCTATTTTTATTGCCGACTCCGAATCGGGCTGGGCGCTGTTAAGCAGCACCACAAAGGGCTTTCCTATCGTTTTTAGCTCGTTTATGACTCTCTCCTCCGGGCCAAGATATTTCTCCCGGGGAATATCGCAGATGCTTCCGTCTGTTGTGATAACAATGCCGATTGTGGAGTGCTCCGCTATCACCTTGTGAGTGCCCTTTTCTGCGGCGTCCGTCATGCTTACTTCATGGTCAAACCAGGGCGTAGTCACAAGGCGCTCGTTTCCGTCCTCAAACTGTCCCGTAGCGCCCTCTACCATGTAGCCAACGCAGTCCACCAGCCGGACAGAGAGCTCCGTATCCTCAGCAAGAGAGATCGTTACTGCGTCCTCAGGCACAAATTTCGGTTCCGCGGTCATAATCGTGCGCCCGGAGCCGCTCTGGGGCAATTCATCTTTGGCGCGTTCACGCATATAGGTGTTGTCAATCTGGGGGATCACGAGAGTCTCCATAAAACGCTTGATAAAGGTTGACTTTCCCGTCCTCACAGGCCCCACAACGCCGAGCATGAAAGCTCCCCCTGTCCGTGTTGCGATATCACGATAAATATTTGTATCAGTCATAATAAAGCCTCCGCTCTCATGTTCTCGTTTGTACGAGTTTATGAGCAGCGGAGGCCCTTTATGACAAGCACCTCAGGCAAAGGAGATAAGCTGCTGGTGCTTTTTCGAGACGATAAACTCGGTATCCGGGAACCGCTTGGCCAGCGCCTCGGCCAAAACGGGAATCACCGGGTTTTCAGTGCTGAAATGGTCCCCGTCGATAAGATTTATTCCAAGCTCTGCGGCCAGCAGGAACTGGTCGTATTTTATGTCGGCCGTAAGATAGGTATCACAGCCTCTTTCGGCGGCCGCCTCCAGCGCATCCCCGCCGGCGCCGCCCATAACCGCAAGACGGTGCACAGGCCGGCCCGCGTCATAGTATCTTAGCCCGGTGCCGCCAAGTTTTTCCCTAACAAGAGTCAGAAAAGCCGAAAGCTCCATGGTCTCTTCAAGATTTCCCAGCCGGCCGCAGCCCAGATTGTCCAGAGGCCCTTGTGCTTCCGCGCAGAAAAGGCCAAGCAGAACATCATTCACGCCGCCGGCAGCAATATCCAGATTGGTGTGCATGGAAATCGCAGCAATGCCATTTTCCGCAAGCCTCAGCAGCTTTTCACCGCGCCTGCCGCTCACGGATTTCAGCGTGCCCCAAATAAGAGGATGATGGGATATAATCAACTCCGCTTTTTCCGCGGCCGCCTCGTCAATAACAGCCTCAGTTATATCCAGGGCAAGGACCGCCCTGTTCAGGGACGCGGAAAGACGCCCGGTCTGAAGGCCGGCATTATCAAAATCCATCTGCGCTTCCAGAGGTGCCAGGCTGCACAGAAAAGAATAAATATCTCCTATGGTATTAATTGCGTTTCATCTCCTTCAGGCCTTGAAGTATGCCGCGGAATAGGGCGCCCTTGCCAGAAAGCACTGGGGAATCCGCGCCGTTTATTCCTTTAAGAGCCTTTTCAAAGCGGTTCTCAAGTTTCATACGCTGCGCTTCAAAAAGGGGGTCATTTTCTATAAGCGTAAATCTGCCGGTAAAAAGCTCCGCGTCGCTCAGTGTGGTTCTCCCGCCAAAACGGGCAACCAGAAGCTGATAAATGCTTCCGCCCTCCTGTATAAGCGACTCCGCGCATATTTCAAATTCGTTGTTTACGAGCCAGTACCGCAGTATCTCCGCTTTGGTCATTGGCTGGAGAATAAGCGTGTAGGCCCGATCCATGCACCATTCAGCTCTGTCTAGGATTCCGCATATGGTATCTCCGCCCATCCCGGCAATTACAATGCTGTCAACAGCATCAGGAGGGCATTTTTCCAGTCCATCACATAAAAGAAGCTCCACTTTGTCTTTTATTTCAGCTCTTTCAGCCGTTCTCAGCGCCGTGGAAAGCGGAGCGGCATTGATATCGGAGGCCAGAATGCGCCCCTTATAGCCGCTTTTGGCAAGATAAACCGGAAGATAGCCGTGGTCCGTGCCCACATCTATCACTCCCCTGCCGTCTTTAATATATGAAGCGATTGCAGTAAGTCGTTTGTTCATAAATATAAAAATAGAAAGCCGGAACATGTCCGGCTTTTTGGGATTGTTGAATCAAACAGTCTGCAGAAAAGCCCGCAGATTGTCAATGAACTCGTCAGGGTCGACGCCGTGAGCAGCACAGGCCTGCTCAAGATTTTCACCGCTCGCCATGGCACAGCCCATGCAATGCATTCCAATTGCCTGGAAAGCGGGCATAGCCTGGGGGCAGTTTTCAACGATTTCAGAAATAAGGGTCTCTCTTGTAATTTCCATACCGTTCACCTTTCAGAAAAAAGTACATAAAAGATTGGGGCGCTTCTGCGCCCCAACCTTTTGTACAGGCGGTTTAGGCCTGCTCTCTCATCTTAGCGAAGCACTCGCTGCAGTAGACGGGACGATCGGACTTGGGCTCAAAAGGAACCTTTGCCTCGCCGCCGCAGGCAGCGCAGGTAGCGGTAAAGAACTCGCGGGGACCACGGGCGGCGTTCTTGCGAGCGTCGCGGCAGACTTTGCAGCGCTGGGGCTCATTCTGGAAACCGCGCTCTGCATAAAACTCCTGCTCTCCTGCGGTAAAAACGAACTCGTTACCACACTCTTTGCAAACTAAGGTCTTGTCTTCGTACATTTTAGATCCTCTCTTTTGATAGTGTGCCGTTATCGGCTGTATTTGCGTTCAGCTAATGCTGATATCGCCAAGATTAGGGTTCCGCGCCAGCTTGCGTCTGATTCGCTGCACAGCGTTGTCTATTGACTTCGCATCCTTGCCGAGCCTCGCGGCTATTTCGCCGTAAGAAAAACCGTCAAGGTATAAATCCAGCACTTTTCTTTCCAGCTTGGATAAGCACTGTGCAAAGACTGCATAAAGTTCTTCCTTGCTCTCTCTGGCCAGAACCAAATTTTCCGGGCTATACCGAAAAAATTCGGGAGTCACCGATAACTGCGGACTGGGATCTTCGGAGAGTTGCTCAAGAGACATTCCATCGTTGAGCGGGAAATGCTTTAGTCGGGATGCGGATTTCACTGCTGAAAGAAGACGCTTTCTGATACAGTGCTCAGCAAAGGTGCGAAACGAGGCCCCGGCGTTTTTATCAAACTGCCGGATGGCAGACAGGAGGCCAAACATCCCCTCCTGAATAAGATCCTCACTGTCGCCCCCTGCAAGAAACATGGGACGCGCACAAGCACGGACGAGGCGCATATACCTCTCCGCCAGAGCTTCCTCTGCAAGCCTGTCCCCTTTTGAAGCAAGCTGCAGAAGTTCCATATCATTCATATCTGCGTATTCAAACATAGTACACATTTATTTTAGCCAAATATATACTATGTATTATACAGCATCATTGTTTAAAGTCAATAGATTTTTATCAACACTTTTAAATTTTTTATTTCAGCCTGCTTATATTTCCATTTGCTGCTGCCCCACATAGGCAATTCCGAGGTGCTCATAGGCTTTTCTTGTCACACAGCGACCGCGTGGGGTGCGGGTAAGAAAACCCCTCTGCAGCAGATATGGCTCATACACATCCTCCAGCGTTACAGCTTCCTCATTTATCGTAGCCGCCAGCGTGTCAAGCCCGACGGGACCGCCGTTGTAAAATTCAATGATGCTTTGAAGCATGCGCCGGTCAAGGGAGTCAAGCCCCAGTTTATCCACTTCAAGGCTAGAGAGGGCTGTATCTGCCACGGACTTGGTAATAGTCCCGTCAGCACAGACTTGGGCAAAATCCCGCACACGGCGCAGGAGCCGGTTTGCAATACGGGGCGTCCCTCTGGAACGGGAAGCAATCTCATAGGCGCCGTCCGGCTCAATGTCCACTCCCAGAATACCGGCAGAGCGGACAACGATGCTTTGAAGTTCCTCCGAAGAATAGAGTTCCAGCCGGAGGGAGACGCCGAAGCGGTCTCTCAAAGGAGCAGTAAGCTGGCCGGAACGGGTCGTTGCGCCAATAAGGGTAAAGCGGGGCAGATCAAGGTGGAGGGAATTGGCCGATGGGCCCTTTCCAAGGATAATATCAATGGCATAATCCTCCATGGCTGGATACAGAATCTCCTCGTAGGCACGGTTGAGCCTGTGAATCTCGTCTACAAAAAGAATATCACCCTCGCTCAAATTTGTGAGCATGGCCACCAGATCTCCCGGTTTCTCTATAGCCGGGCCGGAAGTGATGCGCATGTTCACCCCCATCTCGTTTGCAATAACGGCGGCAAGCGTCGTTTTTCCAAGACCCGGAGGGCCGTGAAGCAGAACATGGTCAAGGGATTCGCCGCGCATTTTGGCTGCATTTATAAAGATGCGCAGGTTTTCCTTGGCTTTCTCCTGGCCTATATACTCGCTGATGGAATGAGGCCGCAGGGAACCTTCCCCCCCGTCCTCCGGCAGGCTGACGGCGGTAGTAATTATTTCATTATTGCTGTCATCTGAAAAATTAATGCTCATTGCTGCTCCTGTTATTTTACCATCTTCTTAAGCACGGCTTTGATTATCTGCTCTGCGCTCATTTCCGACACATCCAGAGCTTTCATAGCAGGGGCGATCTCGGCACCGCTGTATCCCAGCACGGTGAGCGCCGCCATCGCGTCGTTCACATTGGTGTTTGCGCCGGGAAGCATGCCAAGCACAGGTGCAGCGGAGGGCTCATAGCCTCCCAGCTCCTTGCTGACCTTATCCTTAAGCTCAAGAATGACCCTTTGGGCAATTCTCTTTCCGACACCCGGAGCCACCGTCAGCGCTTTTTCGTCATTATTCATGATCGCCAGCGCCAAACCCTCCGGGGTGGTGCAGGACAGAATGGACAGGGCCGCTTTCGGACCGATGCCGGAGACAGATATCAGCATTTCATAGCAGCGCTTCTCGCTCTTTTCCGCAAAGCCGTAGAGGTCAAAATTATTCTCCCCTATCGCCTCGGAAACATAAAGCCGGGCCTTTTCGCCGGTTTTCAGCCTGGAAAGAGTATTTACAGTTGCATTAAGGGCAAAGCCTATCCCCATACAGTCCAGAACCGCAAGGTTCTGCCCGATTTCGGAAACGGTGCCTTCTATATAGTGGAACATTCCTCATTGTCTCCCTTGTACAGCAATGATGTTAAGCTGCGGGCATGGCAGATAGCCAGAGCGATCGCATCCGCCGCGTCATCGGGCCGGGGTACAGAGGGCAGAGCGCAGATGCGCTTTACCATATCCATTACCTGGGCCTTCTCCGCCCTGCCATAGCCCACTACGGCCTGCTTGACCTGCAGAGGGGTATATTCATATATTTTCACCCCCGCCTTCTGGCAGGCCAGCAGGATAACCCCCCTGCCGTGTGCCACAGAAATGCCGGTGGTAATATTTGTATTGAAAAAAAGCTCTTCCACAGAGACGGCATCCGGCCTGAACCCTTCCAGAAGGCAGCACATATCGTCATAAATAAGAGCCAGTCTGCTGGCAAGACTGGTGTGAGCCGGAGTGCTTATCACGCCGCATTTTACCAGCACCTGCCTGCTCTTATCCGAATCCAGCACGCCGAAACCAATGGTGGCAATTCCGGGGTCAATACCCAGTATTCTCATTCTATCACATCCACAGAGAATTCTAGCATAAACCGCCCCTTATATCAACCTAAAACTGAAGCCGGCACGCGTTTGCGTGCCGGCTCCGCTGAACAAGGCCATATCAAGCCCGGGGATGGGCTTTGTTATAGACATCCTTAAGCTGTTTTTTTACCAGCTGGGAATAAACCTGAGTGGAAGAAATATCCGCGTGACCAAGCATTTCCTGTATTGCGTGGATATCGGCGCCGTTTTCAAGCAGGTGGGCGGCAAAAGAATGCCGCAGCGTATGAGGAGTGATATCTTTCTCTATATTGGCTTTTTTCTGATAATGCTTGATTATCTTCCAAAAGCCCTGGCGCGACATTCTCTCTCCGCCAACGTTCACAAACAACGACGGCTCGTCCGGCAGCGCGATCATCTGCGGTCTGACAAGGCTTATGTATTCGCTCAGCGCTTTTATTGCCGTGGAATACATGGGGATAAAGCGCTCCTTATTCCGGCTATGGCAGCGAATCACGCCGGCAGCAAGATTCACATCACTGATATTGAGGTCGATAAGCTCCGTTACTCTTATGCCGGTAGCATAGAGCAATTCCAACATAGCCCGGTCTCTGTATCCCTTTGCGTCCACACACTCAGGCTGCTCCAAAAGAAGCTCCACTTCTTTGCTTGTGAGAATCTGAGGCAGCTTCTGGGTGCTTTTATCGGGCACAAGTTTTGTGGATGGATTGGCCTCAATAATTTTGTTCAGGCTAAGAAAAGTATACAGGCATTTAATTGAAGCAATGCTCCGAGAAACCGTCGACACCGACTTGCCGCAGCCCTTGAGCCAGGAGACATATTCAGCCAGAGTATCTTCGTCAGCCGTGTCAAGTTCCTCGTCCGTATGTGTTTCAAGATACGCGCCAAGCTGCCTTACATCACGAAGGTAGGAGCTGAGGGTATTTGCAGACGCTTTTTTTGCCTCGGACAAATATTTTTCAAAAAGCTCTATGCACTGGGAATTCTGCAATGAAACACCCTCCTTTCATTCATGTGATTTCTATATTAAACAGCAGGCCAGCACGGCAACAATAACTGTAATTATCATAGGAATATATTCACCGCTGAATTCGCTTTTTCCGCGCAGTCCCTGTCTCTCCATGGCGGAATAAAGCATTGACGAAATCTTAAGGCCCCTGACGGCAATGGCAAAAAAAGCGGGAACAGAAATAAGATTGAGCCAGATCAGACGGCCGTCAAGCCCGGCCCCGGCAAACCAGCCCTCCCTTATCTCTCCGGCCGAAACCCCGGAAACAAGACCCAGCGTCAGAGCGCAGATCGGGAGAAGCAAAGGCCCGAGCAGGGAGGCAGACAGGATAAGTCCTGCTGCCAAAGGCAGCAAAAACGCATATGTGCTTTGAAAAAAATCCCCGCTTACTGCTGGAAGCCTTTCGCCAAGCTGCCCACATAGCAGCGCCCCACAGAGAAAAGACGCAAAAATGAGCAGCCTCCGAGGCCAAGCTCTGTCAGTACCCGGAATCTCTGAACGCAGCGCTAACATTTGAAAGCTCCAGATTTATTACAGAATAAAATAAAAAAATGATTAACATAACGACTTGCTGGTAACAATATATTACAAAATTGCAAACTAATCAAGTCCTTTTTTCAAAAAAAGCAAAAAAATTTTTCTCTTATGTTAACTCTTGTTACAAAGAATCACAATTTGTAGTTGTTTTGTGATGCCCGGGGCACTAAAGGCTCAAGATATTGTGCAAGAAAAAAAGGAAAAATTTTTTTCTTATTTCTTTACGTTATGTAAACCTACCGTCCCCTGCGCCTTCCGTGGCTGAACCGTGCTCTCCCCGGCCCCTTTTTTCGCCCGGGAAGGAACACCGCCCCAACCAGACAGCCTGCAAAGCTGAAGCTGACTACGCTTAAAATTCCCGCCGGTTCAATTTTGCTGCCCCTTATCAGAAAACCCAGCGTCAAAAGCGCCGTAACGAGCACGGCAGCGCAAAGAAGCCCGCTGTACAATCTGCTCCCCTGACGCTCCGTCGCTGCAGCCCTGCCGGCAAAAAGAGCTGCCAAAAAACTCAGCGCAGAGCTTATATAGCCCGCAGCACCGGAGTTTATTCCTGCCGCGCTGATAATGAATGCAGCAGCGGGAAGCAATACCAGCGCCGAAACAGCCCAGGCAAGGATCCCATGGAACAGAAAGCGCATATCCGGACCGCCTGTTATATTGTTTTTTGTCAAAAAAACACCCCCGTTGAATAAGATTTATTACATCTTATTTCATCGGGGGGTATTTAATTCATCGGCGCTTATTTGCGCTTTTTGTTTCTGGCCTGGGCTTCGGCCGCTTCCATCTTGGCCGTGGTGGAAATGGACCACTTCTTGGCCTGGATGCGGACGCGGTCCTCGCTGGTCTCAAACGTGATTGTATCCTCGGTGATCTGGACGATTTTGCCGGTAAGACCGCCGATGGTTGTAATCTCATCGCCGATGCTGAGAGAGTTTCTCATCTCCTCAGTCTTTTTCTTTTTCTTATTTTCCGGGCGGATAATAAGAAAATAGAAAATAGCAAACATCAGGACGAGCATGATGATCATAGAGCTGCCGCCGCCGGCCGCCGTTGCGTCTGCCGTAAGCAAAAGAGTCATATGGGAAGTACCTCCAAAAATAAAGTGTGTTCATTATACATGCTGACGGAACCAATTTCAAGATGCTTATATCCGTTTATCTAATTTTTCTGAAAAATTATGCCTGAACTGCTCAAAATTTCCACTTTCCAGGCTCTTCCTGATGCGTTCTGCAAGACTGTTGTAGAAATAAAGGTTATGGGCCACCGCGAGACGCATGGCCAGCATCTCCTCGGCCTTAAAAAGGTGACGCAAATAGGCTCTCGAATATCTGCTGCATACCGGGCAGCGGCACTGGGGGTCGACAGGGTCCGTATCCCGGGAGTACTTTTCATTCTTGATGTTAATGATGCCTTCCCAGGTAAAAAGATGTCCGTGCCTCCCGTTTCTGGCGGGCATAACGCAGTCGAAAAAATCGACGCCCCGGTGGACGCACTCTATAATATTGCCGGGGGTGCCCACGCCCATGAGGTAGCGGGGCTTATCCTTCGGCATGTACTCCTCCACAGCCTCGATGGTGTCATACATCTCCTGATGGCTCTCCCCTACCGCAAGGCCGCCTATGGCATAGCCGGGCAAATCAAGCTCGGCTATTTTCTTCATATGCTCTACGCGGATGTCGGCAAAAATCGCCCCCTGGTTGATGCCGAAAAGCATTTGGCCCGGATTCACCGCATCATCCATGGCGTTATATTCCGCCAGCGCTTTTTTGCAGCGCTGAAGCCAGCGGTACGTTCTATCACAGGAACGGGAAACATAGTCCTTGGGAGACGGGATTTTTATGCACTCGTCAAAGGCCATGGCAATGTCGGAGCCCAGGTTTGCCTGAATACGCATGCTTTCCTCCGGACCCATGAAAATGTGCCGCCCGTCCACATGGGAGTTGAATTTTACCCCGTCCTCATTTATTTTTCGGAGCTTGGCCAGGGAAAAGATCTGAAAGCCGCCGCTATCCGTGAGAATGGGCCCGTCCCAGGTCATAAATCTGTGAAGCCCGCCCATGTCTTTTATAAGTTCATCCCCCGGGCGGACATGAAGATGATATGTGTTTGAAAGTTCCACCTGGCAGCCTATTTCCTTCAGGTCCCGGGCAGACAGCGCGCCCTTGATCGCTCCCTGCGTACCTACATTCATAAAAACCGGGGTCTGGACTGTGCCGTGGGGCGTTTCAAAGCAGCCCCGGCGGGCCCGGCCTTCCTGTTTAAGCAGTTTAAGCATTTTAACTCCTTGTACTCATTCTATTATCATCGCGTCGCCAAAGGAGAAGAAACGATATCTCTCCTCCACGGCGGCTTTATAGGCTTCCAGGACATGCTCGCGGCCCGCCAGCGCAGAAACCAGCATGATGAGGGTACTCTCGGGCAAATGAAAGTTTGTTATCAACCCGTCCACGCACTTGAATTTATAACCCGGATAGATAAAAATATCCGTCCACCCGGATGCCGCGGGAAGCGTCCCGTCAGCGCTTGCAAAGCTCTCAAGCGTGCGGCAGGAGGTGGTGCCCACTGCAATGACCCGGCCTCCACCGCGCTTAGTTTCAGTGACGATTCGGGCAGTTTCCTCGGGGATCATGCAGAACTCGGAGTGCATGGCATGATCCTCTATCTCGTCCTCCTTCACAGGGCGAAAGGTCCCTAAGCCCACATGGAGGGTCACATAGCAGATTTCAACGCCCTTGGCCCGAATTTTTTCCAGCAGCTCCGGAGTAAAATGGAGCCCTGCCGTAGGCGCGGCCGCGCTGCCCAGTTCCCGGGAATACACAGTCTGATAGCGCTCCGAATCCTTGAGCTCCTCCTTTATGTAGGGCGGCAGGGGCATCTTGCCGAGGCGTTCAAGAACTTCGAGGAAAATCCCCTCATATTCAAAGCGGACGATACGGTTCCCGCCCTCGGCAACCCGTTCCACCGTGGCCTCCAGCTCTCCCCCGCCGAAGCTGAGGCGGGTGCCGGGCTTGGTTTTTCTGCCCGGACGACTGAGGCACTCCCAGCACCCCGCGCCCAGATCACGCAGCAGCACCAATTCCACGCTGCCGCCACCGGGCCTTGAGCCAAGGAGCCTGGCGGGGAGCACCCGGGAGTCATTCAGGACAAGGCAGTCCCCCGCTCTGAGATAGGCAGGAAGCTGATAAAAATGGCAGTGCTCAATTTCACCGCTGTTTTTGTCAAGACGCAGAAGCCGCGAGTGATCCCGCTGCTGCAATGGCGTCTGGGCAATGAGCTCTTCGGGCAGATCGAAATAGAAGTCAGATTTTTTCATGCAATATATGCTCCGGTAAAGTAAAATCTTATGATATCCTCATAATCATAGCCGTAGACCGAGGCCATGGCGTTGGCGCCCCATTGGCTCATGCCGCAATTGTGGCCCCAGCCGCTGCCGGCAAAAGTAAAGCTGTTTTCTTCCTGCGCAATATGGAAGCGGCAGTTACTAAGGCCAAGGGTGGTGTAACATTCCCGCCCCTGAATGCGCAGATTGTTTCCGTCGATGTCGGTAAAGCTGATGGCGATCACATTCCCCGTGTCGGAATATTCCGCCTGAAGTGCACATACGGTCCCAATCTCATATCCCCGGCTTTTAAGCCTTCCGGCAATATTTTCCCCGCTTCGCCGGGTGCTCCAGTTCTCCCCTGTAAAATCCACCGCCTGCTCAAAGGGATCGGGCTTTCCGGTGAGATAGGGTCTGTCAGCATCAAACACATTGATTCCGTCCTCCGTTGCGCCCCCGTCGGAAGCAAAATAATATACTTCGCATATTTCCCCCCGCCAGCGGACAAGCTGTCCCGCTGTTGAGTCAACGGCGGAATCGCTTAGCTCATTTGCTTCCTTTGTTCCGCGGTATACCTGGCTCTCCGTGTCATCCGTCAGATCAAACCCCATCTCTGCGTATTTATCCTGATTATATACCGCATAGGTTCTTGCACAGACTGCCTGCGCTTTCAGGGCCTCATATGGCCAGGCATAGCTCATTTCGTAGGGAATAACACCCTTTACATAGTCCTCAAGCTCCACACAGTTTATAACATTAAGCATCCCGGCCTCATTCAAGGCACACTCAAAGCCGCCGTGGTACCGCTCGCCGCCGTATTCCGTCAGCCCTTTTTCCCCTTCAAGCGGCAGGAGCGCCAGCGCGGTCTCGCCCTCTTCCGCGCTGAAAATAATCTCGCCGCCGGAAGAGATGCTCAGGCGGCCCTTTTCACTGCAGTACGCGGTGCCGGGCAGGCGAAATCTGTCCCGTATTTTCTCTGCCTCGGCACGGCTTGAATAGCTGCCGTAGAGCACCCTGTGCTTTCCGTCGATTTCCCGGGCAAAGCCACCATAGGCAAGGGCGGCTATCTCCGCCTTATCCCGACTCTCATATTCCCCGTCAATCAGAATATGCCAGCTTCCCCCACCGGCGGAAAAAGAGACCTCGACCGAGCTCTTTTCCGTACGAAAAAGCTCTATGAAGCTCCGTCCGCCCGCATAATAGCCCAGGGCAAAGCCGCCGCCGGAAAAATTTTTAAACAGAGCTTTTCCCACCGCTTCCTTGCCGTAATCTATGCCGATTCTGACAGTCTCCAGTTCCGCGGGCGGGTTTTCGTAGCGGGAGCCATCCGCGTAAAGGCTCCGGTCAAGCTGGGTGCTTTGTGCCGCGGTATATCCCTTTTCCAGCGGCTCGATGCCGTAAGGCTCCGCAAAGGCCGCGCTGTCTGGCAGGCAGAGAAAAAGGGAAGCCGCAAGAGCCATAAAATTTTTTAATAAAGCGCTTTTTCTAAGCATATGATACTCCGTTCGGTATCTGCCGGTATGCTGTGCAGATTTTTTACAGTATACCAGAATCATGCGCGCTTTTCAACGCAAGTATGTAATACACAGAGGGAAAACATGTAGGTGTTACAATGAAGTGTGACAGGGACAGAAAAAAAGGATAGCGAATAGAG
>OLPA01000323.1_pt1 | contig 44700 bp, 39 predicted proteins | sample 1672811 | NCBI WGS metagenome assembly OLPA01 (sample SAMEA3136726, study PRJEB25190) | human gut metagenome | biome: human gut; feature: human-associated habitat; material: faeces | place: Austria | collected 2013
ACGAGAAGAGTCCAGCAGGAACAGGAGGAAATTTCCCACCGAATGGTGGATTGCGTAGCCGGGAAGGAAGGCAGCTGGGACGCGTGTCCTGCCGATTTGCTGAAGTATGCCGAGAGTCCGCAGAAGGCTGCCGATTCCATCATGAGGGCGCGGCGGGCGTATGCTTTTGCCGAGAGGCGCGGGTTTGAGGATGTCTGGCGCTCCGACGCGCTGGACATGGCCGATCTGCTGACGGTGAATAGCAACGGGAATGAGGTGCTGGACCAGCAGGCGTTGATGTTGCTGATGACCGCGATTGACCGGAAGGTTCAGGAGAGCCAGACGGATTCCGCTGCTTTCTGGCGCAATTTGTATAGAAGTTTTGCCGACACGGCGCGCGGCGCGGAGAGCCTGGGTGTGAAGGCGGTTCAGGCGGTGAGGAGCATTCCCGGCATGAGCGGAATGGAAGAGTGGTATTCCAATAATATTGCTCCCCTGCAGGGGGTGAAGGATACGTTTGACGGACAAAGGCAGATCTTCGACCGCTACGAGCAAAGACGCGAAGCGCTGAATACGATGCAGGATGTGATGCACGAGTTCGGACAGCGGATGCGGGGCACGAGCCCTGATGCGTCCTGGTACGTCAAGGCGATTAACGGAGCCGGGAATATCACCGGGCAGAGCCTTTCCTACATGGCTCCCGGCGGCTGGGCCCTGGCGCTGGCCGGGGATATGGGGCACGCCGGGAATGCCGCCTCCCGCAACGGGGATTCCCTGGTGGACGTGACGATCAACGGGCTGCGGAATACGGTGGAGGAAAAGGGGTTTGGGGTGTTTTCCGTGTTCGGGCGCATGGGGGCCATCAACAAGCTGATGACCAGGACGGGCACCGGCGCCCTGGCGAGACTGGCCGCGAAGGTGCCGGGGCGCACGTTTTTTGCCGGGACGAGAACCGGCAAGATGCTTTCCACCCCGGCGTTTGCCTACGTGGAAGAGATGGCGGCGGAACCCCTGGCCGGGGAGTTGTTCGAGTGGACGGCCCGGAAGTTGTCCGGGATGACGGGAATGGAGGTGAGGCCGAAGGATTTCGAGGTGGTGGGCCCCGTGCTTCAGGCGATGGGGGATGTGGAGCAGTCCGGCGGATGCGCGTTGTTTGTGGCGGCCATGGCTGCCGGCCACGCTCCGAGGATGAAGCAGGAAGTGGCGGCGTTCGTGACGGATGCGCAGCGGGCCCAGCTGGCCGGATATACGAAGAAGCATGCCGAAGAGATGGCGTCTTTTTCCACGGCGGAGCACAAGGCTGCGCTGGCCCAGAAGTATTTCGAGACTGATGTATTGAAGGATCCCGAAGGAGCCGCCGAACGGGCGCGGAAGGCCGGCGCCGAGCTGGCGGACCGGCAGGAGGCTCGGCTGTACCAGATGTCCGGCGCTCTGGACAAGGTGCTGGAGAAGGCCAACATTGGCCGTATCCGCAAGCTGGAAGGAACGGACAGGTACGAGGTGAGCCTGCGGGAGGGCGCTGTAGTGAACGGCGTGAAGATGGAGGAAGACAGGAGCGTGGAGATGAACGAGGAGCAGACGGACGCCCTGGTTCAGGTAGTGCTACAGGGGGCTTATTTGAATGGCGTCCGCGTGATGCAGGATGCCGTGCTGGGGAATGCCGCGATTTCGGAAGCCGGGAAGATGGATTTTATTGAGACGCTGGATATGTTGTCCGAGGAAGCGCCTGCGGAGTACCGGAAGGCGGCCGCCGAAACCGGAGGGATGACCGTCCCGGGGTTGATGGATGTGGCCGCGCGAGCCCAGGCGAGGATTGACGCGATTGTCCGGGAAGAGGGCGTGTCCGTCCAGGAAGCCAGAAGCAGGACGGATGCCGAAGTGATGGGGAAGGTTCAGCTTGGTTCCATTGCCGATTTGGCGGCGGCTTTTGAGAGGCGTCTTGATCATGCAGTGCGTTCCGGAGAGATTACGAGGGGGAGATCCGAGGAGATCAGGAGCGGCACGGCGGCGGCCAGCTTCGCCCACCGGTTTACGATGGCGGCCGATCCTGGGAGTTCCCTGCTGCTTTACGCCGGAGGCCATGCCACGACGGCCAACGTGATGGAGGATGTGCAGGAGTCCGCCCTGGTTCATTACATGAACCTGACCGGGAAGGATTGGCAGGATTTGTGGGAGCATTTGCAGGCGGCGGACGCCGTGCTGGGAAGGTACGGCGTGAGTCTGGGGACGTATGAGGGCCCGGCGCATGATGCCAGGGACGTGGTGGAGAGTTTTTCCAACCTGTCCCTGTCTTCCTCCCTGGCGGATATTGAGAGCCTGCCCGTGCCACAGTGGGTGAAGGACACCGCGGAGTTCGCCCTGAAGAATCTGGAGGATTCCGCCCGCATCATACGCATGGGCGAGCAATGGAACGAGTTTGCCGCGACGGACGAGGGGAAGAAGTTTATGGAAGAGCACGGAGGCCTGGCGGACGCCCTGCAGGCCGTGGGCGTGAGTACGGAGAGCGTTTTCCGCCAGGCGCGGATGGATGCCGCGCAGAAACTGGATGTGGAGATGGTGCACGCGGACCTTGCTTCCCGCAGGGCTCCGGGGGATGCCACGATGACGCTGGGCGAGCTGGAGGCGCTGGAAGAGTCCATGGCGCGGATGGATGCCGCGGAGGATGTGGAAGAGACCGCGGAAGAGGAGGATGAGACTGATCCCGTGACCGGCATTGCCGGGAATCCGGCATCCCCCGCTCCGCTGGTGGAGGATGCCGGCGGCTCCCTGGAAGGGGTGGGGGAAGAGGCCGAACACGATGAAGAGGCCGGCGCGGAGTTCCGCGATCACGCGTTTGTGCGGGTGGCGCCGGATTGCGTGTTTGCCCAGGTGCGGGTGGATTCCCTGGCCCTGGCGCCGGATGTGGAGCAGTTCAAGCAGGGAGATCATAATGAACGCGGAGCCGTGAAGGGGCGCGAGCTTCAGGGACGGTTCCGGGAAGACGCCCAGCCCATTTCCGTGTGGCGGCGCAGGGATGGAGCCCTGCATGTGATTACCGGACGGCACCGGTTTGATTTGGCCGTGCGCGACGGGGTGGAGTTTATTCCGGCTTACGTGTATGAAGAAGATGATGCGCATGACGCCACTTGGGCGAAGATGCACGACGTCGGGCAGAATATGCTGGACGGTCAGGCGTCCGCGCTGGAGGTGGCTTTTTTTGTCCGGAATTCCAATATGGGCCGGGACGAGATGGAGGCGCAGGGGTATTTGCGCCCCGGTTCCGCCAATGTGATGGGCTGGGATATTGCCACCCTGGCCGGGGATGAGGTGTTTACCCGCCTGAAGAACGGGGTGATTACGGATAACGAGGCGTGGAAGGTATGCCGCCTGTCTTCAACGGAGGCGGGACAGATGCTTGCCCTGCAGCTGCGCGAGAAGGGGAAGCCGTGGGATTACGTGGCGGCCTATGTGAAGGAGGCGGACCGGGTGGCTGCGGAGAAGTCCCGGGAGGGAGAGGCGTTTGATTTGTTCGGCAACGATACGTCCTGGCAGGAGGATTGCGAGAAGGTGGCCCGCTTTGCGGCCCGGGGGATTTCCCTGATTGCCGAACGCCTGTCCCTTCTGAAGAAGTCCAGAGGCATCAGCCGGCGGAAGGATTTGGCGGGCAGGATGGGCATCCGCTTGGAGACGGACGCAGATTTGAATGCGGCCATTCATGATTTGGAAAGAGCCAAGGGGGCATGGCAGTCCCATGACCCGGCGCTGCGCCTTCATGACCGCGCCCTTGCCTGGGACGGCACGAGTGAAGTGAATCCGTTCGAGCGTGTGCCCGTTTCCGGGGCGACGTTTTCCGTGGTTGCCATGGATAGTTCCGGAACTGTCCTGGCTCCGGAGACGTTCGTCACCCGGGAAGACGGAAGTCCTGACTGGTTTGTGATTCCGCGCCGCAAGAGGCAGCCAGCCATGCCGGTGCGGCTGCTGGTGGGTTCCGATGTCGGGGAGCATCGCGGCTATGGACTGACCCATATTCTGGCTTCCCGCGGGTTTTCCTTCTGGAAGGAGCGTTCCCCGGAACGCTATATCAGTTCCATTCTGGCGAATGTGAGCGAGCTTTACGAGGTGGCGCCCGGGCGTGAGCTGCTGGTTAAGGGAAGGCAGCCTTCTTCATGGATGCTGCTGCAATTGAACCGGAAGGACGGGTTTTATTCCATTGTCTCGGCTTATCCGGTGCGGCAGGGCAAGAAGCCGCTGGGGAAGAAGCTCCCCCTTGCAGAGCGACAACCTGCAAACGCGAATAGCGGCACCGCGCGCCTAGGTCCAGGATCGGCAAGCAAGGCCGCTCTGCCGTCCCAATCCGCTGGCGGGGGAGATGGTTTTTCCTTACCACAAGGGGCGCATGTTGTCAACGTGAATGAAGTGGAATGCCGGTTTGACGACGGGGCTATTGTTCCGGCGACGTTTTCCCTATCTCTGGAAAAAGAGACAATCAGGAAGAAGGCGGTCGCTGACGGGACGTTCATGAAGGCCCCGAACGGGAAAGATACGAATCTGACGGAAGACCAGTGGCTTTCCGTGCGCACGGAGGCGTTTAAGAATTGGTTTGGCGATTGGGAGAAGGATCCGCAGAATGCTTCCAAGGTGGTGGACGAGAACGGGGAACCGAGGGTGGTGTATCATGGGACATACGGTGATTTCACGGTGTTTGACAAGGCCATGATTGGATCTGCTACTGATTATGGTTTATGGGGTAGAGGATTTTATTTTACCAATATGGAGAATACTCCGTACGGGAACAAGAAGCTGGCTCTGTTTCTGAATTTCAGGAATCCTTTTATTTTTAATGATTACAAGTCTGCTGAAGAGATAGGCGATTATTTAAATATTTGGGATGGGAATTTTCATGAAGATGACAGGTTTGGAATATTCCGGCCGTATGCGAGAGGAGCGGCCCAGATAGCCGGTAGCGCTCAAGAAAGAGGACATGATGGACTCATTGCTGTACTGGGTAAATGGACGGAGTACATTGCCTTTGAGCCGAATCAGATCAAGTCCGCCACGGATAACCGGGGGACGTTTGATCCGAAGAATCCGGATATTACGTTTTCCGTGATAGGCCCGAATGCGGCCACTTGGGGAAAGTATGCCGATAAGGCTTTCGCCGGAAGGGATGACGGCAAGTTGCGGGCGGAGATTGACGCAAGCCAGGCACAGCTGAAGACTGCGCCTGGAATGCCTTATCTTTCCAGACTGGATCTTTTGGCGGAGGATATACGCTATTTGAAGAATCCAAGGAAGGAAGGCGTTTTGTCAGATTATTTGGATTATTCCGAGTTGTATGATGCCTATCCCCGCTTGAAGAAGATGTCTGTTTATGTGTTTAAGGACCGCAACCGGCAGGAGGCAGGATGGTATGATCCCCAGGATGACTCCATTGCCATCAATTTGTCCAGCCTGGGGCCGCTTTGGAATCAGCGTTCCACGTTGCTTCATGAGATTCAACATGCGATTCAGGAATATGAGGGTTTTGCCGAGGGGGGGGATTCTGGCTTTGCGGAGAGGGTTCTTACCTATCAACGCAACAGGATCACAGGGGATATTATTGCGAAGACGAGGCGCAGGAGTTGGCTTTTAGCCCGTGATGCGGCTTTGGACGCTTTAGGCCGGATACGCAGGTTGATAAGGAATCCGAAGGCTATTAAGAAGATGTCCGAGCGGTTTGCCGTGCATGAGGTGATGGATGTAGATGTGATGGCCAGGCAGGCTATTGAGTTGCTTTTGAAGGAGTATAATAAGCTTGTCGCACAGGATGCGGAGTACGGCAAATTAACGATGGGGAAAGATGCCGAAGGTTGCGAATTGCCGATTTGTTACGCCGGGATGTTGCTCCGCGGCGGGGTGAATGTGGATGCTGTCACCATAGAGCAGATAGACCGACAGATTGAGATGGTGAAGGCAACGGTTTCCCGCAAGATGAGGTTTCCCGGGGAGGAAAAGAGGATCTGGCAGGAGCTGGAAAAGCTCTACAGGGGGAAAGAAGCTGTTGTGCGGCAATTGAAGGATTTGGAGCCGTTTGACCTTTACCAGCGTCTGGCCGGGGAAATAGAGGCAAGGAATGTGGAGAAGCGCCGGGATATGACGGCACGGGAACGGGAAGCTGTGCCGTTTAATGATACGCTGGAGTTCCCAGGTGAGGCGATTGTTGCTTTTTCCATTGCCTCGGCACAGGAACAGGGTTTGTTCCATGACGGCCATTTTGAAGCGGGCAACGCTGTGATTACGGAACCGGGGGTGACGTTTTCCATTGCCGCCCTGCATGCTTCCCCGCATTCTTTCCGGAAGTTTGATACGGCGTTCATGGGCAAGGGGGAAGGAGCGCAGGCGTATGGCTGGGGGCTGTATTTTGCGGAGAATCCGAAGGTGAACCGGAGTTATATGAACCAGTTCGCGCAGGACAAGGCGACATGGAAGTTCCGGGAGGTGGAGACTGCCGCTATAGAGGAGATGCAACGGGCCCTGGTAGGCAGTTTTTTGCCGAAGGATGCCCTGCCGGAGGCGAAGGAGGACGCGTCAGATATCGCCTGGTCTGTTCTTGGCGATTTGGTTGATGCCGCCAGAGGAAGCATGACTGTTTTAGACATCGTCATGGAGTTGCATGATGAAATTGATACTAACAGGAAATACGCGGAGACGTACCCCCAGGAGCGGGAGAAGCTGGAACAACTGGAAGGCTTCATGCTTTCTCTGCTTGACCATCTGGACGAGATAGAGGCCAGGCCGGGCATGCCTTCCAATTACAAGGTAGAGTTGAATGTAGAGAATTCCGAGCTGCTGGGCTGGGATTACGTGGACGAGACGGTTCTTGCCTTGTTGAAGGATTCCCCGGTGGAAGAGGTGCGGTATGCTTTGGAACGTGCCGAAAGACGGGCAGATTACCGCGGCGAAAACGTGAGCGGCAAAGATGTTTATCAGGAGTTGTTTGATGCTTTTTGGGATGGAGAAGATGGCACGAAACAGGAGGCACAGAAGGCCGCCAGCGTGTCTTTGCTGTCCAGCGATATTAAAGGCATCAGGTACGCGGACGGTTTTTCCCGCAGGAAAGCGGAGGAAGAGCAGACGTATAATTACGTGATTTTTGACGGGAACGATATTAAGATTACGGCGTTTGCGGACGAGTCCACCGGGGGAGCGTGGGCGGATTATGTGGATCCGACGGCGAGTTTCTCTCTTGCCACGAGAGAAAGTGTCTGGGTGACGCTGGAGCGGGAGGCGCAGAAGAACCGTTTGGAGGTGCTGCGCAGCCAGACGGCAAAAGCGTTGGAGACATGGCGCCGGGTTTGCGCGGCCAACGATGTGAAGCAGGGAGACGGCGCGGAGGCGTTCGGAAGGGTCATGGCCGTGGTGGCTTCCATTTACAAGACGCTGCCGGAGGGGTACAGGTTTGGCCTTTACCCTTACATGAGAGCTGCCGAGAATCTTGCCACCCGTCTGGAGGACGGTCAGGCATGGCTTTCCGATGAGCTGAAGAAGGAGACGCTGATGGACGATACCAGCGAGCGCATGGATGCCGTGATTGACAAGCTGCTGGCCCGCACGCTGGAACAGGCGGACCGATATGCCGTCGACCAGATACGGTCGGAGATGGTTGCCCGCATCAAGGCCGTGCAGCCGACGAAGAAGGCCAGCGGGAAGTTTAACAAGGGCAAGTTGAGCGCGGAGGATTACAGGCATTTGCACAGGATAGTCGCCATGATGAATACGGACCAGGAGGCGAAGGAGAAGCGAATGCTGGAGCTGGAGGGCGTGCTTTCCAGCAACCAGTCCACCGAAGAGGAACGGGATGCGGCCGAGCTGGAATTGAAGGATTGGCACACGTTCGGATATCTGGCCGGGATGGGACTGGAGCAGACGCGCGCCTGCGCGCGCGCCCTTGCCCTGTTTATCACGACGGGACGGACGGCTTGGTCCACCCGGTTGGACGAGGAGAGGCGCCGGACGAAGTTCAAGGCCGAGAAGATTGTGGAAGGGCTTGGGCAGGCCACTCCCCAGGGAGGACGTGACGCGGAAGAGGATGCGAAGGCGTCTACGAGAACGAAGGCGGCCAAGTACCTGAAGTACGGTTTGCAGTCTTATTCCCAGCTGTTGAATGGATGGAAGAAGATTCCCGCCCTGCGCGGTCTGGCGCATGCCGAGGTTACTGCGATTGCCGAGGCGAATGTGGCGTTGAGGAATATGAAGCACGCCCGGGATCGGGAGGTGACGGCCCTGGTTAAGCGGTGTTTTGGCGTTCAGCGCACCAAAGATGTGGCAAGGGTTCTTTCCGATTTCAAGAAGACAGGGGATTCCGGCGTAGTGCTGAATCCGCTGGTGAAGGTGGAGCGCACCGTGAGGATCGCCGAGGCCCGCGAGTGGGTGGGGTTGTCTTTTGAGGAGAGGGAGGAACGACGCAAGGCAATCAGGAAGGAGTACAATGACCGGGGGCTTTCCGACGATAAGGCGTCCGTGCCGGAAGCGCTTATTCCGGAGATGCGCCGGCAGCTTGCCGAGCTGGATGAATTGGTGAAGGCCGGAGACGGACGGGCCAGAAGGAGGAAGAATATTACGGCGAAGGCGGAAGTGGTGCGCCCGGGCAGGAAGGGCGAGACGTTGAAGGTTTCCCGCGCCCAGGCGATGTATGCCATTTTGCTTTACGAGCAGGCCGAGTACGTGGAGACGATGCGGAATGAAGGCATTGGAGAAGCGGAGGTTGCCCGCCTACGCGAGTTTGTGGGTGCCGAAGGGCTGGCGTTCGGCTACGGCCTGCGGGAGCTGATGAACCGGCAGGGAAAGCTGCTGGCCCGTGTGTATGAGGAGCGTGAGGGGGTTCCCTTCCCCGCGGTGGAGAATTATTTCCGGGCCGTGTTCCGGGCGGACCACAAGCTTGATACGAAGGTGTCTTTCGGGGAACAGACGAATGCCGTGGCCGGCGGAGCGAAGTACGGGATGCTGATTCCCAGGCGGAAGCACAATTTGCACCTGGCCTGGAATATGGATTGCGAGGCCGTGTTCCAGGCGGCGAGCGCCGAGGTGGAGAATTATATTTGCACGGCGGATATTACTGCCCGCTGGCGCGGCATTCTGGCGGACAAGGAGGCGGCAGCGTCCCTGAAGGAGCACATGGGGCGCCACGGGATTGATTCCCTGCGGCACTGGCTGGATGTGATTGACGGGGCCGGAGTGATGGAGGGGGGCGCCCTGCTGGCCGGAGCCCAGGCGACAAGCCGCTTCCAGAGCGCCAAGGCGGTGGCCTTGCTGGCCTGGAACGTGCTGACGATGCTCAAGCAGACCAGCGGCCTGATGCACGGGATGTTTGCCGGGGAGGTGGGCATGGGGAGTTTCCTGCTGCACCTGGGGCAGACGATGTCCATGACCGGACGCATGGGGGTGTTTGAGATGATGAAAACGGAGGCTTTCCGGGCGAGGACCAATGACGCGCAGGCGGAACTGGTGAGCCAGCTGATGGGGTATGCTTCCGATCAGAATTACACCGGAGCGATCAGGTTTTCCATGGCCGGCATGAGGGCTATTGAGAAGATGGACGTGTGGAGCAATGCCGTGTCCATGGCCGCCCTGTATAACGCAAAGTGGTCCGAGCTGGAAGAGGCAGGAAAAAGGACCGGAGCCCCGATGACGGAGGATGAGATGCACGCCCTGTGCATGCAGAGCGTGACCCGGGCTCTGGAGCTGGTGGCCCAGCCGCTGACGCAGAGCCAGAAGAGCATGCTGGGGGCTTCCACGGGCCTGTTTGCGAAGATGGCCTGTTTTATGAGTTCCGAGGTGCTGAATAAGGTGGGGATGATCGTTTCTCATGTGAGCTCCGGGAATTGGGGGCAGGCTCTTGCTTTATATGGAATGATGTCCGTTGCCGAACAGACGGTGATTGCCCTGTGGCACGCCCTGCTGGATGACGAGGACGAGTGGGAGAAGAACGGCGGATGGTTCGGCGCCATGCTGGGAGCTCCTGTTGCCATGATTGGCGGCGTGCCGATGCTGGGGGCGGCGGTGGAGTTTGGTTACAAGCAGGCGACTGGCCAGCGTATTTACGCAGGCACCGCGTCCGGAGTGATTGATTATTCCGCGATTTACCGGGCGGCCAAAAATACGTGGAAAGCCGCCACCGGGGAGAAGGAGATGACGTTTGCCGATTGGGCGGAATTGATTCTGCTGGATGCCAAGGCGGCCGCTTACGTGGCCGGAGCGGGCGCCGGGAGCCGCAGCAAGGCGGCTGATTCCGTGGCGTCCTGGCTCTTGTCCGTGGCTGGGGTGGCGAATTTGTCCAAGCCTGGGTTTAAGCTGGCGGAATAAGATTGAATATTAAGGAGTGTCGGTGTATGTTGAGTTTACCATGCGCACTTTGCTCTACACTTTTTCCATATTTTTTACTGCTGTATCCTATGGAATAGATCGTCCTTTAACAGACTTTTTCCCCTTGGCGCAGGAGGCGAAACATTCCGACCTTCTTCCCGAGTCCTTTGACCATTTGCAGGAGAATGACGCCCCTACTTCCTTGCAAGAATGGGGACAGGTGCCGGGTTCCCGGAAGCTTTCGGAGTTCAAGCCCGACGAAAGTCGCCTGAAGTTGTTTTCCGCGCTGGCCTTGGGGGATGACGCTGACGAAGAAGCAAAAGGGTTGGTGAAGGCGGAAGGCTACCAGACCCCAGTCACACCGGACGAGGAATATGATTTAGGATTAGGCATCTTCACTGCTTTATTTGGAGTAGAGAACATTAAATATCCATACCTTTATTGGAAGGTCCAAGGGAAGGAAACTCCTATATTCAATAACTCTAAAGAAATTTTTCGTACTGTTTGGAATGATTTTTCGCACAAAGTGCGAAATGCTCACAAAAGACGTATTAATGATGTATGGAGGCGTATTGAGCAAGAAAAGTACAACACGAAATCTCCTTCTGAAGCTCTTGTGCTGCATTTCCAAAGCGTCGTGAAGAATAACCCTGGACAGGCATGGCTGGATATTCAGTCTGGTGCATATCGCCAATTTGGAAACACTTTTAAGGAGAAGGCAATTCGTGAAATAGTCACAGAAATAAAATATCATATTAAAACTGATGAAAAGAAGAAAGCCATGCTTGACGCAGTAGCTTTAGATGCTCTAAAGCCATGCAATCTATGGAAAGATGAAACAAGATTCTTTGAGAAGTATCGAGATGTTGCAGGTGTTTTTGTAGTTAAAGTTATTCTTGGAGATAAATTTTTAGACTATCCTTATTGCTATTGGATTATGCAGGCGAAACCTATTCCTGAATATAAAACAACATATCATGCACTGGCTGATATATGGGAAGATTATAAGAGGCAAGTACAACTATTAGATTTGAAGAAAGCGCAATAATGCTATTTAACAAAAAAGCCCCTGACCCGGAGGCCAAGGGCTGAACAGGAGCACTTTTCTGGGAGGATGCTACTGTACACGGCTGTAATGGCAATAAAAAACCGCCCGCGTTTCCCAACGTGGACGGCTAACGGAAAATAAAAAAGATGATTTACCTATAGCACATTTACCCGGTGCGTCAAGCTTTCTCCCACCTGTCCAGGGTTTCCACATAGATGCCGGAGATTTTACCGCCGTCCATGGGTTCGATGTCTCCGAAGTCGGGATTGAGTGGATGTAATACGTATTCCATTTTTCCGGTTTCCGGGTTTTTCCTGCGGACCAGTTTTTTGAGTGTCACGCCGCGTTCATCATGGTATTGAACAATGGTTCCAGGTTTGGGGATGGGGGGGATGGTGTATTTTTTCATGATGACCACGGAGCTGTCCGGAATGGAAGGTTCCATAGAGTGACCGTTCACGCGCAGCAGGTATTCCCCTTTTTCCAGTTCACGGTATAGCCGGATGTCCTGCGGGATGGTGTCTCCATCCGCCAGGTTGCCGGCGGCAATGTTGCCGATGATTCGTCCCTGAGCCTCCAAGGGAGGGGCTGTGAATGTTTCTACCGGGGTAAACTTCTTGCGGGCTGCCTCTTTTTCTTTGGCGGCATTTTGAATAGCGGTATTGACGAATTCCAGGAAGGTTTCTTTGTGGGCTTTAGCGGCCTCACAGATAATGTCCCATTCTTCATCTGTGAAGTCGATGACGATGCGGGGAGAGGATTCGGCTTCTCCGTTCATAAGACGCTGAATAACAAGGATAGCCTTTGCGGGAATATTGATGGATGACGAAAGCCAATTATCTACCTGACGCTTGGAAACTCCACATTGGTTAGCGAGCCATTCTCTGTCTCTACCAATAACCTTGAGCCATTTTTTTACGTCTTCTTTTGTTGTCGTCATGCATTGATATTACAGCATTTTGCTGATATGTCAACACCTTGTTACCTAGCAATTTCAGTATTATGCTGAAAATATATCTTGAAATATTCAGTTATACGCTGTAATTTGAGGCCATCAGTTACGGAAATAGATGAAAACAGAAATCGACTTAGACAAATTACCGGACGGCTGCAAGAGCCATCTGCTGGCCGAAGCGGAAGAAGGATTGAAGCCTTCGGAAGCTATTATCCGCATCATTGAACGAGAATCATTCCGCAGGGGATTCCGTGTTCACCTGACCACGGCTAGCAACCTTCCCCGCCCGAAGAACCCCAAGAAGCCCGCGGCATGAATATGAACGAACACATTCAATACCTGGCAGATCATGCGGCATTTCTTTGCAGCTTGAGCCGTCTGTCCAACCAGACTGATGAGATGAAAAAACTCATGAAGAGCAGCGCAGAAGCCGCACTCAAGGCAGCCGGAACCATCCTGTCCATGATGGAGGATGAAGAAAGGAAGTCCAGCAACCCCGAACCCAAGAAGCCGGCAGCATGAAGTACGGTCCCATCGAAGCAATCCTGGCTACTCCTGCAATGAAAGAAGAGTTGCAACAAAAAGGACGTATAGAAGTGCTCTGCTCCGAAGGTTTTCAAACACTTAGAGCAGGAAAAGCGCAAACTCCATTCTGGATGGATGGAATCTATGTGCGGGCTATTGCCTGTAATGAGCGAGCTACGGTAGTTCTACTGGAGGAGGAGTGTGTTTCCGTTCCTTCGGCTGGTAGCGATGTTGGAACAAAAAGTGTTCCCCAACAGTAGATTTAATTTCAATAGTTTCCAGATGGTTAACAATTTCATGGAACTGTTCATGCGAAATGTAGATCGGGTAGTCATGGTCGGTAGTGATGATGTAGCAACAGCCCACATATCCTTCAATTGCGATAATATGATCAATATTGACATAACAGAATACTCCGGGTTTTCCATCGGAATACCTGCCACCATTAAGACCTTCCTGTAGTTTTATGAATTTAGGCATAACAGAATAGTAGCCTCACAGCTTTCATCTTCAAGAATAATGAGCCGGAATGCGCATGAATTTAGGCAATACGAGCACATTCAAAGCCAAGGCGTTACATTGGCAGGCTCTCCATTTTTATTTAAGTAATAACAATCAATATTAATCACTAACAAATAACCAATGATGAACTGGACTGAATTTATTGTTGTGACGCTGCTTAACCTGGCAGGCTACCTGTCCGCGTTGATGCTTGGTATCAGCCTGGGAGAGAAACACATCATACGCCAGGTGAACAGAACCCTGGAACAGATGAGAAAGGAGCGGGCATGATTATCGAATACGACGACGAAGACCGGTGCATCCGGGTGAATGGCGAATACGTCGCCATCCGGGAAGCGGAGGGCCTCAAGGACGAGCTGGAATTAGCGATTGACCAGTGGGAGGTGGATCACGCCGAGCAGTGCGATAACCCCGACGGCCACTACGACGACTGAATTATGGAAGAAGCCCTTATCGAAGAATTGAAGCTGCTCGGCTGGCACGAGCTTTAACAATGAAAATATTATGACCTACCCTGAATCAGAGTTTTACGACTGCAAGACTTTGGCCCTGATGTACGATTCCGACCGGGATGTGATCAAGAGGACCGTCCATGAGTTGAAGGACAAGGGGCATGTGATCGAGATCCTGTATTGGGGCAAGCAGGGGAAGATGAAGGTGCACGGCAAGCAGTTCCGCCGGGCGCTGCTCCGAGAATACGGAGAAGGAGGAGCGAGCAAATGAATACCTTGTTCCAATTCTTGGCAGGTGGAGCCTTTGGCCTCTTCGCCGTCGGTTTGTTCTGGCTGGCGGTGGAGCTGGATAACGCCGAGCTGCAGGCCGGCAAGAACCCGCATTCCGGGTTTTGTCCGGAGTCTCCCACTCCCATGAAAGCTTTTGACGGCTTGGAAAAACCGTCCCGCCCTCACGGCATGAGGAAACAATGAGTTGGCCGGGGCCAGCGCCAACTGGTCCCCGGCCTGTTATCAATAGCTAACCAATAGAATACTAATAACGTGAATACCAATACAACAAACGAACTTTCCAATCAAGCGCCGGGCAATCCGTTTGCCGTTCAGGCTTCCGCCGGAGGCGGGGCCCTGGCTGCCATGACGAGCAATGCAGCCGTTACTTCCGTGCTGGCTTCCATTTGGATTGCCAAGCAGTTTCCGCGGGATTTGGCCGAAGTGACGGCCCGCATGAACCAGGCTTGTTCCAGGCTGACGCTGGCGCAGTCCGCCACGTATGCTTTGCCCCGCGGGGGAACGACGGTGGAAGGGCCCAGCATCCGGCTGGCGGAGGCGCTGATCGGGGCCTGGGGGAATGCGGAAGCCGGATGGAAGGAGGTTGGACGCCATTGGGACCCGAAGGGGGCGGACGGCAAGGGCTGCATGGTTTCCGAGTGCGTGGCTTTCTGCTTTGACAAGGAGACCAACGTGCGCCGCGAGATTTCTTTCACCGTGAACCATACCCGGGACAAGAACGAGTATGAGGGCGGCAAGAAGGTGATGAAGCGCGTTGCCCTGGAGAGCGAACGGGACGTGTACGAGCTTTGCGCCAATATGGCTTCCCGCCGCCTCCGCGCCTGTATCTTGCAGGTGCTCCCCGGCTGGTTGACGGAGGAGGCTTTGGAGGTAGTGGGGAGGACTCTTGAGAGTGGGGATAAGCGGTCCTTGCCCGATATGATCCGGTCGATGGAGGCGAAGTTCCGCGAGTATGGCGTGACCCGGGCCCAGCTTGAGAAGAATCTGGGGCACGTTTTGGAGGAGACGACGAAGCCGGAGATTATCAGGCTGGGGAAGGTTTTTAATTCCATTGCCGAGGGGCTGGTGAGGGTGAAGGATGTTTTTCCACGGGATGAGCAGAGTCAGACCAAGGAGCCTGATATTCCTTCGGTTTCTCCTGCCTCCCCTTCTGTTCCTTCGCCTATAGTTGAAGATGGTATTCCCGGCCTGGATGTGCCGGAGGATGTGCCTTCCTTTGGTTCTTTTGAGCATTAACCCCTGACTACTGATTGACTATGTTTGATACAGAGATCATCGAGGACGAACGTCAGGGGCTGCCCAGCGCGAGCGGGATGCAGCGGCTTTTCCTCTGCCCCGGAAGCTGGAATGCAGAAAGGAAATGCCCGATAGACGAAGAGAGCGAGGACGCCGCCATGGGAACCATGCTGCACGCCTGCATGGAACAGGGGACAACGCCGGAAGACCCGGAGGACGCCGAGGCCGTGGACTGGTGCCGCGAGATGGAAAAGGCCCTGTGTGAAAAGCACTTGGGGATGAAAGAAAACTGGACCGATGTTCAGACGGTGCGGGAAGTGCGTCTATTTGAACGGGACCATCTGTTTTCCGGGAAACCGGACATGGTGGCTGTTTGGGACCGCAAGGCTTTGGTGGTGGATTACAAATTTGGACGCATTCCTGTTTCTCCAGCGGAGTGCAATTTGCAGTTGAGCGCCCTGGCCGTGCTGGTGATGGATGGGCACGAGGCGTACCATGTGGATGAGGTGTTTGTGTGCATTTTGCAGCCTTACGCGAGCCGGAAGGAGCCTGCCGTTTGCCGGTACACCCGCGAGAGCGTGGAGCAGGCGCGGGCGTTTTTCCGGGCCTGTATTGAGCAGGCGCAGGATGAGCACGCCCCGTTGAAGCCCAGCGAGAAGGCTTGCCGGTATTGCCGGGCCAAGTCTTCCTGCCCGGCGGTGAAGCTGGCTTTGGTGCAGGTGACGTCCGGGGATTTGACGGCGGCCTGGGAGGAATGGTCTCCCGAAAAACGGAGGGAAGCCTACGATCTTGCCAAACTGGCGAAGAAGTGGGCGGCATCCGTGGAGTCCAAGGTGAAGGCGGATCTGCGGGCCGAGGTGGAGATTCCCGGTCTGGTTCTGGCTCCCGGCAAGAAGGCGTTTACGGTGACGGATGCCGCGGCGGCTTTTCAAATTCTTAACGGTTTGTTCCCCGACGACATCACGGCGCAGGCGTTTACGGCCTGCTGCAAGGTAGGGATTACCGATCTGGATAAGCTGGTGCATTCCGTGCGTAAGGCTGCGGATGCCGGCGCCAAGGTGGCCGAGTCCAAGGATTGGCTGCGTAAGACGCTGGCGGGATGCGCGGAAGTGAAGGTTTCTGACGGATCCGTGAAGGAAGTGGAAGGAGGTGCGGCATGATGACCACGCTGACCATTACCTTGCCCCACACGCCGCGGTGTTTGTCTCCCAATGCCAAGGCCCCTCTCACGCAGAGGGGGGCCATTGTGGCCGGTTACAAGAAGACGGCGGCCAAGAGCCGCGCCCGGAATATAGCCTGGGGCAGGACTTATGAAGCCCTGAATGGACGCAGGATGCTGCCGACGCATTACCGGGTGGTCTGGTTTTTCAAGGGACCGAAGCCGGACGCGGATAATTGCCTGGCGCGCTGCAAGGCGTATCTGGACGGGGCCTGCAAGGCTATGGGCATTGACGACCGGACGCTGGACTGCGCCGGGATTGACCGCGTGCATGATCTGGCCCGCGCCGGCAAGGTGGAAATCGTGTTTGAAAGGAGGGACGATGAAAACGCCTAAATGCCCGCTGTGCGGCACACCTTTGAAAGCCATACGAGGATATGATGTCCGAGGAATAACAACCGATTGGGTTGCTGGTTGCTACAACTGCTTCTTCCAGAGTGCCCATTTTTGGAAAACCAAGAAGGCATGTATTGAAGATATGGATAGGCTTGTTTCCCTGTTCCCTCCCATCATGAGGGTTTGGCCGGGGGACAAGTTGCAAGTAGAGGATGGAAGCATTTGTGAAGTGATAAACGTTAATAAAAATCTAGCAATGATGGACGTGAGGAGAGGTGAAGGAAGACCAGTATTCACGATTGCAGATACTCATGTCCTTAGATGGCCCTGGGAGATTGAGCAGAAAGGAGGCCAGCAATGATTAACATCCTCTTATCCGTCAGGCGGCCTTTCTCCGGGAAAATTCTGTCCGGCGAAAAGAAATGGGAACTGCGTAAAAATGCGCCACGCCTCAACAAAGGCGACTCCGTCACACTGTGGCTCTACGAGTCCGGGAAAGACGGAAAACGGGCCATCATCGGCAAGTGTCGTTTAGTTGTCACTGCTTCACTTTATCTATACCCTCCAAAGGGGATTTTAGAATTGGCCATTAAGAATGCTTGCGTGACGGAAGAGCACCTGCGGAATTACCTGCCTTGTTGCGTCTGGAAAGTCACGGCCCCCGTGAAACTTCCCGCCGCCGTGCCGCTCTCTGACATCGGCATGACCCGCCCGCCGCAGTCTTGGCAGTACATCAGCCCGGCGCAGGCAGCCATTTTGGAAAGGAGGATTGCATGAAATACCTTTCCGTCTGTTCCGGCATTGAGGCCGCCTCCGTGGCGTGGGAATCCCTGGGATGGGAACCCGTGGCCTTTTCAGAAATCGAACCCTTTCCGTCCGCCGTACTCGCCGAGCGGATCCCGGACGTTCCCAACCTCGGCGATATGACCAGATATGAACAATGGAATATACCAGCAATTAACCTTTTGGTCGGAGGAACCCCCTGCCAGGCGTTCAGCGTCGCCGGAAAGCGAGGCAGTCTCGCCGACGACCGGGGAAACCTGTGTCTCACCTTCTGCCGCATGGCGGACCATTTCAAGCCCAAGTGGGTGCTGTGGGAAAACGTTCCCGGAGTCCTTTCCACGCCGGATAATGCGTTTGGATGCTTCCTGGGCGCTCTTTGCGGAGCTGACGCCCCCGTCATCCCTCCAGGGGGAGGGAGGAAGCACCCCAATAGCGGTGTGGTGGCCGGACCAAAAAGAACCGTGGCGTGGAGGGTGCTTGACGCCCAATGGCACCGAGTACCCCAGCGAAGAAAACGTGTGTTTGTCCTGGCTGTGGCAGGCGCTGGAAACTGGGCCAGTGCCGACGCGCTTTTACCTGTCGGCGAACGCGTGCCGGGGAATCTTGAGGCGTGCCGAAAGGCGTGGAAAGAAGCTGCCGGAAATGCTGGAAGCCGCTTTGAGGGCTCGCATTGGGATGGGGGACGGGTCCACCCCACCTTGTTCGCCCACAAGTCAGGAGTCGGCATGAGCGACCAGGAGATTTTCAGGCAGCGGGGGGCGTACCTGGTGCCTGATGTGGCGCCGTGCGTTACGGCTCATTGGGCGAAAGGGACGGGCGGGCCAGCAGGGGACGAGTGTCAAAATCTGGTAGTATTTGAAAACCACGCCCAGGATTCCCGCGTCCGAGAAATGGGAGATGTCTGCTCCACCGTGTCGGCCAAGTACGGCACAGGGGGCGGCAATACGCCGATTGTGGTTTTTACCCAGAACGACGCGGGACGGGATGCCTCTATTGACGTGGATCCGACATTGCGGAGCGGTCATGGCGGAGGATCCGTCAATCAATGCGTGTGTCTCCCCGTGGACATACGCAACGCCATACGGCAGAGCGATAACGATGTGACCGGGAAAGGCTGGGGAGACGTGGGAGATCCCATGTATACCCTGACGGCCGGCGGTAAGACTCCGGGGGTGTATTGCATCCAAGGTGATATCGCGGCAGGCCGAAGAGGGGCCCAGCATGGGATGGGAGTTTGTGAGGATGTATCATTTTCATTGCTCACGTCCTCGCCTCATTGCGTGGCCTACAATTATGTCGTGCGCCGCCTGACGCCGCGGGAGTGCGAGCGTTTGCAGGGGTTCCCGGATGACTGGACATTGATTCCGTGGAGGGGCAAGCCCGCCGCGGATTGTCCGGACAGTCACCGCTATAAGGCTGTGGGAAACAGCATGGCCGTGCCCGTCATGTGGTATATCGGACGGAGAATTCAGATTGTGGAAAGGAGGGGGAATGAAAGCCGTGCTTAGATACCTTGGCGCGAAGAACAGGCTGGCCGACTGGATTGTTCCATTTTTTCCGGAACATAAAATCTATGTCGAACCATACGGAGGTTCTGCGGCCGTCCTCCTGAACAAAGCTCCTGTGGAGATTGAGGTTTATAATGATCTTTATGATGACGTGGTGAATTTGTTCCGCGTTATTCGTTCCGAGCGTTATGTGGAGCTGATGGAGCTGGTGAATATGACTCCGTTTTCAGAGCGGGAGTATGAGTTGGCGGCCCGGGACAAGTCCGGGGATGAGCTTGAGCGGGCGAGGAAGTTTCTTGTTTGCTCGTTCATGGCTGTTTCCTGCGACGGGATGTTCCGCAAGACAGGATTCCGAAGAGACCGGAACGCCAGTTGCGGGCGGGTTGTCGGCAAGTGGCAGAGGCTGCCCGATCTGCTGGCGGAGGCTCATGTCCGGTTGTCGGGCGTGACTATCCGAAAGCAGGACGCGCTGGATATTATCCGGGAGTATGATTCTCCCGATACCCTGTTTTATCTGGATCCTCCCTACATGCACGAGACGCGGACAAAGGACGGACGCTATGCTTTTGAGTATGATCATGGGGATCATGAACGGCTTTTGCGTCTTGTTGCAGGGCTGAAAGGCAAGGTTGTTCTGTCCGGCTATGATAACGGCCTTTATGCCTCCATGCTTCCGGGCTGGAGGATAGAGAAGAAGGCTACGGAGAGTATGCGACGTTCGCAGAGGATCGAATGCCTGTGGATGAACTACAACCCCCAACTGACGCTTTTTTGATTATGGCAACATCACGCATGATACGAGAAGGGTTTCTCGACTCGGAAAAGGTAGCGGCTTTGTCGTGGCGCACCGAGTGCTTTTTTCATCGGCTCCTACTGGTAGCGGATGATTACGGATTGTTTGATGCTCGCCCCATGGTATTGAGGACTCGCTTATTTCCCCTGCACCTTGACAAAGTCAGTAACCAGGACATTCAAGACTGCCTCCACGAGACGGAGGGAGCCGGGCTTGTAAGGGTATACTGTGTTGGGGGCAAGAATTATGTGCAGATCATCAATTTCGGGCAGCGCAGACAGAGTAAGCCCAGGTTCCCGCTGCCTCCGGGTGACGGTGATTCACCGTGCAATACATTAATTCGCGGCAGTTCACGGGAGACCACGGTGATTCACCGTGAACCACGGAATTCCACCGCTTATACGGAGACGAAGTCGAAGACGGAGACGTATACGGATAAACAAGAAAACAATGCAGAGGGAAATACCACGGTGGTTTGTAGCGAGCCGCCCGCTGCTCCTGTGCTGCCTGCCCAGTCTTTCCCGGTTCGGGAAAGACTGAACGACGTCCGGGGGATGCGCTGCGCCGACAATCACGCGGATCTGGGGGCTTCTCCCGGCGCCTCCAGGTTCATGGCTGCCACCCTTGCAATCAACCCGTCCTGGTCCCGGACTTTGCCAACTGCCATTGAGCAGGCAGCCGCGCTTAAAGCTTACCGTTCCGCACAGGGCCGGGTGACGCCGAGGGATATGGAGATGCTCAAGGCCTACTACTCCAGCGGCTTGACGCATGACCGGAACAATAAGGCTTTTTGGCGGCCGGACAGCCGCAAGAAGTTTTGGGAGTGTTTCGGGGATGTGCTCACTCACGCGGACCGCTGGGCCAAAGAGACGCGATGGAAGCCGACATCCGCTCGGAAGAAGCCAAAACCCGAAGAACCACGGCAGCCGGAAGGGCCCGTTGTGGATGTCGTGGACGCCGCAGCAGAAATTGCATCTCTAAGGGAGGAAATGGGAATAGGAGGTGACGAATGAAGCAGGAATATAAGAATCTATTGAGGAACATTATACACCGGAAGGTGAGTCCGTCGCAGCTGCTTATTCTGATGGAAATCCGAGACCATCCGGGCAGGATGTCGCGGGAGATTGCCACCCGTTGCCATTTGGATCCCAGCAATGTGTCTCACCGGCTGGATTATCTGGTGCAGGCCGGCGACGTGATCAGAACCGGCACACGGCCTTGCGTGTTTTATATCAGCAGGCAGGGGCGTGATTTTTTAGAGAGCCTTGAGTACTCAAAGCCAACAGGTTGATTATCCCGGGCAAGAAGTATTGATTCTCACCAAATTGACGCGCTGAAAATCAGGAGGGTAAAATATTGGTATGGGCAGAAAGGAAAGCACAAGCAAGGTCACAGAGAAGAAGAAGGAGTTTGCGCGGCTCCTGGTGGAGGTTAAAATGTCCAAAGCCGACGCTTATCGCAAAGCGTACAAACGCAAGGATATGAGTAATGACGCAGCCAGCAAGGCAGCATCCCGTTTGTCCAAAGATGGCGAAGTTTTGCGAATGATTGACGAATTGAATAAGCAACTGGATAAGTCTGCTGTGCTGACCAGGCAGCAGCGCATGGAATGGTTGTCCCGCGTAGTGACAACTCCCATCGGCAATGTTGATAGCGCATCCGATCTCTGTCAGGAGGTTTCCATGGACGAAACCGGAGCGAAATTTAAGATGCCCTCAAAAATCGCCGCTATTGCCGAGCTTAACAAGATGGATGGCGCATACACTCCGCAGAAGATGGAAGTGGATGCAGGAGAGAATTTTATAACCCTGCTGTCCTCCCTGCCTTTTGAGCCTCCCGTGAAGCAGGGATAAAAACGTTGATTCTCGCCAACTTGCATTTCCCGTGTTTTGTGGCTCATGATTGAGCCATGTTAAATTTTCTGGGAATGACGCGCCATTTGTCCACGACGGCAGGCTATGCCAAGCGCATAGGCTGGCTTTTGTTCGAGGATGTGACGCAATCTCCGTTCCCGGTAACAGGAGTTTCTTTCACCGGTGTGGTGAAGACGGAACAGGGAGACTTGCCCGTTGTTATTGAACACGGCGAGCAAGAACATTGTTTGGAGCTTACTTTTCCTGCCCTGCCTGTTGGCCGCTGGCCGTATGCCATTCATGCACAGGATGAGTCCGGAGAGGATTTGAGGCTGTTTTCCGGTTATATTGGGGCCGTGGATTCTGTGGCTCCTGTTGAGTCGTCCACGGTGTACGATATTCCTGCAATGGGTGTTACGATACCTGTTGAGGCAAGTAAGACGATCAAGGCACAGTGGCTTTCCAACACGGCCTCCATTATCGCGGCCCAACAGGCGCAACAGAATGCCAACACATCCTCCACCAATGCGGAAACGGCGAGCCAGGCAGCCAAGACGGCAACAGACGCGGCAGCCACCGCTACTGCACGGGCCGAAGAGGCGGAAGGCTATGCAGGGTCTGCCTGGGCCTCCAAAAGGGCTGCCGCCGATTCTGCGACCGCCGCCGGCACGTCCGCAACTAACGCGGCTCGTGACGCTAAGAGCGCCAATGACGCTAAAACGGATGTGGAGTCGCTGGCCGCCACCTGGCCGGAAACGGTCAGCGACGGGGAGAAGAAAATTGTTGAAGCCAGGAATGAGGCTGTTACTGCCATACAGGATAAGCAAGCGGCGGCCGTGCTTGCCGTGGGACGTGCCTCACAGACCGCGCAGCAGAATATAGCCGGCGCACGAACGGATGCCGTTGCCGCCGTGCAAAAGGCGCAGGAGAGAGCGGTGGGGGCGATTACGCCCCTTGTCCAGCGTGCCGAAACCGCTAAAGAGGCTATAGATCAGGCGGAGGGGCGCATCAATACGGCCGCGGCATTAGTCGCGGCATCCGCCACCAGCGCAGCCAACTCCGCCACAGAAGCCCAGCAGGCCCTTGAGGCCATACCTCAAGTAGATGATGCAGGCAACATGACGCTGGCCGGAGGTCTGACGGCGGCGGGGGCTATTAACGCCAACGGAGGCATCAACATCCCGCTTGCCGTGGGGGCGCCGACCGATACGGGCGCGGTCAACCGCCTGCATGCCGCAGGCTTGGCCGGAGTGACGGACATTTTTTCCCAGCACGCCTACCTCAACACGGGCAGCATTACGGCGACAGGGACGGCGGCAACTACCGCTCTCATTCCCGGCCAGTATGCGCAGGTTAGAGTGCCTGCCGGGACTCACAGCACGATTGTCTTTCCCTTCACAGGGCCTAACGGTCAACATAATTATTCCAACTTTGCGGGATTCTCCATTCCGTGGCGCATACCCGGCGCAGGCAAAATTACCATAGGCATCGGACGAGGCAGCAAAACGACAAGATCTGATTTAACCCAGGGATCGTACAGTATTATCCCTGGCAATAATCTGGCCCACAACAGCGGCGAAATTCTGGACATCACATTTGATAATGTACGGGATGCGACCCGCGGGGGCTACGTGGTCAAGGTGCGTGAGATTTACGCTCTTTCCAAGGCGGCAGGGTGGAGGGTGAAAACTACTACAAGTTTTGTGCCCGCGACGCATAACGAGCCTATACCTTCAATCGTTAATAAAATTATCTATCATCAACGAACCCAGTACAAATTCGAGAGCGAATATATTTCGTACGGCAGCCTCTATTTGCTGACGGGCGGAGGGCAGACGGTGCAGCTGCATAAAATCGCGGCGGTGCGCGGCGTTAATGCCTTTGAAACGGGCTTGGGGATTAGTTCGATAGTTACTGATTTGCCGGGGAACGCGAGCGGGGATGTGTACATGCAGGTGGGGTCTGCGGTGCGCACCCTCTACCAGCCCGGCAACATCAATCCCGTTTATTACGCGCTGGAAGCATTGGCAAGAAACGATATTGAAGCCGAAGAAACGGCAGATTTTGTGGACATTAACATACCCCTCTAATGATGAACGACGCAGAAATACAAATTCAGTTTCCGAAGCCTGGAACATGGCAGGAATTCACCCTGACGGCCATTTATCAGGACAAGGGCGGTTATAGACCTCCGGCGCGCTATACGCAGGACGAGATACCAGCGGAACAGGCTCCGGCGATGGCCGCCGTCGTTGCCGCGCTGGTAGGGCTGGCGGAACCGTGGCAGGCGGCGCAGGTGTGGGCGCATCTGATGACAGCGACTGTCTACAATGAGGATGACCCGTACACCCCCGTTGGACAGCGGGACGAGGTTGCGCTTGATGTCGAGGCCGTCAATCCGCAGGGCGGGCGCAGGATATTTACGGTTTATGACTACCCGGCTTTTATCATCACGGACCCCGCCGCCGTGGAGTTTTTCAAGCATTTCACTACTAAATAATATGAGCACGAATAAAGAAAAAGTGAGTTGGCTGACTGGTCTCCTGACCGGTTGGGGTATCAAAGAGAGTTGGGCAAAAGTCATCGCCGGAGCTGTGATTGGGGCCCTGGTTGCTGCGGGGATTCTGACGCAACCCGGCTGCGGTCATTCCGTGGACGTGACGCCGGAAAAGACGGTGGTCTGTAAGGACGGCTCCTGCCTCGTCATTGAGCAGGGGCATATTTCCTATTCCCAGGCCCAGCCTGTTACGGACGTTCCTCCCGTTGTTCAGATCGTACCTTCCAAGAAATAAGACCATGTGCAAACCCCTCAAGGAATATCTGGGAGTGATCCGCGATTATACGCGTGAGATCGTCACTTTCGGCGGTTTTGTGATAGCCGTGTTCATCTACCTGGATTTCCGCGAGGTGGTGAAGGAACAGGCTACCAACGCGGCCCATACGGCGGAGATCCTGCGGACGATGGATACCCGTCTCCAGCATTTGGAGAATTACCACCAGCAACAGCTTAAACAGCGAGATTAATTCCAACTGTAAAGTTTTTCTTACAAGTTCACTTTAGTTAATAATCAATAGTTTACAATATGAATCCTACAGAAAGAAAGATGGCCGCGGCTATCCTCCGGTTTGAAGACAGCCGCGTCACCGGGCCGGATTCCCTGCGCGTTTCCCGCCTTCCCGCCGCCGACAAGGGAGGCAAGTGGGAGATTTGCGGCATTTGCGACGGCATTGAACCGGCCGTGTTTAACAGATTGAAGGCCCTGCTGGATGCCGGAAGACGTGAAGAGGCCTGGGAAGGTTGTCTCCAGTATGTCCTGGATAATACCGCCGCCGTGCGTTCCTGGCTGGGTTCCGACGCTTTTCCTGGCGTTGAATTCATCCTGCGGGATCATTATTTTAATTCCGGGAGCAGGAATACCGGGAAGATTTTGCAGCGCGCGCTGAACATCCACGGAGCCGGGCTTGTGGTGGACGGAATTGTTGGCCCCAAGACCCGGCAGGAACTACAGGACCAGCTGGCCGCCACGGGTGAAGCGGTGTTCCTTATCGCTCTGCAGGAGAAGCGTCAGGCGTTTTACCGCTCTTGCAAGCAGTTTCCTGTGTTCGGGAAGGGCTGGCTGACCCGCTGTGACGATGCGTTCAGCGTGGCGCAGGAGCTTGTTTAGTTGTTTTCATCATTAGTTGTTATGGGATCTATTTTCAAACCTAAAGTGACACAGGCTCCGGCTCCGCCGGTAGTAGAAGAGCCGCTGAATCCGACGGCTACGGAGAAGTCTGTTTCCGATGCTTCGGAGGATGTTCAGACCAAAAGTAAGCGCAGGTTGAAGCTGTCCGATACGGTGAATAATCCGAATCTGTCCGGCGGTTTGTCCACGTTGCGCAAAACCCTGGGATAGCAGCCATGGAGGTACGCGATTACATTTCCCTGGCAGATAATCTGCGCACGGAACGCGCCGCTTTTGAAGGCGGCTGGGATGAAATGCGCCGTATTATCATGCCCAGGGCTACGGGCAACGCTTATCCCGACCGCGTACCTGATCACAGCGGCGGATTGGAGCATAGCGACGTCGCCAATAACAGCCTGAAGAAGCTGGCATCCGCCCATTTGACTTATATTACGCCTTTGGACAGGCGCTGGTTTACCTTGCGCCCGGTAGGTTTTAATAAGGATGGGAATCAGGCTTTGAATGATTGGTACAGCAAGGTTACGGAGGTGATGGAGAGGGAACTTGCCGTTTCCAATTTTTATTCAGTGATTCATGAGGTTTACCTTGATCGCTGCCTGACGGGAACCGGCTGCATGTTTGCCGAGATGAATATTAACAGGCAGCTGATTTTCCGGCACATTCCCACGGGAACTTACGCTATCGCGGAGTCGGAGTCAGGGGATGTTGATACGCTGGTGCGCTGGTTCCGGCTGACGGCTCACCAGGCGGCGCAGAAGTGGAAGGAGGAGGCTCTGGGCCCAAAAGTGCGGAGAGCGCTCAAGGATGCCAGGAGACGCTATACGGATTCTTTCGAGTTTGTGCAATGCGTCCTGCCTAACCCGCAGGGCAAGCTGTTGTCCGACCATGTGCCGCCTGGCAAGAGAGCGTGGAAGGACGTCATTATTTCGTTGGACGATAAGAAGATTGTGTTTGAGAGCGGTTTTTTCGAATTTCCGTTTCTGGTGACGCGCTTTCTGCGCTGGGGAGACAGCCCCTACGGGGTGGGACCGGCATGGTTCGCGCGGCGCACGATCCGCATGGCTATCGACATGGAGAAGATTCTTTACACGCTGGGACAGACAAAGGCTTATCCGAGGCTTTTCCTGCTGGCAGAGCAGTATGGGGAGGTGGATTTGCGCGCCGGAGGCAGGACCGTCATTTCTCCGGAAGCGGCGGAACTTGGCTTGCCGCGCGAATGGGGCACACAAGGGGAGTATGATATCGGGCTGGAATACCTGCGGGGCCTGTACGCCAAGATTGAAGAGGCTTTTTACGTTCCCATGCTGGAAACCGTTTCCCGCATCGACCGCCAGATGACGGCTACGGAGGTGGCGGCCAGGGAAGCCGAGAAGGTTCTTGGGTTTACGCCTTCTTTTACGTTGTTTGTGAGCGATTTCAGGATGATGTGCCAGCGTATTATGGCCCTGTTGTACCGCGCCGGGAATCTTCCGGAGCCGGTTCAGGGCGTGTTTGAGGTCAACCGGCGGGGCGCTCCTACACGCCTGGCCGTCCCCCAGGTTCAGTTCATGGGCAAGATTGCCCAGGCGATTGTTCGTACACAGACGGACGGCTTGATGACGGCTCTTGAGTCTATCGGCACTTTGTCGCAGATGACCGGCCGGCCGGAGCTGCTGGATATTGTGAATCTCAATAAGGCCGGGGAATTGATTTACGATTCCAAGGGCGCCCCGATGGAGTGTAAGGCGACAGAGGATGAGGTGAAGGAGAAGGAGACTGAAAGGAAGAATCAGCAGGAAGCGGCCATACAGGCAGCCATTGCCGAACAGTCCTCCGTGGCTAACAGGAATAATGCCCAGGCCCAGCAGGCTTTACAAACGACATGAAGACGGACCCCACCAATAAGTACGAACAGTACATGAAGCGCCGCAGAAGGATTTTCCGGGAAGCATTCAGGAATCCGGAAGTCCTGGAGGAGCTGAAGAGACATTTCCAGACCGATCTTCCCTGTTTCCAGGGGAAGGCCGGTTCTTACGACCCCCTTGACGCTATGCGTCGAGACGCCTACCGCGAGGTGGTTTTGTTCATCGAAGCGGTCATGGGCAATCATTACGAACCAGAAGAAGAGATATAGAAGAAGTACCATGATTTTATTTAAGTTGTACCATAACCGGTTTCTTTTTGAAGAGGCTCCGGAGAATGGAGGCGGTGGCGGAGGAGGTTCCGCCGCCCCTTCCGCTTCCGGACGTCCCAGCCTGGCTAATCCTGCACCGGATCCGACTCCGGCGGATGATGAGCAGCCGAACCCTCCTCCCCCATCGGATCCGGGTTCTCCGCAGGGAGATCCGCCTTCCCAGGGGGATTACGTGTTGACGTTCGATGATACGTTTTCCGGAGACGCGACGTTGCAGCAGTTGCTGACCGAGACCGGCAAGGCCCACGGGCTTCCTGTCGAGGGGCTTTCCGCGTTTATCAAGGATATGGATGCGCGTCTGGCGGCCAAAGCGGCCGAACAGAAGCAGGCGCAGGATGCCGCCATGGAAGAGGCCTGGAGACAGCTGGATGGAGAGTGGGGCCGGGACAGCGACGCACGCCAGATGCGCGCCGTTCAAATGGCCGGGAGGTTGTGCCGCATGGCCGGTATCGACCAGAGCGTGTTTAATGAGATGGGCATTGCCGATCATCCGGCCATGTACAGGATTCTGGATGCAGTAGGCCGGATTCTGGACGAGCCGGCTCTTCCGGCGCCCCCCGGACGGCAGGAACAGCAGGCCCGCGGCGAAGCCCGGCGCATGATGCACGATCCGGAACACCCGGATTATTCGGCATTCCACGATTGCGACCATCCGCGTTTTGCCGAGGTGAGGGCCAAGTATATGCGGCTGATGGGTGCGTAAGCAGATATTGCTTTTCCAGCAAGCCCTGTTTCCTTTTTGGGAGCAGGGCTTTTTTAAGGCAGAAGTTCCGGCAGGGATTCCGCAGCGGAGCGCAGCTGATCCGCGGAGGGGCGGATGTACACGCTATGCACGGCGGAAGAGTCATGCCCCACCAGCTCCATGGCCAGCCCCTGCGATACGCCTGATGCCTGCAACAACGTGGCCGCCGTGGCCCGAATGCTGTGGAAGGACTTGCTGTTCATCCTCCGTCTGCGGCCGCCGGCCGCTCCATGCACCACGCCGATGCCATGGGTGCGCAACAGGAGGCCGAATTGATAGGACGCGCCATCCCCCAGGGCCAGCAGGGGCGCGTGAAGCAGTTCATCCGCCGGTTCCCCCGCTTCCTTCCAGCGGGCAAGCGCCCATTGGTAAAAGCCTTCTCTCATGGGCTGGTCCATCCAGCGCCCCGTTTTGCCCGTGTCAAAGCGCACGATGCGGCGTTCCCATTCAAACTGATTCCAGTTGAGGCGCAGAATATCCCCCAGCCGCTGGCCAAAGGTCTCAAACGAGCAGCGCACCGCGGAACTCCACAGGGGCGGGAAATGCTCAATCATGTAGCGGATCTCGTCGAGTGTGAAGGCTTCCTTGTGCAGCTTTTCCCCGGCACGGTCCGGGGGAATGGAAACGCCGGCGCACGGATTGCGGTCAATTACTTCTGAATCCACGGCATCCGCGAATGCCTGGGAAAGAACGGACATATCCTTGTACACAGTCTTTTGCCGCACCAGTTCGCGGCGAGCCGCCACAAAGCCTTTGATGTCCGCCTTGGTGATCAGACGAAGCGGGGCGTTCGCCCGCGCTCCCAGATACTCGTAAAAATGCTTGCAGGCGGTTCTGGCATTGTAGGCCGTCTGTTCGGAGACAAGAGCCGCCTTGCGCCCAACAAATCCGTCACACCAGGCACGCACGGAAACATTGTTGTGCGCCTGGTATTCTTCCGCTTCCGCGCAGGCTATCTGCACGCCCCGCTGGTAGGCGATACGTTCCGCCAGTTTGGCCGTGATCCGGTCTCCTTCAAATTCTCCGCCATTCACAGGAACTTTCGTGGAACGGCGCTTCATCTTGCCGTCCGGCCCCTGAAATGTCACCATCCAGTAGGGCGAGGATTTTTCCTTGTTGATGGACAGACGCCCCTTGTAAAAAGGTTTGCTCATACCTGTAATATCTTCTGTAATGGTTTTGTAATAAGGTTCGCGTAAGAAAACCTACACGAACCTTATTCATAATCCCCTACGTTATCAAGGTTTACGTAGGTTTTCTTACAGAAACTTTTGGCGGAGAGAGTGGGATTCGAACCCACGGTGGGTTTTAAAGCCCACGTTCGATTTCGAGTCGAGTGCCTTAGACCAGCTCAGCCATCTCTCCACTTGGAAACCGGAGGCGGTTGTATCCGGTTTGTCGGATACTGTAAAGAACAGAATCACCGTCCAGCGTCATTCGGATGCCGTTAACGTCTCGGCGAGGCCAACGGGCCGAGCGTTGCTTCCGCCTCAAATCTTTGGGTCTTATTATGAGGAAGCGCACTCTTTTCCGGACCGGGAGGCGGCTGCGGCACACGCTCCCTCTCCTGCGGTTCCATCAACCAGGAACAGGAAGAGACCAGAAGAATAGAAAAAGACACAAACAAAAAGGAGATTGCAAATCGTTTCATCATTTCCTTTTAAAAAGTTGAACCCCATTATGCCGGACGACACAACGGGGTTCAAGGAAAATACGTGGCAAACCTTTATTTGGCGGACTGACGGGGACGCAGGAGTTGTACTCTATCGCCGGGTTGAATACTCATACCAGACGGTACGCTGTCTTTAATAATGTCAGCTACCGTCTGATTTTTCTCCAGGGAAGTTACCTTTAATTTACCAATGCTGCGACCTTCACGGGTAACAAGAAGAACCGTATTTGGATCAATACTACTGCCCTGTCCGGCCCCAATCACAACAAAACCCCACTGCGGATCCACGGATAGAACGGGATACTCTTCCCCATTTTTGGCAAGAGCAGCTCGGTATTCAGCTTGCTCCTTCTGGCGGCTAGCCAGCTCAGAAGCTTGTTCTGCCCGTCTCTTGGAAGCCACTTCCGTAGCACTTTTAATCTGGTCAATATCTTCCTGGAGCTTCTTATTGGAAGCTTCCAAAGATTCCATCTTCTCCTGGATTTCCTGTACGCTGGAAACACCGAAATCTTGCAACTTGCTCTTTAATTCCTCAATCTGTTTATTGATTTTGGACAAGTCCGCATTCAACTGCACTTCTTCTTCCTTCAACTCCGCTTCCTTGGAAAGCTGTTCATCACGCTGCTGCGTCACGGAAGCCTTGTTGGAAATCAGACTAAGATTTTCTTCCGCTGCCAAGCCACGATTCTTAATCATGTCGTTGCGCAAGCTTGTCCAAGTACGTATTTCCTTGTCCAAGGTCTTACGATACGAAATCATTTCTTTAAAATCCTGGTACTGGCCATTAATACCGAAAAGGCCGCTAAGACCGGAGAACCAGGCGCCCGCCCCTGCTGCAAGAATCAATAAAACTACTAAGACAGTTTTCATTGTGTATGTATGTGAGAGTGTATGGAGTGTATTGAACCGGAAAAATGCTAGGGACGAACAGATACAACGACGTCTCCGGCTTCAACACGTTCGCCGGCGGTTACCGTACTTGGTAGAATAGTGGCCGTGGAAACACGGGATTCAACAGCGTTTACGTCAAGCTCGGCAATTTTGTTGCCGTCCCTCATGACGGCCAACTTGGAACCGGGCACCACGCCCAGATCGGCGGCTCCTCCGTCAATCACAACTACATTAAAATCATGAATCACCTGGGAAACCCTCGTTTTCAGGTTGGGCGGAGAAAGGCGGGCATCCTGGTCGGCCTTGAGCTGACGAAGAGCGGCATTATTCACAACAAGCTGTTCGGTTTCAGCAACGATGGCATCATGTTTTCCCTGTTCCGCCTGCTTAACCACTTCCAACTGCTTGGACTCTTCTTCCAGCCCCTTGATTCTGTCAGCAATGGCTTGGATACTTTCCATATCCTTGCTCTTGGATTGCAATTCCGCCAAAGCGGTTTGCTGCGTTTGAAGGTCAGATTTCTTGGCCTCATTGGCTGAGGCCAATTCCTGATTCTTTACTTCCAGTTCATCCTTTTCCTTGGTTAAAGCATTGATGTCATTCGTCAGAGCCTCATTCTTCACCAGGAAATCGACATATTTCGTCTTTTCTTCCGTAAATTCGCCACGAAGGCCGTTCAGGTTCTTGTAGCGGGAAGCACATTCCCTACGCTCCTTGGTTAGAGCTTCCTCGTTATCAAGATAATACATGGCTCCTCCGAGAAGAGCAATGACCAAGGCTGCTATTGATACTTTGACCCACATAGGAAATTATAGAGATGAGAAGGTTCCTGTTACTTTTGTGAGATTGGCATGAACATTTTCAGATTTCAATATCAAAATGACATCCTCATTGTTTTCTTGATATTTTTTTCAGGCAAGCTCCGTAGCGGGAGTGTGCAAGAACCGTTTTATCAACATTTTAAAACAATTACTCTCTATTTTCTTTTCAAACGGGAACTCATCTTCTAGTCTTTCTGAACCGTGAGTTACCAGGTCTTTGCCAGAAAATACCGTCCTCTGACATTCGATGACGTCCTTGGACAGGATCATGTTGTCCGGACGTTGAAAAACGCCATTGAGCACAACCGTCTCGCCCATGCCTATCTCTTTGTAGGTCCCCGTGGAACGGGAAAGACATCAACCGCAAGAATATTTGCGAAAGCTCTAAACTGCAGCGGTGGCCCCAAAGTGGATTTTGACCCGCATGAAGATATATGTGAAGAAATTGCGGAAGGCCGGAGCCTGGATGTTCTTGAAATAGACGGAGCATCCAACCGCGGCATTGATCACATCCGGGATCTCAGGGACAACGTACGGTTCGCTCCGAGCAGAGGAAATTTCCGTATCGTCTATATAGATGAAGTGCACATGCTCACTAAGGAATCCTTCAACGCCCTGCTCAAAACGCTGGAAGAACCGCCACCTCATGTCAAATTTATTTTCGCAACCACGGAACCCCACAAAATACTGCCAACCATTCTATCGCGATGCCAGCGCTTCGACCTGCGCCCCATCCCTTCTGAAATCATTGCAGAACACCTGCTCCATATTGCTTCTGCAGAGGGAGTAAGTCTGAGCAGGGAAGCAGCCTTTGCTGTCGCCAAAGTGGCGGATGGAGGTATGAGGGATGCACAATCCATGCTGGACCAGCTTGTTTCCTTCTGTGGAGATCATATTGAAGAACAGCAGGTACTCCACATTTTCGGCATTACTTCCCGGGAGACCGTGGCCCATGCTCTGGCGCTTATTTTGAACAAGGAACTTCCCTCTCTCCTGCATCTTCTGCATGAACAGGCGGAAGCAGGAAGAGACATGAGCCAGTTTCTTTCCGAAATTATCTCCGCCGTGCGTGAAATTCTGGTCTCTAAAGTAGATCCAGAAGCCAGCTTTGATTCTCTCCCGGAATCCTCCAAGGAGGAACTCGCCGAATTGGTCAAACGCACCCATACGGACAAAATCCTGCGTTTGGTGGAAGTTCTGGCGGAAACGGAAGATAAAATGCGCTGGTCCTCCAATAAAAGGCTTCATCTGGAAATGGGCCTGATTAAAGCCGTTCATACTCTGGCTGAGGCCAGCATCAGCGATATTATCATGGCGTTGGAAGGTGCTCCGCTAGCCACTGCGGCACCGGCCTCTTCTTCAGATCCTGCTTCACAGCAGGAACCAAGTACATTTATTTCCTCCGCCACGGCTCCCACTCCGGCCCCCCGGCCAAACATCCAGTCTCCTGTTGCTGCAACAAAACCAACCCCAGCTACAGAACAACATTTGATGGATCCGATTCCAGATTTTTCTGTGTCCTCCCCTGCCTCATCTCCCGCAGTACAGAAAATTCAGAGCACTGACGCTCAAGCTTCTCCCCATCCTACGCAGGAAGCCGAACCACAACAGGAAACTCTTACACCCGCTGCAGCCCCCCCCTCTCTTGCCATTGCAGAGGAAGAATTTCCCTACTCCGCCACTAAATTGCGGACAAAAACCGTACCTGCCTCCGAAGAAATCACCCGGCATCCAGACTCCGATGCCTCCGATGTGTCGAAATTTCCTACGGATTCTCCAGAGCCTACTTTTATGGATCCAGAGGAAAATCTTCCTCTGGAAAGACGAACTAACAGTTTCTTTGACAATCTATTCGATACTCCAAGCTCATCATCCCGAACCCAGGCACCCGTAGAAAAAGAGGAACCGGCAGTTCTGTCCCAACAATCAGGAAGAACTATCACGGAAGAAGACTGGAAAACGGTGTTGGAACAAATGTCCGCCAAATTCCCTCTTCAAGCGGACTTTCTAGCCAACAGCGTTTTTTCCGGTTATGATGGCGTAGCAGTCGCCATTTCTTTTCATCCTTCTGACCGTCAGGGGATGGACAGTCTTGGAGTCGGCCCTCTGCGAACAGCTTTGGAAGCCGCTCTTTCCCAATATATTGGAACCTCTGTTACTATTTCTATCCGTCAGGATTTCTCCATTCCCGAACCCGTGCAGGAAGAACTGGCTCCTCTGCCTGCACCACCTCCTTCCGCATCCACCATTCCTGCACCTAAACCTCATACCCCGCAGAAAAAAACCGCAGAGCCTGTCCAGGAAGCTTCCAAAGAGGAAAATGAAGATAACTCTTACTACACGGATCCGCTGATTGATGCCGCTATGGAGATTTTCCGGGCTCGTATCATTTCCCAATAGTCAACTCATCCATCCAGACACAACGACCATGAACATAATGAAAATGATGAAGCAGGTCCAGCAGATGCAGACAGGGCTTGCGGCCGTCCAAGAAAAACTCGCCTCCCAAACCGTTACAACGGAAGGAGCTGGAGGAAAATTGAAAGTTACCGCCACCTGTGACGGCAACCTCACGGAACTGGTCATTGATCCTTCCATCATTGACCCGTCTGATTCAGAATTTCTCCAGGAGCTTCTCCTTCAAACCATCAATGCAGCTATTGCCAAGGGTAAGGAAACAGCCGCGGCGGAAATGAAAAAGCTGACAGGAGGCTTGGGTCTCCCTCCCGGCATGGGCTTCTAATCTGTCACCACAGTGCATCGGCTCAGAAGACGCAAACATCTGGCAGAACCTCTGCCAACGCTATCCGGAGTCAACCACTTGGGAATAGCGCTGGGTGGCGTCTCTCTGTGCCTGTGGGTCATCGTCGTCACTATTTTCTGGACCGGTTCAGACACGATGGCTTTTGCAACGTCACTGCCCATATGGGCTTGCTGTCTCATTTTCTCCTTTCCGGCGCTCATTGCATGGCTGGTCTTCGGTTCCCGGATCGGTCTGCTTGGCATTATCGTCTGGGTTGCGTACGGCATCGTCATTACAGACTTTCTCCCGCCCATTGCCAGAACTGGAATGGAATACTACAAAATGCCGCCATCTCCGGATGCCAGGCAAATAAGGGTTCTTACCTTGTACGAGGGCTGCGAGGAACCTCCTCCCATTGAACAAATATCCAAACTCCGTGCAGATGTCATTTTCGTCCAAGGCTGCAGCAACTATAACCGAACACTTAAATTTGCCTACAGTATTTTCGGTAGAACCTCTTATATCAAGCAAATAGGAAGTTGCGCGATCATTGTAAGGCACGGTCAGATTGGTCCAGCCCAGAGCATCACGGACACAGCCGGTTTGATTGTAGACTGGATACCGGAAAATTCCTCTTTGGCGATTCGGCTCATCAACATCAGTCTGGAACCTTTTGAACATCGCTTCGACCTGTACTCCCCCGCCTGCTGGAAATATTTCCATACACTCCGCTTCATCCACCGTAAACAACTTCAATACCTGTTTGATACCCTGAGGGAAGTAGGAACCCAGCATGGAGAACTTCCCATTATCATGGCCGGGAACTTCAGCGTTGCCCCTCAATCCCCAATTTTCTCCAAACTCAGTTCCGACTTTCAGGATTGCTTCAAACTGAAAGGTGCCGGTTACGGAGCTACGCAACCTGTCAATTTCCCTCTATTACGCCTAGACCGAGTTTTTTGCACGCCGCCGCTCAAACCTGAAAGAGCCAGTACTGTGCTGATACCGGATACTATCCGCCGTTCTATCGTAGCAGACATTGCAATTCCCTGATCTATACCCCTTACAGCACGGCAACGCCGTTCCTCCTCAGGAAAAATCTTGCCTGTAAAAAGCAAAGATTTCCGGCATCTACAACGTCTTTAATGCACGGGAAATAGCAGGAAAAAGCTGTTTCTTTCGGCTTACCACATCAGTAGCGGAAAACAAATTAGGGCCAAGCCGCTCGTACTCGATATTTTCCAGAGCTTCTTCATCCCCGACGGCCAGCAACATGGAATCGTGAGTAACGATATCCGTAACCAAAAGGCAAGCAAGCTTCAGCCCCTCTTTCTCCACCAGCTTCCGAAGTTCCCTCACTAAACCTTCCTGGACATCTTCCAAGCCAAACATACCAATTTCCTCAATCTGGGAAATACTAATCTTGTATCCGTACTCAGTAAAAGTCTTCCTGTCCGCCTGAATAATAACGGAAGGTTCAGTTTTGGAACGCAACAGAGAACCGGTGGCAAAAAACTCCTCTGTAAACTTCTTGGCATCTATTTTGGCAATCCCTGTCAGCCATTCCAACATTTCCCTATCTGCCCGAGCCGCCGTAGGAGATGTCAAATTCAGGGTATCTGAAAGAATCCCCGCGCACAGGCAGACCGCTACAGCCTGGGAGGGTTCCACATTACGATGGTAAAATCTGCGTGCCACCAAGGTGGATGTGGATCCTACGGGTTCATTCAAAAAACGGATTGGATCCCGTGTAGAAAGCTGGGTACCCAAACGGTGGTGATCCATCACCTCCACAATCTCCGCCTCCTCCACCCCCTTGACGGCCTGAGAAAATTCATTGTGATCCACTAAAGCCACACGTGTACGGGGCGGATCCACCAAATCCGTCTTACTCAGTACACCAATTATTTTGTTCGTCTTGATACTCATCACAGGGAACAATGCCTGCTTGCGCTTTACGGCAGCCTGCCTCAACTCGGGCAGTGGCATATTCTCCGGAAAAACGGTGTAATCCTTCTGAACCTGCTCCCTCACCTTCCGGGAACAACGGATCAACTGGCCAACACTGGCCGTATCCCAGGGAGTACTCAAAATACATGTTCCCGTCGTCTGGGCCGTCTCAATAATGTCCAAGGAAGGGAAAGCACCGGACGTGGTCACCAAAGCGCGTACGCCATGTTCCACTGCATATAGCTGCACATTCGGACGGTCCCCACAAATAACAATCAGATCCCGGATAATCCCTTTTCTCCTGTAATTTGCGAGCCTTGTTCGAACGCTGGGTTCACTGGAAGCACCCACCAGCAGAATATTCTGCGTTTCTTCCTCACTTAAGGATTCCCCGGTCAGACATTTTCCGTCAATGGTGGTGGCGATATTGCTCAGGCTGGAAAAGACGGAGCGCACATTCATCTCCGTCATATTCAGAGGCATGAGCAGGCTCAACAAATCAAAATAACGCAATAGGCCATGAAGGTTGTAATCAGCGTCAATTACCGGTATGGTTTGCAGAGAATTCTCCGTCATCCTTCGATACGCCGTCAGGAATGTATCGTCCGGACTTACGCTAATCACATCACGACGACAGATTGTCCCGGCGGTGGGCGTCACGTCATGAATCAGTATCGGCTCCGGCACTCCTGCCTTTTCCAATACCCAGGATGTTCTCAGCGTCATTTCCCCACATCTGGCGGCAACCGCGCCAGGTTCGCCATGAGTTCTTAAAAACTCCGCATTCCCTATGGCTGAACAAATAGCATCCGTATCCGGATTCTGGTGGCCGATCACATAAACGGGCCTATTCTCTGTCTTCTCCGGAAGCATCTTTATATTTCCTTGTACAGGTTAATCTATATTCAGCCTGACGGGCACCACCACCTTGGAAGCAATGGGCACACCGTCCTTTTCCGCCGGATAAAAAGTCCAATTCTCTCTCACCCAACGCATAAAAAGGCGGTCCAATTCCGCATTTCCCGTTGACTGAAGAAGATTGACGGATGAAGGTTCCCCATGGGAATTTACTCCAACCACTACTTTCACCACGGCATTCACCTTCCCGACTTTAGAAGAATTGACGGAATTGGGCAAGGACGGAGCATGTTTATAACGCACCTTTTTATCAGGAGAAATATTCTGATCCGGTTCCGGACTCCCCGGCAGGGATACCGCCGGGCGCTTCACAGGCTGCCTTCGCTTTACTTCATTCATGGAAATCCGCATGGCGGCGAGCTCCTCCGGCAAGAGTTCGGAAGGAGCTTCATCCAAAAGAAAATCCTTCGTTTCGGAACAATCTTCATTTTCCGGCAGCTTCATCGCCAATAAGTCTTCATCTGACGCAATCTCCGGAACAGGGCTGACTGTGGAAGGAGCTGCAACCGGAACAACAGATGTAGGCTGAACTTCTTCCATCTCCTGAGAAACTTCTTCGGACGGGGACACAAACGTCATTTCCACTTCCCCACCCTGGACGGAGGGAAACCACATATCCTGCAAATGTATGGCTACAAGCACAGCACACAAAGCCACCTGAACACCCACTGTCACTGCCACCGCAATCAACATTGCGGATCTGGAAGTGGAATGGGGAGTGAATTTTACAATTCCGGGCTTTTCATCCATAAAAAACGGGCAGGGAATGGGGATGCACCTGTTCAATATATCAGCCCCCTCCCTTTGACAAGCTCATGCACAGCCATAAGCAGGCCGTTATCATTTTGTTATTTGCAAAAAAATACATGAACATCAATAATTCAATGCCTCTCGAATGCGCTGAGCAAATCCGGCGGCCTTCTCTGCAAAACCCAATTCCGGATTCTGGTACATGATTCCTCGAGAGACATTAATCAGGGGAGGCGCCACGTGACCGGAACCACTCAGGCAGGAAAGATCACCGCCTTGAGCACCCAGGCCGGGAATGAGCAAAGGAGTATCCGGAATACGTTCCAGAATACTGGAATCTGCATTGGTCAACCCAACCACCATGCCTACGGAAGTTTTACAGCCTTCCCGGACAGAGCGGAGCACCATGTCTCCCACCAGTTCAAAAACCCTGCGGCCCCCTGCCAATTCCTGCCGTTCCACATCCGCAGAACCGGGATTGGAAGTAACTGCCAGCAGATAAACACCTTTACCTTCATAATTCAGAAAAGGCTCCAGCGTGTCATATCCCATAAAAGGACTCAACGTCACAGCGTCCACACCCAGACGTTCAAAGTAAGCATGAGCGTAATACTTCTGAGTCTCTCCAATATCTCCACGCTTAGCATCCAGCACCACCGGAACATCCTTAGGCATATCTGGAAGCAAATCCTCAAGTATTTCCAGGCCGCGCAACCCCATGGCTTCAAAATAGGCAATATTCGGCTTAAACGCCGCCGCATATGGAGCGGTTTCCTCCACAACCTTCCGCAACAGCGCAGGAATCGCCTCCAAATCATCCATGCCGGGGCGCGGATCCAATCCGACACACAAGGCGGAACCGGTCTCTTTAATGCGGGCGGCAAGTTTATCCGTAAAAGATTGGCTCATGCCGCCCATTAAACCACGGCCGTCACAAGCACGCAAGTCTCAAGCAGAAGGAACGCCGAAAGCAGAGAAAGACAGATACGACTTTTCCACCACGCCCGCAAATGCTATATTATGAACTGTATGGCATCTACGTCCTCCCAGTCTTCCATCCCTCTCCCCTCCTGCTTGGAAAAACCGCTGCCTCTGGATGGATTCCAAGGCACTCCGGATGAAGTAGAACAGCAATGGTACGATCAAGTTTATCTGGGTTCCGGAGACAGAATGAAGCAGCTTACCTGGAGAGCCGTCATCGTAGGCATGCTCCTAGGCTCCATCCTTTCCCTCACTAATCTGTACGCCAACCTCAAAATGGGATGGTCCTTTGGGGTGGCTCTGACGGCAGGAATTATCTCTTTTGCCCTCTGGAACGCCTTTGTGCGCCTGGGCATTTCCAAATCCCCCATGACTATTCTGGAAAATACATGCATGCAGTCCGCTGCCAGTTCTGCAGGCTATTCTACAGGGGGAACCCTCACCTCCGCCGTAGCCGCCCTGCTCCTGCTGACAGGACAGCACATGCCTCTTGGCACTACCTTCGCCTGGATATTTTTCATTGCCGTACTGGGTGTCACCATGGCCATTCCGATGAAACGCCAGATGATCAACATTGAACAAATAAGGTTCCCAGACAGTATTGCTACGGCGGAAACCCTCAAAGTTCTCTATTCTGAAGGCAAAAAGGCGGCGGGCCAGGCCAAAGCTCTTCTTTATTCTGCCCTTTTCGCCGCCGCTAATGCCATCGCCATGGCTGCAGGAGGAGAACGATGGCTTGGAACGGTCCAGCAACATATCCTCGGCAACTGGTACCAGCGTACTATCTTCTTCAAATGGGATCTCATGTTCGTGGGTGCGGGAGCTCTGGTAGGCATGAAAACATCCCTCAGTCTCTTCATCGGAGGAACCGTTTGCTGGGCTCTTTACGTTCCGTGGCTGGAAAGCCAGAAATTGCTTCCCGCGGGAGCAGGTTATCGGGAGAGCGTAAGCTGGACCCTGTGGGGAGGAACCGCCTGCATGGTCGTCGCCAGCATTGTGGCTTTCCTGTTCCAATGGAAAAGCATTGTTCGTTCCTTTTCTTCCCTGGGAGCCATGTTTTCCCTGAGTAAAAAACGAAAACTGACAGATGTGGAAAAAATAGAAACGCCCATGAGCTGGTTTCTGACAGGCCAGCTTATCTCTCTGGGAGCTCTCGGCTATCTGGCTCATACATCCTTTAACGTTCCGTACTGGATGAGCTGCATCGCGGTAGTCATATCCTTTTTCCTGGCGCTGGTCGTCTGCCGAATCACCGGAGAAGCCAATATTACACCCACCGGAGCCATGGGAAAAGTTACACAGCTCATCTTCGGAGGGATTGCACCCGGGCACGTAACAGCCAACCTGATGGCGGCCAATATCACTTCAGGAGCGTCCAGTTCCTCGGCAGACCTGCTCGTAGACCTCAAAGTAGGCTACCTGCTGGGAGCTAACCCCCGCAAACAATTCATCGCCCAGTTTTCCGGAATTTTTCTGGGAACCCTCGTCTCCGTGCTGGCCTTCCGCTCCATGGTTCCGGATGCGAACGCTCTCCAGGCTTTCAATGCTCCGGGAGCCAGAACATGGGCGGCCACAGCGGAAGCACTGGGCATGGGGTTCAGCCATTTGCACAGCATCAAGGTGCTTTCCATCATTGCAGGCGGTATTCTCGGACTCATTCTGGTGCTTATTCCCCGCTATATTCCCCGGACAGGAAAATGGCTCCCCACCCCCATCGGCTTCGGCCTGGCCTGGGCCATCCAGTGGAACGACTCCTTCCTTTTCTTTACAGGAGCTGTGCTCGGCTGGGCTGCGGACCATCTTTTCAAGGCCAAATCACGGGAATATAAAGTCCCCACCGCCTCCGGCATCATTGCAGGCGCAGCCCTCACGGGAATGGCCATTCTGATGTTCAGCATTTACCAGGCAGCCCTCTGAACGAAAAGGCTATATTCAAAAAAAATCCATCTCTACAAAAGATCCTGTACAGCTCATCTTTTGGAACCGGAGCATAAATCGGGGCAGTACAATAAGAATATCGACAAACGGATTGCGAATCCGAGGTCAATATTTACTTCTAAAAGAGAATAGCTTGTGTAGGCTGACCATTCCGCTTCGGGAAGCAGGAGTTTTCTGAGGACGGAATTTTGGCTATGTGCCGGAGTAAGGAAAATCTAGAACCGGTATTTACCATTGGGTCATGATTTTTTCTCGGATAATACCGATAATGAGATAAAAAAGACTATTACTAATCGTTTTCCATCTAAAATTTTAAATAAATTGAATATTTCTTTATAACATCAATATATTTCATGTTTTTCAAAAAAAACGATTCTAAATTCGATAGATTTTTTCCCAGTGCATATCAATTGTATCAAGTTATATTTCCAGCCCAAAGATGAAACCCATTATTTCTGTTATCTCCATTTTTTATCGTTGGGAACCGCCCAAGCAGCCACCATATTCTCCACCACGAACACTAACACCGCCAACAACTACTTTGGCTCTGCGACCCAATCGTCTTCTTCCGTTATGTCCGCCGCCACGAATAGGAAGGAAGCAACACTTCCCGAAACCGTCTATTTAAACAGCCTTTCTCTGGACATGCATAGCGGCTGCGGAACCGGCACCTATAAAAACAATATCCTGAACTCTTGGGAGGGCATGTATTTGTCGGCAGTAAACTTCTCCACAAGTAATGAAGTGGTTCCGGAACCGGCAACCGCTACGCTGGGTCTGTTCGGTTTTAGCGCTCTATTGTTACGCCACCGCCGATAAATTTTATCACCATGCCATCTTTCAAGGAAGAAAGGGGGGAAATCCCCCCCTTCTTCCTTTTTTCGGCGAGGGAAACAAACTGATTCCGGAACAAATGGAAAAGCCTGCACGTATAACCGCCTTTTCTCCCATCCCTGCACAACATCCTGTCCACTTCTCAATCCACCAGTTTTTTCAACACCATTTCTCCTTTGGAAGCGCCCTGAGAAACACCGCTTACTTCTGCCTTCAGGATATAGGAATCAAGGTTGGTTCTGTACTTCTTCAATTCCAGTCTGTAAATATTATCCTTATTTTCCACGCCAGTTCTGCCCTCATGAACATCGGAAGCCACCTCCCTGTTACCCTCGTATAATCTGACAGAATGGATTTTCAAGGCGCTGGGGCCATTCTTCCACTGGAAAGTAGCAGTATATGTGCCAGAAGCAGTCACCTGATCCGTCACATCAAACTGCAACGGAGAACCTTGCTGGAGTTCCCATGGACTGCCCGAGGAATGCTTTTCTTCCGCACTCAGGGCGTCCAACATTTCCCGGTGGGTATTCATCACACGATTAGCAACGGCCAAAGTATCCCCCTCCGGTTTGACAGAATATATTTTCCCATTTCCGGCAAAAGCCAGTTCATCCCGAACCATCTTATCCATAAATGCGGCATGGGCGGCATCACGCGTCTTCTTTCCGGTCAGGACATCCATCTGAAATTCAAAAAAATTCTTCCACCGAGGCAAATAAAAATCGGAAACAAGCCCGGCCCACTGACGATTGGAATAATCATTCAGAGACCGGGGAACCTGATCAATCCACGTAGTGATAAGCATCTTCGCAGACTTGTCCATCAAGGCTTTTTCCTGCCGGGAATCACCCCAATCCAAAGCCCTTTTCTGCCAAGTTCCTAATAGGAACTGGCTATCCGTCGCCAAAAGGGCATCCATATCTGAAATCAGAGACAGGAAACGCTTTACCTGTTTCCTGTACGCAGCCAAATCTCCGGAATCAAAAGCACTCCTGACCTGTTGAAGCTGGTAAAAAGCAGCGTCCGCAAGAGACTGACGCACAACATCCACCAAATCATAACGAAACGTCTCCTTTTTCACCAAATTCGGCTGATCATTCGCGGCCTTCAGATAACCGCGCGCCGCCTTTACAATATCGCCCAGGTGATAATATCGCTCCCCGCTGGACCATGTGGATGCCTTTCGAACATTCCAGGACGGGCGGGCGCAAATAATAGACTCCGTACACCCTTCCTGAGAACGAACGGGGTTATAGATGGAGGAAGACAGAACTTCCAACGCCTTCACGACAGCCTTTGGTGCGAAACCGTAACGCTGGCGTGCGTACTTTCCAAGCCACTCCCGGACAGAAATATCCTCCCTAGTCCACAAACGGTCGCTGAACAGGGCGTAATGCAGGGGGTTCGTCTCAAGCCCTTCGGACAAAGTTCCCATGCCCACCAGTCCCTTATCCTTATAGCCGGACAACTCACTTCCGAGCCGGGACAGAAGGGGAACCCCCCCGTACATTCCCGTATTGCCTCCAAAGTTCGCCAGTTCGCACCAGACCCACGGAATACCATTAAAAGTCCTTAAATTCTTTCCCCCGTCAGCCATATCCTTGGTAAGCTGCAATACAAGCGCACGCTCCGGATCCAACCCGGACAACAACTCTCGGGTAGGATTTCCACCCCAGGCCTGAATCACCCAGAAAGCCCCCGGAGAAGCCTTTTGCATGGCTTTCTGCACTGCCTGTGCCGCCTGCGTTACGTCAATATCCCCCTTCCGCCCCCCCTCATGAAACAAATCCCCGCCAAACATCTTTCCAGGAATGCCGTATACCTTGCGGAGAGCCTTGTACCAGTCCGCGGCCAGTTTGGGAAAAGCCTCGCAAGTGGGATCCACCACCCACGGCCTCCTGAAATTAACCCATTCCCCCTGAGGAATAAGCTTCAATCCGTCTATCCGGACATTTTCCTGAAAGTCAGAAGGAACAAATCCCACATACCCCTGAAGTACAGGTGTCATCCCCAACTGTTCCATACGGGAGACAATGCGCCTTCCCATCTGGGCCATTTTATTTATCTGTTGCTGGCTCAGCGGACCACCGTGGCCTTCCAGGTTTCCCATATTCCACCAGGCGGCAAATGCCGGATTAGGGATAAAACGAAGAGCTTTTTCCCGAGGATACCCCAAGCCTGTCAAAAAATCTTCCCATGTCTTTTCCAAACCCGCCGTTACCAGCGCATGCGTAAACCCATTCAACGCCAGAAAATCAATCTCCCGCTGCCATCTGTTCCAATCCCAAAAAGCCGCCGTATAAGAAAGGGTGCAGTAATTATAGGCAAAAACGATATTCCACGGGCTTTCTACCGTAACCGGACTGGCGGGAACCGGCAAAGGGGAAGGAAGCGTTATCCGATTTCCGTTCCACGAAAAATGGACCTTGGCTATATTCTTTAAATACCATCCATAACCCGCCACCAAGCGGCGCACATCTGACGCCTCCACCCGGATACCTCCGGCAATACCGGAAATAGTGATCTTGTTGCCCTGATCCGGATTTAAGTGGAACAAGACAGCCCCCTTTGCCGAGGGAGTTACACGCGCCACTACATCTTCAGCCGCCGCCACAGGCGATCTTTCTGCGGCAGATACGCAAACAAGCGGAGACATGGCAGTTCCAAGAAGCGCCCCGGCGGCAAAAGCATGAGAAAACATAGTAACACTAATACGTACAAGAAATACGACATCTTACAAGAAGGAAACTAACTAAGAGAATGTAGGGGGAGAAGAACGGG
>OLPA01000325.1_pt1 | contig 44362 bp, 34 predicted proteins | sample 1672811 | NCBI WGS metagenome assembly OLPA01 (sample SAMEA3136726, study PRJEB25190) | human gut metagenome | biome: human gut; feature: human-associated habitat; material: faeces | place: Austria | collected 2013
CCCGGCGTGTTTGCCGCCATCTTCACCTCTAACGCAGAATTGCTGGCCTTTACCAAGCCGATGTTGCGCATTTACACTCTGGCGCTGGGGCTGTTTGGTATTCAAATCGCCTGTCAAATGACATTTACCGCCCTGGGCAACGCCAAGGCGTCCATCATCGTGGCGGTGATGCGCAAGTTTATTCTGCTGCTGCCGCTGATCTACATGATGCCCCACCTGTACACTGCTGACCTAACCAAGGCTGTCTTTATGGCTGAGCCGGTGGCAGATGTGCTGGCCGTGGCCTTCACCGGCGTTCTTTTCTTCTTTGAATTCCGCAAGGCCCTGCGCGCCATGCCAAAAAGCGAGAAAAAAAGCTAAAAGTAAATGTCGGCTGTACCGGGCAGCGCCGTTTCTCTGTCCTATAATTTTCCCTGTCATTTGCACCCGGTGGCTTTTTGTGTTACAGTAAGAGTGCAAGGGAGGTCATGGTATGAAAAAGCAACAGGACAAAAACAACCCGCCGGAGGAATGGGAATTGACCCTGACCCTGGAGCCGGAGGAAGAAGAACAACCGGAACCCGGCGACGGCAGCGCCTTAACGGACGAGGACATTCTGCTGCTGGGCTACTTAGGCCGCCACCTGGGCGGTAAAAAATAAAAAACTGTCCCCCTTTGGCGCTTTGTGTTATACTGAAAGTACCAAGGGGGATTTTTATGCGCGTATTTGATTTTGACAATACCATTTATGACGGTGAGAGCGTCATTGACTTTTACCTGTTCAGCCTGCGCCGCAATCCAAAGGTGGCACGCTATGTGCCGGTGGTGCTGTATCACCTGCTGCGCTATAAGTTAGGGCGTACCACCATGGCAGACTTGGAGCAGGCCGGACGCAAGCACGCCGCCCAATACCTCAGCAGCTTTGACGACCCAGAGGGGCTGGTCCGGGACTTTTGGGACGGGCATATACGCAAGATCAAAGCCTGGTATCACCCGGAAAAGGACGATGTGATCGTCACCGCCTCGCTGAATTTGATTATGGACGAGGTGTGCCGCCGCCTAGGGGTGCAGCACTGTATCTGCTCCGTGGTGGACCGCCAAACCCTGACGGTGGAGTATATCAACTTCAGCGCCAATAAGGTGTCCGCTTTTCGCAAATGCTTTGGAGCAAGGGCCGTACCGGACGCATTCTATACCGACAACGCCGCCGACCTGCCCATGATCCATCTCTCCCGCACCGCCTACAAAGTCCGCCACAACCGCATAACCCAAATTAAATAGCAAAAAATCCCACCCGAGCAGGCAACACCTGTATCGGGTGGGATTTTTTTATATTTCTGCTTTACTCGTCGTCAGAGGAGAGTTTGAGCACTGCCAGGAAGGCCTCCTGGGGCACCTCCACCTGACCGAACTGGCGCATACGCTTTTTGCCCTCTTTCTGCTTTTCCAGCAGCTTTTTCTTACGGGTCACATCGCCGCCGTAGCACTTGGCCAACACATCCTTGCGCAGGGCCTTTACCGTCTCGCGGGCAATGACCTTGCCACCGATAGCCACCTGCACCGGTATCTCAAACAAATGCCGCGGGATATGTTCCTTGAGCTTCTCCGCAATGCGGCGCCCCCGCTGGTAAGCCTTGTCCCGGTGGATAATAAAGCTCAGCGCGTCAATGGTATCGCCATTGAGCAGCACATCCACCTTCACCAAATCCGAGCGGCGGTATTCCTTGATCTCATAATCGAAAGAAGCGTAGCCACGGGTGCGGGATTTGAGTGCGTCAAAGAAATCATAGATAATTTCATTTAGCGGCAGCTCGTAATGAATATCTACCCGATCCGGGGTGATATAGCTCATATTCTTAAAGATCCCCCGCCGATCCTGGCACATATCCATAATGGTGCCCACAAACTCGCTGGGTACATAAATATTACAGTCCGCAAACGGCTCCTCGCAGTAGTCAATCAAGGACGGATCCGGGTAATTGGTGGGATTGTCGATCTCCACCATGGTGCCGTCGGTCATGTGGATCTTGTAGATCACCGAAGGCACGGTGGTAATCAGATCCAGATTGTACTCTCGCTCCAGGCGCTCCTCAATGATCTCCAAATGCAGGAGACCCAAAAAGCCGCAGCGAAAGCCAAAACCCAGGGCGCCGGACGTCTCCGGCTCATAGCTTAGGGACGCGTCATTAAGCTGCAGCTTCTCCAGCGCGTCTCGCAGGGCCTCATAATCCGCACCGTCTGCCGGGTACACACCGCAGAACACCATTGGGTTCACCTTGCGGTAACCGGGCAGCGGCTCCGCTGCCGGCGCATTTGCCAAAGTGATGGTATCGCCCACCCGGGCGTCGGAAACAGTCTTGATGGACGCAGTAATATAGCCTACTTCGCCGGAGGAGAGCACGCCGGTATTCTCCATGGAAGTGGCCCGCATACGACCCACCTCCACCACGGTAAACTGGGCACCGGTGGCCATCATACGCATGGTATCGCCGGCCTTGATTTTGCCGTCCATGACGCGCACATACACGATCACGCCACGGTAGCTGTCATAAACCGAGTCAAAGATCAGCGCGCGCAGGGGTGCATTGTCGTTGGCAACCGGCGGGCGGATCTCCGTCACAATCCGCTCCAGCACCTCCTCCACATTCTGCCCGGTCTTGGCAGACACGCGGGGGGCGTCCATACAGGGAATGCCCACCACTTCTTCTACCTCCTGGGCCACCCGCTCCGGGTCCGCTGCCGGCAGGTCGATCTTGTTGATCACCGGCATAATGTCCAGGTCGTGATCTAAAGCCAGGTAGGTGTTGGCAAGGGTCTGCGCCTCAACGCCCTGAGAGGCGTCCACAATCAAGATCGCGCCCTCGCAAGCCGCCAGCGAGCGGCTGACCTCGTAGTTAAAGTCTACATGGCCGGGGGTGTCGATCAAGTTAAACTCGTAGTGCTCGCCGTTTTTGGCGTCATAGCCCAGCGTCACTGCGTGTGCCTTAATGGTAATGCCCCGCTCCCGCTCCAGGTCCATATCATCGAGAATTTGCTCCTGCATATCCCGCTGCTGCACAGAGCTGGTCAGCTCCAACAGTCGGTCCGCCAAAGTGGACTTGCCGTGGTCAATGTGGGCAATGATGGAAAAATTGCGAATGTTCTCTTTCTTTACAGCCAATGGTCTTCCTCCGAAAGTCAATGAATCAGCGCCCGGGCCCCGAAGATGGCCAGCAGGCACAAGCCTACGCTCAGCAGCGCATACAAGATCGCCGGTGCCGTGCGCCCGCTGCTCAGCAGGTCATAGGTCTCCAACGAGAAGGTGGAAAATGTGGTAAACCCGCCGCAAAGCCCCACCTTCAAAAACAGCAGCAGCGGCTGGGAATTGATTTTATGCCTTTCACACAATGCGGCCAGCAGCCCAATTCCAAAGGCGCCCAGCACATTGATGCACAGGGTGATAATGGGAAATGGCGTTTGGCGCACCGGGATCAGTCCAAGCAGATAGCGCAGTATTGCGCCCACAAAGCCGCCCAGACCTACAAAAATTACATTTGTCATTTCTCCTCCTGCTGCCGAGTCAACTGTTGCACCTGCCGGGTCTCTGCCAGCACCGCCCTGCGCTTAAAGGGCAGGCGCAAAAACCGCAGCAAATAGAACCAGGGCAGCAGCCAGGGGTGCCGGTCCAGCGCCTTAAAGTCCGCGTGCATTTTTTTCTTATCCGGAAACAAGCGCCGCCACAGATACCGCCGCCGCTGCGCCGAGCCGGACAGTTGGGCACCCTGGGCATTCAGCTGGCGCACCAGGGTCAGCTTGCTGTCACCAAACACACCGCCCTGCATACAGACGGTAAGCATTTGCATTTCGTCCCAATCCAGTTCCCTGTCTTCAAACAGATCCAGCGCCAGGCGCAATACCAGGCGGGCAAAATCCAATATGCCCATTTTGCGAAATTCCGCTTCAATATACGGCCGATCCAGCCGTGCGTTTTCTTTGGTATAAAGCAAATACACATCGGCCAAAAAGCGCACGCCACAGCCGTTGGTGGAATAATGCTTGTACATGTGGGCAACAGTATAGAGATAATTGTCGCTTACATCCATAACGAATGCGTGCGGGTGGTCCGGGTCTCGGGTGGCCCGATGCCACAGCCCGTCAAACCGTGGACAAAAGTCCTTCTCGTCAAAAAACAAGGTGCGATGGAACTCAAAAGTGGCATAAGGCGGCTTGTGGAAGTCGTCGGAATTCTCGCCGCAGGCGGTCATCTTGTACCCGGCCTTGCGCATGATCCGCAGCAGCTGCTTCCGCCCTACCGGATCATACAGAATGTCGTTATCCGTCATTTGGCGCATAGAGGTCTTGGGGTAATATTCCCGCAACAGCAGTCCTTTTAAGGGCATATAGTCAATGCCTGCTTCATCCAGCTGGGCAAACAGCTGTCTCCGCTCATGATCCATGGCGATGGTGCGGGTCAGCTCCGTGTAGGTGTAGTTCTCCCAGCGCTTTTTCTCTTCCTCCGGCACACCGGGCAGCGCCGCCAGCAGCGGAAAGACAATGTTATATACCTGCTGCCGCCGGGCCAGGTCAAAAAATGCGTCAAAATCCAGTCCCTCCGGCACAGCAGGCGCAGGCGCACCGGTCAGCGCGCACCGCAGCAGCACCAACAAATAGGCGCAGGTCTGATTTTCGATCTGCATACTCAGTCCAGCACCCCGGCAGCCCGCAGGGTATCCAGCATTTCACGCACATCCGCCCGAGCTGTGTCTGCGTCTACATCGTATTTCTCCGTGAGCGCCGCCACCAGGCTGTCCTCCGTCTGCTCCGTCTGGAGCAGCTCAAACAGAAATGCCGCCGTGGGATTGTTGTGGATCACACCGTTAAAGTGCTTCATGGCCTTGCCGGTAGCAATGGCAAAATCCTCGCCATCCACATGCCCCAGCACCATACCGTCTTTCAGTTTCATTTACCTCGTCCTTTCGTCAAGCGATCTGCGTTTTTACTTTCATCGTTTCTTTTGATTTTACGACTCGTGCCTACTTCAATCTGCGCTTTACCGCTTTATATATACGGATCAAAAAAGCTTTGAAGCCGGTTTTCTTCTGCGGTTTCGATTTGTCTTTAGCTGCGAACCGATACTTTCCTTGTAAAACCGCAGGGTTTGACAAAATAAAGTCCAGCCTTGCACTTGCCGTTTGCAGTTCGTCCAGCTGCTTAAATAAACCTTTGGCCGGAACCGTTACCTGTGTATCTGTATAATCCCATTCATCAGACGCATAGACCCGCGCGGCCTTGGTCTGCTTTTTTGTCCAGTTGTGCACACACGATGAATCGAAAAATACCTTTTCTGCAATTTTCTTTACCGGTGACCCACCCCAACTTTGATTGGACGGGATCAACTTTCCAGATACGGTACTGTGCGCACCGATAATGCTGCCAGAGCAAATTCGACTACCTTTCAAAATTACAGTCTCCTGACCGATCCACACATGATCACCGATCAGAATATTCTTGCTGGGGTTGATCCGTTTGTGGGTATCACAACTATACACCAGATGCGGATCCGCAGTTCTTATCCAAATACCAAAGGAAAATAGTCCGTTATCACCGATAAAAATATGCTTCCTCTCGGATAAAACCAAATTCACTACACTGTTGAAATAATTATCTCGCCCAATGTAGAGCACACTGTCTTGATGGATCGCTACATTCAAGTGGTAACGATGCTTGCTCCCGAACAGAAACACAAGAGAATGATTCCCATTAAATGTGATTTTACATTGGGTTAAATCCAAATTGTCTTCACAATAGAGAATATTGCCCTTTGTACCCGGCTTAAACACAACGCTGTTCTCACTGCATACAGGCGCGCCTATAATCAGGTTGTCACCTATTGCACTTTGAATTGATTTCATCAAGATGCACCCTTTCCAATCGACTAAATGATTACGCTTTTTCCACCAGCACCACGGTCTCCACATGGGGGGTGCGAGGGAACAGGTCTACGCCGCAGGCGCGGCGGGCGGTGTAGCCCATGGTGGCCAAAAGCGCCAAGTCCCGTGCCAAGGTTGCCGGGTCGCAGGACACATACACCAGCCGCTGGGTGCCCATTTTATCAATAGCGGCGAACACCTCCGGCGCGCAGCCCTTGCGTGGCGGGTCTACGATGGCCACATCCGGGCGCACGCCCTGGGACGCCAGCTGCGTGGCCGCACCGGCTGCGTCCGCACACAAAAATTCTGCGTTCTCAATACCGTTGCGCCGGGCATTCTCCTGGGCGTTCTCCACCGCCTGGGGAACCACCTCCACGCCGATCAACCGGCGGCAGCGATCCGCTAAAGTCAGGCCGATGGTGCCCACGCCACAGTACAGATCCAGCAGCACCTGGTCGCCGGTCAAGCCCGCAAAATCACCGGCCAGCGCATACAAGCGTTCACATTGGTCGTGGTTGACTTGATAAAAAGCATGGGAGCCGATGGCAAAGGTCTTGCCGCACAGCTTGTCCAGCAGTTCGCCCTTGCCCCAAAGCACCCGATCCCGGTCACCCAAAATCACATTGGTGCGCCGGGTGTTGCTGTTTAGCACCACGCCCACCAAACCGGGCACAGCGGCACGCAAGGCGGCGCAAAGTGCGTCCCCGCCGGGCAGATCCGTGCCGTTGATCACAATACAAGCCAGCACCTGGCCGGTAGCCTGGCCCTTGCGGAAATACAAGTGGCGCAGCAGGCCGGTGCCGGTCTCCTCATTATATACAGAAATTTGATGTTCTTCCGCCCATTGCAGGCAAGCCGCCACACCGGCGGAAAAATCCGTGCACTGGAGCAGGCAATCTTCGGTAGGCACCACACGGTGGCTTTTATAGGCATAAAAACCGGCTACCGGTCGGCCGTCTTGCAGCTGCACCGGGTACTGGGCTTTATTGCGATAGCGCACGGTATCGGGTGCTGCCAGCAAGCCCTCCACCTGCAAATCCAGGTGACCGATCCGCTGAAAAGCATCGTCGATCCGCTGCTGCTTAAAGCGCAGTTCCTCCGCGTAATCCACCGTGCGAAAGGCACAGCCGCCGCACTGGGCAGACACCGGGCAGTCACTCTCCACCCGATGAGGCGATGGCTCCAGCACCTGTTGCAGCCGGGCCACGGCATAGTTCTTTTTGGCTTTAATGATATGCGCCGTAACCACATCGCCGGGCACGCCGCCGCGCACAAAAATCGGCACGCCGTCCTTGCGCCCGATGGCGCTGCCCTCGGAAGTCAGGGCGGTTATATTCAGTTGAATCTCGTCATTCTTTTTGAGTTGCACCCAAATCACCGTCCTTTATCATAGCATAAAACCACGGGAAAAGGAAGTGTTAAAATGAAAAAGGCGGCGGGCAAATTTCCTTGCCTGCCGCACTTTTTTGCAGTTTTAACGATGGACGGCCCGCTGCACTGCCTTGACCAACTCCACCACCGGGATCACTGTCAGGGCCAGTGCCATCGACGCACCGTAGGCTGTACCGGACAGAGGAACAAAATCAAAGGCCGCAGCCAACGCCGGCACATACAGCACCACCGTGGACAGCACCAAAGACAGCACCATGGCACCCCACAAATAGCCGTTTTGCCCCATAGAGAACAAACTGGCCCGGCGCGAGCGCATATTAAAGCTATGGAAGATCTCTGCCATAGACAGGGTAAAAAACGCCATGGTCATGCCGGTTTTATGGGCCAGCGGGTCCGTAATATGTACCAGTGCCGCCCAGTCCATTTGTACCGGGCAGGTAAGCAGCAGACCGCAGAAGTAAGCCAGCAGGGTCACCGCCGTTACCAGCAGTCCCTGCCAGGCCACATCGAAACCCATACCCCCGGCAAAAATGCCGTCCTTTGGATCTCGAGGGCGGCGGCGCATGATCTCCGGCTCGCCCCGCTCCATACCCAGTGCCAGCGCTGGGAAGCAATCGGTGATCAAATTGATCCACAGAAGGTGTACCGGCTCCAAAATGGTAAAGCCCAGCAGAGTGGCCACCAAAATGGTGAGCACCTCTGCCAAGTTAGAGGACAGCAAAAACTGAATAGACTTGCGGATATTGTCATACACCCGGCGGCCCTCCTCCACGGCCGCCACAATGGTGGCAAAGTTGTCATCCGTCAGTACCATATCCGCCACATTCTTGGTCACATCCGTGCCGGTCATGCCCATACCTACGCCAATATCCGCCGCCTGAATGGCCGGGGCGTCGTTGACCCCGTCGCCGGTCATGGCAGTCACAGCCCCCTGCCGGTGAAAGGCCTCTACAATGCGCACCTTATGCGTCGGCTGCACACGGGCAAACACGCTGCACCGGGCAACGGCATCGTCCAACGCCCGATCGGCCATTTGGCTCAGCTGGGCGCCGGTGAGCACCTCCCCCTCCGGCTCCAAGATCCCCAGCTGCCGGGCAATGGCCGCAGCAGTATCCCGATGATCGCCGGTGATCATCACCGGACGAATGCCCGCTTGGCGACAAGCGGCAATGGCCTCCACCGCCTCCGGGCGCACCGGATCCATCATACCCACCAGTCCCAGGTAGCAAAGCCCTTGCTCCAATGCCTCCGGCGACCGGGCAGACGGCAGGGACGGGTACTGCCTGGTTGCAGCACAAAGCACCCGCAGCGCCCGGTCTGCCATACGCCGATTTTCGTCCAGAATCCGGCGGCGCAGGTCCTCGGTCAAGGGTACCACCCTCCCCTGCTGCCAGGTATGGGTGCACCGCTTCAGTACCACATCCGGCGCACCCTTGGTGTATTGCACCACGCCTTCCGGGGTGCGGTGGAGCGTCGTCATCATCTTGCGGGCAGAGTCAAAGGGCAGTTCCCCCACCCGGGGGTACTGCCGCTCCAGCGCCGCCTTTTCCAACCCCAGGTCTGCCGCGTCCTGCACCAGCGCCACCTCTGTGGGTTCACCCTCTATGCGGTCCCCGGCCCGGTGGGCGTCCGAACACAGCGCCATAGCGGTCATGAGCTGCTCCGGCGGCACACCGGTGCGGGCGGTAACGGTCATTTTATTTTGAGTCAGCGTGCCGGTTTTGTCCGAGCAGATCACCTGCGTACAGCCCAGGGTCTCCACCGCCGTCAGTCGCCGGATCACTGCGTGGCGACGGCTCATTTTGGTCACGCCGATGGACAGCACAATCGTCACCACCGCTGCCAGTCCCTCCGGAATGGCAGCCACCGCCAGGGACACCGCCACCATAAAGGTGGACAGCGCGCCGCTAAAGGTCAGCCCGCCTGCCAGTAAGCTGCGCCCTACATCTAACGCAAAGATCCCGGCACAGATGGCCAGCACCAGCAGAGACAAAATTTTAGACAGCTGGGTCAATTTCTTTTGCAGAGGCGTGGCGTTCTGTCCGGCGGTGTTCAGGGCGTGGGCAATATGTCCCATTTGCGTGTTCATACCGGTGGCAATCACCACAGCACGCCCGCGGCCATACACCACATTGGCACCCATAAATACCAAATTGCTGCAAGCGGAGGGCGGCAGCGCCTGCCCATCGTCCGGCAAAGGGGCCGCGGATTTTTCCACCGGCTGGGACTCGCCGGTAAGGGCGGATTCCTCCACCCGCAGGCCAATGCTCTCCAGCACCCGGCAGTCTGCGGGAATACGGTCACCGGCAGACAGCAGCACCACATCGCCGGGCACCAAAGTGCGGCTGGGCACGGTACACTCTGCCCCGCCCCGCAGCACCCGAGAGGTGGCCGGGGTCATCTCCTGCAAGGCGGCAATGGCCTTTTCCGCCTTGCTCTCCTGCACCACACCTAAGACGGCATTCACCGTCACCACGGTCATAATGATCAGCACATCCGCCGGGAATTCCCGGTGCACTACACACAGCACCGCAGACACGGCGGCCGCCGCCAGCAGCACCAGGATCATCGGGTCGGATAATTGCAGCATAAATCGCCGCCACAGGCTGTCGCCCTTTTTTCGCGCCAGCCGGTTTTCGCCATGTTTTGCCAGCCGGGCAGCCGCCTGTTTGCGGCTCAGCCCGCCGGGGGCGCTGTTCAACTCCCGCAGCACCCGCTCTGCCGTCCATCTGTATGCCTGCATTGCAGAACCTCCCATTTGAAAATAAAAAGACCCGTATATAGGATCACTACATACGAGTCTGTTTTTGATTCCGGGTGGCGGTTCGTCAGGCGCGAGCCACCATTTCGCCGTATTCTTCCTTGCTTTTCTTAATAAAGGCCGCCACTGCCTCTGCGGTGGGCATAGCGTCCGAGCAGCTGTGGGCGGAGATGAGCATAGAGGCCGAGGCGGAGCCGAACTCCAGGCACTCGATCATCTCTTTGCCTTGCAGCAGGCTGTACAGAAAAGCGGAGCCGTAGCCGTCGCCGCCGCCAAAGCCCTTGAGCACCACCGCCGGGAAGGGCTTAATGGAGTAATAATTGCCGTCGTTGGTGTAGGCGGTGGAGCCGTCTTTGCCGTGCTTAATGACGCAAATCGTCGCACCAAAGGACTGCCAGTAGCGGGCGCTCTCCGGGTCGGAGCCTTTTACGCCCGCAATGCCCTCCATCAGATCAAATTCCTCACGAGAGCCCATAATAATATCCGCACCGCGAGCCACTAAGCTGTAATACACAGCAATCTCGTCCTTGGACTGCCAGGTGTACGCCCGATAGTCGATGTCAAAGATAATGCGCACATTGTTTTTCTGGGCCAGCATCATGGCCTTTAAGCAGGCCTCTCTGGACGGAGACTTGGCCAGCGCCGTACCGCTGATCACAATGGCCTTAGCAGAAGCAATATACGCCTCGTCAATATCCTCCGGCGCCAGGCAAAAATCTGCCACATTATCCCGGTACATTAAGATAGAGGACTGCTCTTTAGACAGAATTTCCGTAAAAGTCAGACCAATGCACTCGCCGTTCTTGGCTCGGGTCACATGGGAGGTGTCGATCCCCTCATTTTGGAAATACTCCACCACATAGTCCCCAAACTGGTCGGCAGACACACAACCGCAAAAGCCCACCTTGCAGCCCAGCCGGGCCAGGCCTACGGCAATATTGGCCGGAGAGCCGCCTACATACTTGTTAAAGTTAGACGACTGGGACAGTGGCTTATACATATCCGTGGGGTTAAAATCGATGGCAATGCGGCCGATGGGGATAAAATCCAGCGGTTTGGTTCTGTCAAATTCAATGTACTTCATAGTTCCCTCTCCATAAATTTATGCGCAGGCAACAGGTTTATGCCTTGCCGTCTGTGCCGAAAATCAAAATGTGGCGGTGGGCGTTCTCATACGCCCCCTGCACCTCTGCCCCTTGCAGATCGTAGTAACCGCCGATAGCACCGGCGTCGTAAGCGCCCCGCACCGTCTGCTCCACGCTGTCAAAAGTGGCCGTGGCAATGTTGATCTTTTGGATCCCTGTCTGCGCACAGCGGCGGAAATCCTCCGGCGAAATGCCGGTGCCGCCGTGGAGCACCAAGGGCGTGTGGGTATCCTCGGCCACCTGTGCCAAAATATCAAACCGTAGCTTGGGCGTGGCCTTATAATTGCCGTGGGCGTTACCGATGGCGATGGCCAGAGCGTCCACTCCGGTTTCCTGCTCAAAGCGCACCGCGTCCGCCGGGTCCGTGCAATGCATAGCGATCTCCTCAGAGCCATCCTCCGAACCGCCTACACAGCCAATCTCCGCCTCCACAGCAGCACCGTAAGGGCGCGCCATCTCTATAATGCGGCAGGTCTCCGCTATATTTTCATCCAGCGGCAGATGAGAGCCGTCAAACATCACGGAGGTAAAGCCCAGCTTCAGCGCCTGGCCGATCTTCTGCTCCGTTTTGCCGTGGTCAAAGTGTACCGCCACCGGCACGCTTGCCTGCCGGGCAGCGGCCACCATCAAGGGACCGATCAGCTCCAGCGGCGACTGGCGCAGCCGCACCTCCGCAATCTGGAGGATCACCGGGGCGCGCAGTTCCTCTGCCGCTTGCAGCACACCCAGCACCATCTCCATATTGGCAACGGAGAAGGAGCCAACGGCATAGCCGCCGACACGGGCATCCGCCAGCAGATCACGCATATTCACCAGCATAGGCACACCTCAAATACAAATCAAAAAATGCGATGAGTCGGGCGTAAGCCGAGTTCTGTCTTGGGCAATTATCTATCTCGACGCACGGTTGCCCGTGCGCTCCAGCCATCCTTCGAAGTTTTGTGTCGAGCAAACAACCCTTCAGTCGATGTTGCAGCGGATAGGGTTTACATGGCAGGGAATGTCTCCACCCCCTCGGTGAGCTCTTACCTCGCCTTTCCATCCTTACCGCAAAAGCGGCGGTTTATTTCTGTTGCACTTTCCCTAGGGTCGCCCCCGGCGGCCGTTAGCCGTTATCCTGCTCTGTGCTGCTCGGACTTTCCTCACGCAGTAACCTGCGCGCAACTGCCTGCCCGGCTCATCCTCTCCATTTTAATCCATAGCACCGGGGAATGTCAACTGTTTTTCTGCCGGGCAAGAATTTACAGAACAGGTCTTGCATTTCTGTTCTTTTTGTAATACTATGGAGCAAAGAAAGGCAGGTAATCGGAATGCCCAGATTTGAACAGGAAGGCTTTGACCCCCGCCGTCGGCGGGAGAACGACGCTCTGGACCGCACGGTGCCGGAGGAAGACCGGCATTTGGAGCCGGGAGTGGACCTGGATTTTAACCGTCGGCAGCGGGATGTGATCGACCGGCAGGACGAAAGCGGGATCAACCCTTGCGACTATCGGGACCCCTACGCCCCCTCGGCACCGTACAACCAAAATAACGACTATGACCCAAACGGTTACATAGAGCCACCGGCGCCGCCCCGCCGGTTTGAGAGCGAGCGCCCGGCAGATTTTTATACGGACCGGAACAACACGCCTACGCCCACGCGTGCCCACCACCGGGAGCGGACAAGCCGTGATCCCCGCACCGTGAGCCGCAGCCATACCCCCACCGACAAGCACGGCAAGCCGCCAAAAAAAGGCAAGGGCAGCAAAAAGGCAAAAGTGGGGCTAAGTATCTTTTGCGTGCTGCTGGCGCTGATTATCATTCTTGTGGGCTGCGCCACCGGCGTGCTGGGCAAGATCACCTATCATGCGCACAAAGAAAATGAATATGTGACAGCATCGAATCTAAAGAGCGACCCGCGGGTAAAGAATGTGCTGCTGTTGGGCGTAGACGCCAGACCCAAAGACAAGGCCAGCGCCTCCCGCAGTGACACCATGATGCTGATTTCCGTGGACTCTGTGCACCACACCATTAAGATGACCTCCTTTTTGCGAGACACCTGGGTGTATATCCCCTGCAAGAATATGAGTCAACGGCTGAACGCCGCCTGCCAGTACGGCGGTTACAGCGGCGTGGTAGACACCATTGAATACAACTTCGGCGTAAAGATCGACAACTATGTGGTCGCAGACTTTGAGATGTTCCAGGTACTGGTGGACGCCATCGGCGGCGTAGAAGTGAAGGTTACCAAGGCGGAGGCCAAGGAGGTCACCGGCCACCCCAAGCGCTACGGCAATGTGAAGTTAAAGGCCGGCAAGCACAACCTGACCGGCAAGCAGGCCCTGGCCTACTGCCGCATTCGCAAGATCGACACGGACTTTGTACGCACCAAGCGCCAGCGCACGGTGATGAACGCCATTATTAAGAAAATGAAGTCCACCAACCCCTTTACCCTGTATAAGATGGCCAGCAACGCCGCCCCGTATATTGAGACGGATATGACCAAGGGCGAACTGTGCAGCTTTGTGGCCAAGGCCGGCAGCTGCGCCACCAGCACCCACCAGGCCCGGGTACCTTTCCCGGACACTTGGTGGTATGACACCATCAACGGCAACTCCGTCATCGCCATCAATAAAGAGGAGAATAAAAAGCAGCTGATCGACTTTATCTACAACAAAACCTCCGAACAGCTGGACAAAGAAGAAGCCGCAGCAGCCAAGAACTGACCTGGAGATCAGCAAAAAATGACCGCCGTGTTTAACGAATTCATCGAGATTTAGTGTGACTTATTGAGTACAGCAAATAGCCCCCGCATTTGTGAAAATGCGGGGGCTTGTGTTTATTGGGTAATTCGTAGGGCGGGGGCTTGCTCCCGCCGTGTAATCCCTCCGTCTGCTCGCAAACTCGCAGCCACCTCCCTTTACAAGGGAGGCAAATTGGTTTCAATATCTTTGTCCCCCTTGCAAAGGGGGAAGCGGCGTAGCCGCAGGGGGATTGGCGGGCGGCAATGACAAGAATATATTACTTCTTGGTGGTCACGCTCTTGGCCTTACTCCACCCGGAGTAGAGCTTTACATTTTTGCCGTTCACCTTGACGGTCTTATAGGTGCGCACGCGCACATAATACTTCTTCTTAGCGGACAGCTTGCTCACGGACTTAGAAGTGCTCTTATTCTTGCTCACCGTTACCGTCTTGGCTTTCTTAAACTTGCTGTTGGTACTATACTGCACCTGATAGCCGGTGGTTTGGGTCGCCTGCTTTTTCCAGGTCACCTTAAAGCCTTTCTTGGCAGCGGTGACTTTAGATATGCTTGTGCCCTTGGGGTTAATATTATAGGTCATGGACTTACTGCCGCTGTAATTGCCCTTAAGGGTCACTTTTACGGTGTATTTGCCCACATTCTTCATACCCTTGGGATAGCTGACAGTATAATCCGTGCCGTTTTTCAGGGCCTTGCCCTTGCTGTTTTTCACGGTCACAGACGGTTTTTGCACCTTGCCGTTATAGGTGTAAGCGGTTTTGCTCAACTTAATATTGGACGCCTTGGCGATCACCGTCTTGCCGGTGACTGCGCCGCAAACGGTGCACTTTTTGTAGGTTTGGCCATCCTTAGCGGTGGTGGCTTTGGTCAGCTGCGATTTGTAGGAATGGCCTTTAGGCTTAATATTCGCCACGGTGTAGCTATCGCCGCACTGGGTACAGGTATATTTTGTCTTGCCATAGGCGGTGCAAGTGGGCTGCGCAATCACCTTACCGGAGTAAACATGAGCCAGCGCTTTAAAATCCCACAACACATTATAATCCGGCACGCCGGCGCCCATGTTGCCCTCGGCATACTGCCAAATATCCGCATACACGCCGGTTTTGCCAATTTGCACCGGGGCGGAAAAATCAGTGGTTTTTGGCTGCCAGTTGGCGTACCACAGCTTATAGCCCTTGCTATGCAGCGTCTGCACATTCAAATAATTGGCAAACCAATTCAGGTTGGCGTAAACCATCGGGGTGTAGCCCGCTGCGCGAATGGCGTCGCAAAAAGTAATGGCGTGCTGAATAATGGTCTTTTTGTTGCTGTTGTCCAGGATCAGCTTATCCTCCAGGTCATAAGCCACCGGCAGCACAAAATACTTGTACTTGCCCTTCATCTGAGCCAACACGCTCTTAACATAATTGGCCTCAATCGTGGCCTCCTTGGTATTGAACGCATAGCTGTAATGGTACACGCCAAAGGGCACGCCCGCTGCCTCCGCCGCATTCACATTATCCCAAAACTGCGGATCCAGGTGGTCGTTGCCGTAGCTCATACGGATCATGGTAAAGGTCTTGCCCGCCTTCTTCCATGCGGTGTAATCCACACCTTTTCCGTTATGCTGAGACACATCGGTGCCAAACGCCGGCGCCGTAGTGGCCGCCCATGCCGGTAACACGGTAGCGCACATCAGCACCAGGCACAACAGAGCGCAAAATAGAGATTTACATTTTTGTTTCATATCACACCTCGTTTGGGTTGTTTATTCAGCCTCACTATAACACAAAGAGAAAACAAAGTCAATTACCGCACTTTGGTACTTTTTACCGGGGACCAGGCGCCGTACAGCTTGCCGCCCTTTTGCTTTTTATACACCCGAATGCGCACATAATACTTTTTCTTGCTTTTGAGTTTCGTCAGGGTCTTGGCGGTGGAGCCCGCCTTGGTTATCGTTACCGACTTGGTGGTGGATTTGGTAAATTTGGACGAAGTGGAATAGCTGATCTGGTAACCGCTAATGCCACTGCCCTTCTTCCACTTTACGGTCAGCCGGCCTTTTTTGCTGCTTTTCAGCGATGCGATCGCCGGTTTCAGCTGTGCCAGCTTTTCCGTCTTTTTGGCGCCGCAAGCGGTGCACTTATATTTCTTATATCCGGTGGCGAAGTAGGTGGCCGCCTTTTTGGCGGTGCACTTATAGGCGTGCACATGGATCTTAAATTGCCGCGTGCTGTCAAAGTTGCCCTTGCCCTGCACCGTTACCGTGCGGGTGGTGCCTCTGGTGGCAATGGACACGGTGTAATCCTTGTTCTGCTGCAAGGTCTTGCCCTTATAGGTTGCCTTGATCGTGGCGCCCTTCGCGGTAGGGGTACACCGAACAGACACATCCCTGTCATTCAGGGATTTTTGATTGATCTTAAAGTGCAGCACAGCCGTACCGGTATAATTGCCCTTGCCCTGCACCGTCACATTGGCGGTACCTGCATTGGTATTGGCACTGTAACGGACCACCGTATAGTCCCGACCGGACTTTAAGCCGCTTTGACTGTCAAACCAAGCGGTACCGGGGCGCTGGGCACTGCCGTTATAGGTCACCGGCGCACAAATATCCGACCCGCCGTACCCGGCAATAGACGCCGGGGCGATGGTATAAGTATAGGTTGCACTGCCGGTCAGGTATTTGGATCCTTTCAGTGCCGTCACAGTATAGGTGCCGCTGCCGGCATGCACCGTGGAGCCGCTGTATGTGAGGGTGTAGTCCTCGCCCTCTTTGAACGTCTTTTTATAAGGCTTGCCGTCTGTGGTGGTGCCCACAAAGGTCATGGCAGACATCACATCTGCAATGCTCTTGCCGGAATACGGCGCCTGCACATCGCCAAAGCCTGCCCGGTTCATGGGCAGCTTGGCAATTTCAAACCGCAGCCGGTTGGTACTGTTCCCCACCAGCTTGCCGGTATAACGGTCGCTGATAGAAAAATCCAACTCGATGGTGTACTTGCCGGGCTCGGACAGGGTATCCACCTTTGTGCCGTTCTCATCGAGGAACGATACGGTGTAGTCCTTATCCCGCACCGCAGTATGGCCGTAGCCATCCACCACATGCACATCCACCTGAATGGGGCAAACATTATAAGTAATGGCACCGTTTTTATCCAGATTGTGCAGTTCGATTTGGTTCTTTTCCTTGGTTACATCAATCTTGTTAAGGTAAAAGGAGCAAGGAAGCTGTGCAGTACCGTCCGTGGCAATAATGGTGTGCTGTCCCGGCGCGTAACGATCGTCGCCGGTCTCATACACGGTGGTGTACTCCCGACCAAACACATAGCCCGGAATCAGCAGAGAGAATTCGCCTTCCTCGCCCACATAATCCAGCCCGGTGCCGTCCGGCAGAGGGATCACCTTGGCTTGCCCGTTCTCGTCCGTCAGCACCGTACCGTTGCCGTCCGTCTGCGCCTTAAAATAGGCACAGCTGCCGTCCGCCGCCCGTTGAATCAGAATAGAATCCCGTATTTGGCCTTCAGCACCGCGACGCATCAGCACCATATAGCCCTGTCCGTCAAAATCGGCCAGATCCTCGCCGGTAGAGGCAAAGCGGTAGTCCGTCCCAGACAGCAGCGGGTACGATTTAGTATCGTCCAACTGCTGATGGTCGTTTTCCAAAGTGAAGTATGCATTTTTCGACCCACAAAGGAAATAGTAATAATTGATAAAGCCCGGGAACCGCAGGTTGTTGGAGGCGGCAAAGGTGGCGTCCACCTGATACCATTGGTAGCCGCTGCCGGTGCCGTCATCCAAATACACAAAGTTCCAGGCGTGCATATCCTTTTGTGGTTTCCCGGTGATCTCATTGCGCACCATTTTGCTGCCCATCACCGTGTTGCAGGCAATGCCGTTCAAACGGCACAGGTAGTAAAACAGCGCCGCGTATCCCTCACACACGGCCTTGCCCTGGCCGGTGGTGCCGATCACCGTCAGGCTGTTTTTTTGCCGCACGGACCAATCGTAGCCGGTGCTGTCCAAATCCGCAGCCTCCTGCCCTGTAAGGCCGAAGAACGCTGCATAGGCGGTGTGGGCGTACCAGTCGGTCACTTGATGATTCATAAAATTCTCATAGGCAGCGGTGTTGTACACCGTATTCTCCGCCAAAAAGTCATAAATGGTCTTGACGATCAGGTACTGGCGGCGGTTTGTATCCTTCTCCGCCGCGATGGTGGGATTATCGGTAACAAACAGTTGGTTCCACTTTTTCGCCGCTTGGCGCAGGATCTCCATTTGCTGCACCGTGTCGCAATATTTGAAGGTGCAGTGCACCTCATAAAAGGCCACCGCGCCGGTATTATCATTGTAGCCCTCCACATTCAGCCACCGGGTGTCCAGATCCTGTTCCTGAAAGCCCTGAATCTGGGCGTCCAAAAAATCGCCGCCTTCTATGGTGCCCGCTTTCTCCGCCAGGGCGTTGCTTCGCAGTCGCTCATACAGCGCCTTTTGCAGCTTGTCGGTGGTAGGGTCGTAATCGCTTTTTTCCACCGCAATGTACAGGGTAAAAGCAGTCTCTCGCCGGAGCATACGGTGCAGCGCGTCCGTCAGCGCCGCATCTATATCCTGCTGGAAGCAGTGCCAGGTCTTGACCTTCGTGGTATCGTCCCCCACCACCGCCCAAGCGGTACCGTCCGGAGCCAGGTACGGAGCCAGGCCGGTACAGTCCTCTGCGCTCTGCCCCTCGGTATGGACGGTATGGGTCGTACAGACGGTAGCATTTGCCAGTCTATCGGCAGCCGCAGCCGTAACCGGCATAGCGGTGCACACCAGCACCAGCGCCAGCAAAAGAGATAGCAAACGCATTCTTTTCATACCCATACCTCCTGATAAAACAAAAGCCTCTATTCCAATTTGATTATACCCGATCATGGCAAAAAAGGCAAGAGAAAGCCGAGGACCTGCAAAATACAAGTCCTCGGCTGTTTTTTCAGTGTTTATTTCGCCTGCAAAACCGATTTGGTAATAAAGGCGTCTATATCCCGGTACACCTCCGGGCTGTTGGTCTCTCGCAGGATCTCGTGCCGGGCACCGGGATACAAAAGCACCTGCACCCGGTTGTGGCCGGTGGCCTTCAACCGGTCGCTGACCGCCCGAATACCGGCACCGTAATTGCTCACCGGATCCTCCTGGCCGGACACAAAGAGAATCGGCAGATCCTTTGGTACGCGGGCGTACCAGTCTTTACTGCCGCACTCCAACATCAGCCGTCCCAGATCGCCGTAGGCGGCCACAGTAAAGGTAAAACCGCAGGCATCGTCTGCAACATAATCATCCACCGACGCGGTATCTCGACTGAGCCAGTCCACAGAAGTGCGACCCTCAAAATGATCGTTATAGCCCTTAAAGCCGGTATTCTCCAGCCACTTGGAGCGGTAGCGCTTACCCTTAACGGCTCCCAGTATATTGGTCACCGCCACGCTGATATTTGCCAGCGGATTCGGCCCGCCGGTGCCCACATAAATGGCCGCCGCATAGTCCAGATCCGGGTAGCGGGCGGTAAAGCACCGCATAATAAAGCTGCCCATCGAATGGCCGGCAATAACCAGCTTTTTGTCCGGATACTCGCCCCGGGCAATGTCATACAGCCGCCGCACATCTTGCAGCAGAGCATTGTACCCGTCCTTATCGCCAAAAAACCCCCTGTCCTCCGGCGTTTCGCAGGACTGACCGTGGCCCAGCATATCGTGCATAAAGACCGCATAACCCATATCCGCAAAGGCCTGCAAAAAGTCGCCGTAGCGGCCGCAGTGCTCAGCCATACCGTGGTGGAGCAGCAGCACGGCCTTCACATTGCCGTCCTCCGGATACCACTGCCAGGCATGGATGGTGGCCAGCGCGCTGGCGCTGGGATAAGTGTACGCTTTCGTTTTCATAGAAAAATCCCCCTTAACGCAGGCAATGCCTGCTGATTCTATGTAAAATTATTATCGCTACATATTCAGTTTTCGCTGTCGTTACTCTGCCTTTTCGTCCTCCAGCACCGAGGTGCAGTGAGGACAGCGGGTGGCAGCAACGTCGATCTCGCTCTTGCAGTAGGGACAGACCTTGGTGGTGGGCGCCGCCTGAGCCTCTTTCTCATGGGTGGCGTGCTTCACGGCGTCTGACAGCTTATTCAGCCCCTTGACCATACAAAAGATGATCAGCGCCATAATCAGGAAATTCACCACAGCAGACAAAAACGCGCCGTAGTCCAAATAATTATCTCCCAGCAGATGAATCCTGCCCTGGATCTCCGCGCCGCCGATACAGTTGAGCAGCGGTTTGATGATCGAATCTGTCAAAGCGGTAACCACGCCGGTAAAAGCGGAACCGATGATCACGCCGACGGCCAGGTCCATCACATTGCCGCGGGAAATGAATGCCTTAAACTCCTGAAAAAATTTCTTCATTTGTACATTCCCTCGTTTTTACACTTTTCGGCGCACAGCGTCTAACTGTATTCTATCACACAATGCCGGTAAAATCAAATGCCGGAATAAAATCTTTACCTACTGCGCTGCGCTGCTGCAAAAACACATGATCCATACCCAGCGCCAGAGCATGATCCACCACCTTGTCGTACTCCCGGCGGGTGATGGTGCGCGTCAGCTCCGGGTAGCGCTCCAGCCCCGGCATAGGGGTGTACTGGGCCATCAGGGACACATAGGTACCCGGCAAATGGCTGTGCAGCCAGTTCAGCACCTCAATGGCCGAATTGGTATTGCCCGGCAAAATCAAATGGCGCACGATCATACCGGACAGCATTTTATCCCCGTCCCACCGGTCCTGCACCTGGCGGCGCATTTCCAGCAGCGCCGGGCCCACCCGCTCCACATAGTCCGGCGCAGCGCTGTAAGCCGCCGCCCTAGCCGGGCGGGTGTACTTAAAATCCGGCAAATAAATATCTATCAGTCCCTCCAGTTGCCGCAGGGTCTCTACTCGCTCATAGCCGCCGGTGTTGTACACCACCGGCACCGGGGGCTTCCATCGGCGCAGCAGCCGCGCCAAGGCCGGTGCGTACTGGGTGGGGCTGACCAAATTGATATTCTGCGCCCCGGCGTCAATCAGCCGCTGCATACCGGCGATCAGCTGGTCCTCGGTTAGGTCCACGCCCTTGCAGCCCCGGCTGATCTCCATATTCTGGCAAAACACGCACTTCAGCGGACAGCCGGAAAAGAAGATTGCTCCGCTGCCGGATTTGCCGCTGATACACGGCTCCTCCCAGGCGTGCAGCGCCATACGCGCCACCCGAAAGGCAGCGCCCACACCACAGGCACCCACGGCCGTGGTACGGTCAACACCGCACCGGCGGGGGCAGGCATTACACCCACTCACAGCAGTGCCTTATAGAGATCGCCTTTTTTGTACGGGGTTACCGCGGCGATCTCCTTGGCGGCAGCGTTGACGGAAGCGCCTTTCTCCACCAGCGCACGGGCCTGTTCCACCGCCTGGTCAAAGGTGATGGCGTCCGTTGGCTCGGCCTTTTTGCCGGCCACGATCAGCACGATCTCCCCTTTGATCTTATTTTCCGTATAGTCTTTCTCCGCCTGTGCCAAGGTGGTACGCACCACCTGCTCATGCACCTTGGTCAGTTCCCGCACAATGGCGATCTCCCGGTCACCCAGCACCCGGTGCAGATCCCCAATGGTGTTGATAAACTTATGCGGCGCCTCATAAAAAATCATGGTGCGCTTCTCGTCCTTAAGCTCCTCCAGGTGGTCCCGGCGGGATTTTTTATTGACGGACAAAAAGCCCTCAAAAGTAAAGCGCCCGCTCTCCATACCGGACATCGCCAGCGCTGTGGCAAAAGCCACCGGTCCGGGCACGGACACCACCGGGATCCCCTGCAAGTGGCACAGGTGCACCAGATCCTGCCCCGGGTCCGAAATGGCAGGCATACCCGCGTCCGTTACAATGGCGCAGTCCTCCCCCGCCGCAATGCGGGCAGTGATGATCTCGCCCCGCTCGCGACGATTGTGCTCATAATAGCTGACCATCTCTTTTTTGATACCAAAATGATTCAGCAGCTTTAAGGTCACCCGAGTGTCCTCTGCTGCAATAAAATCCACAGTCCCCAGGGTGTCAACCGCCCGGGGCGACCAGTCGCTTAAATTCCCGATGGGCGTGCCCACCACATATAAAGTACCGCTCACTTTGCGCCTCCTTCAAAATATGCGCCGTATATTCTTCCCATTTCCGCCTGGCCCGCCGGGCTTTCCAAAATCAGCGTAGGCTCTGCCGTTAAGTACGGCTTGGCGCCCTTGCGCCCCTCCATCAGCAGCAAAAAGGGTGCCTCTCCCTCCCGGTGCTGCACCAGCCGCAGCCGCTTAGGCTCCAAATCATGGGCACGCATAGCCGTTACAATATCCGCCAGCCGTTCCGGCCGATGGCAAATGCAAAACCGCCCGCCGAACTGCAACAGATAGCCCGCTGCCGCACAGGCGTCCTCCAAGGTGCAGCACACCTCGTGCCGGGCAATTTGATCCCACGGCTCCGGAGACAAAATGCCCGTGTCCACCGGCTTGTACGGCGGGTTCATACTCACCAGAGTAAAGCTGCCCGCCGGGTACAGCTGCCGATGATCTCGCAGATCTGCCTGCTGCACGGTTAGCCGCTCTTCCAAATGATTCAGCGCAATGGATTGCTGCACCTGCCGTACCGCCCGGTCCTGAATATCCAGGCACGCCACCGGACTTTGCCGGGCATCTCGCAGCCAAAGCAAAGGAATAATTCCACAACCTGTACCCAAATCCAGCGCCCGATCCCGGCGGCGAATACGGGCAAAATCCGCCAACACCACGGCGTCCGTACCAAAGGTGTGGCGGTCACTAACCACGATTTGCATGTGCTCTGCCAAAGGCATAACCGTCTCGTTCATAGGCTCTCCCACTACCGGGCCGTGCCCGGGTCTTTGCGCTTATTATATACCTACCGCCCCGCTTTGGCAAGCGGACAAAAAAAGACACGCCCAAAGCCAAAGCTCTCGGCGTGTTCCTTTTTGTTTGTACAAAAGCAGAAAAATCTACAAAATCCGCTTATGCCTGGGCAGGCGCACCCACGGGGCAGGTTGCCTCGCACGCACCGCACTCAATGCAAACGTCAGCGTCAATTACAAATTTGCCGTCACCCTCGGAGATGGCGGAAACCGGACACTCTGCTGCGCAAGCACCGCAGGAAATACAATCATCAGAAATCTGATATGCCATGATAAACACCTCCTGTATGTTTCTCAACCTAAATATAACAGCATTGATTTGAAAATGCAAGTGAATTCTAAAAAATTAGTCTTGCCTTACTTCTCCGCCTGGGCGGGCTTGTCCGCTTTTTTCTCATTTTTGCCGCCGCGACGGGGCGCACGCACCACGCGCACTTCTTCCCGATTGACGATCACCGGTGCGCCCTCCGGCGCATTATCCAGCTGCACTTTCAGCTTGCCGGTGAGCAGCGCAGCGTCTACCACCGTGCCTCGACCCTCTCTGCAATCCACCACGGTGCCTCGGCGGGGAGTGATCTTTGCCAGGTATTCATAAGAGTTCTGCTCATATTTCAGGCAGCACATCAGCCGCCCGCAAGTGCCGCTGATCTTAGAGGGGGACAGGCTCAGCCCCTGCTCCTTGGCCATTTTGATAGACACGGAGTGGAAGTCATTCAGGAAGGTGGAGCAGCAAAACGGCCGCCCGCACACGCCCAGACCGCCCAGCATCTTAGCCTCGTCTCGCACGCCGATCTGGCGCAGCTCAATACGGGTATGGAAAGTGGAGGCCAGATCCTTGACCAGCTCTCTAAAGTCCACACGGCCGTCCGCGGTAAAATAAAACAGAATCTTGGACCCGTCAAAGGCGTATTCCACCTCAGTCAGGTTCATATCCAGCTTGTGTTTCTCGATCTTTTGCAGGCACACCTCGTAGGCGCGCTTCTCTTTTTCTTTATTTTCTTCCAGAATTTGCTTGTCTCTGGCAGTGGCAATACGCAGCACCGGCTTGAGGGGTGCAGTGACCTCATTCTCCGCCACCTCTTTGGGCGCATACTGGGCGACGCCGCATTCCATACCCCGGGCGGTCTCTACCACCACCAGGTCGCCTTTCTTAATCTCCAACCCCTTGGGGTCAAAATAATATGTTTTGCCGGTGTCCTTAAACCGAACGCCTACCACTTTTGTCATAATCTATCCTCCTAACGGCCGATCGCCTGGCGCAAATCGGCGCAAAATTTTGTGATCAGCAGGGCGTTATTGGCATTTTGCAGCGCCCGCTGATATGTGTCCTCTGCCACAGATACCAGTTGCAGCAGTTGTTTTCTTGTACATTTGGATCCAAGCAGCCGGGGAATTTCATCGCTGCCGGAAAGCAAATCGGCGCCGCTGTCCAGCACCAATGCGTCCCGAAACAGATCCCGCAGCACCCCGCAGATATTCAGCACCGCCTGCCTGTCCTTTTGCAGGGGTGCACAGGCGCAAATGAGCGCATACTCATTCTCCGCCACCAGCGCTCGGCACAGCTCTGCGGACAAGGCGCTGTACTTGGCGGCCTCGCCATCCTCCAGGCTCTCCATAGCCTTTCCGATGTTGCCGTTCCACAGCTGCAACGCCTGGCGCACCCGATCCGGGTCCGCCTCCGGCTGCCGCTGCAAAATATAATCCGCACCGATCTCTACCGGCACGCCCTCCAACCGAAACACCACACTGCGGGACAGCACCGTGGGCAGCAGAGCGCTCTTGTTCTCCACCGTTAAAATGAACCGCACATAAGCCGGCGGTTCCTCCAGCACTTTCAAAATGGCATTCTGGGCCTGCACGCTCATCAAATGGGCGTTAACCAATATGTAGATCTTATAATCCGCCTCGTTGGGGGTCATATACACATCGCCCACAATTTGATCCACCGTCTTTTTATGGAACGAACGGGCGCCCCCCTCCGGGGCATAGACCAAAATATCCGGGTGCACCCCGGCACGGGCCTTGTGGCACTGGGGGCAGCTGTCACAAGGGCGGTGCTCGCCCCGGCACACCAATGCCGCAGCCAGTTCACCGGCCAGCGTGCGCTTACCCAGACCGCTCTCCCCCTCCAGCACCACGGCGTGGGGCAGGCGGCCGCCGTCCACCAATGCAGACAGCTGCGCCTTGATTTTTTCATTCCCGAGAAAGTGCTTAAATTCCATACTTGCCTTTACAATTTGCGGAACTCGTCCACATTGATCACAAACGCCACAGCGCCGTATTCCTCCACGTCCACTGGCTGGCGCAGCAACGAGCCCTCCAGCGTGCTGGCCACGCCCGCTTGGCGCACCACCCGCTTGGTCACATGCTTCTTCAGCACATCGAACAGCTGCTCCACCTTGTGATCCTCCGTGCCGATAAACAGCGTGGTGTGCCCATCGGCCAAGAACTGACCGGTGGTGGAGATACGGGTGGAGGCAAAGCCCTCCTTCGTAATCGCATCCAAAACTTTGGAAACATCTTTATTGGAAATTACAGCCATAACCAGCTTCATATAAACATCCATCCTTTCCGTTAATGCTTCCTATTATACGCCTTGATTCGTAACTTTACAACTATCTGTATTATTACTTCAAATAAAATTTACAATTTGTACTTATTTAGACAAATTTCACCTTTTTGGGGGTTAAATCACCGCTGCCAGCGCCACCACCACCGGCATGGTAACAATGGAAAACAGCGAGGACTGGGCGGCCAACTCGCTGCCCAAGGCGGCGTCATTGTCGTACTTGGCCGCATACATCGCCGTATTGGTAGCCGTGGGGGCAGAGGCGGAAATGACCATAGCGATCAGCAGATCACCCCGCACACCGCACAGGTAAAACAGCCCCACCATACACAGGGGGATCACTGCCAAACGCATCAGGGAGCAAAAGTACAGCTCCTTTTTGGCGAACATACGCTTCCAGTCCGCATTGGCAAGAAAGGTGCCGAAAATCATCATGGCCAAGGGCGAATTACAGTTGCCCACCATCTCCATGGGCCGCAGGATCACCTGGGGCAGCCTGGGCTGCAAAAAGAACAGCGGCAGCCCGATGAGCACCGCCATGGAGCCGGGATTCAGCACCAACCGGCGCAGGTCGATCTTGGCGGTATGGCCGCTGATCTCATAAATGCCATAGGTAAAGGCCACCACATTAAAAACAGCCACATAAACGGAGCAGTAGAACACACCCTCCGAGCCAATCACCGCCAGAGCCAAAGGCAGCGCCAAAAAGCTGGCGTTGGAGAACAGCATACCGTAGCGGTACACGCCCCGCTCCATGGGACTGCGGTGGCGAAAGCACAGCTGTCCCAGCACGCCGCCCACCAGGTGGGTGGCAAAGGCGCACACAAACGCCAAAAGAATCCCCCGCACATGGTCCGGGGTGTACGCCATGGTCATAAATGTATAAATAATGGCAATGGGCAGCACGATATTAAACAGCAGGTCGATCACCCGCTTGGCGTCCGCCTGACGAAACACGCCCAATTTATCCGTCACAAAGCCGATCAGAGAGATCAGGTACAACATTAGTACCTGACCGGCCACGGTCTTTAAGGTTGCAAAAAACAAAGGCACGCTCCTAATCCGCTGCGCTGCGACGGCGCAGATCCTGCACAAAAGCCAAGGCGAATACACCCAGCAATAAATCCGCCGGGCCGAAATACAGGCTGCCGTTCAACAAACCCCGGTGCCCGGTAAACCATACGGACAGTCCGGGCAATGCCAGCACACAGCCGCACACAAACACCAGCAGGCCAAAGAACACCACCGCACGCCCTGCATGGCGGGAGGTAACCACCGCCGTTGCAAAGGATAAGAGAAACAGCAGCAGCGCCACCAAAAACAGCACCTCGCACACCGTCTGGGTATCTACCAGCACACTGACCATCTTAGCTAAAATGGTTAGCAAACGGCAAAGCCCCCACAGCGCCGGCACAAAGTGAAAGAAGCGGAACGCGCGAAAATCATACCGTCCGCCCCCATAGCTGCGCCCTACAACAAAATAGTAGGAGCAGCTGAGTAAAGCAAACAGTGCCGTCAGCCCTTCGCTGACCAGGTCATTCCACTGTAAATAAACCGCACCGTCCGCCAAGTCGTAGCACAAAAAGCAGCGGTAAATAAAATCAAAAAAGAACGCCACAGACACCAGATAGGACACAACGGTCAGCCTGCGGCTGCCGCCGTTTGCAGCCACCGCCACTGCCGTATGGCTTTGGTGCAGGGCACACACAGTGCAACACACACCGGCACACAGTAGCAAAGCATACAGTCCATAAGTCAACGGCGCACCGGCAGCCGTGACCCGACCGGTACTGCTGTCCGTAAAAAGGAGGAGCTGAACAAAGCGCAATACCACCGCCGCCCCGGTGATCGCAAAAGTCAGAATCCAAGGGATCAGTTGGGGTCTGGTACGCACTTTTTCGCTCCTCTTTCGTTCAAAATCAGCCCTGAACCTCTCGGTCCGCCGGGGCAATGTACGTTCTGGCGTGGGACACGCTCTTGTATGCCGGACGCATAATTCGGCCGCCGGAAATCAGTTCCTCCAGCCGATGCGCGCACCAACCGGCAATACGGGCGGTGGCAAACAGCGGGGTAAACAGATCCTCCGGGATCTTCAGCACCTTGTAAACCAAACCGGAGTACAGATCTACGTTGGCGCACATCACCTTGTTGTCGCCCTTGACCTCGGCAAACACCTCCGGGGTCAGCATCTCCACATTCTCCAAGGTTTTAAACTCTTTTTCAAATCCAGCCTCATAAGCCAGCTTGCGGGCATTGGATTTTAAGATCACCGCGCGAGGATCTGATTTGGTATAGACTGCGTGACCCATACCGTAGATCAAACCGGAGCCGTCACCGGCCTCTTTATTCAGGATTTTAACCAGGTAATCTTTCACCTGCTCCGGCTTGGTGGGGTCTGGTACATGGGCAATAATGTCCTCCATCATGTGCGTCACTCGAATGTTGGCGCCGCCGTGGCGAGGACCTTTCAGGGAGCCGAAACCGGCCGTAATGGCCGAATACGTATCCGTACCGCTGGAGGTGAGCACACGGGTAGAGAAGGTAGAGTTGTTACCGCCGCCGTGGTCCGCATGGAGCATTAAGCAAATATCCAGCAGTTTGGCCTCTTCGCGGGTAAAAGTCTTGTCCACCCGCAGCTGATTTAAGATGTACTCCGCCATGGTCTGCTCCTTGTTGATCGGGTGCAGGAACATGGTCTTGTTGTAGAATGTACGGCGCTTGATCTGATAGGCGCTGTTCATAATGGTCGGGGTCTGAGCGATCAGCTGCAAGGACTGACGCAGCACATTGGGAATGGAGGTATCGTCCGGGTTCTCATCAAAAGAGTAAAGGGACAAAATGCAGCGCGCCATCTTGTTCATAATATCCTTGGAAGCATGCTTCATAATCACATCTTCCACAAACTCGTCCGGCAGTGCCCGGCACTCAGACAGCACCTCGCGGAGAGAATACAGCTGATTGGCAGTGGGCAGATTGCCAAACAGCAGCAGCCACACCACTTCCTCATAGCCAAAGCGGTCCTCGGCAATGCAGTTGTCCACCAAATCACGAATGTCATAACCACGGTAAGACAACTTACCGTCCGTAGGAATCCGCTCGCCGTCCAAAATATAATAACCCTCTACCGAGCAAATACGGGTCAATCCGGCCATCACGCCGGTGCCGTCGCTGTTGCGCAGGCCCCGCTTTACCTGATAGCGTTCAAAATCGTGGGCATTGATATAGTTATTCTTCCCCAGCTCCTGGCACAAGTTGGACAATGCGTCCATGGAGATGGGCGAAATATAATTGGAAGCCACAAAATCGCTCCTTTCAAACATACATTTAGAACAATCATTATACAATTATAATAGACAAATGTCAAGTTATCTGAAAGGAGAGATCCACTTTGAAAAAAGTATTGATCCTGTTTGCTCTGCTGTTTTTGCTCACATTCGGGGTGCCCATGTTCGCCGCATTTCACACCCAAGGCAGCAGTGATCTGGTAAGCCTGCTCCACTCTGCGGTGCTGACGGCGCCTATTCTCTGATGGAATTATCGTTAATTTTCGTAATCCGGCAGTGGCAGTCAGCCTGGATCACAGAGGCGGAGAACGCACGGTTCCAGTCCGCTTTAACCGCTGCATACCCCGCCGGGTCTGACATGGCCAGCTGCGCCCCAACCTGCACGCCGTCGCATCCGGCGGCCTGCAAGCAGGCGTAAGCTCCGGTGCACAGGTCCACCAGCTTTTGCTCCGCCAGGCGCTCTATGACGGCAATGGAGCGATTATCTATGGTACTGATATAGCCCTTTTGCACTTCGTCCAGCATCAGCTGTGCCTGCACCGTTACCCGGAACACCGAGCGGCCGTTCTCTATGGCGCTCTTTGTCCTCACCTTGCAGGATACCAGTTCCACCCCGATATGCCCCAACTTGTCATTTTGCAGGGTTAGCAGCCCGCTTTTGATCTTGCCATTCATCAGAAGAATACCAAAAGTATCTGCCATGTTCGCCGTGGCGGTCATCTTGCCCCCATCAAACAGCGCCAACCCTACAAAAGCCGTATGTGTGCCCACTCTCTTTAACAGCGGCAAATAAATATCCGAGGTAGGACTGGCAAAGCAGCGCAGCGCGTCATTAACGGACACCACCGCGCCCATACCGCTATCCTGCCCATTCTGCAACAGGTGCACCATATTTGCGCTGGGCACCAAAGCGTCGTCTTCCTTACTCTGCAGCAGCGCCTTGGCATTACCGTCTGCCACACACAGCAGCACATCCGGCCGACTTGCGGCACTGCGCACAAAGTAATCCATATTGTCGCCCACCCCGTGCCGTGCCACGCTACTGCTGAACACCGTAATCTTGTTTTGTCCCAAAAACAAATTGCGGGACAAGTCCTTAGACAGCTTAGACAGCGCCTGGGAAATACCGGTGCCGCTCTCTGCGGTATTAATGGTAATATTGCCGGACAGGGCCTCCGAGCCGTTGCCGCTCTTGGTCATATTCAGGGTCTGCACCGAGACGGACACCCCGTTTGCCGCCCGGTCAATGCTCATGCCCTCCACCACCGCCAAATTGCTCAAGGTACGCCGCCCGGAGCAGCCGCACAGCGTAGCCGCCACCAGCAGAAAGCAAAGAAGCAGCTTAATGGTTCGTCTCATTTGTACCACGCGCCTTTCTGTGCCCCAGTAGCCAAACCAGGGGAATGAGAGAGGAAAACACTACGAAGGGCACCACTGTGATCAACGGCGAGTGCTGACCCACAGTCATCAACCGTCCCAGCGCACAACTGACGGCAAAGGCCGCCAAACCGGCGCCCAGGCACTTGCCCTTGTGCCCACCACTGCCCGGCAGGGTCACTGCCGCACAATAAATCAACAGTGCCGCCTTAATAAAGATGGCAAAGATCCAAAAGCCGGTGTACAGCGCGTCCATACGCACCATTGATCCGCTGCCTGCCAGCTGAGAGAGGGTATAAACCGGAAACGCCTGTAACCCGGCCGCGTCCCCCATCACGCCGATGGCAAAGAGAAACAGCAGGCTCGTAGTCAGGTACGAACACCCCATAGCGCCATAAAAGGCACCAAAACGACGTCCGCCGATGACCACCCGATCCGCCAGCACCAAAAAGATCGTAATCTCTGCCGTATTGGCAGACAACACCACGCCGTTTTGTATCACTTCACCCACGGTGTTGCTGCCTGGCGGAAACAGGCTGAACCATTGGAAGTGCTGCACATTAAAGCCCAGCACCACCGCTACCACAAGCACAATCAGGCAAAAGGCGAAGCCGGAAAAACGAGACAATCCTTGCAGCCCAACCAACGCCCCATACACCGCAAATAGAAGAATCAGCAAGGCAAATCCCCAGCTTTTGGCCTCCGGATTCAACCGGGCAGAGGCGAAGTAGGCAAAGCGGCTCACATTGATCCCCGCCAAGAAGATAAAATTACAGGCATAAAGAGTGCCCAGCGTTCTGTGCGCCAACGGTGAGCAGTTCCGCTGCACACAAAGAAGCGTGGGCACCGCAAACAACAGGGAAAGCACCAGCGCTACCCCCACGCTCATCAGCATTTGGGTAGACAGCTTACCTGCCATAATAGACTGCACGTGGGTCAGGCTCACCACCAGGCGGCTGATATACAGCATGGCAAACAGACTGAACGGAGAAATTTCGCTGTTATTTACACTGGTCAATATGCGCACCCCGCAGATCCTGTACCCGCACCCGGCGGCGGGCCAGCTTGGTCCAACTTTCCCGATAAAACACATCGCCCAGGGAGCGCACATTTAGCGGCGCGATGGGGGCGGCGTATGGCACGCCGTAGGGGCTGAGACTGCAAATATTCACAAACAGCGCCGCCATGCCCAGCATCAGACCGTAAAGTCCGGTGAGTCCCCCGGCCAGGATAAACAAGAGCCGCAGCACCGACACGCTGTCATACAGCGGAAACGCCACATAAGAGGCAATGGCGGTAATGGCGATAATCACCAACATAGGCGCACCGATCAGCCCGGCAGACACGGTGGCCTCACCGATGACGATGGCGCCGATGATAGACACCGCGTGGCCGACGACCTTGGGCAACCGCAGCCCCGCCTCCCGCATGATTTCATAAAAGATCAGGGTCATAATGGCCTCATTCATCAGGGTCAGCGGGGTGCGAAACTCTGCCGACGCAATAGTAAACAGCAAGTTGGTGGGAATCAGTTCTTGATGAAAAGTGCCCAGCGCCACATACACCCCGGGCAAAAATACGGAAATACCAAAGCTGAAATACTTCAGCAGCCGCACAAATCCGCCGAAGAACGGCGGATAATCGTAATCATCCAAAGACTGAAAATTATCGCTGAAAAGATACGGCACATAAAGCACAAAGGGCGTGCCCTCCACCAGTACCGCCACCCGGCCCTCATAAAGCTTGGACGCCAACACATCCGGGCGCTCCGTGGTGCCTACGGCAGAGAAAAAGGAACGCATATTTGTGTCTAAAAAGGGCACCAGTTCGCCGTAATCCGCCACCGTGTTCAAATGCGCGTCCTTTAGCCGCTGCTCCACCGCATTCACCAATTCCGCCGCGGCACGGTCATCCAAAAAGGCCAGTACCACCGGGGTTGGGGCGGCGGTGCCCAGCTGGATTTGGCGCAGCTTTAAGTGATGGGTTTTCATGCGCTTGCGCAGCAGCGCCTTGTTGTCGTTCACAGACTCCACAAAGCACTCTTTGGCGCCGCGCACATTGCTTTCGCTCTCCGGCTCGTCGGTACTGCGCTTGGTCCAACCCTGAATACCCATGACCATAGCCCGGGGACAGCCGTCCAACACAAACACGCAAAAGCCGCTCATCAAATAATAGTAAGCATCCTCGAAGGTCTCTGCCTCTTTCAGCTCTACCGACTGCACGCAGGTGCGCATCAGCTGGCGAAACTGCTCGCCGGGCGTGCGGGCCTTCACCTGTGCGCCCAGCACCGGTCCCATAATCATCTGCCCCAGCTGCAAAGAATCCACCAATCCGTCCATCACAGCGAAAAAGCACTTGCGACCGCCGGTTTCCGCCTCCTTGAGCAAAAAATCCGAGCAGTCCGCAAAGTCCGCCTTAAATTTCTGTACATTATCGTTATATTGGCGCCTAAGGTTTTCCAATTTCTATCACCCGTACTAATTTTGGCATAACCGGGGGATTTATTCACAAAATACAACCGGTGATTGAAATGACAGTAACTCTTATTCGCGCACTGTTGATCTACTTTACCGTCATTCTGGCTATGCGGATCATGGGCAAGCGCCAGATCGGCGAGCTGAACCCCCACGAGCTGGTCATTACCATATTGGTAAGCCAGATTGCCTCCATTCCCCTACAAGACAACACCATGCCCCTGGCCAACGCCTTTTTGCCCATGCTGCTACTGGTAAGTCTGGAAATTCTCGCCTCCGTGGCGTCCATGAAAAGCCTGCGGCTGCGAAACCTGCTGCAAGGGCGACCCATCTTTCTCATACGCCACGGCAAACCGGATCAAAAGCAAATGCGTCGCCTGCGCTTTACCGTAGACGACTTGATAGACGCCCTGCGCCAAAAGGATGTATTTGATCTGTCCACCGTGGAGGAAGCGGTGGTAGAGACCAACGGCAGCCTGTCCGTGCGGCTGCGTACGGAGGAAAGTCCGGTGACCCCCAAACAGTTGGGCGTACCGACGCCGGACAACGGCTTTCCCATACCCGTAGTCACCGACGGCCACATTGTGCCGGAATATTTCGGCGACCAAGTGCAGGACACAGCGGCCATTGCCAAGGCGCTGCAAAAGGAGAGCCTGCGCCCCGGTGAACAGCTGGTGGTGACCATAGATGACAGCGGCACCGTCTTTGCCGTAAAAAAGGAGAGAAAAAAGTGAAACGCACTTGGTTTGCCATTTTGTTTTTGCTGCTGGTGGCAGGGCTGTGTATCTTTGAACAGCACACGGTCAAGACCACCTTTGAGAATATGGAGACCCTACTGCAAAGCATGGACGCAGCCGCCGCAGAAGAGAATTACCCGGAGGCAGAACGCAAGGCCCGCCAACTGCAAAACATTTGGACCGCCCGCTATCCCACCCTGTGCGTGCTCATGGAGCACCGCGCTTTACAAGAGGCGGGGGTAACCCTGGGCACCCTGCAACCCTTGGCTGGGGACGAAAGCGACGATCTGCGCCCTACCATTCGCCAGTGCCAAACGGAACTGGCGGAGATCTACGACAACAGCAAGGTAACGGTGGGCAACATCTTTTAGCAACACAAAAGCGAACGATATAAAAATCGTTCGCTTTTTTATCGTTATTTACTTTTGGCGTTCTTATACTTCTCCGCTTGCAGGCGGAACATATAAGCATAGGTGCCGTCTGCCGCCATCAGTTCACTGTGCGAGCCGCTCTCTATGATCCGACCCTGCTCCATCACATAAATTTTATCCGCCTGCACCGTAGTGGACAACCGGTGCGAAATAAAGATCACCGTCTTGTCCCGGGCAACCTCCAGCATAGCCCGGTTCAGCTGGTATTCCGCCACCGGGTCCAAGTTGGCAGAGGGCTCATCCAGAATCACAAAGGGGCAGTCCTTGTAGAAGGCCCGCGCCACCGCCACCTTTTGGCTCTCGCCGCCGGAAAGCATCAGTCCGTCATCGTCAAACTCCCGTAGCAGCTGGGTGTCCACGCCCCGGGGCAAAGGTCGCTGAAAGCCGCTGTGGTCCAGCGCACGGCGCACCCGCTCCGGGTCAAACTGCGGACTGAGCGCCACATTCTCCCCTACCCGACAGGCAAACAGCTGGAAATCCTGGAACACCGCCGCAAACCGATCCCGATGGCTTTGCAGGGTGCAGTCCCGAATGTCTTGCCCACCAATCAGGATTCGCCCACCGGAGGGCTCATACAGCCGCAGCAGCAAATTGGTCAAAGTGGTCTTACCGGCGCCGTTGTAGCCTACCAGGGCGATCTTCTCCCCCGGATGAATCGTCAGGTTAATATCCTGCAAAACAGGCGCCGCCCCACCGGGATAAGTAAAGGTCAGGTGTTCCAGCTTGATCTCGCCGGACCGACGCTTGGGCGCCGCCTGCGCCCCATCCCGAATGGTGGGCTCGGCGTGGAGAAAGGCCCGGTACTTCTCGATCAGCTTGGCCCGCTCGTCAAACTGGGCAACGCCCCACACGGTGAGGAAATTCAGGCTCATGGCGATGGCATAGGCGCCGTTAAAGCTGGCCACAAAATCCCCGGGGCTAATCTGGTGGCGCACCAGCACCAGGTAGCCCAGATACATGGGCAGTACAAACATAAAGCCCAGCACCTGCACGCCGGTCTCCTGGAGCAGATAGCGGCGAGTGATCTTGCCATAATATTTCTTTTGACAGGCGATCACATCCTCCGCCGCTTGGTCGTAGCGCTCCATCAGCAGAGGCGCAATGCCGTTCATACGCACCTCTTTGGCGTAATCCTGCAAGTAAAACAGCCGCTGGAAGTAGTCTGATCGCCGATGATAGCGGGTGTTCTCCACCTGGCGTTGCACCTGCAAGTTGCTAATGGCCTTGCTTAGGGGCAAAAACAGCAAAATAGACGCCAAAATAATCACCAAACACAGCGGGTCAATGGTCAGCAGCACAGAGGAAATGGCAATCAGCGAGATCAAGTTGCCAAAGTACCGGCGCACCAGGCCCAGCAGGTTTTGGATGTTGTCGCCGGAGGACTCAATGGTCAGAATAAAGCGGTTATAAAATTCCGGGTCATCATAAGATGCCAGGTCCAGCTCCGCCGCCTTAGCATACAGCCGCCGGTTCAGCCGGTAATAGGCTTTCTCCCTTTGCACATTCCAAAAGAACTCCCGATACAAATAGGACGCCAGCCGGCACAGCGCAAGCAGCGCCACCACCCCGGCCACCACGGCGTACAGCCGCTTTAAGTCCCGACCGGAGGTGACAATGTCGATCACATACTTAACCCCCAGCACGCTGACCAGCTGGCCGGGCAGCACCGTCAGCACGCCCCATGCCAGCTCGCCGATCACCAGCGCCGGGGAGGCTGCAAACAGCAGCCGCAAAAAGTAGAATAAATTGGAGAACATGGAGTGCTCTCCCGCATGCTTAGGCTTGCGCACCGGCGGCACCCCCTTCCTGCTTGTAACCGGAGGCCTGCAGGCGGAACATATTCGCATACAGTCCGTTTTGCTCCATCAGCTGCCGGTGGGAGCCGCTCTCCTGCACCTGACCGTCGGCCAGCACCAAAATGCGGTCGCTGAGCACCGCGCTGGACAGCCGGTGCGAGATAAAGATCACCGTCTTGTTCTCTGTCACTTGCAGCAAATTCTCATACATTTTATACTCTGCCACCGGATCCAAGGCGGAGCTTGGCTCGTCCAGCACGGCGATCTGGAAGTCCCGGGCAAACAGCCGGGCGGTAGACACCTTTTGATTTTCGCCGCCGGACAGACCGGTGCCCGCCTCGTCAAACTCTCGGGTCAGCACCGTGTCCGCCCCCCGGGGCAGTGAGGCAATTTTGTCCCACACACCGCTGTGGCGCAGTGCCTGCTCTGCCAGAGCTTTTTCCGCCGGGGTACAAGCGTGGCCGATCACATTCTCGTTGACGGACAGGGCAAAGTTTTTATAATCCTGGAACACGGTGCCAAAGGCAGCCCGCAGCTGCTCCAGGTCATATTCCGGCAGCGGCTTGCCGTTATAGAGAATTTGGCCAACCGTAGGGTCGTAAAACCGCAGCAGCAGCTTGACCAGCGTGGATTTACCGGCGCCGTTAATGCCCACCACTGCCAGGGTCTCGCCCTGCCGCAGGGTAAAGTTCACATCGTGGAGCACCCGTCGATTGGTGCCCGGGTAGGTAAAGTCTACATGGCAAAATTCCAGCGTCTCCAACGGCGGCACCGGCAGAGGACCGGATACCACCTGGGGCTGATAGTCCAAAAACTCCCGCAAATTCTGAAAATACAACGCCATCAAGGTCATTTCGTCAAAGCACTCGGTGGTGTCCAGGGTAGACTCCCGCACCGCGTTAATGCCGGAGGCCACCACGCTAAAGCCGGACACGGTCAGCCCGCTGCCCTGCACAAAGCTGTGGCAGGCAAAGGCATAAGTGCCCAGCACCGGCAGCAGCTCACCAAGCAGGCTGCTGACTACGCTGTACAAAAACAGCCGCACGCCGTAGTCCCTCAAAATGCGCACATTGGCCTTGGTGGCCGCCTCCATACGCCGAACCATCACGGCAAAGATATTGGAGGTGCGCATATCCTTGGCGTACTCTCGCAGGTACACCGTGCGCTGCACATAGGCTTGCATTCGTTTGTTGGCGGTCATGGACATATCCCGCCGATAGACGCACTTGCTCTTATACACCTCTACGGCGAACACAAAGAACACCGGCACCAAAAACAGCAGATACAGCGGGTGCACCGCCGCCACGGTGGCCATCACGCACACCAGCGCCACCACATCCGCCACAAAGGCAGAAAAATCAAAGCAGATCAGGTCAAAAAAGCTATTGGTGGTCACCATGGTTGCCCGCTGATATTTGTCGTAGAATTCCGGGTTCTCATAACAGGCCACATCCACAGACAGCGCCTTTTCAAAGATCCGGTCGTTCAGCAACTTCAGCACCCGCTTGGTAGCGCACTTCTCCATGCGCATACCCTCCCACTGGGCCACCTTCACCACCAGCGCCAAAAGGGCAAACGCCGCCAACTCCCCCACATAAGTGCGAAAGTCGCCGCTGCCGGTGATCACATCCAGCAGGATCTTTAAGAACAAAATATTCTGCAAATAGCGGGAAAACACCGCATACAGCCCCTCTTGCAACAGATAGCCGATGAGTAGGCGCTTGTCCGTCTGCCACACCAGGCGCAGGGCATAGATCACATTTTTCAGCACAGGAACCTTGAACTGCTCCTCTGTCATTTGCATATAGGGCATTCTTTTCTCTCCAAATCACGGGCCGCCGCCCGCCGTTCTTGGTAAAAGGGTAGCATATTCCGCCGGCACTGTCAAACGAAAAGGAACCCGACTGCCAGCCGCGTTCCTTTTGTTTTACTTATTCTGTATAAAGTGCTGTTATTTGCTGTAAGAGTCAATACGGATCAGGTCCGCCTCGCTAAGGGGAGGCTGTTCCAGCGCAGCCAAATTCTCCAGCAGTTGCGCCTTGGAGTGCACGCCCACCAGCACGGAGGTGACCCCCTTTTGCTGCCACAGCCACTGGATTGCCAGCTGAGAAAGGGTCTCGCCCCGGTCTTTTGCCAGCTGATAGAGTTTTTCAATCTGCTGGGCACGGTGCTGATCATAACCCACATGGGCTTGCAGCTTATCGTTGCCAAACAGGCGGGCGCCCTCCGGGATGCCTTTGGCGTATTTATCCGACAGTTGCCCCTGGGCCAGCGGCGAAAAGCAGATCACGCCCTTGCCCTTGTCCCGGGCTTCTTTCAGCAGTTTGTTTTTCTCCACCGTGCGGTCAAAGATGGAATAGCGATTTTGGTTGATGACAAAGGGCACTTGCACATCATCGCACTTGTGGTACATACGGTGCATGGTCTTGCCGTCATAATTGCTCATACCCACATACAGAGTCTTGCCCCGGCGCACCAGATCCGCCAGGCACAGAGCCGTCTCCTTCAGCGGCGTGTCCGGGGTCATGCAGTGGTGGTAAAAAATATCCACATACTCCAGCCCCATCCGCTGCAAGCTCTGGTCCAGGGAAGCAGTCAGGTACTTGCGGCTGCCGCCCCGACCACCGTAGGGGCCCGGCCACATCTCATACCCGGCCTTGGTGCTGATGATCAGCTGATCCCGGTAAGGGCGCAGATTTTCCTTGAATATGCGGCCAAAGTTGATCTCTGCCCGCCCCGGCTCCGGCCCGTAATTATTAGCCAGATCAAAATGGGTCACCCCATGGTCAAAGGCCGTTAGAATGATCTCTTTCATGGTATCGTAATCGTTGTTCACGCCAAAGTTCTGCCACAGTCCCACAGACAGCGCCGGCAGCCGCAGACCGCTTTTGCCGCACCGGTTATAGGGCATGGCCTCGTAGCGTGTTTCGCTGGGTTCATACATTTTGCTCACCTCCCCTGCATTTTACCATACTCATCATTCTCTGTAAAGAGCGCAAAGGGCTTTCCTGCCGGGTGTTAAAAAGAGCAGACATGATGTCTGCTCTTTTTCTGCAATGATTTGTGTGGTTTACACGGTGTGGGTGCGCTTTTTCCGGCGGGATACCAGGCAGATGAACGCGCCGCCGCTCAGTAGCAATACGGTCACAACGCCGCTGTCCCCACCGGTTTGGGGTGATTTGGCAGCGCCAGACAGTTTGGCCGTTACGGTATCTGCCTGCTTGATCTCTTTGGTAGCCGCAGCATCGGCAAAATACTTGCCGCAGTTTTCACAGTACCAATACTCGATATTACCTGTGGTGGTCTTGGTGGCTGCCTTTGCGGGGATATGCTGGAGGTCGGTGTGGTTCTTCGGGTCAGGCTCTCCGTAAGCCTTTCCGCAGATTTCGCAAACCGCCCTTTCGGTACAGGTGGCTGTGCCGCCGGTATGCCCGTCGTTAACCGTTACGGTCATTTCGGCGGTATTGCCGGCCTTGTCGGTGACAATGATTTTCTGTTCGCCGTCTGCAGCAGAAAGAATAAAGCTGCCGTTTTCGTCAAGCGTGACCTCTGTGCCGTTTACGGTGACGGTGTCCACATACTTTTCGTCAATGGTGACCGTCTGTGCTTCACAATAGGTCTTGCCGTTTTCTATGCCGCCGATGACCGGCTGAACATTGTCAACTGTTACGCGGTCGGAACGAAGGTATGTTATATTCAGGCTCGGGTCAACAAGCATTGCATAAACAATGTATTCCCCGCTTCGGTTTATGCGAAACGGCTCCTCATATCCGCTAAATACGAGAGATTGAAGTTCCGCCTCTGAAAGATCCCGATCGGTCACCAAATAGGAGATAAACACGGTTCCACTGTTGTCGGCGGCGTTTATCGTCACCTCCTGCGTATCCTTAAAAAACAGGCCGAAGGTGAGCTTGTTTAAGAATTTCTGCCATTTGTTGGTGCCTATGACAATTTCGCCCGTCGGCTTTTCAATGTCTTTCCATTTCGCTTTAAGCGTTATATTCTCGGCAGGCATGGTTGTGGGAATTTCCCTATCCCAGCCGATAAAGGTGTAGCCCTCTCTTGTCGGGTCGGCAGGGGCGGTAATTGCCGTACCGTAGTCCTGTGTAATCGGAGTAATTTCGCTGCCGCCTGCAGTGTCGAAGGTTATTGTGTACCGATTGATTTCCCACTGCGCGGTGACAGTCATATTTTCAGCGGGCATAGTCGTGGGAATTTCCTTATCCCAGCCCATAAAGGTGTAGCCCTCTCTTGTCGGGGCTTCAGGTGCGGTAATTACCGTGCCGTACTCCTGCGTAATCGGGGCAATTTCACTGCCGCCGGCGGTGTCGAAGGTAATCGTGTAGGTGTTCGCTGCCCATTTTGCATACAATGTTATGTTATCGGTGACTTTATCGCTTGCATAATCCCACGCCGTGCCGTCGGCCTTGTTCCAGCCACCGAAGGTATAGCCCGGTGTGGCGGCGGGAGCATCGGGACGCGTCGCGAGAGTGCCGGAGGGCAGAACCTGCTTTGCGTATTCACTGTCGCCGTCCTTGTAAGTCACGATGACGCCGGTCGTATTGCCGTAAATATCCAGACCGCCGTAGAAGAGGCCCCAGTCAACATGGCTTGGATATACACTGGAAGTTCCGCCGATCACCGTCTTGCCTTTGAAGGCGGTAATACCGTTATCTTCTGCAAGACAGGTGATCTTACTTGACTGATTTAGGTAAACCCCACCGTATACCTCGCCGCCGTTGGCGTAAATTGTGGTATGATACGCAGCATTGATAGCGTATCTGCCGTTGTTTTTGATCAGGCCGCCGGTCAACGTGATCACGCCGGTTGTATCTCTGTTCGCCATCGGACCAAAAGCGTATATGCCGCCGTGAAAGGCCTCTCCGGTCGTTAATCTGTCCAGTGTTGAGCAGCCGACAATGCTGCCGGCGTTCATGGTGAACGAACCGTCTGAGAGGAACAGGCCACCGCCTTCATTGGCTATGCAGCCGACGATATTGCCGCCGTTCATGGTGAGTGCACCGCTGCCGATGATCACGCCGCCGCCTTCCACCCCGTTGGAGAAGAAGATCCGGCTGCCCGTGCCGCCTGTGATGATGCCACCATAGACGGTCTCTGTACCGCTGTCGTCCAGCACCCAAGGTTCTGCGCCGTTAACCTTGAATTTGTGCTCCGCCGTGGGATTGCTGTCGATAAGGGTCAGGTCGCCGGTGATGCCGCTCTTATTATCGAGGATAATAACGCTGCCGCTGCCGGTCATTTTCAGAACATAGCCGTTGAGATCGAGGGTGACCTTGCGGAGGACGGTCAGGGTCGTGCCGATTGCAATGTCATTTTTCAGCGTGATGATGTCTGCGCTGCTGTCCGCCAGCGCATCGACAAGCTCTTGTTCCGTTTCGACTTTCCTGTTTGTCTCACCCGCGGCAAACGCCGTAGTCGGCACAAGGCAGAACAGCATACATAGGGCGAGCAGGATACTAAGTATTCGTTTTTTCATTTCTTGCTACCTCCGTTTCCGTATAGGTCGGCTCAATCAAGAGCAATAATGGTTATGTTGTACTGACTGTCGGTAAAATTGGTATTCTGGAAGAGCATATTTGTATATTGAAATGTCAAAGCAATATCCGCTTCGGAACGGTATATCGTGTTATACGACATACCAAGTCTTGCACCTTGACCGTCATCTATCATACTCACATAGGTTCGCGTCTCAAGCATCATTTCAGAACTGTTATATCCGTCAATGAGTGATGCACCGCACAACTTATAGTTACCGTTAGCGCTGATCATAACCGTTCCGCTGAACACCATGCTGTATGTGTGACCTTTTGAAAGGGTGATTGTCTTGCTTGATGCGTCATAGGAGATCAAATCTCCGCTTTCTTTTTTTACATTGAACGGAAGCGGTGTTCCCCAACTGTATACTCTGCCGTTTGCTGCAAAGTACCCGAAGCTTCCGCCGTTCTGACCGGGGTCGCCTTTGTCGCCTTTGTCGCCCTTGTCGCCTTTGTCACCCTTATCGCCCTTGTCGCCTTTGTCGCCGGGGTCACCTTTGTCGCCCTTTTCTCCCTTTTCGCCGTCTGTGCCGTCAACACCTGCGGCTTTTACACCGGTGTCGATTTCTCCGATCCACCAGTTGCCGTTTTCGCCGATAAAAGGTGTTTTACCGTCTTTGCCGTCCCTGCCGTTTTGCCCATTGGTGCCGTCCTTACCGTCGGCGCCGTCTTTTCCGTTTACACCATCCTTGCCGTCAACGCCGTCTCTGCCATCCGCACCTTTTAATGCGGTAAGGTCGTACAGATTCAGCCATATTTCATCGCCGACATAGCGCCATTGCAGGATATTTTCGCTTACGCGAAATTCCGGTGTTTTTCCGTTTGCACCGTCCGTTCCGTTCTGTCCGGCAGGGCCTTCTATATCGGCGATCGCCACAAGGTTCTGCCACTCGCCGCCCTCGTAACGCCACTGTATGTAGGATTCGGTTCGCTGCACTTCTATATTTTTGGCGTCCACGCCGTCCTTGCCGTTGACGCCGTCTGTGCCGTCTTTACCGTCGATACCGTTTTGCCCGTCTTTGCCGTCAACGCCGTTCATACCATCTTTGCCGTTCGCACCGTTTATTCCGTTCTTACCGTCGGTGCCATTCTCGCCGTTGGCTCCGTCCCTGCCGTTTTCTCCGGCAGCACCCGTAAGTTCGGTAAGCGCCACAAGGTCGCGCCAATCGGTTTCATCTCTGTAATTCCACTGAACCGCCGTGCCGTTGTTCCGTACCTCCGGCAATACTGCGTCGGCTTTTGCCGCCTTGCTCCATCCTATGGCAAGCACGATGCAAAGCACCAATAGAGCGGCACAAAGCGCCAAAAGCGTACCTGTGAGTCGTTTTTTTCCTGTTTTCATCTTCTTACCTCCGTTCAAAATTCAAAAATGGGGGCAAAATCGGCAAGAACGGCACCCGGTCAGTTTTTTCAAAATTTCTAGTTATTCGGTTCTAACTTTACTGACCGTTCGTTCATACTCAGTATAACATAGCTTACGGATGAAATCAAGAACTCTCTTATATATAATGTAAAAGAATCAACCCACCTATTTACAAAGCCGTCCAGCCTGTCGGCGCTATTATCGTGTACTTTTTTTGCCTATACACGCGCCGGTAAGTGGCAAAAAAATAAAACGCGGCAAGCATCGTAAAGACGCTTGCCGCGTTTATGGTCCGCCCGGAGGGATTCGAACCCCCGGCCTTCAGAATCGGAATCTGCTGCGATATCCAGCTTCGCCACGGGCGGATGTACTTGCCGTAACAGCACTTCATATTATAATTTGAAAAAGCGTTGCCGTCAAGGCTTTCTTGTGTTAAAATTAGAAAAAAGGCAAAATTCCTGAGAACGGAGAATAAATATGAAGTTGACATTCAAGAACGACACCTTTAAGATCCTGCAAATTGCAGATACGCAAGAGGGCCGCAAGGTCAGCCCGGACACCTTGGCGCTGATCAACGCCGCCTTGGATCGAGAGGAGCCGGATCTGGTGGTATACAGCGGTGACCAGATCTGGGGGCGCGGGTTCCACGGTGATGTAAACCAGGTGCGCCGGGTACTGAAAGAGCTGACCGCCCCGGTGGTGGAGCGGCATCTGCCCTTTGCCATCTGCTTTGGCAATCACGATCGGCAGGTGGGGCTGGACAACCGTGTCCAGTTTGAAATCTACAAAGAGATCCCCGGTTTTATCGGGGAGGATACCCCCGGCGTGGACGGTGTGGGCAACTGCGTGTTGGAGATCGCCGACGGCGACCGGCCCGGCTATCTGCTTTATCTGATCGACAGTCACTCCAGCCTGAAAGTGGGCTATGACCATGTGCACCAAAACCAGATTGACTGGTATCGGGGCGTACGCGACAGTTATGAAAAACAATACGGCCACACCATTCCTTCCGTTGTCATTCAGCACATTCCCGTGTGCGAGGTGTTTGACCTGCTCACGCAGGTGAAAAAGTCCACCAAAGGCGCAGTACAGGGCTTCCGCACCCACGCCAAGGAGTGGTTTGTGCTGAACAGAAAGCGGGTAGACAAAGAGGGCTTTATGAAAGAGTCCCCCGCCGATCCCCAGGAAAACAGCGGCGAGTTTGACGCCTTCTGCGAAAAGGGCGAAGTGAAGGGTCTGTACTTCGGCCACGACCACAACAACGCCTTCCACGGTGACATTCGCGGCATTGATGTGGGCTACACCCAGGGTGCCGGGTTTCATGTGTACGGCCCGGGACTGGATCGAGGCGTGCGCACCATTACGCTGCACCGAGACGGCAGCCTGTCCACCCAGGACCTGCGCTACCGGGACTTGGTAGGCAAAAAGCTGCAAGAGCCGCTGCATTTTGCTTTCTTCCAAATCATGCCCACCAATGTGTACGACGCCATTTCCCGAGCAGTTAAAATTTTTGCCGCCTTGGGCGGTATTGCCGTAGTGGCACTGCTGTTGGTACTTTTTCTCGGTAAATAAAGCATAAAAAAGGACCTCTGTGTTTGGCACACAGAGGTCCTTTTCTGTCTGTTTTCTTGTTTAATCTTCCATATCTCGCACAGCGGCAATGCAGCCCACGCTGATATAGCAGGCAAGAATATACAAAGCGGACACAGCCAGGCAGAACACCCGCTCCCCCGTCGAAGTAGCGCCCAGAGTGGTATAAATGGAAATGCCAAAGAGCACCAGCGGCACCACGACAGTCAGCGGCGGGCAAGCCTGCAGCACATCAAGCGGGCCGTAGCTGCCGTCATTGACCAGTGCCGCCACCACAATATGGATCAGCGTGGTCACCAAGAACACCGCCAGCAAATTCAAATA